>Ga0307516_10002810_pt1 | contig 22939 bp, 31 predicted proteins | sample 19_EM_MG_FD_203310 | JGI IMG/M metagenome (GOLD analysis project Ga0307516, IMG submission 203310) | Populus trichocarpa ectomycorrhiza microbial communities from riparian zone in the Pacific Northwest, United States - 19_EM | ecosystem: Host-associated > Plants > Roots > Unclassified | place... | reverse complement strand
AGACGACTACCACCCCCCACCAGGCCCCACCGCCTACTCCCACCCCCCACCAGGCCCCACCGCCTGTGATCGTCCCAAAACCTGTCCATCCTACCACCACCACCACGCCAAATGCACCTTCTAGTGTACTAACCTCTTTCTTGGCTGGTACTCAGTCCGGACAAGGCACCTATTATAACAGCAAGTCTCACCCCACCAATCGCATCCTACCGTTCTCTAATCCTTTCTCTAGCTGGCCTCGGTGCCTGCGGCATCACCAACACCGACTCGGACTTTATCGCCGCCGCCTCTCGTCTCCTTTTTGATTCCTACCCGTCTGTATTTCCACCATCCATGTGTCATATCTCTCACTTATCAAATTGTCATGACTACCATAGCGGTTATCTCGGTGGTAACCCCAACAACAATCCCATGTGCGGTCGAAAAGTCAAGGCAACCCGTGAGCTATCCATGTCCACAATTCAGCAACGTGCTCATTCTCTTTTCAGGCAATGGCAAGTCTGTCGTCGTCACCCTCACAGATCGTTGTGTTGCGTGTGCCGAGACCGATCTCGACTTTTCTCCGGCTGCTTTCAACGAACTTGCCGATCCGGTCCTTGGCCGCGTCGACATCACATGGGAGTGGGCCTGATTCCTACGCCATCCACTTACCTTTCAGAGCCCCCGGGCGTTCCTCTGTTGACATCTCCTTGGATTTCCTCTCAGTATGCTGAGCTTGCTCAATGCTTTTATTCCACAGTTATCCACACTTGCTTTAGTCATGTAGTTGCTGTACCGTTCATGGTTCTCTGGCAGTTCCTCAATTCACTCTTTTCATTCCATTATCCGTACACTATCCCTCATGGGAAGATCTTCCAAGGCGGATGAGAAAGTTTCCGAAGTTGCACCCAATACGCTTCCGCTTCCGTGCCTGTGACTGCCAGGTCAACAGCAGCAATTAATCGCTCGTCGCCCCCTCCATCCATCCATGATAGATTTATGACAACATCCAGAGCAAGTGTGCGGACCACCGACGAAGCTGGCAACTTGCTAAAGGGTCCAAGGAACTGTCCACGAACAGAATGTTGGACACTGAAGTAGGGCACCAGTTTTGATCGGAGAGTCTTGATGGTCTAAGCTCGCTGGCTAAGGAACCGCTGGACGTCTTCTAGTGGGAAACAAAAAGCGAACCTCTGAGTGGAGACCAAATCTCGTTTTGCGTTGAAGGATACGTGACAAAAATCTGACAATGAGCTGCATCCAGACAGTAAGTTAGTCGTCAAGTCCCTGATGGCGATCGAAACGGTAGTGCGCGTCCGCACCTCCGACCCTTGCAAGTTGTTTGCACCAAACTCCCAAAGGACTCGTGGAAGATTCTCTATCCATTCTCGGATTTTCTCGTCCTCCCTCCTGAACCGGAAATGACCTCGGTACAAAGGGTCGCCCTCCAGCTGATATGGTCATAGGTGCCTATCCATCCTAACAGGAACATGTTACATACCAAGACGAGCTGGGCAATGAACTCTGTAGTTGGCATCTTTAAGGCGGATTTGCAAGACGTCCTGATAGAAAGATCGATCGTGCTGTGTAGCACGGCGACTGACATCTCGTGAAGATCTTCTCTAGCACTGTTGAGTAGTGCCCATATTGATGGCAAAAGAGCGATGTAGGCATCTCGAGTGAGGGGCTTTCCTAATTGTGAAGAGGAAACACCCTCCCCGCGAAGAAGTTGGAGAATATAATCGCCAACTCGTAAAGTCTGAGTCGACCACGCATTTTTTGACCCGGGAATGGAGGAGTTGATTGTCCTTGATTTACCACGACGGGTCCGATGTGAAACTCCGTTATCCCCACCGGTAAGCATTTGGAGTGAAACAAGCTCGCAGAAAATTACGTCCAGGTCTTGAAATGCCTGCTGGAGCTAGAAAAGAGACGACATCAAGACCTGTTCATTGACATAATCTACAAAGCGAACTTTGATATTTCGGCTCCCTGAAGAGCTGAATGGGAAGTAAGGCGCCATGTAACTCAAGATTTCTATGAGGCTCTCCGCGGAAGACTCATAGGTTCCTGCCACCTGCATATATATTTCACTTCAAGACACGGAATCAATTTCGCAGAAGAGGCACTTACAGGACATTGCAAAATGAAACCATACAAACTTCGGACAATTTGACCCACAGCGAGTATTGACTGCGCTTCGGTTTCTGACGGATCTGACGAAAGGGACAAAACAAGTGGTGCACAATCCAGGAATGTGGCAAGTAAAACTGGATGCAAACTTCTGGCCAGACGCTGCATTGAATAAGAAAAGAGCCGCGAAGAAGGCAGGGAAGTAGAAAGGACTCACTACCACTAACCCAGCATCCGCAGAATCGTGAATATCAACATCCGATGAACCCACTATGCCTAGTTCTGTTAATTCCTGAAGGGACCATGGAGGATTAATCGAAGTGGGATCAATCGAGGAAGGAACATGAATAGAATCGTCCGGATTAACTTCTTCTATCCAAGTGCGACACAGCGTCTTGAGTTCATCAGACAATCGTAGAAGGTTCTGGAAGGACCGGTGGGATTGAACGGTTGGGAAACACGATGCCATATACCAATGACGACCGTATTCCGGGGGATTTTTAGATTGGTCTGAATGTCCCGCGGTCAAGGAAGGTAGAGCAATTCGGAGGAACGTAGACAATGACTGCAGAACGACAAGTTTGGACTGGGAAAAAGTGACGTTGGAGGCCGAGGCAATAAAACCATTGGTAAATAGCGCACAGCTGGGGTTATTACAACGCTCGCAGTAGATGTCGCCTGTAACTGTCCTGCATTAAGACAAAAGATCAGAGGGTCTGGAGAGCAGACTTCAGTTGAACACCAACCGTCCCCTTCTCCAAACTTGGTTCCAGCATTTAAGATTCCAAGATAGCCTTCCAAGACGCGCGCGCCGTGGCCGTTATGGTCAGCATTCCAGCCCGCAATAACAGCGTTGGGAATATACTCTAGAAAGATATTCAAGAAGCGTATGGCGTCGATCCGAATCTCGGGGAAGATATGAGTCTGAGCTGACGTCGTGAACAGTAAAAGCAACTGCGAATGTGGGAGGATGTCTTCCTGAGAGAGAGGAGTCTTGTATTCCACGAAGCGATGGAAGAGAAAATCAAGCAGACTCACATATGGTAACTGAGGTAATAACCAGGCGAAAAAGGTCAGAACCACTCTGCGAACGCTTACATCCTTAGGCTCGGGGTCAAGCGAATGATGTTCAAAAAATGAGTTAAACAGCAGACCTCATCACCGATGATTCGTACACATGCATTGATCAAATTTGTGAGGGACGAATCCAGGATCTCCCAGTGGGCTTCCAATAGTTCACGTAGACCCAGAATCGCATCTGGGGTATAAATGTCGTCAAGTTGTGCGCCGGAAATGCAGGTCCAGGTTTTCCTTGCCTTTACGAGTGACAGGGTTATAATGCTTGGTGTGCAGGACGAGATCATCGAAAGTGAGTCTTCTTTTGGTGGTCGGAGCATTGGCATCTTTTTCATGTGCTATACTCTGAGTGGGCAAGGCAATAGCTAGATGAAAGGGGATCGATCCTGTCAAATGTGCGGCAATGTAGATGTCGAGGACGTACAGCGAGCCTTGAAGGATGTATCTATGACATTCGAGGCAAGCTGCTTTCCTTTGCCAAGCTTCAACTTTGCTTTCTATGCCCATCCGATCAGTCCAGTGGCTCTTTAAAAGCGCGAGGAAATGACGAGTACCGAAAAGTCGGCAGCTTTGTCTTTTCGCTTTTTCGCACTTTTAGGCATCACAGATATATGGAAAGCTTCGTAAACAAATATGTACGATCTAGGCACTCAGTTGTGCATAATTTCCCAACTTTGCGAAAACCATTGGAAGCCTGTCTATGCCACAAAGTTTAACATTCAATGTTCTTCTCCAGCAAAACGTTCCCCAGGTGGCTTCAAAATCGAGGATGATAAGGTACTTGATGCTTTTAGTTATGGGATCGTGCTCAAGCTCAGCGTGGCGCCATGAAACATAATACTCAGCTGGAGAGCCAAGTCATAAGGAACCCCTTTATTCTGATCGAGACAGGAGATGGTATACTGGCGCGAGCACGAAGTATATTTGTTAAACGACTACCAGTCTAACTTGAAGAAAGGCCTCTTTGGCAAAAAGTCCACCTTGAGGTTGAGGCAGAGCATGTCAGCCTCATCGACCGTATATCCTTGCACAGAAACCGTGAATTTGGCTGATGCACGTAAGGTCAGGGCGTGTGCGTCAATGGAGGGTCATTTACCTCTAGGAATTTCTCTGGGGAGTGCAACTGTGTGTTCGACTGTATAAGGACCGGTTTCGACCGGGCATTGTACGGATACATTGGCATTGCGCCTTGTATAAGGTTAGGAAGACATGTAACGTGTATTCAGTTGGAGACTTACGCCTCCTCGCAAACGTCAAACCGTTTACGGAGAAGCTTGACAAGGCCCAACTTGACTGTGACGTCCGCATAAGCACCTTCCTGCATCAAACGAGTTAAAAGTCGACGCAAACTGAACGAGGGATTAGAGCTTGCCTGAATGATCTCGCTAGCAACGCCAACGACCCTAACTGTCAAATCTTTACCTGGTTGCGGAGGGTCAGGAGTGACTTGGATTGACTCTATTTGGATGACATCATCTGGGGTACCTGGTAAAATGCAGTAAGAATTCAGGTGAAGGTGCACGGCATCGTACATACCACAATTTATGTAACTCCAGCCCGCAGTGGTGTGGACAGGCTCATCGGGCTGCAGTGCTACTTGAGGGGGAGGGCTGGCAAGGGCTTGAATAGCCAGCGGCAAGGCACAAAGAGCGAGGAGGGAGTAGCGGACCATGAAGTTGCACTTGAAGAGGAAGAAGTTGGAATTGACGTAATAATACCAGTTGATGCATTACGTAACATTACCGCTTTTGTGTCGCTACCGCCATGAGGGACTACTGCTGCTGCGCCATCCCCGTCGTCAATGCTGGAATATACGCCACTATCGTCGAACAGTCCCTCGCCGCATTCCTCGTCGGCGTGCTCTCCGTTGCCACCCCTTCTAGTCTGTTCTTCCCCTCTCTACTGACTTCTCCCACTTATCATCCTCAGTCGTCGGCGCTGCGACACCTTCCTTCGCCCCTTGGGTTCTTGCTGCGATCTGCTTCGTCATTTCAGCCATACAGCTACTTGGGCTGATCGGTGTAGCAAAGGTAAGAATCGATCTCTTGGTAGTCGATCTCACCATTTACCTGCCACAAGGAAAAGCCAATCTTGTATCGAAGATACGTTACCTTGCACGGCCTCGCTACTTCAGCAGCATTCTCTGTTGCTGCTGCGTGGATAATTCTCTCTGCAACCCGTCATACGACTGCCAAGGCCAGGTGCTTGAGCGACTTCTTTTCCTCGAGTGACTCGAATTCCGAGGGCAACGTCCTCTGCGAAATTTTCCCTTGGGTCGACATCGGCGTCATGGGTGGTATCTGGGCAGTTCTCGCCATTCTCCACGTACGGACTCGCTACAGACCTTCTCTTTTGACTAACCCTCTCTCTCAAGGTATACCTTTACGTGGTCTTATCCTCATACGGCGCTACACAGCGCTACGACCATGAGAAATACCATCATATCAACAACGAAAGCATACCCATGAACAGGCGCGGGGATCCATGGGATGCTCGACTTTCGACAGATTTAGAAGCCAGCGGTAACCCACACCGCCACAGCCGCCAAGAGAGTGTATCAGAAATACTGGCTCAGCCTCAGCTGAATTCCAGTGAGACATATGCAAATTTTGATTCCTCTTACCAGCCGGAATCGTCGCCGCCTCACAAGCAGACACGCAGGTTGTCTAGAAGAAGCGACCATGTACAAACAGCGCAGAAGTAAAGAAATGTTTCTCGCCCTCATTACATATTTCAAAAATGCCAGCTTCATCTCATACACTCTGGACTTGTACATGTGGACTTTAGAATATATGGACTTCGAGCTCGCCAGATTAAGTTACTTCTGTTGTTGTGCGACTAGACTGATCACCGTCACCCCCTACTATATACTATGCAGTGGCCATGGGTCCTTGCGATTGCAATGGCATTGTGACTGACCTTTGCTCGTTCTTTGCCGACGATGACTTTTCACAACGGTCATGACTTATATTAACTTGCATGACCGAGAGTCATGAGAAACAAGTTGAAATAAAACTGGCATGGAGTGACCAGGAACGTCGACACAGCAAACGAGGTATAGGAAGGTCAAGGTTGCTATGTGTTCCTGTACTTGCGTCCGAAGACGGGTTTCATAGAGAGTCCAGGGCCGGCCGATGGAGGGCGATGGTGGCCAAGTGCCCCTCGTGCTAGGGCTAATGCGGGACGCGTATCTCCAGGGAGTAGCTGTCCAGCTTTTGTCGTACGAGCTGGTCGGTTTTGGGGATGGCGTTCCTTCGCTTCGTCATGTAACGAGCGAAAGGCCACTGGGGTCGCTAGCAAGTGGTCCTTGAAAGCGTCCGGTCCAAGTCGAGCCAGGAAAGGGATGAGAGAGTAGCACTCACCATATGATCCCTGACTTTTTGACTGACCTCCTGGACAGCGCCATGATCTCTGAACTTGAGGATCTTTTGAAGATTCCAGCGGGTCTTAGGCCGTAGTACGCCGCTAGGTTCACCGAGCTTGGCACTGAGTTCTGATTCGACGACTTTTTGTATACCATCCGCGCCGCTGTTGATGATGGACACAGGCTTGTGGATTTTCAGTTTATCCTTCAGCATTTCCCAGCCAATTGCCCGAGAAGTCATCTCTAAACGCAAGTCTCGAGGATTATCAACGAGTTCCAGGATGGCACGCGGTGCGTTGTCGCCGGGACGATTTCCGAATTTATGGATTCGAGTATATCCTCCGGGTCGATTGGAATAGCGCTCTGCGAAAACATTGAACAACTTTGGGACTAGAGATGGTTTCAACAAAAAGGCAGAGGCCCGGGTTTGCGCTCCCCGATCGCCATTCTTTCCCAAAGTGATTATCTGAAATTGTTGAGGCGTGAAGTTTGTCTCAAGTTACGGGAAGGCGCACTTTTTCCGCCAGTCTAGCGGCATCTCTTGCCTTGGGCAAAGTAGTTGAAATTTGTTCATGCTCAAACAGTGAGGTGACCATATTCCTGTCGGCAACCAGGTGAGATGATTTCCCCAAGGGCCCGAGTATAATGCACACCTCAACATCAGCATCCTGTGCGAGGATGTCCTTGAGAATTTGCGAAAGGCGACCCCATGCTTCATTGCAGGTCAGAGACTGGATACCGACCAAATGTCACACATCACTCGTCACACCGGTTCAAGTGGAATTCTGCTGGCAAGTTTGCAAACGTCGTTGTCGCCAATGTCCTTCCTCCGTTTCGCCACACGAACTACGGCTGTTCCTTTCCTAAACCACGCTGCACCGCGGATACAGCATCAACTCTTACAACGAGCTCGCTTTTCATCTCCAGCTGGCCTTTCCCGTGATGTGATTCAGTCCCGCGTTTTCAACGTGCTGAAGGAGTTCGAGAAAGTCGACTCTAACAAAGTCAGTAAAAATGAATTGCCAACTCACAAGTCTTTACATTGATCTCCTGCTATAGATTGCCCCGACGGCTTCATTCACCAAGGACCTTGGGCTCGACAGTCTCGATGCAGTAGAAGTTGTCATGGCGGTGGAAGAGGTGTGAGCATTCGGTGCTTCATCTCCACACGTACTTGATACTTTCTAGGAATTTGGTATTGAGATACCAGACGCTGAGGCCGATGAAATTCAGACAGTCCAACAAGGTACGCGTTTTGAGGTCATGTTCGTCGATTCGTCCGAAATAACACTTGGTTTCTAGCAATTGATTATATTGTCAAGACTCCAGCAGGTTTGGAGTTCAACACCCATATTGTTGATGATTCTCGCAACTTAGTACTTTTTTGTTGTAGCTCACTAAGTCGTTCTTGGGCCGAGAACCTACACACGATACCTAATACCTGGTTGTTCTCTCGTGTATGGGCAACTGTCTGTCCCTTCATCATTGACTCTTATCTATCTGAACGTCTCAACGATTCGGATTCTGAGGCATTTGAGTTGTTCATCACCCCGCGGCAGTCCCACATGACCAAAAGGTTCAAGACGTTGATAAGGACATGCCTATTTAAAAGGTTGATTGCCACTTTACGAGATGATTGCACCCCCAACTATGTCACATACTCGAATCGTAGTTGATCGTCCCTGGTTTGAGATCGGATGTACCTTGGGAGAAGGTGCATGTCCGCGAATTCTACCGGCTCATCTGGGGTGACGAACGTTAACAGGCCCACTCTATGATCCCTCTACATGCTTTTTGCACTTCGTCGACATAGTTGAGAAAAAGGTTTGAGAATAACCAGACCTGGACACTGCACTGAAATCGACCGAGCATACCAGGTGTTCCATCTCAATACCCACACCTTCGATCTCAGCGTTGAACAATTCGAAGACTCCGTCACATGTCTCTCACTACGCAAAGATGCGAAAGGCGTAAGTTTTATCACCCCACATCCGATTATCTGATTTAATGTCCACTTGAGCTGGCCTGCGCTGCCGAGAAAGGATTTGCTTTGATCGACGGCAACTCGACACTGAAATACATAAGCCAACCCCTGCCTATCCAGGACGTCGCTCATACACGTTTTAACGACGGAGGATGTGATAGCAAAGGTCGTTTTTTCGCCGGAACCATTTTTTCCAAAGATCACGGAGTTGCCGGCAAATTATACCGCTACGATCCTGCTGACAAAACCTGCGTTGTCGTCGATGAGGGGCCCTTCACAGTCGGCTCATTTGATTCATGATTTGGATCATTGATTGACGAGTTTCAGGACTCGAATGGTTTAGGATGGAGCCCAGATGAGAAGATCTTGTAAACCTAACTATTCTTGACACCCAGATAACCTGACAGCCAGCACAGTTACTTCACAGATTCTCTCAACAACAAGATATACGCCTACGATTATGATGATGGACAGCTGTCCAACCGCCGGGTCTTTGTCGATGCCATTTCCCTGGGGCTACCCGAGAACACCTTCTTCGACGGCCTGTGCGTTGATGAAGAAGGATATATATGGAGTGCTAGGTATGGGATGATATTCTCTCAAGCTACGAGATCCTTGACTTGACATCGGGTTTAGGTGGGGAGGCTCGCGCATCCTCCGATTAACGCAGGAGGGTGTAATCGATGTTGAGGTGATATTCCCAACAGCTTTGAATATCACGGCCTGTTGCTTTGGAGGTCAGTCGGTATGCAGCGAGTACCTTCGCACCGTTGATTGAATGATGGCGCAGGGGAAAATAATGACCAGCTTTTCGTCACTACGGCACACTGCGGCGCCATTGGGGGAGATGAAAGCAGGCAGAAAGATTTCCCAGATTCAGGCCATCTATTTAGAGTGGACTTGGCAGGAGGATACAGAGGGGCACGCCGATACAGCTTTGGCATGGCTTAGCACATTCTAAATTAGGAAATCCGAGCCTGGACAATATCGGGAATTACCGAGTTAGCTATGCAGTTGAAAACAAGGTTTCTCCTTTGGACGAAGCCACAGTGACTCGCCCAGACCGCCGCAACGCTTAACCCTTCAAGGTGAGATGATCCCTTCTGAACTTCATCCTGAACGCTATCCTAACCCTCCTTTCGTTTGTCTGCCCAGGTCAGTATGGCTCAGTCCAAAAGCTTTGCCAAGATATGATAACTGGGACGCAGACTTCAAGATGGCCACATTCTCCTCGACACCCATCGTAATTGATGGCAAGGGTCATCTCCTTGGTCGACTGGCTTCGATAATCTCCAAGCAGATTCTCTCTGGGCAGAAAATTGTTGTCGTGAGATGTGAGGAGATCAATATCTCTGGAAGCTTCTTCCGAAACAAAGTGCGTTCTCTTGTTTCTGTCACCTCTACTTGGTATTTATGCAGATCCCTTCCCAGCTTCGTTACCATAATTTTCTCCATAAACGTCACATCGTAAATCCCAAAAGGTCCGGTCCTATCCACTTCCGGGCTCCATCCAAGATTCTCTACCGGGCTATTCGTGGGATGGTTCCTCACAAAACCCCCCGTGGAGCTGCTGCTTTGGAACGTCTCAAGCTTTTCGAGGGGGTGCCACCACCATATGACAGGAAGAAGCGGATGGTTGTACCTGAGGCATTGAGGGTGCTGAGGTTGAAGCCGGGTCGCAAATACTGCACGGTCAAGGTAGGTTTTTATAAGAGGATTGGCAACAGCTAAAACGTGATTTTCCCAGCGTCTCTCGCATGAGGTTGGCTGGGGTTACAAGGACGTGGTTGACCGCCTCGAAGAGAAGAGGAAGATCAAGGCTCAAGCTTTCCATGAACGCAAGGTGTGTCCTTTTGCTCGATAGATGCTGCTAGGAGTTAAATCGGACGGTAGGCGGCCGCCATCAAGCTGCGCCAGAAAGCGGTTGCAAGCACTGCAGCATCGTTTGGGCAGCTCACGCAGCTTGGGTACTAGATGTGCATATGTGAATATGATGCCCTATGATAATTCATGTACCCACTTCCTTTCGACTATTATCATCATGCTGCCGCAAAGTATGAGTGTATTATTGGCCATAATTAGTAATTATTCAAGTATTATTAGGTAACTTTTTTTTCTTCCCCTGTAATCTTCCTTCTGCAGTCTATCGTCATCTCCTTATTCCTCATCCGCCCCCCCTCTCTCCCGACCTCCTTATCCATCCCTCAAAATGCCGTCAAAATCCCCCGTCGAACCCGAACCAAGTCGGTTATTCTTGTCCCTTTTTATCATCCGTCATTTTTCAAGGCAGAAGGGTCTCATATTTGTCTTCTCCAGCTTCACCCCCTCCCCAATCCCGGTCTCCTTCTCCCTCGCCTCACGATACTCTAACACTCCGTGCTCTTGTCAGCACAAAAGACGCTGGGGTCATCATCGGTCGGGCTGGCAAAAACGTTGCTGAACTGCGTGAGCAAACTGGCGTCAAAGCGGGGGTTAGCAAGGTCATTGCTGGTGTTCATGACCGGGTTCTTACTGTCGCTGGGCCGGTTGAAGGCGTCGCAAAAGTGCGTGAGAGGCCTTGCATTCGCTCTCTATCCCTAACGTAGCCTCACTTCCAGGCTTACACCCTTATCATATCGCAACTTGTTGCAGCAGCTCCCTCATCTCCCATTACGTCCTCTCCGTCAGCAACTCACACCTCTATCCGTCTTTTGATATCACACAATCTTATGGGCACCATCATTGGTCGCAGTGGCCTCAAAATCAAAGCCATTCAAGACAGCTCTGGAGCCCGCATGGTGGCATCAAAGGACATGCTTCCGCAATCAACTGAACGCATTGTAGAAGTTCAGGGTGCCCCCGAAGCCATTGGGCGTGCTATCGAAGAGATTGGAAAATGTCTTCTCGAAGATTGGGAGAGGGGTCTGGGGACAGTTCTATTCCATCCAGGACCCAGCGATGATCGATCTGGCGGAGGTAGGCGCCCAGGATATTCTGGAACTACCCACAATGGAACTCGTCGCAATGGTGAGGTGGTTGCCCGTGGACGGACGTCGCCTGCCTCATCACCAAATCCGCCACACTCTCCAGTCGCCATTCAACCTGCGGCAAACCTTCGTACACAAAACATATCTATTCCATCTGACATGGTTGGGTGTATCATTGGTCGCAGCGGGACGAAGATTACGGAGATACGTCGTTTGTCTGGTTCCAAAATTTCCATCGCCAAGGACCCCCATGATGAGACTGGCGAGAGGATGTTCACCATCATCGGTACGCCCGAGGCGAATGAAAAGGCCCTATTCCTTTTATACAATCAATTGGAAAGCGAAAAGGAGCGAAGGGTTGGGAGAGAGCAGCAGTCCGAGCTCCAGGAGTGATGATTGATTCATGTGGCTGGCGCACCCCAAACCTGAGCATTTCTCCACCCGTCCCCTTCGACCCTGACCTCTTTCTTCGTTCATATAACGTGTTTACCATCCCTTCACCGTCCACAGCGCTCTAGGGGTGTGTACGCGTTGTTTACTGGTCACGTGTGTACAAAATGACACTGTTACAATTACATTATGCTTCGAGTTTAGTACTTATGCAACAATCGACCTTTCCTTTCCTCGGCAATCCCTATCTTCATCAAACTGCATACGATACTCATTATGCACAGGCATATATGCACACTCAACCGGCCACAAACCCTGAGGCATCGTCTTTACGTCTACCATCGTCCTCCTCTGCAGCTTCCTGGTACAAACCTGGAAGCTGCAGATGCTCCTACAAGGGATGTAGCTTTGCTGCATCACAAAAAGTACTCGAAATACATATGATGGACCGTCACCTCATCTATCCCCCTGGTTGGGAAAAGAGGCCCGGGAAGTCCGATTGGGATGCTGATCCGACCCTCAAAGGGTGGGTGTATTCCTTCCATTTGTGAGGCCGAGCTTATGGAACCGGTAATAGGAAGCCGTTCACTATCCAAGGAACCAGCTTGACGTTGGATAATCCGGAAGACTTGCAGGCGTGGCTCAAGGAACGGAAAAGCCGCTGGCCAACGACTGCCCGTGTCGAAGATAAAAAGAGGAAGCTGGAGGAAGCTGTCGCTTCTGGTCAACTTCTGACAGGAAATTCCAGTCTCAATCACAGGAAGAGACAACGTTCAGATGACCACCCTCGTGGCAACCGCGGCAGAGGTCGCGCACGCGCCACCGATTCTGGGTGGAATTCCAGACACCGTACACGAGCTGAACAGCTTAATGGCTCTGAGGCTATTCCGACGAACTCTCACACTGGCCCCTCGATAAAAAGGAGCGATGCCGACCTCGATGACGATGACGGCGTCCCTGAAATCTGTTCATCAAAACAACTCCCCCAAAAACCTATCGTAAGAAATAACGTTCATGGCGCGAACCATGAAAAAAGGGCATCCACGTCACAATCAAGGGCTGGTCCTCAGCCCAAACAGCCGCATAATCCCTTCGCCGCTCGCCCGACCCTTTTGCGTAATGTGAATAGATGATTTAGTCTTGATGCAACGGACTAATTTTGTTCTCATTTCAGTTACTCCTCCCTGACATTCGAGTAACCATTTCGAACCTTTCACAAGCTGTTCGATTCTTCGTCGACAATGATTTTCTTCAGGATGTTGAAGTGAAGCCCGGAGGTGCCGAGGAGGGAAGAATTCAAGTAGTTGAGTCACGCACAGGAGTAGCAAGCGACCCACGAACTATATAGTATGATACGATTGTGATAAGTATAGTACTTGCCAGTCGTTATCAATTTCTCATCTCCTCCGAATCACTTCCACTGTCGCTCTCAGAGTCCTCCTCAGACTCAGCAGGACTGATTTCCATGCTTCGTTGCTCGACCTCAAACCCAATGTCCATGAGATCTTGTCCGATCTGATTGGCCTTTAAAGGTGCCGTGACCACAACTGCGACTGAAGATGAGGATTCAAATAAGGGTAGGAAATATTTGCGCAAGGCCTCCAAGACATCATCTTTTGTGATTGTTTGATATTTTTCCAGGAGATCAACTTGATGTGTCCTAGGAACGCCCTTGAGCGCTTGGTTTATGAAAGAGACTACAGCCTAAGAGAATCCTGATAAGTGACTACCAGAAAAATTGATGAAAGAGATTTACTTACCGCTCGTCCAGCAGTAGCTACATTTTTGGCTACACCATATACAATGCTACTTTTTGCAGCATCCAACGTCGCTGTGTCGAATGGAATCTGAATGTACAAGTTAGGAATCAAAGTGGCTTTTTAGATGAAGGAGGAGACGTACTGATCCATCTACTACACCTCTCACGACTTTGGCAGCTTCGCGATATGCGTCCATATTATTGGAACTCTAAATAAAAAATACTCAGGAGGAGGATTGTCCTTGACGCTGAACTTACTCGATACAACGAAAAGTTCAATAATCCTGCTTCGGCGTCTAGGGATATGTAAGCCCCATACGCTAAACCTGACCCACGAATATAACGCTGGGTCAAAGGGTAAGACGCATGACAAAAAATCTAGGAGACCACCTACCCAGAGATAGCTTTCTGTCGCATTCATGACTTCAAGTGCCACCTGAATGGCAGGATACTCCGGATGATCGAAGCCTTGGATGGCTTTCGTTGTATGGGTAACATACGAGCTCTCAATAGTCGGGAGACTCATAACGATAGCCTCCAAACACCCTAAATGTCAACAGGAAATGAGGGCCAGATAAGAACAGACCTGTCGGATAGGTCTCCGTCCCACTTTACTGAGTACATTTGAGGCAATAGGGACGGGCGAGAGTTCACTCTCCTGAGGAAGAATTGAAGTTTTTCTGCGTGGAGATGAATGATCGTCATCGTACCTCTAAATGAGAAAAATGTTTGGCCCACAGGCTCCGCGGGTTTTCAAGCTTCAATACGTTGCCAGTCACCGAAAAACGTACTCCAGCCGGGTGGATTACTGGTTGGCAGGTCAGGTCTGCCTTTGGGGCCAAACAATTTACACTTACAATACCTCCGTATTTCTTCGAAGTCAGCAACCACCTCACTGGGGGAATCTTGAAGTTGTTTGGCAAGGTCCGGGAGGAAGTCAGCCTGAGGTAGTACACTTCCGGATCGGGAGGTCGAGTTCTCGCTATAGATCAAATCGGCCCATAACGATTCTAACACGTTATTACCATCTCGTTTCATTTCTGGCAAGGATTGTAGAATTTTAGCAACAACTATTTGCAAACTGTCAGACATATCATTCAGCTTATAAAAAAGAGGTCCAAATCAGTTAGAAGCTTACCGGTCCTTGTCAAATTCAGAGCCATAAAGCAGATCCCTCAACCAGGCGATGGCGGTCTCGTAAAGAGCGGTCTCAACTTTGATGGTGACGCGGAATGTATCTGTAAATGAATTCGAAAATCCCAAGCCCACGTCATAGGACACGGTCTCGTTGTCGAGTTTGTTGACGACTTCTTCATGTGTCAATCGCTCTCCAGTTTTCCTTTGGACTGGTAATGCGAAGAAGGACGACAGATACACGGTTAAGTGCCTGCAAAAAATCAGCCCAATCAAAAGAAGGCAAATTTGGAATGATCCTCACGGGCGCAAACGGTTCGGAACTTGGTCCAAGGACAGGACTGCATGGATCGAAACGAAGTCGGACTACTCAACAGTTCGGGAAAATATATATTTACCAAGGCAGGCAAATGCTTACCTCGACGTGATCGTACTGCACAAAGAAGGACAACGGATCCGGAGATCCATCCGCCTTAATATGCCTTGACAATTCCGATGAGGTCGTCGAGGGTATTGTCACTTTCCTGCCTCTCCCTGGTTCTTGAATACTCTGTACCCCGATCCAAGATATGCTCTTTACATCAGGAACAGGAAAACCAGTCAAAAGCTCCTGTGGAATTGGTTTGTCGTGCTCAGCTTTAGCTGCCTCAACATCGGCTTCAGCTTTTTTCAGGCCTTCCGGGCCAAGCTCTGCGATTTGTTGAGCAATTCTAGACTTTTCATCAACTTCTAGTTGAGTAACCAAGGCTGCGGAGGGTTTTCCGATGATGATAATGGAAGGAGGGTCGATGTAGTATCTAATGACGACGGAAACGTCCATGTAAGATGAGGGGGAGCAACCATATATATCGACATACTTTTGCAAAAGCGCCGTCCATCTCTTACTCGGCCAAGTCCGCAATTCGAGATATTGATTCATCTCATCCATCGAGTTTTTGAGTTCAGAACCATCTTGTGCACCGTACAAGAAGTCAGATATGACGGTTCCGGAGAAAGTATCTCCTTTGGCAGATTCGAGTTTGCTGCGGAGCTATCGAGGGGTATGAATACCATTCAAGAAGAATGCGAAGAACCCAGGCTTACTTGACGCTCATCCCTGTTTAGTACCATTGCCATCCGTTCCATATCGATTCCTGTCCGAACAATTCTCTTGAAACTCTCGTGAAGCTTCTTGTCGAAGTCTTCCAAATGTTCTGAAGGAACGGATCCCACGTAAATGGGTAAATCGACGTGCGTAGCCCGTGTATCTTCTCCGAAATATATATATGCACTTTAGAAAGTCAAGAACTGTATAAAGATATGCAGAGAACTTGTACCAAAGTGGTGTATCTGTCTCCACGTATTCTTTATTGAGCGGGGCAACAGCGGATGAGGTCAGGTAGGTTCCAAGAATATCCAAGGCCTTTGATGACTGAGGTTACCACCAAGAACGCATAGTCCAGTTGACGCTTACTTTGCGCTCCAAAAAAGCTGTTGGGGGTGGACCCAAGAAGTTGAGTGTCAGTTCGCCCATACCTGGAGGATGCGTCAACCATGCTTCGAGCGGGAAAGAAGAGTGTCCCAACTTTCATCTTTCTCCGGAAACTCGACTGTGCTTCTTGTCGTCTCCGCGATCGGAAATCTTTTAGCACTGGCTGTTTCAAGGAAAGGTCGTTTCCAGCCTAGGGGACGAGGGCCCTTGTTCTGGCCGTGTGATATAAGGGTAGGTTCTACTCTGCGTTGAATGACATCTAAGAGCGATGAGGTCCCGCTGGAAAGCTTTCCACCAACGATGAGCGAGAGGTTATGAGGAACATAGTAAGTTGCATGATAGTCCCTAACTAGGATTCCAATTAGAGTGCAATAGGGCACGGGATAGAGAATAATTACTTTGTTCAGGTGTCAAGACTCGGAGGGCCTTCATGAGACCTCCTGTCTCACTGCGGTATCCACTTCCCAGGGGATTCATCAATCGTTGAAGACTAAGACGATGCACAGGTGAGAATAAACAGGAGGAACATACGGTTAAAGACAGACCGAAGCGCCATCAGATCGCCAGAAGTATTTTCTCGCCCCTGCATTTCGCTATATACTACTCCAGAGTCTTGGCCCTTTCCGTCGATATGGTGGACCTCAAAAATTCTTTGAATGAGGTTGAAAATTCCCGCAACGTGAAACCGACCTCCGTCACAAATCTACGGCTAATAGTCAGAAAGTATGTTGTATACCGAAAGAAAAGTACAGACCCAGCGTTTGTTAAAGTTGGATATAGAATATGATCGACGTATACAGGCAATAGCTGGAGAAAACCCTGTTCTCCAGCGGTGGATATTGTATATGCGGTATGATCGGTCTCAGTCCAAGCATTTGTTCCATTCGAGAATCCACGGTTTGCCAGGAGATCTAATACGCCTTTGTAGGGGTATTTCTCAGAACCCATAAAGACCAGACTAGGGATTCTTCATAAGTCTACTGTAACGATGGAGCATGTGATGCGTACTGTTCTAAAGTGTGGGGACAGCCTGAATCGTCAAAAACTTGGTTTGTTTGAGGCGTGAGTGATGATTGATGATTGAAGGGATCTTCCTAAGAACTTACTTTCTGTAGGAACTACGAAGTATCCGTTGACCAACGGGGCTAAGGCAGGATGAGATGTCTTTTCATAAAGTCAAAGGACACCCACCCTCGTAGTCAAGGTGTACAACGTTCAGTCCAGTGATTCGACTCTGCCATTTCGAAACCACGACGTCCGTAAAGTCTAATTTGACTCGCTTGATAAGATCGAAGTTGCCAAATTTTTCCGGTATATTGGACATGATCGTGTCTCTGGAAGGGATTGCCGAGAAGCGACGCCGGAGAGAGGGGCTGAGGAGATGAGGATGAAAGCCAAAGCAGAAAGGATTGATACGGCGGGGAGTGGCGACCCCAGCTGCTCTATATTTCAACAATGTTCGGGTTCCTGCCGAGAGGAATAGCATGCAATCAAAGGCAACGTTGAGTCGTTGACTCGGACAGTCGAGGCCAAATGGACCACGTGACTAAATTCGACATGTCTTCGTCGAAAAAACGTTTCGAACGGGCTCCTGAACGGACTGCTCTTTCGGAGGGGCGGAGGGCAAAGAAAATCAAGAATGCGGTCGTGGATACAACTGATGTCAAAATCTTGGACCGGAAATGGATACCCATCCAAAACCCAGTGCATGGGCTTCAACGCATCAAGGTCCTCACCTGGAATGTCTGTCCATGCACTTTTATTCCACCAATAATCTCACAGGGCTCTCTTCATCCACCAAGCTACTAGCGCAGTGTTTGATCAGTGCGTAAACAACACCTCGGACCCTGCGCACGTCGGGAATAATCACCAACAAGGGCGAGATCTGTTTCCAACCAGTAACTGCCTCAAAGCTGTTCAACGCGAACACATGCTCTATCGCGAAGTACTTGCTCCTCAGGCCGATATCATGTGCCTCCAGGTACTTACCCCATTATGGCTTTTCTTATCTATCCTACCCCAATCACCTCTAGGAAGTCGATCGCTTGGATAATCTGCTTCCTGTCCTCGAGAATGCAGGTTACGCACATCAGTATGCAGCAGGGGATGGAAAAAAACACGGGTGTCTCATCGCGTTCAAGAAAGACATGTACACCATGGTCGCTCACAAAGTAGTGAAGTATGACGACGAATACATTCGGTCTGACGGAAACGAAACAATGCGCCGAGGGCGAAGCTTCCATACGAAAAATATCGGCTCTCTGGTATCTCTTCGGAGCAACAGTAAAAACGAGGGCACAATAGTGGGGACTACCCATCTCTTCTGGCATCCACGGTAGGTAATATAATTGCATCACCTTAATGGGCAGCCAACTATAACGATAAAAATATAGGTACACGTACGAGAGGACGAGGTTCGCGTCGTCTCTACAGCATTTTACAATCACCTTATCCTCCAATCCGACAGGCAAGTCGGTATCTTCATCAGAGAAGTCAACAAGTTCAGAACCGAACTCGGGGTTGACAATTGGCCATGTATCATTAGTGGGGGTAAATCCATTGATTCTTATCATGTCTTCCTTTACTTGAACTAACAACAGGATTGTAGATTTCAACTTTGGACCATCCGACCCAGCATATTCCTTGATCACTGGAGATCCGTTGCTACCAGACCAAGAAGAAATGCTGCTCCCCTCCTATGTCGTTCATGTATCTGTTGACCCTGACGTTCCACTCACTGCTAAGGCGGCAGTGAATGGAGGTGATGAAGATCCAGACAAGGTCATTACGAATGCCCGCAAGGCGACCGCTGCAGACGGCCTTCTTTCTATAGCAGAGCTCAAGGATCTTTTCTCGCATATACCAAAGCTACGCAGTGCTTATGACGAGGGGTTGGGACAAATTCCACTTCTGCAAGAGATACCAACGTTCGGACGTCGAGTTACGGTACCACCAACAAGGCATGGCCGATGGGAACCGGAATATACCAGTTATACTCATTATTGGAAGGCTGTCTTGGGTCAGTTACCTTGACCATATCACTTGAAGCCCACTCAGTATCAGCTGCTAGATTACATTTTTGTCATTGATCCCGTGGACCGCCATCTCAACGTTATAGGCCTGCTATCTCCACCTAGCCAAGCCGACCTTGAACCAGGTCTTCCACAAAAAGATGTCAGCGGCAGTGATCACGTCTCCTTGGCGGCAGACCTAGTTTGGTAACTTAGCATGTAATGCAAATGTCCCACCATAAAGTTCATCAATTCCCTCAAAAGCAGAGGAAAGCATCGGTATTGGTATTGAGGTGTTGAGAAGAATGATAATGAATGTATCAAGACGAAAGATGCGGGTAGAAGGGGAATATGCTATTGCCCAATGCAAGGTCCTCATTTCCTCGTCACTCGATCAGATCCCTCAAGGAGGCTGTCGAAAAGTCCACCGGCCGATTTCTCATTCCGGAGCTGGATCATGTATATGATGCCCGTTCTAGCGCCCTTGTCACTCAACTCAATAGCTACACCAGTTTTTCCAACCCGCTCGACCCCGTCCGTCAAGACAATGGTGGAAATCAAGACCGATTTTTCTTTGTTTTCCGCTTCCACCACTAGTTGCTTTATATTAGTAGGATCTTGACGGTAGAGCTTTAGTTTTGCAGATCCCAGCGACTTCCACTGTGCGTGTTGCTGCTGCAAAAATACTTTACACTTCATGGTTGCAGATATCGTTGACGTCACATGCAGTGTAATGTTAGGCGTTTCTTGAACGGGCGAGTTGGGCGGGCTGGGTTCATCGAAAGAAGGCTGGGCTATCGAGGCCGCTCTAGAGGAAACCTGTAATGAAGGCAGCACAGGGTGCATGGCGTGTAGATTACCAGAAGAATTACTTCTGGGACGGAAATGTTGGCCGTGAGGGGGAAATCCGCCGGGTAATGGTGGAGCAGTGGGTGCCTGATTCTGCAAGGAGTACTGCGATGCAAGGGATCGGCTGGATATACTTGTCCGTAACCTGCCTGGTCCGGAAGGAGGCCCCGGGGGACGGGCACCAAACGGAGGATATCCAGGTGATCCAGGGGGACCCGACTGCTGGTATAATAACTGAGGGTTGGGGGCAGCGGATCGTTGGACTGGGACCTGAGGCGCGTGTGGCCCGGGAGCTGCTCTTGATCCAAGGAAATTGGGATCATTTGTAGAAGGGTTGAAATGTCCGGAAGGTCTGGGGTGGGCAGGATGTCCCTGTAGAGGTAGCCCTGATGGACCCTGAGAGTATGATTGAGCCACGGGAGTCGTTCTGGGACGAGGCAGTTGTCCATTTGTATCTTGCACCGAAGAGATCCGTCGAAACACTTGGTGATCATGTCCCTCTTGAGATGGGTTTTTTTTTGACATTTCCTGGGTTGCTCTACCATCCACGCCCATACCAGGATACACAGGGGAAGATTGCAATCGGGGCGACATACTGTCGGGTGCAGGGGAAGAAGAAAACCTTTTGGTAGATGGGCTTGCGCTGTATTGACGTTCCGGAACGGGAAAGGATTGCGATGTAGGCGTGTTGTAGTCGGGGATCGTAGGCGGGGAACGAGAAAGATGGTCTAGTGGAGGAAGTGGGGGAGGTGGTTGTTTGGAAGGTGGAGGGACTAGGGACGACAGGAAGAACCGGGTTTACTTCATTTTGGTCAGAGGGATGAAATGACTCACGAGTTCCGGCGAAGTCGATGCACTCCCTGAAATGGGACATGAGGAGATTACGCGATTCCAGTGATTTGGTTTCGAGGCTAAGCTGCTCTTTCCTCATGATGGCCACATTCAGAGCATTAGCTGGGAATTACTTTTCTGAGACCAATATGAAAAGGAAGGGAAAAAAGGAAGACACAAACGTAGTTCAGGAATTTCAGACACTCTCAAGACTTTGCCAGAAAGTGGGGGATAGCAAAGCCACATATCGGCACCTTCGAGTTCGGCCTGCAGCCGGATTTCTGGAGATATTTTTTCACATATCAGGAAGAGGTCGGAGAGGAGATAGATATGGCCAAGTGTGTGGACAACCTCAATGCCGGTTGCTTGGGATGTAAAACGAACGATGACGTCGCAGGAGAATCGAATCTCCCGCTTGAAAGTGAGCGACGGGGGACTTATTTGCAAACGTACAACCTGTAGCAAAAGGTCAGGATACAGATAAAGTCTGTTAAAAAGAAGGATGGAGTGCCTTGGGCTTCATAGTAAATATGTCCAAAGTCCGATGAGTCGATAGTCGCCCTTCGAGATCGGCTACTGGCATTCCGAGAGTAATGGTGGACCCTCGACTGTCGGACGTGTTGGTGGTCTCGCGTGACGACCGCTCGCTGTGAAGCGAGGGTCAAAGAAGGACGTGCCATGCAATAGAATGTGACTCACTCGCCGGAAGTGCTGCTTGCCGGTGATGAGCTACCTCCGTTTTCAGGAGCTACATTCGTAACGGCCTGGGCAGAGTTGTCTTGCTCTTCTATAATATTATTTGTTCTCGAGTCGATGATGACCTTCTCAGCTCCTCTTGGAGCTGGTGCCGAGGGGCCTGGTGAGGTAGTGTCGGCTACAGTCACGGAACTTTGGGCCTCGAGAGTGTGGAGTAGTCGATCTAGGGTAGCAACAGCGCCTAGAAGGAGTCGGTGATCACTTCTGCCTGGGGCAGTGCTCTTTAGGAGACGACCATAGAGCTTCTTGTAGTACTTTAGCCTCGCCTTGGGTAGCAAAAAGAGGTCGTCAAGGGTCCAGATGGAGGATGTGGATGTCGGAAGGGGAGGGTTCGAGGCGGAAAACGTGGATAATATATCAGGCAGTTTTCGATTAGATTGGACAGGGAGCCAGGTATCAAAACCGCAGCGATATCTCGTGCAGTATGTGGTATACGGAACGTCCAGATCGTCAATCTGGAAAGGCATGACTAATCGAGAATGAGGGAAGAACACTGGACATACCCATCGCATGAGCAAATCGCCGAGGGCCTTTGGTGAAGAGGGACTGGGCCCGATATCCTTCAATTTCTGAGGAAGGAATGAGGGGCAGAAGGACTGGGAGGGTAGAAGTGCGCACTGAAAAAAGGACGCGATTCGCCTTGTAGACACCTTCTATGCTACGAAACATGAGGTCGAGTTCGGGAGGTGGGAGGCTCGATCTGGACCAGGCGGCGGCGACTTTCTGTATTGGGAGAGTAAGATGGAAGGGACGAGGGGGGAAGGGAAACTAACGCGGATGATGCCGGCGAGGAGGTCGACATAGACCTGTTCGGTATCGATGAGGTCACTAAGGGGATTTGGTTTTTTGGGTTTATCTGGGATGGAGGAGGGCAGTGGGGATGAGGGAAGTGGGCCGAGGACGTTGAATTCGTTGGGCGGAGGGTTGTTCATGGGGAGATGGAGGTCGTCGTCAAGAGCGTGATGGACTCTCTCACATACAACATCCGCTGGGTCGAACGCACGTTCTCCTCCGCAGCCACCACAGAAGCCCTCCTCACCCCACAACGCCACCTCCTCACACAGCACGACTACGACTCGGCCCTCGCCTTCCTCCCGAGCCACCACCGCCATTACAGGGTTCGTCCATTCATCCCTCTCAGATCTCCCCTCCTCACCCCATCCCTAGCTCATCGGAGGTGTCCTCGCCATCCCTCTTATCTACGCCTTCCGCAGGCCCACCTGGAGCAACACTCG
>Ga0307516_10002809_pt1 | contig 22945 bp, 25 predicted proteins | sample 19_EM_MG_FD_203310 | JGI IMG/M metagenome (GOLD analysis project Ga0307516, IMG submission 203310) | Populus trichocarpa ectomycorrhiza microbial communities from riparian zone in the Pacific Northwest, United States - 19_EM | ecosystem: Host-associated > Plants > Roots > Unclassified | place... | reverse complement strand
CTGCGATCGGCCGATCACTTGAACTTTTGCGCTTCATCGATTACAAAGCACGTAGTATTTCTTTCGTTCTTTACATAGGGGTTTTTAGCCGATACGAGTTCTGATGGATGAGCATTTGCGCATCACGTGAGTGCTTTTGGCGGAGGATCCTGAGATATCCCCAGCGGCATCTCCACCGCCAGTTCATGTTCACCACACCGAAACATCTGTGCGTTATCGCGTGACCTTCACGTTATATCTGGAGCTGGTGGTGAGGTCGGGTCCGACTCCGAGGATCGAACGTTCAACATTGTCAGCCTTTTTGCTTGGGGTTTTGGACCCGCTCCAGGGAGAGGCGCAGCAGAAGTTGGTGAGGGCCTTAGGCCTCAAGCCCAGGTGTTGCATTGGTTACATGGAGTCGGGCTTCGTGTGTGTGCCACGTGAGTGGCCACAAATGCAAGTTCAAGAACCGGTGAGCTTTTGACTTGGCTTCACTCGGCCTCCCATCTCTAACAACATTCGTCCAAAACGCCCAAAGCGGCAGGAGGTTGCAAGGGAATAGCGGGCGCGCGTCGCACCCCATTCGATGAGAAGTATAGTACAAAAGGTAGAACAGACCCAGTGGCTCCGGGTTTGTTGCATGTTAAGTAAGGTCGACGCCGATTGTTCCTCAGATAAGATACACGCATTCCTGAAACCTTGTAGTTGTAACGCGGGAGAGTTAGAAACCCAAATCGAAATCCTCCAAATTGAAGACAAGCATCAGGGCATTACACGGACGAAAGCAAGAATTGTGTCAATCGCAATCTTTAAATTAGGTTCGCTCGCTCGCTCACTCCCAGGTTCTAATGAACGAGCAGCTATAAGTTCAATGCGTCACTCCGGCTGTCAGGAGTGTCCAAATGCTGGAACGAGCTGACCTCGGAGGGGGTACACTTTGATAGAGCCCATAGCAGGTATCTATTCCGTGCCCCGGCGCGCCATCGTAGTGTAAGTCACCGACAGTTTCGGGGGGAGCCCCCATTCGCCCTCTCCGCCGCCACCGCCCGCAGAGCCAACCAAAAGTGCCGAGCTTTGTACATCTCCCGGAACACTTCGAATCGCCGGTGGTACCATATGTCTTCGCCGTCCGACTCAGCTCGCGCCTTCCTGGAGTGTACAGCATGGTAGAAGTCGCTCGTCCGGTAAATGACGAGAAATCACAGCGGGAGGGCGAGAAATAATTTCGGTGTCCTCGCATCCCTACTCCCCAAGGCTCTCTCCAATGCAAAACTCCCAGGTATTCACTCAAAGGGAAAAATAAACCTGGAGGCGTGGGCTGGGCGTAAAAGATCGCTGGCGCATACAAGGACTGATCGATAGGAAGGAGGAAAAGCGAGGTTTACATTAGCGATACACGGAAAACATGGTATGGGATGGCTGTCAAATTTAAACCGCCGCCCGTTCAAAAACGTTCACCGACTGCCCGGGGTGGCGCCTCCTCCCGTCCAAAAAGAAATGAGCGGAAGAACGAAATGAGACAGGAGAGGGGACGAAAGGGACGGGGGTTAGGGACTGGAACCTCGACTACCAACCTCAAAACCTCGACCGCACCTCCGCGGTGGGACAATCGTATTAGTCATTGCTCTCGAAAAAAGTGTCAGGGAGGGGATAGCGTTTCTCTTCGCTCTCGTTCTACACCCGGGGTCCTCATGGCATTTAGACCTTGGAAACTTCCTCCCGTTTCCCCTCCTCGATTTCGGAACCAGTACCACTGGTATCGTTCAAGTCTTTCAACGGAACGGGCTTGTTCTCGCGACCCAGGTTCTCGAACCACGGCCTAGAACGGATGAAGATTTTGTACAGCTCGACGGCCACCACGAAGAGAGTAGTCATACCAACGACAACACCCCACTCCCAGGCTAAAGTAGGCATCAGTCGATCGAGGTAAGAGAGGGTGAACGATAAAGCGTACTGATGGGTGCTTGGTAGAAGACCCTCGAGTTGAGCACCGGGATATAGATGGCGAGTGGGATACTCACACATCCAAGGACGACAGTCCAGAACAGGATCTTGTTCTCCCACAAGTCCTTGTAGAAGGGCCTGCCAGGGGTGATACTGAACACACTCCTATCGAGCGCCTTAAGCTCCCAAGCGAAGAGTAGAATCTCCAAGACGAGGGTTGCGAAGACGGTGGAACGTGCACGGAAAACGTAGACACAATCACCATCGGGATCGTCACGGTTGCACTCGGTTCCAACGTCGCCACCGTAGCGCCCCCACATAACGACGACGAACGAGATCATGACGGTAATGCCCATAACGAGACCATAGTAGAGAATATCGATGATAATCTGGATGGTAAACACACCCTTCCTGATGTTGTGGGGTGGTTGCTTCATGACGCGGGCTGCGGGAGGCTCCATACCCAAACCGAAGGCGGGAGGGCTCGACGTGACCATGTTGACCCATAGAATAGACAAGGGGGAGAGGGGGAAGACACTGTGCCCAGTCCTATCGAGGAAAGCGAGACCGAGAACCAACAAGATACATTCGCCGACGTTGACGCAGACTATTCCAAAAGTCAGCCAAATGAAGTCAAATACTACCTCCGACCACTCACGCAAGTGGAGAATGAAGCGCTGGATATTATCAAATATGCGACGACCCTCGCTGATAGCCAGACGGATGGAATCGAAGTTATCATCTGTGGGTCCAATTGTGAGTTCCTGAACATCGATAGCGCGATTGCACCCACCAGTGAGGACGAGCTCGGAAGCATCCTTAGCAACATCAGATCCCTCCATACCCATAGCAATGCCGACGGGGGCGAGCTTTAGCGAAGGAGCATCGTTCACACCGTCACCGGTCATAGCAGTGTATTTTCCCCTCCGCCCAGCAGCCAAAATCATTCGGACCTTGGTCTCGGGATCACATCGGGCAATAACGAGCGGCAGCTGGGGCAAAGCATCAATTTCCTCATCAGTGAGCTTGTTAAATTGGGCAGCGGTCATCACGGCGCTGGGTGGGTCGTTTGGCATAGCGATTTCGACTTCCTTGGCAATAGCCCGGGCGGTGGCGGCATGATCGCCCGTCAACCTAATCGAGTTCAGAAGATCAATTAAAGTGTCAGAGATCCTTGGACTCAGAAGAACGTACATGTGAACGGTGATGCTTGCTTCCTTGCAAGCACGCACGGCATGGATGCTCTCCGGTCGTGGGGGGTCGTAAATACCAACAAGGCCGATGAAAGTAAAATCCCTCTCTACGTCTTCGCGCTTCAGGAGATCCAAGTCATCGATAGTCAACCTGCGGCTAGCGAGAGCAAGAACACGCAACCCCTGACTAGCGAGTTCCTCCATAACCTCCAAAGTCCTCTCTTTGACCTCTGGCGCCAGAGGAAGGGTGTGGTCGGGACCGGCGTGGGAATGGGCGAGGTAGTGGGAGCAACAATCCTGGACACGTTCTACAGCACCCTTCAAAAGGGCGAGGGGGACGTCCGGGCGCTTCCGGTCGATAAAGGCGGTGGACATGCGCTTGATGGACGAGTCAAAGGGGTATTCGGCCTTGAGATGGTAGCGAACGTGGTTGGTTTCCGGGTTCCACTTTAGTTCCCGTTCCGAACGGGTGTGATCATCCTCGCGTGCTCCAGCGGTGCTGAGGGTGGCGCGTGGCTTGCCGAGTTTGGTGGCGAAAACTTGGAGGGCGACCTCGGTCGGGTCACCAGTACTCCTCCAATGACCTTCCTGGTTCTTGCTAATGCTGTACATTCATGTCAATCCACCGAGCCTTTTTGATACCTCGTCAAAACGTACGTGGCAACGTTGCACATAGAAGCGACGTGAACCATCTCCATGAAACTCTCATCCAAAGCAAATGGATCAACAACGGCCCGGTCCTTATCGGGAAAGTCTTCGTATGTCCTGCCTTCGGGGTTGAGAGCCTCATTAGAGGATTCGATGGTGAAGTTTCTCTCGGATCCGGAAGCAGAAGGGATCCACGCTTTACGGACAACCATCTTACCCTGAGTCAAGGTACCAGTCTTGTCGGAGCAAATGTCCCTGCCACCAAAGTTAGAACACTAACCCTACATGGTCAACCAAAAGAACGTACGTGACACCGCCGAGGGCTTCGAGGGCGTTGAGACGGCGGACAATGACGCAGTTCTTAGCCATCCGCCGTGTACCGGCGGACATCGTGATAGTCAGTACGGCAATGAGACCCTCTGGAATGACGGAGATGGCAAGAGCGATGGCATAAATAGCTACTTCCTCGTTCACGCGGAACCGAGCGGCACCAAAGACGATAAGTGCGAGACTACACGCGTGATGAGGTCGTTCGAGAGGATACACGGGTAAACTGGGACTCACACAATAGCAGTCTGTTCGAATGGTCGTAAGCGGAGCAGGTCGGAGAGGGTGGAAGAAAGGAACTCACTAAGAACAGGACGTATGCAAGCTTGCTCAATCTAGTGGTGGAAGGTTATCGGGTGAGTGATCTGGATTGGAAATAACAAAATGAGGTAGACTAGTTTGAACTTACTTGATCTGCAACGGGGTACCAGTGCGGAGACCCAACCAGAGCATAAACTTCTCGTAAATCCTCGACCACAACGAGAGTTTGTTTCCATCTTCATCTGTCTTCCCCTGCCGCCTCTTGCCACTCATGGCCAAAGCGATAGCACCAACTTGAGTTCCCATACCGGTAGCAACGGCGATGCCACTACCACGACCCTTACTGACATTGGTGGAGGCATAGGCAAGATTGGTGCGATCGCCAATACCGATCGGGATGAGATCTCCGTCGGGGGCGGGAACGGTGGTAAGTGTGTCCTCATTCTTGGCAACGGGTAAGGCTTCACCGGTCAAGAGAGCTTCGTCGATTTCCAGGTTGGCGACGCTGAAGAGACGAATGTCGGCAGGGACGACATCTCCGGGTTTGATCATGACAATGTCGCCGGGTACCACATGACGGGCAGCGATGTGTTTGGGTTCTCCGCCACGAATGACCAGAGCAGTGGGAGATGAGAGCGAACGAAGAGAGTCCATGGTTTTCTCGGCTCTGTACTCCTGCAAATGCGGTCAAAATGGTGTGCGGAGACATCATACGAGGCGACAAACCTGGAGAAAACCGACGGTGACGTTGAGGACGACGACTGCAGTGATAACAGTGCCTTCGATCCAGTCTTGGACACCGTAGGACAAGGCCATGGCGGCGAGCAATACGAGAGTGAGAGCATTAGCTGTTTGGTTCGATGGTGAGTAGATCGGTCCAGCCACTGATCGGTGATGACATACCCATTTGACGGATCAAGACCTTAACTACAGAGACCCCCTCTCCGCCCTCTAAAACATTCTCCCCGTATCTAAGATGACATCAGGACTCGTGCGTCAGGAGGGGTGCAAAAAGCGATCTGGAAACGTACTCTTCTAAACGGGTTTCAGCCTCGGCCTCGGTCAACCCATCCTGGATATCGGCCTCGAGCTTTTTGGCGATGACTTCATATTCCAGGAGGTGAGCGCGCTCGTTAAGAGCGGCGGTGGGGTGAGCTTGAGGCTGGGCCTTGCCCTTGCCCTTCTCGGTGGTCGGTGACCGAGTGTAAGTCCGGCCGACCTTCTTCCTGCGCCAGAATGGCATGTTTGTGTGTAGCGTGTAGCGTAGTGGTTATCGTCAATGGGTGCCCGTGAAGGTCAGATCGAACGTAGACTGTAAGATAGTCGTGAAAGAACACAGAAGTCCTGGGTGAACAGGGGCCGTAGGGCGAGCTATTTAAAACATAGAGTGTCATTTTGCCAAGAGTACTCCACAACTGCCCAGCCCTAGGAAACCCGCCAAGCAGCAGAACAAACAAAGAGTACGTGAGCATTACTCAAGGCACTGGCTACCCAAACGTACGTGGAGGCCAATCCACCGGAACGAAATGGCACCTGGGCAAAGTTCATGGGAATGCCGCCTCCTCTGCACCGAAGTCCGATCGACCAACTGAGGTATCTGCGGTGCGTCGCCTCGTCGGGAATACGGCCAACCAACACCCAAGGGTCTGAGAAGAGGGTGGGTTCGACGCAGAAACTAGCGTAGCAATCCGCTGCAAGATCCGAAGCGATAGTACCTAGCATAACATGACGGCCAGGAACGCGAAACGGAACCCACGCGTGGTCCGGAGTGAATGTATTTGACATCGAGCAAAAAGACGAAGAGTGGCCCAACGCCAAGGATTACACAAAGCGGCCAAGAGGAAGAAACCTGGGGATGTATCAGCCCCTGTGGGTCATCCACCCTTGGAAAACGCCCAGGCCAGGATGACTTGGAGGAGTGGTGGATGATCTGGCGTGGGAATCGACAGCCGCCCATCGATTACCTCACATGATCACCAGCACCCTCTTTCCCCCCTCCGTGGTGGAGCTAGACCGGCCGAGCACCTTGGCGACTCTCCGTCCTGAAAGTTCACGGTATCGTATGAAACCAAGTCATGGGTACCATTATCTAACCAGCTCGCAATTTGGCGTTCATCCCCCCTTGAGCCATGCGACCCTACACACCGACACCGCTGGAACCCAAACTGGAGGGATTCGACCGAGAATGAAGAGCTCGCGCGTGCGAGTATTTTACATACATCCGGGTCCTTTGTGATTGTATCTACAACCGATCCAGTTAGATGTGAGAGTGTCCGACCGATCCTTCGTCTTCACAACTTCGTCTTCAACGCCGCCTTGAGCGCTGGATCAATTCAAGTAAGCGTTAAAAATGGGGGGGGGACAAAAAAACCCGTCGTGAACACGGGGTTTACATACCATCGCAAGTAGCCTTGGCATCCCCGAACAGCATTCTGGTGTTCGGCATGTAGAAGAGTGGGTTAGGGACATCAGCTGCGGATTTGAAGTTCGTAAGAAACACGTGAACCAACACGCCTATCTCAACGGGGGGTATCTTACCATATCCACTCGCCATTCCTCTCTTCATCACGATCGTCTGTTTACTCTGCCAAGCGTGCAGCACCGGCATCCCGGCAATTGGGGATCCCTTTTCAAGAGCGATGGGATTGACCGTATCGTTGGCACCAATGACCAGCGTCAAATCGGTATCATTAAAGTCATCATTGATCTCATCCATTTCCAACACGACTACAGTTTGGGTTAGGACATGCCAAGGTCGCGATGGAACTCGCGTCACTCACTGTCATAAGGAACAGAGGCCTCGGCCAAGAGAACATTACACTGGCCTGGCATTCGTCCGGCGACTGGGTGAATTGCAAACCTCACTTTCGTTCCCTTGGCTCTGAGCATCGCGACGATCTCTGAGATTGGATGTTGAGCCCCCGCGACGGCCATTCCGTAGCCGACGACCTGCGCGCGATCTTAAGCCCCCAAACCTAGTTGCTAAGCACTCGTGGCACTTACCAAGATGACGCTATCAGAATTGGCGAGCGCGTCAGCTGTCTCATCGGTGGTGATCTGAGTTACTGATCCCTCGATCTTGTAATCGGTAGCCGCTTCCGAGGCAATTCCACCAAACAGGACGTTGGCCAGTGATCGGTTCATGGCTACGCACTGCATCACATGACCCAATCAGCCTTGGCCCATTTTCTCTTGGGATATTGGACTACGCACCATGATGTACGAGAGAATTGAACCGCTGACACCAATGAGCGCACCCACCGTCGTCAACAGTGAATTGTCGAGCATGAAACCTTCAGCAACAAGGGCGAATCCAGAGTAAGCGTTCAGAACCGTGATGATGACAGCTAGAAAACGCGTCGCGTTAGCAAAAGATCTGGGATCGGTTTCACACAGAAACCGATGTGATGGGAGGCCACTCACGCATGTCAGCGCCTCCGACAGCAGCGGTGGTCGTGTAACCAGAAATGAAGGATAGCAACGCGTTGGTGCCGAGAAAACCGGCAGCGACCAATGGGACGGTTGGGGGAGCCGATAGGAAGGCACCCATTGTTAATGCATTCAAACCCATGAGTCCGCTATTAACGAGATGCTTCTTGGGAAGGGCGAGGGGTTTGGATGACATGCGGCCTGAGAGTTTTAAGAAAGCAACGATGGACCCGGTGAAGGTTATTCCGCCAACGAGAACGCCGAGGTAAGCGGTGACGAGCTAGAAAACGCAGGGGTCGGTGAATAGCCGATGGGAAAACGTGAGCGATATTCGTACGTGAAGCATGGACGCGTGGCCAACATCCGCCAACACGCTTCCGATTGAGGTAAGGACAGCAGCAAGACCGACAACGGAGTGCAAGGCTGTACAAACACGTAACAGAGTTAACTCGCCAATGCCGATCCAGCAAAGAAACCCACTAACCAGCAACCATCTGAGGAAGCTCCGTGGCGGTGATCCTCCTCCCAAGGATCGAGCCAATAGTCCCTCCAGCGGCAGCCAACATACCGAATTGCGCGAGGACGGCTGGCGGGAACCCAACGGCGGCCAAGGACGTGAGGAAACCTGAGCCAACGCCGAGCATGCCGAGGACGTTGCCTTGCCTTGCGGTAGACTGGGAGGCCAGCCCGGTGAGAGAACCTGGTGGAAATCGCCTGAGGATGGAGTAACCTAAGACAAGAGCAGCGGTGCCTACCAATGCAAAGAATACTGCTCGTCAAATATCCAGCTTGAACTAGACCAGCAAAGCCGGTCTGGGCAGCGAGCAAGAATCCACCAGTGAAGACGGCAGCAGGGATCGAATACAACCAGTTGTACTCAGGCGGGTCGGTGGGGCCTACAGATCTCATCGATGAATAATTCTGGACAAGGGGGGAGTGGGGAACCTACGTTTGAACATATCCAACATCCTCTTGGTAATAACGAAACCTCCAGCGACATTCACGCTAGCCAACAAGACCGAGAGCGCGCCAAGGGCTTGAGGAATTGTTCCAGGGAAATATCCACCGCCCATGATAAACAATCCACCGACACCGACCATACCAGAGATCGCATTCGTAACAGACATCAGTGGAGAGTGGAGCTGAGATAGAAGCTCTTTAGCGCCACTAGCTATAGAGAAGGTGCGAAATGCTCACCGCTGGGGAAACACCCCAAACGACACGGTAGCCGATGAGCGAAGCCAATCCAAAAGTGAAGAAGTTAGACATCAAAGCTGGGCCAGTGAACTTCCCGAGCGCAACGATGCTTCCCATTCCGGTGGTGACGGCCGCAACCTCCCGGGCGGCCTTTTGCCATGGAGTAAGAGCCTTGGTCGCCTCCTCTTCGGCAGCCTTGGTGGCAGCGGGTGAAGGAGCGGCCGGAGGAGGGACAGCCAGAGGAGCCGGTGGGAGAACCTCCCCCTTGTGCACTACAATTGACCCTCTGACGACTTCATCTTCCAAGTTTACAACAAAGTTATCCTTCTCCGTCATGGACAAGAAGAACTTGGTGACGTTGTTAGAGTAGAGGGTGCTTGACTGGGTGGGAAGCCGACTCGGCAGGTCCGTGTAACCTGCATTGACACCATCAGCCATCGAGCAACGGAATAGTGACCACGCGGTCGTACCAATAATAGTGACACCATCCTTCGTGTAGGTTTCGCCAGGCTTCGTAGACTCACAGTTACCGCCGGCCTCGGCGGCAAGATCGACGATCACTGAACCTTGTTTCATTGCAGCGACCATCTGAGAGTGATCGTGAGAAACCGATAAACGATCTACGTCGCACACCCTACCTTGTTCGTAATCAACTTTGGGGCAGTCTTTCCGGGAATCAGAGCCTACGGGTACTCCGTCATATCGCTGAAGTAACGAAGATCGGAGATGCGTACCGTGGTGATTATGATATCGACATCCTTGGCTTGTTCCAAAAACAGCGCCATCTCAGCCTCGATAAACTCCTTGGACATGACCTAACCCCCACGGAACCCGCTAGGTCAGCACACCGGACCAACGAAGGGCACTACAGGGGGGTACCTTAGCGTATCCACCAGCACCATCACCGTCTTCCTTGATGGTGACTTCCAGGAACTCCGCTCCGAGGGATTCCACTTGTTCGCGAGCAGCCGACCGGGTATCAAAACCTCTGACGATAGCACCCATTCTCCTCGCCTGCAGATGCCAAGTTCAGCAGGCTGAGCATAGACACTTGAGGCATGGCATACCGTAGCAATCGCGCTGAGACCAGCAACACCAGCACCGATAACGAGAACCTTGCACGGGGGGATTTTCCTAAAGAACGGCGGCAACCTCAGTGACAGAACCAAGGAGGGACAGAGTGGGCTCACCCAGCAGCGGTCACTTGACCAGTCATATACCGTCCAAAGTGATTCGAAGCCTCTAGTACAGCCTTATACCCTGCGATGTTCGCCATAGAGCTAACCAACACGGCGTCAGAGCCAGCGTAGGCAGGGGCAGGAGCTGATGACGGATACCTAAGCGCATCGAACACCTGAGCTCTCGAAATCCGTGGAATTTTATCCATCGCAAACACGTTCAACTCTGCGTTCCTAGCAGCGAGCGCGTCGACGATTGGCTTGTTCTGTACGGGATACAGGAACGAAATGAGGGTGCTCCCCTTCCGCAGGTTGTCGATCTCGGGTCCAGGCGTTGGTGGGCGGACTTTGAACAAGACATCCGAAGAGGCGTAGACTTCTTCCTTGGACACTAGAGTGGCACCGGCGGCTTTGTAGTGTTCATCGGGGAACTGCGCGGCAGCTCCGGCGTTGCGTTCCACTAGGACCTTGGACACCCCCTTCTTCAGAAGCAACGCGGCGTTTTGTGGTGTGAGAGCGGCCCTGCGTTCATCGGGGAAAGTTTCTAGTGGGACTCCCACAGTGAGTGAGGAATAGGGTGTCCCAGACGCTGGAAGTGAGACAATGCGGGGATCAAAGCACGAGCTCGTCAGCCAAGATCAAACCCGAGATTAAAGGAGCAGAAGGGTGATGCGCACCGACGTGTAAATCAGGCTCTTTTACTGGTTGAGCGCTATTGCAAACCCGTGACGACGGGTGGTAGAGACGGAAGGCAAAGGAGACTAGAAGGCGGGATCGGGGGTCAGAAGTCGGGCGAAGAAGAGAGAAGCGGGTGGGATGAAGCGCGTCGCAGGGAAACACTGGTGCAAAGTGCAACTGACCGGTTTTGCCTCCGGGCCTCGTCCTACATGCAGGGATCGCCAATAGCGATCTGGTTGACCAAACCATCTTGGATTTCGTCCACGTATCCTGGCTTCCGATGGCTCTTGCCGCTCGGAGGGAACAAGACGCTTCCGGAGGCCCGCGAGACGAGGAGAACGAGAGACGAGTGCTGGCTCCGGCTGGTAACGGTTCGAACTTGGGGGTCGGAAAATGGTGCCGGCGACCTGGGCAACAATCAGTGACCCAGCCTCGATTCAGTTAGCCCGCGCGCTCGCCCCGCACTCAATGTGATCACCATCACCCTCGCTAAGGCGGCCCGTCCCGGTCACAAGACCGTCTCCTGGAAATCCCGGGCATTGCGTGCAGAAGGGGAACGTAAAATACACAGGAATCTCCCACTCTCGTCATCTCCGAACCAGCCACTTTTCCAATTCAATCAACGCCTGTACGTGAGGGTGTTCCCACAAGGCCTGGAAGGCGGTGGGTTCCATCGGCGGGAGAGGCCGTCTGCAGCGTCCTCCATATCCATACAACTTCTCTAAAATTCCCTTGGTTCCCGCGACTCCACCCTGAGCCATGATGTAGTCGGCATTGGCAACGATCCCTTGTACGCGATTTGCTTCTTCGAAATTCGAGGGATCTTTTACCATTGCCGCGGCGAGCTCGTACAATTTCACGGTGGTGTACTGGAGAAAATTTACCATAAGGATCAGCGTTACGGATTAACACGGGGGTAAAAACTTGCAGGTGAAACGTTTGACAGTCCAGTAATTGCACCGTGTGCGCGAACCGCAAGTGATGGCACAATAAAATCGGTAAATCCGCCCAATACGAGGAAGGGAGCGTCAGCAGTTGCGAAGCTCCGGGGGAATTCCGACGCAAAGGAGGCCTCAGAAACAGTCGCGCAGATCCTCGTCAGCTTTCCAACATTTCCACACCTGATATACCATGTTAACCCAGATAACCCTAGAGGATCTTTTCGTGAGTCCCACGTACGTCAGTTTCACACCCACAGTATTGCGAGACTCCTTCGCGATTTCGATGATCAAGTTAGAGTCGAGATCAATTCCTGCGCTAGCCCCGGGATCTAAGAGTGGGTTACCAACGATCTGGTTGGGTCCGAAACCGCCCGAGATGAGCTCACAGTTGTAAATGATGACTGGTATGGGGCTTTTCTCCGCGACCTCGGTGAAGAAGGCCTTCAAAGCCTTCTTGTCACCCGCCAGGGCGCCGGCAAAGTACCCTGGGGTAATCACAATCACGTAGTCAGCCCCAGCTTCGGCCGCCTCCTTGGACAGTTGGATGGTCTCGCGAGTACTCCCAGCACCAGTCCCAATAACGATTGGCACGCCAGTGAACCCGGCATCATCCAAAGCCTCTCGAGTAGCCTTGACCAAAGCAACGCGGTCGGAATGGGACAGGTGTACCCCTTCGCCCATGGAACCGGCTAGGAGTGGTTTGACTCCGGCATTTGCGAGGTAAACGACGTGTTTCTTGAGGGTGGGGATGTCTATTATCGCACCAAGGCGTCAGTGAATCACACATGGGCGTCGCCACCTTCGTGGTACATGGATCGCAAGGTGAGATTCCAGAAACTCACCTAGATCTTGTTCATCGTTGTCCAAATAGAAAGTTGGTAGAGGTGCGTATATCCCAGGCACCAATAGCCTCAGGGCTTTGCTGGAGTGTCCGTCGAGAGTTGTAGACATGCCCTCCGAATACGAAGTGAGCGTGTGGGAGGTCAAGGACCCTGACTTTGCTGCATGGGTGTTCTTATCATATCATCACGATTTGATCGCCCGAACAGCCCGGCAGGAGTGGCCTCGGTGCACAGAAAGGGGAGGTGATGATTAGCTGCGTCCTTAGTATAGTATCGTAAGATCTGGCGTAGGCCTGGGATACGCAAGCCAGAAGTAGATGTCTAAGCAAGGGGTGCGGCAGGTGAGGAGGACTGGCCGGGTTTTGTTTCGGAAGCTGTGGTCACTGGGATATCAACGACTTCAAACTTTTCAAGCACCTCCCGCTCCCAAGCAGTGCGTCCATCATCACCCGCAGGACCAACACCCTCTGCGGCGGCTTTGAATACATCCCACGATACACACCCCATATCCCCCGCCTCAGTTGGCTCCAACGTGAACCTGCCTTGACGTGATCTCGTCAGAGTGACCACATGAGCCGCGGATCCTACGGCGTGGCCTAGGTCATGTACGATAGACCTCACATAAGTCCCACCGGACACCCTCATCCTTAGCACGAACGCAGTTGGTGGCCGGTCATCTTCGGCTGGCGCTTCGGGTTCATCAACTACTTGTGCACCCTCTTGGACACTCCTCAGGGTCCTCTCCAATGCCTGTTTCTGTGCTTCAGAAAGGACTTGTTCGGGGTACTTGAACTCGTGGTCACTCCCAAGCCACTTCTCGATCTCGAGGGAATGAATCGTGACCGGTCGCTTCTCGATCTTCCGAGGTAAAGGAATTCCGTTCCGGGCATACTCGTACAACGGTTTCCCGTCCATCTTCAAAGCGGAGAAGCTAGGACGCTGAGGGCTTGTCACCACCCCTGCAAACAAGGGGACGGGATGGCTTACATGGGCGGGGTTTGCTCGATCTCTCCGCGAAATGCGGGCAAAGCGTCCTCGAGCGCTTCACGTGTTACATGTCTCCAGGGGGCCACCCGTACCCGCGCTCCTTGACTATCGTATGAATCGGTTTCGCACCCCAATAGACACGTCGTTTTATATTCCTGCACGAAGTCCGAGTGCTGAGCGAAGGCGCACAGCGTGATGAGATTCGTGAACATACCTTGACACAGTCTAAGAACTCGGACAGCTTTTTGGTTCCCTTTCCGATGCCAACGACTTGAATAACGGAGCCATGTCAGAAAAAAGACGGAAGGACCGCATTGAAGCCCGGGTCACCTAGAACGCCATCTAACAGTAATCAGGTCAGAAACCAAGAACCGGAACGGAAGTTTGGTCAACTCACCAGCCAACGGATCCAGCGTCCCTCCCTGGCCAATCTTGGCCATATCCTTATTGCTCTTCCACCTCTTCCTCTTCGATTTCGCGTCCTTCCCTTCCTTGTGTGCGGCAAGCTTCTCCGGTTCCACAAACAAAGAAGAGGTATTGATCAGGGTTTTGACGTCGTTTATTACGGCCATAGATGTCGGCCCCGACGGTTTCGCGACCGCGAAGAGGCCGGAAAGCGGCAGAGGCGGGAGACTATCCTTGGGCATGAGAATTCTGGCAGCGACCTGAACGGGGGTAAGGTGAGAGATAGGGGCGAGGCGGCGGACCAAGGACCAAGGCGGTTGCGCCTTCCTGACTCGGATTCGTGGGATCTGGTGAGAAAGTATGGTGGCTGCTGGGACGAAGATGGGATCCTGCCGGCGCTTGAATCTCATCCGTTTGCTTCGGCACATGCACCGTCGGTTCTACCGTTGTACTCGCCTACGGACCGTGGCAGACTACCACCCACCCAAGGGTCCTCGGGCTACGAACACGAGGGGACAAAGCCAGACCGTGAAGCTGGATGGTTCTCCCATTGATCGACCGGCCCAGATCTCCTCCGTTGTCACACCACCACGCAGATGAACTATACGTTCGACAAGAAATCCAAGAAATCACTCAAATCCTCCCAGCGACGCGTTTCCCTGGGAATCCCTACCAATATTGCCGCTGGTCCACTTGGGTTTCAGGGTGATCGGCCTGATTCAACTGCGACACTAGATGAGCAGAACCAAAAGGCTGCACGGATCCTATTCAACGACAAGAAAAGCGAAGGCCAAGGCCCTTCCGGGCCGAGAACCTCGACAATTGGTGTTGTGGTCAGTGGTACCGAAGAACGACCCACGGGTGAGTAGTTCTGATTCCTGCAATCGCGGCCGATGTTCACGCGGGTATCCGTGTCTCTCCTCATTCCCGTTCGAAGACACTAGTGTCACTAGGGAGGAAGAAGAAGGCAGGCCGGCGGTGACATCGAGGGGTACGTTTCAATACCATTCTGTCCTCCACTTTTTGTCAACGCCCCCCAGTTTTGGAGAGAGCCTCAAGGGACACGGCGCTTGGGTCTGCCACCATCCACATTGATGTCTCAGAGAAGCCGGCAGGTGGATTCGGCCCTCTCAAAGACGTCCTAGGAACCATCTCCGCCGTTTACACCAATTACAAAGTATGTTTACGGCCCCCTTCACAATTCTTTTTGACGAACCCGTTTGCAGGAACACGCCACCGTCAGAAACAAGATCGATGACCTCCTCTCACGTATTGTCGCACTGGAGGCACTTTTTGCAACACGTCCGGGTGACGTGACAGAGCAGAGGCGCCGGGATGAATTGATACGGTATGCCGTTATTCCCCCCCTTAGACTCGGTGCTGAGTTCCTTCCAACAAGCTCGAAGATATCGAAGGACAGCTACAGTCTTTATCTAAGAAGATCGGGCTGCAGCGACTCGTTGTCCACGTCCAAGACGATGAAGACGTATTTAGGTTCCTCGACGTCCATAACCACACACTCTTCCAAGTGTTTACAAGGTGTATACACTGTGCAGCAAGCGACAATCCATCATCAAGGATGCGAACTGGTAGTGGGTGTTCCCCTCTGTGTCCAGGCAAATCAAATAACCTCCCTCGGTAGAATCCAGGTCGGGCAATATTCTATTCTCTATGACGGCTCCTGAAGCAAACCTCCGGCAGCCGACGCGGCGGTCCTAAACAATATTCCCTGTGCACAGGAGGCCGAGTATCGGCACGGCGACCGCAGGGGTTGCCTCAAGGGAACCCGTAGAGCTATCCTGGACGAGATCGGACTCTGGACACAGGACTTCGATAGGCCCCCCGTCTACTTGCTGAACGGGCTGGCTGGGACAGGGAAGACCACCATCGCGCAGACCCTCGCGGAGAGAGTTTTCTCAGGCGGACACCTTGGTGTCTCCTACTTCTGTTCGCGAGATTTCGAGGACCGAACCAACCTCAGGTTCATCTTCCCCACCCTCGCAGTCCAACTTGCACCGAGGTACGCCAAATTTCGATCGACCCTCGTCCCGTTGGTCCAGTCGGATCCGACAATCGCCCACGAGTCACTATACGGACAGGTGGACAGGTTGATCGTTGGCCCCCTCATCAGGTCTGCCATCTCGACCGTGATCATCATCGACGCTTTAGACGAATGCAAAGACGAGGAAGCCACCTCGGCCATCCTGTCCGTCCTTGGGCAGTTTGTATCCCAGATCCCGAAGGTCAAATTATTTCTTACTGGTCGCCCACAAATAAACAAGAAGCTAAATATGAAGAGTATAGACCTTGCATTCGAGAAGGCTTCCGCCTCCCGTTACTGTCCAAAGCAACGGACATATTCGTCCTCCACGAGATTGAGTCGAGTCAGGTCAGCAGTGACATATGGCTGTTCTTCAGACATGCGTTCTCAGAACTCGAGAGCCGTCGCCGCGGACTGGATGGCTGGCCGGCCGAAGAACAACTGGACTTACTTTGTGGGCGGGCGGCGGGACTGTTTGTTTATACCGTAGTAACTGTGAAGTTCGTCGACAAACAGAACAGTAACCCCAGAAAACGCCTGGACCTTCTTCTGCAGTCACCCGAGAATAGTGTTCACGAAGGGAAAATCGGGCTCAAGGCAAACACAACGCTGGACTCGCTCTATCTATCAATCCTTCAAGATGCTTTTGGCGATGACGACCCAGAGGATGACCCCAAGATCCGTTCGGTGCTCGGCGCTGTGATCCTCGCCATGAATCCACTTTCTCCGTCTACGATTGCTACACTCTTGGGATTCGATACTGAGGACGCATTCCCCATTTTGTCATCGGTTCGGTCGCTCCTCATCCTCCAAGAAGACATTGACCACCCTGTTCAACCCTTCCATAAATCATTTCCCGACTTCATTGTTGATCCCGCTCGGTGTGTCAACCAGAGGTTTTATATCTTTCCTCCAGGTCATCACATGGAACTTCTGGTTGGCTGCCTTCAGCTGATGAATCGAGGGCTGGAGCGGAATATGTGCAAGCTCCCAGATTGTGTCGTCAACTCTGAGGTCGTTGATTTGAGGGAGAGGGCCGAGGAGTACATCGACCCCGGTTTGCAGTATGACTGCAGGTCATGGCACAGGCACCTTGTTGGCACGGTACCAGCACACGCACCCGAAATCATACCTGTCCTCCACCGGTTCCTGGAGGGAAAGTTTTTGTTCTGGTTGGAGGTTCTTAGCATTGTTTGTGCTGCAAGGGAAGCGATTGATGCATTGGACGCAGCTACAAAGTGGCTGAGTGTACGTTGAATTTCTATGCTTAATCGTTTCCATAATTCACCAGGGCCGGATCTAGGCGTCGCCAACTCTTGACCTTGTCGACGACTACTTTCGGTTCGTCACCGGATTCTTCGAGGTCATTAGCGCCTCCGCTCCGCATGTCTACCACTCCGCGCTTCACCTCTCCCCCCGCGCATCGGTCGTACGCAAGTTGTACGAACTGTACGCCCGTCCCTTGGCGAGGGTTGTGCGAGGGTTACCTCTCTCCTGGGAACCGATCGTTGCAACCCAGAGAATCACGATTTCGACTGCACTGAGGAGGCTGCGTGGTCGCCGTGCAGTAGACTCATCGCGGTTGCCTGGCTCAGCACCAGGGCGATAGGGGTTCCGGATGCAATGTCCCTCAAGCCACTTGATATTTTCGGGCACCCCGAATTTGGAACCAAGTGCCTTAGTTTCTCTCAAGATAGCCGCTTGTTAACGCGATTCGGTAGCTTCTATAGCGTGGGGGGGCTCTCCAGTTGGGACCTCAAGACAGGTGGTCCGACCGGTACTATCCACTCAGAGCCATGGGCCTCCCCCGCAGACCGTTTCTCATCCACGCATTCTATGGATGGAAAGATTGTTGCAGTTGCATCTCGGCATCAGGTTCACGCCGCCCCCACCGTCATCTCTGTTTATGGCCTCCCCTCCAGGGCACGAACGTATCCCCATAGCGTCTTGGAAGGAAGCGTTGTGGCCCCTATTTGGACTCACAACGAGTGCCTCCGATTCGTTACTGTGAGGCCAGGGTCCATCACCGTATGGGAGGTCGGGTTTACCTCAACAGACACGCTGGTAGAGTGTCTTTACCCGTCCCAGATGACGTCAATGGTTCGAAAGAGTCTTTGTTGCTTCCCACTCTCTCCTGGCTTACCTTCACTCTTTCAGGCGGAGTTTTGGTGTGGGATGTTCGGGATTCCAAGCTGCTCCTAAACTTTTTCGGCGGTATTCAGCCTGCGACGGTGTCCTTCTCCCACAATGGGCGTTTTCTCGCATGCGGAGCTACCAGTCAAGAGGTTTACCTCTGGAAGGAGTCTCACGTTGGCGATGCGCTTCACCAAAGAGTTGCGCCCAATATTGATATGCGCATCAGACCACTTCTTTCGCCAAATGGAGAATCAATCATTGCACTCAGTCCTTCAACAGTTCAGTTGTGGTGTACAACAGATCCGACCCCCTCCATCTCCAGCGTTCAAACTCAACTTGTTGAGCAGAGTAACTACATCACGGAGTTTTCCCCCGACGAAACGCTGGCGGCGGTCGCGCCGTTCGAGGGAAGGACGGTCACGGTTCTCGACCTCAAGTCTGGTAATCCGCGGTTGACCATCGACACGGGTATGAAAGTCCTTTGTCTGAGGATAACTGGGAGTACCATCGTTGTTATTGGTGAGGGGAAGGTCGTCACTTGGAACCTGCCTGCGGAGGGCTGTACTCTTAATGTCAGGGCGAACGTTAACGTCAGTGTTCGGACCACAATGTTCGACTACTTGACGCCTTGTCCAATATTCCCTCGCCACCCGCCGAGACGTTACACGTCAGTCTCCCCTGATCTCAACCGCGTTGCCACCGCAGAGCGGACCTTGGGGATGATTGTTTACGACGTGCCTACCGGGAAGCGTCTCGCGAGTACCCCTGCAGAAGGTCCCATCCCATGGTCCACTCCGGATGGACGCGACGTCTGGTGTGAATGGCGTCGATTCCCCACTGCGGAAGGGTGGTCGATCGTTGAGGATCGTGAAACCGGCCTCACCAGGCTTGAGCCCCTAGAACCAACTGTGCCCCCATCCGGGGGGCTCCCTTGGCGATCACCTCTTGGCTATGGAGTTACGCCCGATGGGTGGGTACTCAGTACTCAACCCCAGCGGGAAGCGACTTTTATGGTTACCTCATCATTGGAGGTCGGATGAGACGCGCAGGGTGTGGGGTGGACAGTTTCTTGGGTTGTTGCATGACGAACTGGCAAAGCCTGTCGTTCTGGAGTTAGACAAGTAACCGACGGGTAGCCCCTACCCTTTTCCCCCCTCACCAGATACACCCGCTTTCTGCTGTTCTCCACTTATGGCTCCGCCTCGCTCAAGTTTGATGTATTTCCTTGCGATCCCCACCAGTATTTACATGTATGTCGATAAACCATACTATGCTAATGTATGCATTCACATGACGAGATATTCCTCGGACCCCAGGTGGATCGCGCGGGAGAAATCCGGCGACCGACCCGACTCCTCAGCGCTTCAGTTTTCCTTACGTGGCACGATCCCACCGCCTTAAAGCCGCAGGTGATTCTCTCTTGCTGCGACGTTCCCGGTTGTTGAGGTCAATTGTCCCCTATGGGTATTCCGAAGCCGCAGCATTGGAGGGGGAGGGGGTGACCTTCGTGTGTTTTCGCTCTCGATCCCCTTCCGGCGACTCTACACTAAGTTGACAGCGGTTCTCCCCGCTTGGTGGCGACTCAATGTTCACAACCCAAACGAGCTCGCCATGTCACAACCGCCCACACACGATATTCTGTACGACATTATCCCTACAACCGGTACATCCCAGGAGCAGGTGCCAGTAAATAGCCGCCAGCGCCCACTGTGGCAGGTTGCATGAACACCATACTTTTTTGGGCTGTGTAGAGGCGCACGGTGGCCACACTGCACTGCATACAAGTGCCCCAGACCCTATTTGGATTCTTCTCCCTTCCCCTACAAACCACAACTCCTTGTAGCCCGCGATGGGTGAAACAACCATCAACCCCAAAGTGTGCGCAACACTAACCTCTCTTCTTCCATCTTCGACCCTTTCTGATCACCCTTCTCCCACCATTTCAGTCTGGAGGATGCGATGCTTAAGGCATTGCCAACTCTGTTTCCGAGCCTTCTCGGGATGACCAGTAACCCTGCCGTCAAGTTCTACAATAAGTTCCAACGCGCAGCCGACGATCATGACCATGACTTTATCAAGAAATATGATGAAGACTTGAGTAGCACATTGATCTTTGTGAGAATTTTCCTCCATGCACGTTGATCTTTGTGTGAACCCCACATTGGGAATAGGCTGGTTTGTTCTCCGCGGTCACATCTGCTTTCATCATCGACATCCAAAGCAAGCTTGAACCCGATTTCGAGGAAATGAACCACACACTCCTCAAGATTATTGCCAGTGCCACTCTTGGGAACATCCCAACTGGGGCCAATGTTGTTCTCCCAGAATGGAATGGTCCTGATAGTACCATTGTCCATGCCCAGGCTGTCCTCTACTCAAGTTTGTTAACTTCCCTCCTTGCTGCCTTTGTTGCTATGTTGGGGAAGCAATGGTTGAACCGCTACACCTCGGTGGAACGTGGATCTGTTGTTGATCGCGGTCGGAATCGGAAGCGCAAGATGGATGGGATGGTCACCTGGCAGTTTGGCCTTGTGATGGAATGTTTACCCCTCATGCTCCAAGCTGCTCTCCTCCTCCTTGGCTATGCCCTCTCTGATTACCTCTTCTTCATCAACAAAGTTGTTGCCAGTGTTATCATTGGTTTTGCAGTGTTTGGCCTCTTCTTCTACTTCCTCATTGTGTCTGCTGCTACCCTCTCCTACAACTGCCCATTCCAAACCCCCCTCTCCCTTCTCCTTCACCTCTTGATTCACTTTGACAATGGACACAGAAGATATCTCAAGCAGTCCAAGAGGTGGTCCAGACAAGTTGTCTCCCAGATGAAGAGATGGTACTGGACAAAGTCAGGTGGTCCCCATGATTTGGGGAGGTTTGGCATACCTGATGGAAACAATCTTGGTGAACACATTGAATTGCATGTGGCCAGCCAACAACCCCCAATTTTCAACCTGGAGACTGACTGGGACAACTGGGATGGTTACATAGTGGACTCAAACTATGTTGCCTGGATGTTTGAGATGCCAATGGATATGGATGTTACTGCAGCTATTGCAGGATTCATCCCTGAGATTGTCTGGCATCCTGACACTCAGGCTATCCCACTGGAAAGACTCTATGACATAGTACTAAAGTGCTTTGATCATTCATCTGGACACCCCATATTGAAACCAGCACTTAAGGACCATGCCTACCTTAGTGCCAAGGCTCTTGTCCATGTGGGTATCCTGCACAGGTGCATTGGTAATGGGTCTGAGAATGCTGAGCTCAAATCTATCATGGATAGGCATCAGGGTATGGGATTTGGACATTACAAAGGAGACTCAGACCTGGAATCCACCCTTGGTTTTGTTGATCGTGTCTTTGGTAGTTTTGGACCTATTAACTGGCAGGACTTCTCCTTCAGTATTCCACACTGTGCTTGGGTGGCTCATATCCTTCTCTGCCGTGCCTGGGACCTCCTTAGGAAAGGAAAGCCAGTACCCAATTATATCAAGGAATTTGTTCATTGCTCCCTTCAATTGGATCCTGCCCCTACAGTACCAATTAAAGCAGACTGTCTGTTTATCATTGCTTTGGTCCTGAAGATTGGGTTGCACCCTTGGGACCTGCTAGTCATTGATAAGAGGTGAGTTAGCTCACATCTGTCCCATATAGTCCAGATCTGACTTCTCCTGTTACAGTCTTGGAGTCAACCCTCAAATCCACAGGATCTACATGAAGCTCTTTGAGATATTTGGAAACCCCCATTCCACAACTGATGAGATTAACTGTGCTCTTGAGGCAATGGAGCTCATGGATCCCCTCATTGATAATGTTGATGCACAAAACAGTTATGACTTGTTCCACATCATCATGCAGGCTCCTGTCTCTCTTGCTTACCCTGAGGAGAAGAAGTGGAGAGCTGCTTGTCTTGCCATGAATAGTGCCCACAAGTGGAAAGGCCTTCTACAGATTGATGACCATCAAAACATCCTCACATTTTTGGATCATCACTTCAACTTGATTGCCAGAGGGCACCAGGACCAGGAAAGGCCAGTCTACAATGCACTACTTGTGTTGGCCAAAGCACCAGGATTGAATACCATTCAGCCAAGGGGCTTTGACCTAACAAAAACCTCATTCATTCATGGTATCTGCTATGTGTTCCAAGGTAACCAGTCCCTCCAGCTTCGCACAGCTGCTCTTTTCTTCCTTCCCTGCCTTGGTGACATGTGGTTCAATACCCCCCATCCAATCATGGAGCTCAATCATATGAGGAGCTTGTGTACAGATTGGGCTTCCACTGTTGATGACATTGAACACACTGATGATGTCCAGAGGGTTGCTCTTGCAGCTTTTCTTGAAATGATCAACTCCCCTCACTGGTGTCCTCACATCATTAGAATGAAATGGAAATTACTTGAATACTTCACTTCACTTCCAGATGACTCTCAGCCTTTAAGGAGGCGTATTAACAACCCACGGCTGATGACAACAATGAGGATCATGGGAAACCCAGCTGCTATGGCCCTTTGGTTTGCAATTTTGTGGTATAAGTATAAGGAGTTAACCCCTCAGGTTCAGTACCAGTTGGGAGTAGTTGCAGTGGAGTTTGCTCAGGGTGGGGGTGCAGACCTCAATATGTGTCTGTCAGTGATAGATTCTGAGTTGAGGAGGTTTGAGGGTGGGTTGGACCAGTTAACAAGATACTGCAATGCAGTCTCTATAGCACCTGGGGCTACTAGTGCTAGCTCCATGGTTGAGGGGAAGGTCAAGATGC
>Ga0307516_10002808_pt1 | contig 22947 bp, 15 predicted proteins | sample 19_EM_MG_FD_203310 | JGI IMG/M metagenome (GOLD analysis project Ga0307516, IMG submission 203310) | Populus trichocarpa ectomycorrhiza microbial communities from riparian zone in the Pacific Northwest, United States - 19_EM | ecosystem: Host-associated > Plants > Roots > Unclassified | place... | reverse complement strand
CGTTGAGGGACTTGTGCCCCTTACTGTGACCGCCCGAAGGATCATTGTCGCGCTGGCTCCGGGGCTGCTGCTGGCGGCCCTGGCCCCGGAAGCCGCCTGCGCTGGCTCGCACCTCACGGGCCTGCCCGCGGACCGCGCCTCTGTGGCCAGCGTCTCCGTCGACCGCTCTTGGGCAACAGATCTCCGCCTCGCCGCAGCCGGCGTGTCCGTCGACCAATCTTGGGCAACAGATCTCCGCCTCGCCGCAGCCGAGATTTCCGCTGACCATCCGCCGGTGGCCAATCTTCTCGCTAACCGGGCCCCAGCGGCCGGTCTCCTCGCTAACCGGGCCTCCGCGGCCGGCCTCCCCGCTAACCGGCCCCCGGCCGCCGGCCTTCCCGTGGATCGCCGCTATGTGGCCGGCCCGGCCGCGGACCGGCCCCCAGCAGCTGTCCCTCTCGCTAACCGGCCCCCGGCCGCCAGCCTTTCCGCTGACCATCCGCCCGCGACCGGTCTCCTCGCTAACCGGGCCTCCGCGGCCGGCCTCCCCGCCAACCGGCCCCCGGCCGCCAGCCTCTCCGTTGATCGGCCCTCGGCGGCTGAGCTGGACGAGCGCATCACGGCGGCGGCTCGACAGCTTGAAGTACTGGTGGAGCAGTACAACGACGCGCGCGACGACCTGATCACCACCGGCGCTCAGAGCAGGCAGCTCGGATTGCGGCTCGCCCCGATGATCGCGGACCTGGCCGAGCGACGGGAGGTGCTCAGCGGGCTGGCACGACGGACGTACCAGCGAACCCGCAGCGGCCCGACGGCCGCCCTGTTCGGGGCTCGCGAGCCGCAGGAGTTCGTGGCCAAGCTGCTGGTGCTGCACGAACTGGCGGCCGGCGAGCGGCAGGCGGTGGCCGAGCTGCGCGAGGCCAGAACCCGGGTCGACGACACCCGGCGGACGCTGAACGCGCTGGCGGGCCGGCAGCGCCGGTTGCAGGTGCAGCTGAGCACGAGCAAGGCCTCGGTGACGGGCGAGATCGAGGCGCTCAAACAGATGCGAACGATGGCGTACGGCAGCGGCTCCCGTTATCTCGGCGGGGCGGATCTGCCCGTGCCGGAATACGTGGCCGGCCCGGCCGGGCGGGTGGTCGAGTTCGCGTTCAGGCAGGTGGGCAAGCCGTACCGGTGGGGAGCGGCGGGCCCGGACTCCTACGACTGTTCGGGCCTGGTCCTGGCGGCGTGGCAGCGGGCCGGGGTCGGACTGCCCCACAACGCGGCCCGCCAGTACGGCTCGACGGCCCACGTCAACCGGGCCGACCTGCGCCCCGGTGATCTGGTGTTCTTCTACGGCCCGATCAGCCACGTAGGCGTCTACATCGGCAACGGCAAGATGATCCACGCCCCCGAGTACGGCGAAAACGTACGGGTGGCGAGCATCGACACCCAGCCGATCCACGGCTTCGGCCGCCCGGGATAGTACGGTCGCCGGGTGGATCGTGAGGAGTTCGCCGCGCGGCTGGCGGCCTCCGCGGCGGCGGCACGGAGATTCGCCCAGCCCCGGGTCGCCGAGGACCTGCCGCCGCGGCTGGCGTTCCGGGTGCGCCTGAACCAGTCCTACGACGGACATCCGCCACGCCCGGGCGAGCTGCGCTTCGACGAGGACAGCGCCCCGCACCGAGCCGCGAACCTGAACAAGTGCGACGCCGAAACAGCGGCGGCGCAGCTGTGGCGGGACGGCCACGTTCCTGAATGGATCAACGTGGCGGTCGTCGACGAGACCGGCACCTCGACGGTGGTCGAGCTGGTGTGCTGCGGGCGTTTCACCGCGGACGACTCCCGGCTGTATCACGTTCAGGAGGGAGCACCCCCGTTCCACGTGCTCGGCCCGGCGCTGCCGCCCAAGGATGACGGAACGCCGTTCAGCATCCACCTGCGTGCGGAATGCTGGGACAGCTCCGACCTCGCACACCTGGCTTCCGCCGCCGGTGACATCTGGTCGTTCGACCTCAGGACGGATGGCTTCGACGGCCAGTTGCTCGCGGCGCTGCCGGCCCTGCCGCGCCTGGAGCTCTTCAACCATCACGCCTGCGCGCTGGCGGGCCGGGCGTTGTCGGCATTCACCCGCTTCCCGCGACTCCGGATCCTGCGCCTGCACCTGACGACCCCCGAGGGCTTCCACGTCGGCGACGGTGACGACGGTCTGGCCGCGCTGACCGGCTTGACGATCACCAACCTGCCGCCGAACCCCTGGGGGCAGGCCGAGCTCGCCGCAATCACACCCTCCGCGACGAGCATCCAGCTCAGCGCGCCGGGCACCCTGTGGTTGGACGACGCGTTCAACCCGTCGATCCGGAGCCTCGACCTCTCCGCCACCGACGTCGCGGGCCGTCCTCGGCTGCCGAGCCGCCTGGATCGCCTGACCATCCGCATCGCCAACGCCACCGATCGCGAGGTGGCTTCCCTGCTCGACGGCGTGACCGACGTCGGAGCGCTGACGTTGCGGGGCACACCCGTCACCGACGCGATCATTCCGATGATCGAGCGGTACGGCCTTCGCCACCTCGACCTCGTCGGCAGCTCCGTGAGCCCGGCGACGCTGGCCCGTTTCCACGCCGAGCATCCCGCGGTCAACGTCTTCCCCCGTCCGCACCCCTACCGAGCCGGCGACCGAACAACCCTCAATCCCGCCCACGGCGACTAGACATCTTTCGGGGTGGAGGTTTGGTGACCAAGCACAGCTGGCGGACCGATGCCATGCCGTGCCTGGTCACCCCGGCCCCACCCTCACGCCGACGGCCCGCGCGAGCGCCGCCTGGACACCGGCTACGAACCGGGCATCGAATCCATATTGGTCACCCCTCTCGACGACCTGACCGTCCACATCGCGCAGCCCGCATGTCACCGTCAAGAGCCTCGGCGCGCAAACGGAGATCCCGTCCGCCAGGAACCCGCCGAGCAGACCAGACGCGGTCCGATTCGTACCATTCGGCCGGTGGATCCTGCTCCCGAGGAAGACGATTCGCGGAGCCTCTCCGGACGTTGGAGCGATCGGGCGCGCTCCGAACCCCCGGTCTCCAAGATCGCGCCAGGTGGCGGCGATACGAGCTGTTTGTGAGGTTCGGGGCCGGAGTGTGGGACGAGACGTTCAGGATGCGGTCGCGGTGCCCGTACAGACTTGCCGCCGTAACCGGCGAGGTTCGTCCGTCTGACCCACCACCCGTCGGGCCCCGCCGGACAGAAATCCCCTGGCGTCACCAGAGCGCGGCAGCCAGACCAGATCCGGAAGGTGACCGCCCGGCCCGCGCTGGCAACCAGGGCGCGCGGGACCGATCACCCAGCCGCAGCCGGGATGCATGCAAGACCGGGGCAAGAAAGTCCAACCCACAGGGCCGCCACCAAACCCCCACCCCGAAAGACGTCTAGATCCCGCACAGCCTCACGCAAAGCACCGCACCTGCCCGAGCCCACACCGCACTGCCCGCGTCGCGCCCGCCCAGGCCCTCGCCCAGGCCAGGCAAGAAGTCCCGTCAGCCGGCCACCGCGAGGGCAAGGGGTAGGACGCCCGAGGCCCCGGCCTTGCGGAGCGCTCGTCCTGCCAGCACCATCGTCCAGCCGGAATCCGCCATGTCGTCCACCAGCAGGACCGGGCCTTGGATGTCCTGAAGGGACTGCACTATCTCCGGCGGAACCGTGAAGGCGTCGTGCAGCGCCAGGACCCGCTGAGCGCTGTTTCCTCTCGGGCCGTTGTCACCGGCGTGCGTGGAGATCAGCGTCCCGAGCAGAGGCAGCCGGCCCACCGTCGCGATGCGCTCGGCGAGGCTGTCCACCAGCTTCGGACGGCGGTGAGAGCCCACCGAAACGACCGCCGCCGGGCGCTGCGCCCAGGCGTCGGCGCCGTGTGCCCATCCCTTCAGGACCTCGACCACGGCTGCCACCATGTCGTCCGGGATCGGGGTGTCCTCCGCTTCCGGGCCCACCAGCGCTCGCAGCCTGCCGCCCCAGCCGAGATCCGACAGCCGGCCCACCGCGCGACCCGGCAGGATCTGCTCGCTCGGACCGATCTTGCCCTTCAGCGGGACGCCGACCGTGGCGAGGCCGGTGGGCCAGAGCTTCTTCGGCGAGATCTCCATGCCCGCGTGGCCGAGGAACGTCTGAGCCGCGGCCAGCGCTTCGGTCGACACGTCCGCGTCGAAGAGCGGCTCGGCGCAATTGTCACAGCGGCCGCACTGCGTAGCCTCGGGATCGTCGAGGCAGCGGCGGAGGAACTCCATCCGGCACGAGGTCGTCCTCGCATACTCGATCATGGTCTGCTGCTCTGTCGCCCTGGCCTCGGCGACCCGGCGCAGGCGCGCGGTGTCGTAGATCCACGGCTCGCCAGTGGCGAGCCAGCCGCCGCGGGTGCGTCGGACCGCGCCGTCCACGTCGAGAACCTTGAGCATCAGCTCCAGCCGGGTCCGGCGGAGATCGACGATCGGCTCCAGGCCCTGGGTCGACAGCGCGCGGTCCGGCGACAGCGCGGCCAGCACCGCGCGCACCTGCTCCTCCGGCGGGAACGCGAGGGAGGCGAAGTAGCGCCAGATCGCGATGTCCTCCGGGCCTGGTAGCAAGATCACCTCGGCGTGCTCCACAGCTCGGCCGGCGCGGCCGACCTGCTGGTAGTACGCGATCGGTGAGGGCGGTGCGCCGAGGTGCACGACAAAGCCGAGGTCTGGCTTGTCGAAACCCATCCCCAGCGCCGAGGTGGCCACCAGCGCCTTGATCTTGTTGTCCAGCAGGTCCTGCTCGGCGGCGCGGCGAGCGGAGTCTTCGACCTGCCCTGTATAGGACGCGACCGGGAAGCCGCGCGAGCGCAGGAACTCGGCGGTCTCCGTGGCCGCGGCCACCGTCAGTGTGTAGACGATGCCCGAGCCCGGCAGCCGGTCGAGATGGTCTGCGAGCCAGGCCAGCCGGTGTGCGGGGTTGGGCAGCTCCAGCGCCGCCAGCCGCAGCGAATCCCGCTCCAGCGAACCGCGCAGCACGAGCGCGTCACCGAGCTGCTCGGCGACATCGGCGGTCACCCGCGAATTCGCGGTGGCCGTGGTCGCGAGCACCGGCGTCAGGCCGGGCAGCCCCGCCAGGAAGGTCCGCAGCCGCCGGTAGTCAGGGCGGAAGTCGTGGCCCCAGTCTGAGACACAGTGCGCCTCGTCGACCACCAGCAGGCCGGTGCTGGCGGCGAGGCCGGGCAGCACGTTGTCGCGGAAGTCAGGGTTGTTCAGCCGCTCGGGGCTGATCAGGAGCACATCGACCGCACCGGCCCGGATCTCGGCGGTGATCTCACTCCACTCGTCGAGGTTGGCGGAGTTGATCGTGCGGGCTCGGATGCCGGCCCGGGCGGCGGCCTCGACCTGGTTGCGCATGAGGGCAAGCAACGGCGAGACGATGACGGTCGGCCCCGCGGGCGGATCGCCGGGCTCGGCGGTGATGCCGTCGCGCAGCAGGGCGGTGGCCACGAAGTAGACCGCCGACTTGCCCCACCCGGTGCGTTGCACGCAGAGCACCCGCCGACGATCGACGACGAGGGCCTCGATCGCCCGCCATTGATCCTCGCGGAGCACGGCATGCTCGCCGGCGAGCCGGCGCAACACCTCCTCGGCGCACTCGCGCACCGCCACCCGCTCGGCTTCGCTCACTGCTGACCTCGTCATCTCGACCACGCCAGCATGTCTACCAGCCGGCACCGACAAGACCCGGGTTATCCACAGGTTGGCCCGCTACGGGCTCGCTATCCACAGGTCGGAATTTGCCCGCGCGACCGGCGGCCCCGCGCTGAGAGCATGAACGCATGCGAGACAGGCTGCGCAAGCTGCACTTCGAGGGCCGGGAGTTCACCTGGGCGGCCGACATCCGCGCCGCGACCGGCGGCGACGGCAGACAGCATCGGTATATCAGGGTTCGCATCTGGGGCGCGGGCAAGAACAGTTGCGTCCTGCAAGCCGACATGACCGAGTTACCGATTCCCACAACGCCGGACGAAACGACATATGCCTACCCGAGCGCGGCCATAGTGCGCCGGCTTGTCGCCTGGGGCCTGGCAGGCGGCTGGCTTCCCGACAAGGTCGGCGGCGTATTCCGGGTCGGAGCTGCCACGGGTCCGGTCTTGCCCGGGCTCGCCTTGATCGACCTGCCCTGACTTTCGTTCCTTGACAACTTAATCGTCGGTGACAACGTAGGCGGCATGACGCAGACGATTGCCGAGAAGCTGCAGATCAAGCCGCACACCACGGTGTGGCTGTCGCACCCCGTGCACGTGGCGTTGCTGACTCCGATGCCTGTCGGGGTGCGGGAATGCGCCGTTCTGGCGACGGCGAGCACCGCCGTGCTGTTCGCGGAGGATGCGGCAAGCGCTCGCAAGTTGCTCGAAGAGCACATCGACGATCTCGCCAAGCCAGCGGTGCTCTGGATCGCCTATCCGAAGGGCAACAAGGCGGATATCAACCGCGACTCGCTCTGGCCGATCGTGGCGGATTTCGACATGCGCCCGAACGGCCAGGTGGCGATTGACAACCGCTGGTCAGCCCTGCGTTTCCGGCCGAACAAACCGGGGGAAGGCCGTTTCACCGGCGGTGCGGGGTAGGACGAGCGGCGCAGGCAGACGAGGTCACTCGAATTACGGAGGTCGACTCAGCGGCCCAGGACCGTGCCGCCGTTGACGTTGATGATCTGCCCGGTCACGAAGCCGCCGCCCGGGCCGACCAGCCAGCGCACCGACTCCGCGATGTCGTCCGGCACGCCTGCCCGCTTCACCAGCGTCGCCGCCACCCGCTGGGCGTGGCCTTCCTCGGTCATCCGGCCGTCGAAGAACTCGCTGTCCGTCACGTAGCCCGGCGCGATCACGTTCGCGGTGATCCCCTCCTGGCCGAGTTGGGTGGCCAGGTCCAGCGCATAGCCGTGCAGGGCCGCCTTGGCCGCCGAGTAGGGGCCGCCGCCACCGCGCTGGGCGGCGATCGAGCTGGTCAGGATGATCCGCCCACCGGGCCGGCGCAGCAACGGCAGCAGCGCATCCGTGAGCAGCACCGCCGTCAGGACGTTCGAGTCGAGGTTCGCCCGCCAGTGCGCCGCCAGCCCTTCCGGGGTGGAGTCGTCGCCGCCCACGTAGGCGCCCGCGTTGTTGACCACCACGTCCACCGGGCGATCACCGACGGCCTCGACCACCGCCGCGGTCTGGCCGGGAACCGCCAGGTCGGCGGTCACCGCAGTCGCCTGGGGGCCGATCCACTTCACCGCGTCGGCCAGCACCTCCGGGCGCCGCCCGACGATGATGACGTCGTAGCCCTCCCCCGCCAGCATCCCCGCCGTCGCCCGGCCGATCCCGGTACCGCCCCCACTGACCACCGCAAGTCTCGCCATGCCTCCGACTCTAGAGGAGGTTCCTGGTCAGGCTTTGTCGTACGTCCCGCGGGTGCGCGAGCTCCAGACGTAGCCGAGCCGCGCTGCGCGGACGCCCTGTTCGGGGCAACCGGGGTCGAGCCTGCTGTGGCCCTGCCCGGCGCGCCGTCCGGTCAGGGCGCCAGCCAGCGGAGAAGCCAGTCGATGATCGCCCGGCTGCCTCCCGCCACCGCCGCGGCGACCGCCACGTGCGTCAGCGAGCGGTCCTTCGTGCCGGTCGTTGATTCCTAGCGCCGCGACTTGCTCTTCTCGAACACGCCGTTCCTCCTGCTCCCTTGTCATGGCCGCGTTTCCGCGGCTGCGACCAGGGTTGCTTGGTCGGCAGCGAACGGCCGGAGAAAGCATCACCGACAGTGCTCCTCGCCAGCCGGGTGGCGGCGGAGACCCCGGACGCCGCGACGATCTCCACGCCGTCGGCCGGTGCCGCCGGTCCGGTATCGGCCTCGGCGTCGATCAATGTGCGGGATGATGCGCCCGAGATCGAAACCTGGAGGTGGGGGTGCGGGGTCGTTCACCGTGGCGGTATCCCGCGCGGATCGTTCCGGTCGCGTTCCTGGGCGCCATCGCCGTGGGCACCGCGCTGATGATGCTGCCCGCAGCTCGGGCCGAGCCGGGGCACGCGCCGTTCGTGACCGCGCTGTTCACCGCCACCAGCGCCGTCTGTGTCACCGGGCTGGCCGTGGTCGACACGCCGACCTACTGGTCCGGCTTCGGTGAGGTGCTGCTGACGGTGCTGTCGCAGATCGGCGGCTTCGGCATCATGACGCTCGGCACGCTGCTGAGCCTGCTGGTGTCGCGGCGGCTCGGGTTGCGCAGCCGGCTCATGGCGCAGGCGGAGAGCGCGGGGTTGCTCGGCGGCAACGTCGGTGGCGTGCTGATCCGGGTCGCGATCGTCATGTTCGCCTCCGAGGCCGCCATCAGCGTCGTGCTCACCCTGCGGTTCTGGCTGGCGTACGACTATCCGTTCGGCCGGGCCGTGTGGGAGGCCGTCTTCCACGCCGTGCAAGCCTTCAACAACGCCGGCTTCGCGCTCTACCCCGACAGCCTGGTGCGCTTCGTCGGCGACTGGTGGATCTGTGTGCCGCTGTCGCTGGGCGTGCTGGCCGGCTCGATCGGCTTCCCGGTCCTGTTCGAGCTGGCCCGGGAGTGGCGTACGCCCGGCTTCTGGTCCACCCACACGCGACTGACCGTGTGGGGCACGCTGTTGCTCAGCGTGATCGGTTTCCTGGTCTTCCTGTCGTTCGAGTGGAGCAATCCGCAGACCCTCGGCCCGCTCGGCACATCGAGCAAGGTGCTGGCCGCGTTCACCCAGGACGTGATGACCCGGTCCGGCGGCTTCAACAGCATCGACCTCGGCGGGATGAACACCGAGACGATCGCCGTCACCAACGTGATGATGTTCATCGGCGGTGGCAGCGCGAGCACCGCCGGCGGCATCAAGGTGACCACGTTCCTGCTGCTCGCGTACGTGATCTGGGCCGAGATCCGGGGTGAGCCGGACGTGGTGATCCGCAAGCGCAGGATCGCCGAGGAGACGCAGCGGCAGGCCATCACCGTCGCGCTGCTCGGGGTCGCCCTGGTCGCCGCGGGCACGATCGGGTTGATCGGGCTGACCGACCACGTGCCGTTCGACCGGGCGCTGTTCGAGGTGACCTCGGCGTTCGCCACGGTCGGGCTCAGCACCGGCATCACGCCGACCCTGCCACCGTCCGCGCAGGTCGTGCTCGTCGTCCTGATGTATGTCGGCCGCGTCGGTACGATCGCCGTGGGAACGGCGATCGCGCTGAACACCCGCCGCCGGCTCTACCGCTACCCGGAGGAGCGACCCCTCGTTGGCTGACAAGAAGCTCACCGCGAGCCCGGACAACGTCGTTGTCGTCGGGCTGGGCCGCTTCGGCGGTCAGGTCGCCGCGTCGCTGGTCAACCTCGGCCACGAGGTGCTGGGCATCGACGCCGACCCGCGCATCGTGCAGGACTGGTCCGACCGGCTCACCCACGTCGCGGAGGCGGACGCCACCGACACCGAGGCGATGCACCAGCTGGGGGTGCGGGATTTCGCCCGGGCGGTGGTCGGCATCGGCACCAATCTCGAGGCCAGTGTGCTGACCGTGCTGACGCTGGCGGAGATCGGCGTGCCGGAAATCTGGGCCAAGGCGATCAGCGTCAAGCACGGCAAGATCCTTTCCTCGGTCGGCGCCCGGCACGTGATCTACCCGGAGGCGGAGATGGGTGAGCGGGTCGCGCACCTGATCACCGGCCAGATGCTGGACTACATCGAGTTCGACGACGGCTTCGCCATCGCCAAGGTCCGGGCACCGAAGGAAGCGGTCGGCCGCACGCTCGCCGACATCGGGCTGCGCAGCAAGTGGGGCGTGACGGTGGTCGGCACCAAGCTGCCCGGCGAGGACTTCACGTACGCCCGCCCGGAAACGGTCGTGCCGCGGGGCTGCATCCTGATCGTGGCCGGCGACACCACCAAAGTGGAACAGTTCGCGGCGGTGACCTGATCCTCAGACCGTGACGGAGAAGCCCGGCTTCTTCTCAGGTGCCTTGGCCGGGGGCTGGCCGCTCCTGGCCGGCGGCGGCGCCGGCGCCTTCCTGTCCTTCTTCCGCGGTGCCAGCTTCTTCCGCGCATCCGACGCCGGTGCGCCGGCGGAGAGCTCCGCCCCGCCCACCGCGCCGAGCACCTCGGCCTGGCAGGCCTGGCCGTTCAGGGTGAAGGTCACCGGCAGCGGATTGCTGACCCGGTAGCTGCCGCTCAGCGTCACGCTGGCCGACCGGCCCGGCCGCAGTTTCGCGCCGTTCTTGCCGCGCAGCACCAGCTTGCGGCCTCGCTGGGTGAGCCGCTTCGGCGCGTCGGTGACCCGCTGGCCGCCCACGAAGGCGAACTCCAGCGACCATTCCGAGAGCACGTGCTCGCCGGTGTTGACCACCGTGACCTGAGCGCCGAAGTCCGAGCCGGAGTCACGCTGCACGCGGTAACGGACCTTGCACCCCGTACCGTGCGGTGCGACCGCGGCGGGACGCGCGCCGGCCGCGGCGGCCTGGGCGGTGCCGACGTCGACCGGCTCGCGGGTCGAGGACCAGACGAGGCCGACCGTCGCGGCCAGGATGATGGTGGCGACGCCGGCCTGGAGGCGGTTCCGCCCGGCGAGGACGGCCTCGCCGAGCCGGCCGCCGGGGACCAGGTCGCGCAGCAGCCCGCCGGCACGGAACAGCCCGCCGCCCAGCGGTTGCGGGCCGCCTAGCCGCAGGGCCCGGGCGACCCGCAGGCCGACGCGCACGCGCGGACCGGGGGCGCGGGCCGGTCGTGGCACCGGATGCGGCGACGGGCGCGGGCCGGGCACGGGAACGCCGACCGGCGGGATGATCGGCTGCATCCCGACCAGCCCGGCCAGCATCGTGGCGACTCCGGCCGCGCCGGGCCGGTCCTCGGGCCGCTTGGCCAGGCAGCGCAGGCAGAGCCCGGCGATCTGCGCGGGCATGCCGGGCAGCTCGGGTACGGGCGCGGGATCGGCGAACAGGTGCGCCCGCAACGCCTGCGTGGTGTTGCCGGCCGGCCACGGCAACCGCCCGGTCAGCATGCGATAGAGCAGCACACCGAGGGCATACACGTCGGCGGCGGGTGAGACCTGGCCGCCGCCGAGCCGTTCCGGTGCCAGGTACGCCGGGGTGCCCAGCAGGCTGCCGTCCGGCGCCGAGTCCCGCTGCCCGATCAGCGCCGAGATACCGAAGTCGACGACCTTGGCCCCGGCGCCGGTGAGCATCACGTTCGCCGGCGTGACATCGCGGTGCACCACGCCGCGGGCGTGCGCGGTGGCCAGCGCCGACGCCACCTCCGCCGCGATGACGACCGCGTCGCGCCAGGGGAACGGGCCCTGCCGGCCGAGCCGCGCCGCGACCGACTCGCCGTCGTTGAGCTCCATCACCACGTACGGGACCGTGCGGCGCTCGTCCAGCGGGGATTCCCCGAAGTCGAAGATGCCGGTGATGTGCGGGTGGCACAGCCGCGCGGCTGCCAGCGCCTCCTGCCGCAGCCGGTCGCGGAACATGGCGTCGTCGGCGAGCCGCGGCGACAGCACCTTGACGGCGACGGCCCGGCCCAGCACCTGATCGTGGCCGCGCCACACGACGGACATGCCGCCGGTGCCGAGCCGTTCGATCAGGCGGTACCGGTCGCCGACGAGGCCGCCCTGTCCCCCGGTCGCCAGCCAACCCATGTGCCGATTGTTGCCCCCGGGGCACCCCGCTCACCGCGGGTCCAGGAAATCACGGTGGTCGTTCGGCGGTGGTCTGACCAGCACATCGCTCTTTGTCCGGAATAACGCCGGGTTCACCCGGCCAGCAGCTGATCCACCGGCGCGTAGTCGTCGGTGAGCACCCGGGCGTCGTCGATGAAGTCCGTCAGCCGCTGGCCGGAGACGAGCTGCACCGGCTCGTCGACCAGGTCGAGGTGGTTGCGGAGCTCGTCCAGGGCCAGCGGCGACTTCGACGCCACGATCACGAAGTTGGACCCGCTGCCGCCGTCGAGGGCGGCCTGCGGCGCCACCAGCGCCACGTGCGGGAAGACGTCGGCCACCGTGGCCAGTTCGGCGCGGATGAACCGGTTCGGCGGGTAGTCGATGACGTTCTGGGCGTAGACGCCGCCGGTACGCAGCACGCGGGCGATGTCGGCGGCCATCTCCCGGGTGGCGAGGTGCCACGGGACCACCAGGTGACCGAAGGCGTCGCCGACCACCAGGTCGTACGAATCGGTCTGCTGTTGGGAGAGCCCGACCCGGGCGTCGCCGACCCGGACCCGCAGGTCTGTCCCGGTCCGCAGGCCCAGTTCCCGCTTGTCGAGGTCGACGAGGCCGCCGTCGAGTTCCAGGACGAGTTGGTCGCTGCCGGGCCGGGTCTTGGCCACGTACTCGGGGACGGTGAAGCCGCCGCCGCCGAGGTGCAGGGCGTCGACCGGGGCTCCGCCGGCGCCGTTGACGTCGACCACGGCGCCGATCCACTGCACGTACGCGAACTCGAGGTGGGTGGGGTCGTTCAGGTCGACGTACGAGTGCCGCGCCGAGTTGAGGATCAGCGTCCGCCCGCCGGCCCGGCTGGGATCGGTGTCCACCCGCGCGCAGTGGTAGGCGGTCTCGATGTCGCACGGGGTCGGCGCCGTGGCGCCCAGCCCGGCGCCGAACAGCCCGATGATGACCACGGCGGCCCGGGTGCGCGGCTTGCCCGGCAGCTTGAGCTCGGGATCCTTGCGGTGCAGCCACCAGCCGAGCCCGAAGCCGGCGACGGCGAGCAGCGCCGCCAGGGTCAGCACGATCCAGCTGCTGGGCATCGCGGCCACGAAGACGAAGCCGGTGCCCAGCGTCGCGGTGATCGCACCGAGCGTTCCGAAGCTGGACAGCCGGCCCACCACCTCGCCGGTCCGGCGCAGGTCGCCGAGCTGCAGCTTCACGGTCAGCGGCGTGATCGAGGCGAGCAGGAACGCGGGCAGGAAGACGGCCAGGGCCGCGAGCAGCAGCACGGCCGGCGCCGACCCGCCGCGCAGCACCTCCCCGCCCCAGCGGACCAGGGGCAGGGTGATCGCGGTGAAGATCGCGGCGAGCAGCAGGGCCGGGGCGAGCAGCAACCGCGGGTCGTACTTGTCGGCGAGCCGCCCGCCCAGCCAGGTGCCGTAGGCGATGGCGGCCAGCGAGATCCCGATGACCGAGCTGCTGACCTGCAGGGTCACCCCGACGTACGGACCGACGAGCCGCAACGCCACGATCTCCAGGACCAGCACCGCGCCGCTGGCGAAGAACACCAGCGCGGTGGCCAGTCCGGAGGGCAGGGCACGGGGTGGGGAGGTCTCCATCGCGCGGATGCTACCGGCGCGCCCCTGTCAGAGAACTGACAGGTGCACGTGGTTGGTGTGGGTGGCCGCGGGCCCGCCCGAGCCGCTGTAGGACCGCCAGCCGGTGCCCGGATGCCAGATCTCCCGATACCAGATCACGTACATCACGCCGAGGCGTGACGCGTTCTTGACGAAGTACGCGGCCAGGTTGTTGCCGTAGGTGCGGTCACCGCCGGAGGCGTTGACGTTCTCGAAACCACCGGAGGCCGCGGCGAAGTCACAGGCCCGGCCCTTCGGGTGTTCCCCGGAGGCCCGCTTGCTGAAGCAGGACGTGTACCGCTTGAAGCCGGCCGCGCGGGCCTGCTCGTACGCGTGCAGCGTCCGGGGTGTGATGCAGCCGTCGCCCTCGGACGGGTCGTTGACGGTGCAGGACTCCTTGGGCCAGGAGCCGTCGGAGTTGCGCGGGGCCGCCTTGGCCAGCGGGGAGTTGGCACTGATGAAGCCGCCGGCCACGGCGCCACCACCGACGCTGGCCAGTGCCTGCTCGGCCTGCTGCTTCTTCCTGGCCATGATGGTGACCTGCTTCTTCTGCTCCTTGATCTCCCGGTCGATGCCCTGCTTGGCCTGCTCGGCGGTGACCACCGCCTCGCGATACCCGGCCAGCGTCTTGCCGTCGACCCGGGCCATCTGGTCCAGCCGCATGGCACGCTCCATGAACGCGTCCGGCGAGGCGCTGTTGAGCAGCATGGTCATCGTGGTGAAGCGACCCTGCCGGTAGGAGCGGTTGGCGACCTCGCCGACCCGGCCCTGCAGTGCCGTGCTCTTCTGCTTCGCCCGGGCCAGCGTGACGGCGAGCTGCTTCTGCCGCTTCTGGGAATTCTCGAGATCGTTCTTGGCTTCGACGTGGCCCTTGGCGGCGGACTCGAGCGCCGCCCGCAGGGTCTTCGAGCCGCCTTCGTCGTCCGGCGCCGCCTGCGCGGCAGGGGCTGCGACGAGCAGCACCGCCAGCGCGATGAGGAGCGCCAGGACAGGCTGAAGCCGGCGTAGGAGAGTCGCCGCCACGGTCTACCTCCCGAGTCGTGAGCGCGGTGACTCTACCGCGCCGCAGGTCGGAACGGCACCGTGATCACGTCGACGAATATCCACCGTCGACGAAGAGTGTTTGGCCGGTCACCGCAGCGCTAGCGACACTTGCCAGATATACCGCACATCCGGCGAAATCGCTCGGCACGCCATTGCGGCCGATCATCGTGCGCCGGGCGTGGGCCGCGACCTTCTCCGGATCGGCGAAGACCGGCTCGGTCAACGGCGTGTGCACCACACCGGGCGCGACCGCGTTGCAGCAGACACCACGCGCCGACCACGCCTCCGCCTGGGACCGGGTCAGCGCCACCAGGCCGGCCTTCGAGACGCCGTAGGCGCCGCTGTTGCCGTACGCGCGGAAGGCCTGCTGGGAGACGACGTTGACGATCCGGCCCCAGCCCCGCGCCGCCATCGCCGGCCCGAACCGCTGACCGAGCAGGAAGGGCGCGGTCAGGTTGGCCGCCAGGGTGACGTCCCAGTCGTCGTCGGTCAGCTCGTCCAGCGGCGGGCGCCGGTTCACCGCCGCCGCGTTCACCAGGATGTCCGGTTCCCCGTACCGGGAGACGATCGTGTCGGTCGCGGCCGTGAGCGCGGCCCGGTCGCCGAGATCCACCGGCACCGCGTCGGCCCGGACACCGTCGGCAGCGAGCTCGCGAACCGTGTCGGCCAGCGGCTCCGGCCGCCGGGCGACCAGCACGACGCGCGCGCCGGCGCGGCCGAGCGCGCCGGCCATCGCCCGGCCGATCCCGGAACTGCCGCCGGTCACGATCGCGGTCCGGCCGGCCAGCCCAAAAAGCTCAGACAGATATGCGGACATGGAAGCACCCTAATATCCGGTACGTGGCGTTCACCGAGGCATTCCCCGTCATCACGGTGTCCAGGCTCGATTCGTAAAAACCATTCCCGGTACGGCGTATCGGGTCGGCAACCGCAACACCACCGCCACGATGCAGAGGGGGCGACCTTCGACGTCGGTCACCGAAGTGCCGCGCCGCCGGGCTGGAGGCGAGGGCACGCTCCACAGAGCACCCCGACCGGCGACGCAGGCAGCCGGCCCGGCGGTGCTCGGTTCGTGGACGATGGGAGCCTTGTTTCATGAGTGTCCGAGGCAGCTGACGAACCCCGTCCCGCAGCCGGGCACGGTCACCACTTCCTGAGCATCCGTTCCCACGCCCCGGGTCCAAACCTTGCCAAAGCGCGCATATCGCGGCCGGCGGTCACGACCTTGAGGGGTTCGGGTGCCGAGCACACCGAAAACCCTCACGATCGGTGAATGGCGGCACGTCGGCCGGTTCGGCGATTACCTTGCGATGTCGCGCTGACCAGGCAAGACGCAAGATCGACCACCGAACGGGCTACCACCTGCGGACCGTGAAACAGGCCGCCATCTAAGGACCGTGAACGGCGGGCTCGCCCACCGTCGGACCACCCGCGCTTACCCGTGTCTCGCCCGCCCGGTGTCGGAGCCGAGGTGACGCAGCGGTGCGGAGCCCGCCCGAAAGCTGCAAGATCCGCGCCGGCCACCGGCCCGCCATCGACATGGATGCGCCAGGGTTCGGAGCGGACCACCCCGTCCACAAGACCCCCCGGGGCGACCGACCCGAGCCCGGCAATCTTTCTAGGCGAAGAGGGCGGCGTGCGCCGTGTTCCAGATGTCCTCGTTGGCGGCGACCAGCAGGCCCAGGTCCGAGTCGGTCGCCCGGTAGGGCGAGCCGTCCAGGTGCAGGACGGTGCCGCCGGCCTCCCGGACGATCAGCGAGCCCGGCACGTGGTCCCAGGGCAGGATCCGCCAGAAGGTCGCGAACTGCTGCTCGTCGGAGACGACCGCCGGATACTCGTAGCCCGCGCAGTGGTGGCCGCCGGTCACCGCGCCCAGGGTGTGCAGCCGCGCATCGATCCGCGCGCGCAGGTGGCCGGGGAAGTAGTTGCGGGACAGCGATCCGGTCAGCTCGGACGCGCCCGGGTCGTCGGTGCGGGTCTTCACCCGCAGCCCGTCGACGAACGCGCCGCTGCCCGCCTCGGCGACCGTCATCCGGTCGGCCACCACGTCGAGGATCCACCCCGCGGCCGGCTCGCCGTCGCGCAGCAGCGCGACCATCACGGCGAACGGAGTCTTGCCGGCGGCGAAGTTGTTGGTGCCGTCGACCGGGTCCACGATCCAGACCGCGCCGGAGTCACCGACCCGGCCCAGCACGCCCGGGTCGGCCGCCACCGCCTCCTCGCCGACGACCTGAGAGCCGGGCAGCAGCGCGGTGAGGCCCGCGGTCAGCGCCCGCTCGGCCTCCTGGTCGGCGATGGTGACCAGGTCACCTGGCGACTTCTGATGGATCTCGGAGTCGCTCAGGTGCCGCCAGCGGGGCAGCACGACGGTCTGCGCCACCTCCCGGACCAGGGCGGTGACCTCGTCGATCAGGTCGTCACGCACGCGGCGGCAACTTCACGACGCTGACGAAGAACTCGTCTATCTGCCGGATGACCGCGATGAACCGGTCGAAGTCGACCGGCTTGGTCACGTAGGCGTTCGCGTGCAACTGGTAGCTGCGCATGATGTCCTCGTCGGCGGCCGAGGTGGTCAGCACCACCACCGGGATGCGGCAAAGTTCCTCGTCCTTCTTGATCTCCGCCAGCACTTCCCGGCCGTCGCGGCGGGGCAGGTTCAGGTCGAGCAGGATCAGGTCGGGGCGCACCGCGCCCTCGTACGCGCCCTCGCGGCGCAGGTAGGCCAGCGCCTCGGCGCCGTCGGACACCACGGTCAGCCGGTTGCGGACCTTGTGCTCCTGGAACGCCTCCTGCGTCATGAGCACGTCGCCCGGGTCGTCCTCGACGAGCAGCACCTCGATGGGTGTGCCGTCCTGCCGAACCGCACTCGTCATACCGAGCCTCCTTCAGCACGTTCCGGCGTCATGCCACGACCTCGTCCTGCTTCTGTGGCTCCGCCACCGGCACGCCGGCCAGCAGGGGCAACGTGAAATAGATCGACGTGCCCTCGGCGACGTCCAGGTCGAGCCAGATCCGCCCGCCATGGTATTCGACGATCTTCTTCACGATCGCCAGCCCGATGCCGGTGCCCTCGTACGCGTCCCGCGCGTGCAGCCGCTGGAAGATCACGAAGACCTTGTCGGCGAACTCGGCCTCGATGCCGATGCCGTTGTCCCGGACGTTGAGCTGCCACTCCTCGCCCACCAGCAGCGCGGAGACCCGGATGACCGGTGCGACGTCGGGGCGGCGGAACTTCAGCGAGTTGCCGATCAGGTTGACGAAGAGCGTGGTGAGCAGCGGCTCCTCGCCCTCCACCGTCGGCAGGTCGGCCCAGGTGATCTCGGCGTCGTCGCCGGCCCGCGCTTCGAGCTGCGATTTCACCTCGGTCAGCACCTGGTCCAGGTTGACGTCGGTGAAGCCCGCGGTGAGCCGGCCGATCCGGGAGAACGCCAGCAGGTCGTTGATCAGGCGCTGCATCCGCTGCGCGCCGTCGACCGCGAAAGCGATGTACTGGTCCGCCCGCTCGTCCATCTGGCCCGCGTAGCGGCGCTGCAGCAACTGGCAGAAGCTGGCCACCTTGCGCAGCGGCTCCTGCAGGTCGTGCGAGGCCACGTACGCGAACTGCTCAAGGTCGCGGTTGGACCGGGTCAGCTCCTCGGCCTGCTGCTTGAGCTGGTCGTTGACCCACTCGATCTGCTCGCGGGCCTCGCGCACCTCGGTCAGCTCGGCGGCGATCTGCCGGCGCATCCCGTCGACGTCGGCGGCCAGGGTGCGCAGCTCGGGCGAGCCCCGGCTGGTGATGTGCTTGCCGTAGGCGCCGTCGGCCACCTCGCGGACTTGCTCGGCCAACTCGGTCACCGGCTGGCTGATCAGGCGGTCGAGCAGCAGGAACAGGACCGCCCCGGCCAGGATGACCACCACCGCGGCGAAGATCTCCAGCGCGACGAGCACCGTGCCGGTGCGTTTCGCCGCCACCGCGGACCGATCGCGAACCACGAGGATGTCCTGCTGCAGGTCGCCGATCGACATCCGCAGCGCGTCGAACTGGCTGGTGTCGGCCGCCTCGACCAGCGCCTGGCCGGCCTCCGGTCCCTGATCGCGGACGGCGTTGAGCACCGGGATCGCGACGACGGCCCGCCACTGATCCGCCCGCTGCCGCACCAGCTGGATCGAGGCCCGCACGGCCGGGTCGCCGTCGGCGCCGTTGAGCCGGTCGATCTCGGCGAGGAGCTGGTCCTGGGCGGCCAGACCGTTCTGGTACGGCAACAGGTTGTCCTGTTCACCGCTGATCGCGTACCCGCGGATGCCGGTCTCCTGATCCACCACCGCCGTGCTGAGGCTCTCGCCCGCGGACCGCATCGGGCCGGTCCGGTCCAGGATGGTGTCGATGTGCTGGTTGCTGTTCGCGGCGGTGATCGCGGCGAAGACCCCGAGGATCGTCAGGACCAGCCCCACCGTCACCGACAGGGCGACCACCCGGCGGCGCAGCGTCCAGGTGCGGAGGCTGAACACGCTCATCGGCCACCGCCCCGGGAGATCAGCAGCATCGCCACGTCGTCGGCGAGCGGACCGCCGTTGCCCTGCTCAGCCCGGCCGACCAGCCAGGCCGGGAGGGCGGCCAGCGGCACCTGGGCCGCGGCCGGCTCCGCGAGCACCCCGCACAGCCCGTCGACGTCGAGACGCTCGTTGCCCACGCCGGTGTGCCCCTCGATGAGTCCGTCGGTGTACATCAGCAAGGACCAGTCATCGCCGGAGAGCTCCACCTCGGTCGCGGGGGTGGGGGTGGGCTTGACGCCCAGCACGATGCCGTGGCGCGCGTCGACCGGCTCGGCCCGGCCGCCCTTGAGCAGCACCGGCGGTGGATGGCCGGCCAGCCGCACGGTGGCCCGGTTGGCGCTCAGATCGAGCACCACCGAGGCGACGGTGGCGAAGACCTCGCGGGCCCGCCGCTCGCTCATCAGCACCTGCTCCAGCGCGCCGAGAATCTTGTCCTCGGGCACTCCGCCGAGCACCAGCGCCCGCCACGCCACCCGGAGCTCGACGCCGAGGGCCGCCTCGTCCACGCTGTGCCCGCAGACGTCGCCGACGATGACGTGCAACCGGTCGGGGCCGACCTGCACCACGTCGAAGAAGTCGCCGCCGAGCAGGCCCAGCGCGCGCCCGGAGCGATAGAAGGTGTGCACCGCCACCGCGTCGGTCTGCATCAGCGGCTGGGGCAGCAGGCCTCGTTCGAGCCGCGCCGACTCGGCCTGGCGCAGCTCCACCTCACGCAGCCGCTGGGTGTTCTCGTCGGCGCGCTTGCGCTCGACCGCATACCGCAGGGCCCGGACCAGCAAGACGCCGTCGACCTGGCCCTTGACCAGGTAGTCCTGGGCGCCCTCGGCGACCGCCGCGACACCCAGGTGCTCGTCGGAGCGGCCGGTCAGCACGCAGACCGCGGCGCTGCCGGCCACCGCGAGCAGTTTGCGCAGCCCGTCGATGCCCTCGGCGTCCGGCAGCCCCAGGTCGAGCAGGACGCACTGCACGCCGCGCATCATCGGCCGGGCCTCCCGCAGGCTGGTCGCCACCCGCAGGTCGAACAGCGCACCCGCCTCCGCGAGCAACTCCTTGACCAGGAAGGCGTCGCCCTCGTCGTCCTCGACGAGCAGGATGCGCAGCCGTTCGGGGATCTTCAGCGCCGGCGGCGGCGTTGCGAGAGCGCGCCCGCTCACCACGCCACCCCGCACGACGGGGTGCGCGCAACGGCGGCTCCGGCGCGGTGGAAACGGTTGATGGCTCGACTCCTTCGGGCGTGACCCGCTGATAGTCCACCACCGGATGCGGGCGCACAACACCGGACGCCCGGGGCAGCGACGCCGCTCACGCCGTCGGCCCGTACGACTGGTCCTCGGCCACCCGGCGGGCGTGCTCGGCGATCACCTGGCCGAGGATGCCGTGCAGCCGGCCGCAGTCGCCGCAGTGCAGATTCTCGTCCAGCCGGCGGCCGCCGCAGCCGGTGCAGATGCCCCGGTCGGCCGGATCCCGGTACGCCTCCAGGGCCCGGCACATCGCCCGCACGACGTGATCACTGACCTGGAACGTCGCCTCCCCGAGCGCGGTACGCAGGCCGAGCACGGCGGCGGGGCCGGCCTCGGGCGCCGGGTCGTAGCAGGCGACCCGATCGATGAACTCGGCGAAAACGGCAGGGGGGTCGAGCGGGGCGGTCACCGGACCAAGTTATGTCACCGGCCGGGGAGTTCCACGGGGTACCCGGGCGCGGCCGGAGCCGATTAGATGTCATGCGTCACTGTTGCTCGGGAGGTTCACGTGGGCGCACCCCGGCTCGAAGCCGCATCGCGGGCCCTGACCCGCCCCATCCACCGGGTGGGCGCGGCGCTGGCGACGGTCCTGGTGCTGTTGGTCGTCGCCGCGGCGGCGCTGCAGTCCATCCGGCCGCCCGCCGCGCTGGGGCCCGGCGCGCCGGCCGAGGAGTTCAGCGCCGGCCGCGCGTTCCAGCAGATCCAGGCCATCGCCACCGAGCCGCACGTGGCGGGCAGCGCGCCCGCCGACGCGGTTCGCAGCCATCTCCTGACCACCCTGCGCGGCCTCGGTCTCGACCCCGAGGTGCAGGAGACGGTCTCGGTGCAGGGCGGCGACCTGTCGGCCAGCGCGGGCGGGATCGGCCTGGCCCGGGTGCGCAACGTGGTGGCGCTGCTGCCCGGCACGGCGTCGACCGGCCGGATCTTCCTGGCCGCGCACTACGACTCGGTGCAGACCTCACCGGGCGGCAGCGACGACGGCGCGGGCACGGCGGCGATCCTGGAGACGGCCCGGGCGCTGGCGACCGGGCCGCGGCTGCGCAACGACGTGGTGCTCGTCCTCACCGACGCCGAGGAGGCGTGTGTGTGCGGCGCCCAGGCCTTCGTGGATCAGCATCCGCTGGCCCGCGCCGGCGGCATCGTGCTCAACCTGGAGGCCCGCGGCAGCACCGGTCCGGCGATCATGTTCGAGACCGCGGCGGACAACGCGCGCCTGACCGGGGTCTTCGCCGGGGCGCCGAAGCCGGTCGGCACCTCGGTCGCGGTGGAGGTCTACCGGCTGCTGCCCAACGACACGGATTTCACCCCGTTCCGCGAGGCCGGCTTCACCGGTTTCAACAGCGCCTACATCGACGGCGCGGCGGTCTATCACGCGCCGGGCGACACCCCGGCGGCGCTGAACCGGGAGAGCCTGCAGCACCTCGGCGCCAACGCCCTGGCGCTGACCCGCGACCTCGGCGGGCGCGACCTGCCCGCGCTGCGCTCGGCGGGCGACGCCACCTACTTCCCCGTGCCGGGCGGGCTGGCGGTCTACCCGGGCATGCTGACCTGGCCGCTGGCCGCGCTCGCGCTGGTGGCCGTGCTGGCGCTGGGCTGGCTGGCCCGGCGCCGGGGGCTGGTCACCGGCGGGCGGCTGGCGGCCGGCTTCGCGCTTGCGGTGCTGCCGATCATCGTGGCCCCGGTGGCGGCCCAGTTGCTCTGGGCGATGCTGAAACTCATCCGGCCGGGGTACGCCGAACAGCTCATCGACCCGTACCGGCCGTTCTGGTATCGGCTGGCGATCGGGGCGCTGACCGCGACCATCGTCTTCGCCTGGTACGCGCTGCTGCGGCGCCGGCTGAGCCCGGTGGCGCTGACCTTCGGCGGTTTCGGCTGGCTGGCGGTGCTCGGCCTGGTGCTGGCCGCGCTGGCGCCGGGCGGCTCCTACCTCGCGGCGCTGCCGGCGCTGGCGGGTGCGCTCACGGGCATCGCCGCGGTGCTGCTGCGCGGCTGGTGGTCCGTGCTCGCGGTGACGCTGGGCGCGGCCGTCGCGGTGGTGATTCTGCTTCCCACCGTGGTCCTGTTCTTCCCGGCCATGGGCCTGGCACTCGGCGGTTCCGGCGCCCTCATCGCGACGCTGCTGGCCCTGGCCCTCCTGCCGGTCATCGACCTGCTGCACCCCGAGGCCGGCGGGCAGCGTGGCATGGTGGCGCTGCGGGCCCGGCGGCGCGGCGCGGCGCCGACCCTGGCGGCGGCGCTCACAGTGGTCGCCTGCATCGCGGCCGGCCTGACCGTGGACCGCTTCGACGCGGCGCACCCGGCGCCCACCCACCTGATGTACGCCCTGGACACGGACACCGGCCAGGCCCGCTGGCTGAGCGCGGAGAGCAAACCGCAGCGGTGGACCGGGCAGTACGTGTCGGGCGACCGGGCGCCGGTGATCGACACGCTGCCCGCGTTCGGCCCGGCGAAGCTCCTCGCCGGCCCGGCGCAGCCGGTGCAGTTGCCGGCCCCGACGCTGACGCCCTCCGCCGACACCACGACCGGCGACCTGCGGACGGTCACCTTCCGGCTGGTCCCCCGGCGACCGGTGCGACTGATCACCCTGCACGTGAACGCGGAGGCAACCGTCACGGCGGCCACGGTCTCCGGCCGCAAGGTGCCCACGGACAGAACGGCCGGCGGCCCGTGGGGCTTCGGTTTCGTGTTCCACGCGCCGCCGCCGGACGGCATCGAGGTGACCCTGACCGTCCCCGCGAAGATCCCGCTCCGGCTGCGCGCGATGGACGCGAGCGACGGCCTCGCCACCGTGCCGGGCTTCCGGGCCCGCCCGCCGGAGGTGGGGGTCCTGGGCTCGCACAGCTCGGAGATGCTGGCCGTGGCGCACAC
>Ga0307516_10002807_pt1 | contig 22950 bp, 21 predicted proteins | sample 19_EM_MG_FD_203310 | JGI IMG/M metagenome (GOLD analysis project Ga0307516, IMG submission 203310) | Populus trichocarpa ectomycorrhiza microbial communities from riparian zone in the Pacific Northwest, United States - 19_EM | ecosystem: Host-associated > Plants > Roots > Unclassified | place... | reverse complement strand
GGAAGGCCACATGTCGGCTGGTGTCGGCGCCGTGACCGCACGCCTGGGGCGGCACCGGGTCCGGGATCCGCTGGATCAGCGTCTTCCGCAGCACCTCGGCCACCGGGAGCAGCCCGCCACCCTGCACGGGGACTCCCCGCTGCAGGGGGAAGATCACCAGGTCACGGAACGGGCTTACCACCGGCGGGAGCGCCGCCGGAACCGGCACGTCCGATGCGTACGCGGCCGTGCGGGAGATCTCCCACGCCTGCTGCCCCGCCTCGTACGCCGCCCGTAGATCATCGAGGTATCCGCCGTACGGCACCCGCAGAGGTATCGAACCCGCAGTGCCCAACGGCACCGGCCGGTACGCGGCCCACACCGGCTTCCGGATGGGCACGTCATCGCAGACCTCGACGTGCGCGGTCGACGTCGACCGGCCCAGATACGGCACCCGGCGGCCCAGGCGGGTCAACCGCCACAGCACCGCATCGTCGGCGACGGTGTCCGGCCAGACGAACAACACCTCGTCATCCTCCGGAAGGGCACCGCGCCGATGCGACGCCTTGTTCGTCCGCCCGGGCCACCGCTGACTCTTCGGCTTCGCCTCGATCGCGTTGGTGACCGCGTACCCGGAACGGTGCGACAGCTCCGCCTCCGAAGCCCACACCACTGGTGGTCCAGCCCGTTCCAGCCAGCGCAGCGCCGCCGTGTCCGCCATGAAACCGTCACCAGCCGGGTCATGCTCAGCGGAGGCAACCAACGCGGCGAACAAACGCGCCGGATGCGGCGGCCACTCCATCCGATCCTCAGAAACCGCCGCGTCATACCGCCCGTGCGGTAGACGGACCTTGATACTCAGCGCCACCAGGTCACTCCCCGTCCCCGGCGGCCTGGGTGACCGCGTACCGGATCGCCTCGGCCAACCGCGGCGTCGGCGTCACCGCCACCACATCGGCGGCCATCTCCAACCCCGCCGACGCAGCCCGCTCCCGCAACTCCACGAACGCGGCGAGCGCCTCCGCGGCGCTCACTGGCAACGGCTCCAACTCGCCGCCGACCCGCTCGATCGCGACCACGTCACTGATCCTGGTCAGGTCACACCCCGAACGAAGCCACACCGACGCCCGGCCGAACGCCAACCGATCACCGGCCAGGGCAAGCGCCGCCAGCGTCGCCCGACCCAGGTTCGCCGCCTCCGGCGACACCGAGCCGAACCGCAGGCGCAGCAACCCGGCGAACGACACCGAACCGCGACGGCGGATCTCGCGCACCGTGACCCCACCGGGCGCAGGATTCGGCGCGATGTTGCCATGCCCGATCTCCGACAGCCGGCTCCCCTTGGCCTTGGCACCTTCCGGCAGGAACCGCCAGTCCGCTTCCCCGCCGGTCTTGGTGTCGATCGCGCCCCGCAGGTTGAGCGGATCCATCTTCCCGGCCTGCCGGCTACCGTCCAGCGGCTCCAACCCGAACATTCGAGACACATAGACCCGCGGAAATTTCATCTGGCGACCCTTGCGGTGCGAATCCCACGCACCAAACAGCAGCGAGCACGGCTCCCGCTGGTAGAGAGGCCGCACATCGACAGGCGTCACCGACCGAAGCGCCCTCCCGACCTCACTCTTGTCGAAGCGCACCCCGTCCACCTCGCTGTCGCGCAGGTACGCGTCGGCGTAGCGGTGCGGGAAGTCCAGCGACGTCAGCCGGACGGCCTGCTCCTTCATCTCCAGCTCGAACAACGGCAACGGCAGCCGGCCACCGTCGCGCGCCGTCAACAACGCTTCCTCCACCCGGTTGGCCTGAGACGGCTCCTGATCCATCACCACCGTCTCGCACCGCACCTGGTCGATCCACTGCGGCTCGAACAGATACGGCCGGGGGAACCGCCCCTGCCGGCGTGCCTCGATCAGGCGTTCCTCGGACACGGGAAACGTCGGCGGCATCACCCTCCCCCCTGGCCCGCCCACCGGCTGGTACACGGTGCTGAACACGATCCCGGCATCAGCACTGTCCTCATCAAACGCCGACACCAGACGCTCAACCAGTTCCGCCATCAGGCCTCATTCCGTCACGGAGCCTCGAGGGTCCTCACTTCACGGGGACTGGCAAACGTTGTACCTCCCGCGTACGACAACTTCCGGTGCGCTCCGGCTCACTAAGCACGTTTTAGCTGTGGTCACCCTGCTCACAGTCGCCGCGGCGGCCGGCTGCGACAGCGGCGCAAGCGGTGATGTCCCGGCCCCGTTGGTCTCCGACACAGCGACCAGCACGCCCGGCGGTACACCGGATTTGAGCGCGCCCGAGGAACTGGCCCGCGGCATCGACGTGCCCTGGGGCCCGACCTTCCTGCCCGGTGGCGATGCCCTGATCGCCGACCGGGAGACCGCCCGGATCCTGCGCCTCGCCCCGGGCGGCGGGCAGGCAGGCCAGGTCTATCAGGTGCCGGGCGTCGCGCCGATGCGCGAGGGCGGGCTGCTCGGCATCGCGGCTTCGCCAGGCTAACCCGGTGTACGCCTACTTCACCGCCGAGCAGGACAACAGGATCGTCCGTTTCCGCCTCGACAGCGCGAAGAGCCCGAGGCGATCCTGGACGGCCTCGTGAAGGAGACCTTCCACACGGCGGCCGGATCGCGTTCGGCCCGGACGGCATGACGGGACGACCGCATCCTGCGATTTCCCGCATGCTGACCGAGCCGAGATCCATGATCACTCTGATCGACGATCGCGGGTGGGCCGGCCGGGTTCTTTCTCAGCCGAGGGTCGCGCGGGCGTCGGCGGCGGCGACGCGGGTGGCGGTGTCGGTCAGGTCCTTCACCCGGCCGGCGGGCACCGCGACTCCCGGGGTTTCCAGGAACCAGCGGTACGCCTCTTCCTGGCTCATCTCCGTGGCGGGCCGGGCCGCCATGTACGGCTGGACGTAGACCGGCGTACCCGGTTCGCTGCGCCAGCTGTCGGCGAGCGTGCCGATGTCCACCGCGTCGTAGCCGAGGGCGTCCAGCAGCTGGCCCACCTGGGTCTTGGCGGTGTCGTCGCCGGCGATGGGCAGGGCGCTGCGGTCGGGCGCGCCGGCCGGGCGGGCGGAGGTGACCAGGCGGCGGAAGTCGATGTTGTTGAAGGCCTTGACCACGTGGGAGTCGGCGAGGTGCCGCTGGACCAGGGTGCTGGAGGTCTGCGTGCCGAGCTCGGCGATGCTGCCGTCGCGTTCCGGGTAGTAGTTCATCGTGTCGATGGCGGTCTTGCCGGCCAGGGCCGCCGCGGGCAGTTGCTGGTAGGCGTTCAGCGGCACGGTCGCTACCACGAGGTCGCCGGCCTGTGCGGCTTCGGCCGGGGTGGCCGCGCGGGCGTGGTCGCCGAGTTCGGCGATGAGGTCCGCGAGGGTGTCGGGGCCGCGGGAGTTGCTCAGGACGACGTTCAGGCCGGCGGCTACGGCGAGGCGGGCGATCGCGCTGCCGATGTTGCCGCTGCCGATGAGTCCGAGTGTGGTGGTCACGGTGTCAGGTCTCCAATTTTCTAGGGGAAGCGGTTGACCGACCCCGGGAGGCCTGTGGTCAGCGGCCGGTGGCCAGGACGACGGTGCGCCTCGACCAGATGCCGTCCACGGCGGTGGTGAGCAGGAATGCGGCGACGTCGGCGCGGGAGATCCGGGGCATGCCGGGTAGCCGGCCGACCTCGGCCAGGTCGGTGGCGCGGACCCGGCCCGTGGCCGGCTTGTTCGTCAGCAGGACGGGGTAGGCGAGGGTCCAGTCGAGGCCGGAGCCGGTGAGGATCCGTTCCCCCGCGGCCTTGTCGGCGAAGGTCGCCTTGCCGCCGGCGTAGAGCATCCGCATGAGCGCGTTGGCCTTGTCGAGGGACTCGCCGACGCCGAACGCCGACATGATCACCACTCGTTTGGTGCCGCTGCGTTCGGCGGCCTGGACGATCGCACGGGTGCTGTCGGCGATCAGGTTGCCCGGGTCCTTGGCCCTGCCGATGCCCAGGGTGCTGACCAGGACATCGGTGCCGTGCATCGCCGCGGCGAGGGTGTCGGCGTCGCGGACGTCACCAGCGGCGGTGGTCAGCCGTGGTCGTGCGGTCAGCCTGCCGGGGTCGCGGACGTAGGCGGTCACGTCGTGCCCGGCCGCGGTGGCCTGGTCCAGGAACAGGCGACCGGTGGCGCCGGTGGCCCCGAGGAGGAGGAATTTCATGGCAGTGCTCTCCCTTCGTGAGCCCCACCGGCTCGCTTACGAAGGTAAAGCACTTCCTTTAAGTAAGCAAATGGATCGCGCGACCGGCGGCGCGCTGCCGGGCGTGCTCGGCCTCGGCCTTCAGCTGGTCGATCGCCGCGAGCACGCCGGAGGCCCGGGAATCGAGCATTCCCTGCGCGCTGAGCACCTCGATCAGGCTCTCCTGGGCCTGCAGCAGGTTGCGCACGGCGCGGCAGGCGGAAGTGATCTCCGGCTCGGTGTCGCCGTTCTCGTCTGCGCCGCCGACCTGGTCCATGCCTGAAATGTACAAGTATTTTCCCTGGTGAAGGGCCGGGAGGAGACGATTCATCCGTCTGACCATGCCGGTCCGCCGGGCATGGCCGGTGCCGCCGTCGCCCGATACCTTGCGGGGATGGACCTCGACTTCGCGGATCCGGAGTTCCTGCGGGACCCGTACCCCGGTTTGGCTCTGCTGCGCGAGCGCGCGCCGGTCAGCTGGCACGCCGCGACCGGCCGGTGGCTGGCGGCCGGCCACGCCGCGGTGGGCGGCGTGCTGCGCGACCGCGGCCTCGGCCGGCTCTGGCGGGACCGCGAGCCCGCCGAGGTGTACGAGCCGTTCAATCTGTTGCACCGCAACCAGATGATGGAGAACGAGCCGCCGGTGCACACCCGGCTGCGGTCGTTGGTCGCCGCGGCCTTCACCCGTGGCCACGTCGAGCGGCTGGGCCCGGCCGTCGCCGCCGAGGCGGCCGCGCTGCTGGCCGCCGCCGGGACCGAGTTCGACCTGCTCGCCGAGGTCGCCGAGCCGCTCGCGGTCACCGTCATCGCCGAGCTGCTCGGTGTGCCCGCCGCCGACCGGCACCGGTTGCGCCCCTGGTCGGCGGCCATGGTGCGGATGTACGAGGTGTCGCCCACCCCGGCGACCGAGGCCGCCGCCCTGACCGCCTGCCGGGAGTTCGCCGACTACCTGGGTGACCTGGCCGCCCGCCGCCGTGCCGAGCCGCGCGACGACCTGCTCAGCCACCTGGTCGCGGTGCGTGACGGCACCGACCGGCTCTCCGGCGACGAGCTGGTGGCCTCGGCGATCCTGCTGCTCAACGCCGGTCATGAGGCCTCGGTCAACGCCCTCGGCGGCGGCGTGGTGGCGCTGCTGCGGCACCCCGACCAGCATGCCCGGCTGCGCGCCGACCGCGGCCTGATCCCCACCGCGGCGGAGGAGATGATCCGCTACGACCCGCCGCTGCACATGTTCGTCCGCACCGCCGCCGCCGACGTGGAACTGGCCGGGGTGACGATCCCCGCCGGCGGTGAGGTGGCCGCGCTGCTCGGCGCCGCCAACCGCGACCCGGCGACCTTCACCGACCCGGATTCCTTCGATGTCGGCCGCGACCCGAACCCGCACGTCGGCTTCGGCGCGGGACTGCATTTCTGCCTCGGCGCTCCGCTGGCCCGCCTCGAATTGCGGACCGCGCTGGCCGCCCTGCTCGACCACGCGCCCCGGCTCGCCCTGGCCGCCGATCCGGTGCAGCGTCCGACCTTTGTGCTGCGTAGTTACAATGCCGTCCCGCTCACCACTCGGCCGTCCTGACCGCCGTTCGGTATTGGCGTTTTTCCGTAGAAAAGAACTGTTTCCTGTGTGGCCTGTCACGTCATTGAACTTGTCCAGGGGTGACCCGGAAAACGTTCCGGGCCTAAGATCGACTGGTCCCGGCCGAAGACAGTGGCAACCATCGATGACCAGGAGATCTGTAGCGGTGTCTGATCGCCCCACCCGGGTCTGGAACGGTGTGACCATTCCGGAGTCCGGCGTCTATGTCCTCGATGAGGCGCACAAGCGGATCGGCTTCCACGCCCAGCACATGATGGTGAGCCCGGTCCGCGGCGAATTCGTCGAGGCGACCGCGACCATCGTGGTGGCCGAGGATCCGCTGTTGTCGTCGGTGACCGCGAGTATCCGGACGGCCACGATCGAGACCAACAATGCCGAACGCGACACCCATCTGCGCAGTCCCGATTTTCTCGACGCCGACGCGTATCCCACTCTGGAATACCGCAGCACCGGGGTCAAATGGCTGGGCGGAAGCGATCCCATCTTCCAGTGGGCGCGGCTGCGCAACAATCCGCTGAGCCGCCGCGGCACCGCCGCCGACCTCCCGGAGGCGGCCGCCGCGACGGCCGCCCGGTTCACGCTGACCGGTGATCTGACCATCAAGGACGTGACCCAGCAGGTCGACCTGCAGATGGACTTCGGCGGGGCGCGCCGCGACCCGTACGGCCGGGACATCATCGGCTTCAGCGCCACCGCCGAGATCAACCGGGAGGAGTTCGGCCTGGTGTGGAACGTCGCCCTGGACAGCGGCGGCTTCCTGGTGGGCCGGAAGGTCCGGATCGAGATCGCCGGCGAGGCCATCCACCAGCCGAACTGATCGGCCGGCCGGGCCGGCCGGGTAGATTCCCGCAGCATGGACAGCGGCGGCACGGCGGATGGGCGGGCGGGCATCTCGACGGCGCAGGAGGCCGCGCACCACGAGTTGATCGTGGCCTTCGGCCGGTTGCTGGGTGCGGCCAACCGGCTGGAGCACATTCTGGGCCGGGCCGTCGAGCGGGAGTCCGGGATCAGCCACCTGATGTTCGAGGTGCTGCTGATCCTGGCCCGGGCCGGCGGCGACGGCCTGCCGATGAAGGCCATCGGCCGCGAGCAGGTGCTCACCACCGGGGGAGTCACCCGGCTGGTCGACCGGATGGCCGCGGCCGGGCTGGTGGAACGCGCCGACGACCCCGGCGACCGGCGCGGCCGGCTGGTGCGGCTCACGCCGCTCGGTGAGGAGGCCGCGGTACGCGCCGCCACCGTGCACGTGGCCAACATCCAGCGCTACTTCCTCGACCCGCTGCCGCCCGCGCACCGGGACCGGTTCATGGACGACCTGCGGCTGCTCAGCCGCGCGGCGCAGGCCGCGCTGCCACCGTTGCGATAACCGGGTGCCGGGACGGGAATACCTGATGCGTCAGTTACTGTTGCAGCAGGAGAAGCGCCGTTCCGACCTAGGAGTTGCCCGATGAGCACGCTCGACTTCACGATCTTCGACCTGGACTTCCCGGCCGGCAGCAAGAACAAGACAGCGACGCTGGTCACCGGCGAGCGCGACGCGCTGCTCGTCGACGCCGCCTTCACCCGGGCCGACGGGCACCGCCTGGCCGCCGCCGTCCTCGACTCCGGCCGCACGCTGCGGACGGTCCTGGTCAGCCACGGCGACCCGGACTTCTACTTCGGCGCCGAGGTCATCGCCGACGCCTTCCCCGAGGCGACCTTCGTCGCCACCGCGCCCGTCATCGAGCACATCCAGCACTCGTACGAGGGCAAGCTCAAGGCCTGGGCGGCGCTCGGCGCGAACCTGCCCACCCGGCTCGTCGACCTCACGCCGCTGGCCGGCGACCTCACCCTCGAGGGCCACCGCTTCGAACTGCGCGGCGGCCCCGCCGGCCTGCCCGACCGCCACTACCTGTGGCAGGCCGAACACCGCGCACTGCTCGGCGGGGTCCTGCTCTTCGCCGGCGAGCACGTCTGGACCGCCGACACCGTACGGCCGGAGCAGCGCGCCGCCTGGATCGCGCTGCTGGACGAGATGGCCGCGCTGGACCCGCTGCTGGTCGTACCCGGTCACCGGCTGCCGGGCGCGCCCGCCGATGTCAGCGCCGTCACCGCCACCCGCGACTACCTGGTCGCCTTCGACGAGGAACTCGCCAAGGCGGCCGACGGCGCCGCGCTCACGGAGGCGCTGGTGCGGCGCTACCCCGGGCACGGCATGCTGATCGCCGCGCAGATCGGCGCCAAGGTCGCCAAGAACGAGATGACCTGGGGCTGACGGTGACATCCGAGACGATCGACTTCGCGACCTCCACCCGGCCCGCCGACGTGGTCCGCCGGCAGTACCTGGCGTCGGCGGCCGGCGACCTCGAAGCCCTGCGGGCCACGCTGGCTCCCGACGTGGAGTGGACCGAGATGGCGGGCTTCCCGCTCGCGGGCACCTACCGCACTCCGGCCGGCGTCACGGCCGGGGTGATGGACCGGCTGGGTGCGGACTGGGAGAACTGGGCGGCGCACGACGACACGTACGTGACCGACGGCGAGAACGTGGTCGTCCTTGCCCGCTACACCGCCGTCAACAAGGCCACCGGTAAGCCGATCGACGTCCGCGTGGCGCACCACTTCATCGTCCGCGCCGGCCTGATCGTGCGCTTCGAACAGTTCGTCGACACGCTCCGGGTTCGCGATGCCATGCCGGCCGTAGACCCACGGTGACCGAACGCGCCGTGTGGGCCGGCCGGCATCCGGCCGCTCGCCCGGTGCGCTCAGTGCTGACCGGGGAACCAGCCGGTGGCGACCGCCCACTCCTCCGCGACGGTCACCACGAGGTCGACCACCGGGTCCTTGACGTCGGTGTAGACCTCCAGGTCGCCGACGGCGGCGGCGAGGGTGCCCTTGAAACGCGCATACGCCGGCACCGCCTGCGGATGGGCCCGGAACCAGTCGCGGAACAACAGGGCCAGCCGTTCGTTCGGCGAGCCCGCGAGCCGGCAGTGCAGGTTGACCTGCTCCTCGCCGGGGACCCGCTTGTTCCAGTACCGCTTGACCCAGCGGTGCGCCGGGTCGTCGCGGCCGGCCGGGACGTGGTCCTGCTCGTACGGTCGCCGGGCGAACCCGAGGGCAGCCAGGGGCTGGTCGAACGCGGCGGCGGCGTCGTCGAGGTCGGCGACGCTGACCTGCAGATCGATCACCGGCTTGGCCGCCATGCCGGGGATCGAGGTGCTGCCGATGTGCTCCACCCGAAGCGCCTGCGGCGCCAGGGCGGCCGCCACCTTGTCGACCAGAGCCGCACCCAGTTGCTGCCAGGCCGGGTCGTAGGGAACGACGATGATCGCGGCGGGAGGATCTGGAATGAGCACGCGCCGCAGGTTAGCGCAGTCGGAACGCCGACCGAAACGGCCTCACCGCAGCCGGGGGAGCGAGGCCCGGATCGCGCCGGTCAGCGCGGTGAACGCCGTCCCGGCCTGCGCGGCACTCCAGGCCTGGTCGCCCGCGCCGACGGCCACCTGCAGATCCACCATCAGGTTGGAATCGAGCGCCGCGACCCGGAACTGGAGGACCCCGGCCTTGTCGTCGTGGTGCCTGAACGCCCGGTCGCCGAGCCCGGTCAGATCCACCGGGGCGGACTCCTGGGAGACCGGACGGTCGGCCTGTGCGCGACGCGTCTCGTAGTAGTACTTGCCCATGAACGCGTTGTCGTACCACGTGGCGGTCACCGTGCCCACGGCGCGGCGGGCGCCGTCCGGCTGGGTGACGTCGAACCGGCAGAGCCGCTCAGGCCGGTTCGTCGCCGCGTCCACGCCACCGGGCCCGCCCGCCGCGCCGGCCGTGAGACCCGGCTGGCCCAGCGCGGCCCCGATGAGTCCGAGGTCCAGGGCCTGGCAGACGTCGGCGCGAACGGCGTACCGGGAGCCGAAGACGCTGCCGGCGCCCACGACGGCGGCGACCCCGGCGCCGCCGACGAGCAGCAGCGCGAGCCAGGACGCGGTGTACCGCGGTGGGCGAGGAATCGGATCCCACTCCGGATACCCCGGGTGGACCTGGAGCGGGGGCGGTGAAATCGTCACCGGGGCAGAGTACAGATCAGCCACCGTTGTGGTGGCCCGGCCACGTGGTTGCCGGCTAACCGCGGAAGGGGCCGGTGACGCAGTAGGTGATCCCGCCGGACGAGGAGCCGGTCGTGCCGCGCTGGGAGGAGAAGTACAGGCGGTCGCCGGCCGGGGTGAAGGCCGGGCCGGTGATCTCCGAGCCGCTCTGGCCGGTGATCCGCAGGAACGGCGACACGGTGTCGTCCGGGGTGATCAGGCAGATGTCCATCGTGCCGCCGTCCTCGGCGATGTAGAGGTCGCCGGCTGCCGTACCGGTGATGTTGTCCACTCCGGACAGTGGCGCGCTGCCCGGGCTGACCAGGTTGTCGTCGTAGGCGAGCTCGTAGGTGCCGGCCGCGAGGTTCACCTGCCAGACCCGGTTGTCGCCCTTGGTGGTGAACCAGACGGTGTCGTCGGCGTAGTGGCAGCCCTCGCCGCCGTTGAACGCCTTGGCCCCGGAGACCTGGTTGCGGGTCGCGGTGGGGGAGCCGTCCGGATCCGGCACGGTGGCCCAGGTGAAGCTGCCCGAGGTGGCGGTGCCGGCCCGGAAGACCTCCAGGGTGCCGGCGGACAGGTCACCCCAGGTCGCCGGCACGAAGCGGTAGAACTTGCCATCGGTCTCGTCCTCGGTGAGGTAGACGACCCGGCGCACCGGGTCCGCCGCCGCGGCCTCGTGCTTGAACCGTCCCATGGCGAGGCGGGCGACGGCCGTGCCGCCGAGCGGGTACGTCTCGAAGACCCGGCCGCGACTGATCTCCTCGCAGGACAGCCAGGTGTTCCAGGGGGTCTTGCCGCCGGCGCAGTTCTGGTCGGTGCCGGACAGGATCCGCGAGGCCCCGATGACGGCTCCGGCGGAGTTGAACAGGATCCGCGAGGCGCCGCCGCCGGCCGCGGAGCCGACCTCGGAGTTCGAAACATAGATCCAGCCGGTGCCGTTCGGGATCACCGCGCCGCCGTCGGGGGCGTCGTGCCAGACGTACGACGTGCCGCTCACGGTCTGCCGGGACCGGGCCACGACCGTGCTGGTGAACCCGGCCGGGAGCCGGATGCCGAGGGCGTCGGCGGGCTGCAGCGGACCGTACGGCCCGGTGGCGTTCTGTGCCGGTGCCCCGTACGCCGCCGACCATGCGGTGAAGGGCAGCGCCATCGCGCCCGCGCCCACGACTGTCGCGCGCAGCATCGTTCGCCGATCCATGGAACCTCCTCGATGGGGTTCCGGTAGCCTGCGGTCGGTCGGTGGCCGGTCCCGAAGCGCCGGGTGAACGCGTGGTGGACTCTCCGGGTGCCCTCGGGGAATCCACCGCCGGCCGCTCAGCTGAACCGGGCGACCGCCCGCAGCGGGGCGTGGCGCATCAGGAAGCCGAGCGGCACCCACGGCCAGGACGGCACCTGGGCCCGCGGGCGTTCCCGCTCGATGGCGCGCACCATGGCCCGGACCCCCTGCTCCGTGGAGACCATCATCGGCTTCGGCTTCGAGGCCGGGTTGGCCTCCGAGACGATGTAGCCGGGATAGACGGTGGTGACCTTGACCGGGGTGCCGAGCAGGTCGGCGCGGATGCCCTCGGCCAGCGCGGCGACGCCCGCCTTCGCGGCGGAGTAGGTCGTCATCCCCCGGGGCAGGCCGCGCATCGCGCTCATCGAGGAGATGACGACCAGGTGCCCGTGTTGCTGCTCGCGGAAGATCTGCACCGCGGCCTCGCACTGCGCCAGAGCCGCCACGAAGTTGGTCTGGGCGCTGTGCAGGTTCGTGTCGAAGCCACCCGTGCCGACCGGCCGGCCCTTGCCCCCGCCGGCGTTGACGATCACCCGGTCCAGGGTGCCGAGCTCGGCGCGGACAGCCGCGAACCCCTCGAACACCTGGGCGTGGTCGGTCACGTCGAGCTGCCTGACCGTGACGGTGATGCCCGGATGGGCGGCGAGCAGCTCATCGCGCAGGTCCCGCAGGCGGTCGAGGCGCCGCGCGCACAGCGCGAGGTTGCGCCCCCGCGCGGCGAAGTCGCGCGCCATCTGCTCGCCCAGCCCGGCACTCGCCCCGGTGATCAGGATGTTCTTCCGTACGCCCACGCGCCCGACCTCTCCTCGCCGCGGATCCACCCGGCTCAGTCTCCAGCCTGGTCGACAGCGCCGGGCGAGAGGGGCCCCGTCAGGCGTCGAGTCTGCGGTCCCGCGCTCGCTGCGCGTAGCGCCAGGTGCTGTTGGTCCCGGACGCGTACGGGTGTGGGCCTTTGTTGCCGGACCGGGGCGTGCCGGCGTACCGGTTCACCGTATCCGGCGGGGAGGCCGGGTCTGGCCCACCGGCCCGCGTCCGCGCGGGCCAGCGGCCGGCGCAGATGGCTCCCGCCACCATCAAGGCGCCGAGCAGCAGGGCCGTCCCGGTACGGAGGGGAGTGGTCGGGTCGATGGCGCGACCCGCCACCGACAGGTTCCGTGGGAACAGGCCCAGCACGCCGTCGGGATCGACCAGCAGCGCCAGGTAGCCGGCCGCGTATCCGGCCCCGGTCACCACCACACCGAGCGGCGAGAACCGCAGCGTCCCGAAGAGCCCGAGCAGGAGCCCGGCCGCGGCGAGGCATATCACGGGCGGTACGAAGTCGCCGGTGTCGAAGGCGCCGCCGGTCTGCGCGTCGGCGAACGCCTGGGCGGACCGGTCCTGACCGAAAGCGAGCAGCAGCCAGGAAAATGGGACGACGTACATCGCGGCGATCAGCGTGAAGACATGGCGCATGGCGGGCACCGTACCGACCTGCCAGCGTCCGCGAGAGATAGCCGAGGCCGATGGCGCCGATCTTTCGGATAGTGCTCAGAAGACGCGGAGGGTGTGACACGCCGAGGATTCCCGGCGCCTATCAAGACCCGGTTCCGTCGATGGACTCCGCGATGCGGTCGAGGTCGGGCAGGGTGCCGGTGAACTCGCCGTCCGCGCTGGCCTCGGTGACCCGGTTCCTGAACTCGGTGAAGCTCTCGGCCGCCTCAGCGGTGTCGCCGGCGTTGAGGCGGCGGAGCACCTCGTTGAGGTCTCGCAGCAGCGTCCTGGCCGCCTTCGGCCGCAGCCGGCCGGCCTCGGCCTGCTGCTGGACGATCGCGGCGAGCCCGATGACCTGGTCGACGGGCCTCGCGCGCGCCGGCGACGGCGTGGCGGCGGCCGGCGGGGGCGAGCTCGGGGCAGGTGACGCGGCCGACCGAATCGGCTCGGGTGACGAAGCCGGTTCGACAGCCGCTTCCTCGGTGTCCGGCGACACCGTCACCGGCAATGGTGGCAGCGCGACGGGCGTGCCGTGATCTTCGCCGCCGGTCAGCGCGATCGCCGCCAGCACGGCGCTGACCAGCGCGACGGCTACCAGCGCCGCTACCCAGCCGGACAGCCGCCGGTACCACGCGATGCCCGGCGCCTCGGTCCGGTGCCGGCCGGTCGTGCTGCTCAGGTCGTCGGATGCCACGGCGGCCGGCGGGAGCGATACCACCGGCTGTGTCGGCCAGGACCCGACGGCGGAGAACACGGCGGTCGGCTGGTTCGCATCGCAGGAGACCGGCTCCGGCCCGCCGCCGATCGCCGTCAGCCGGTCGCGCACCGACCAGGCCGTGCCGGGCCGGTCGTCCGGGTCCTTGGCCAGCAGCTCGGCGACCAGCTGCTGCAGGTCGGGCGGTACGTCGTCGCGGTGGGCGCGCAGCGGCACCGGGGGCTCCTCCAGGTGCAGGTCGAGGACGTGGATCGGGGTCGCCGCGTTGAACGGCGGGGCGCCGACCAGCATCATGTAGAGCACGCAGCCCAGCGCGTAGAGGTCGGAACGGCCGTCGACCGTACGCCCGATCGCCTGCTCCGGCGCCATATAGTGACAGGATCCGACGACGGCGCCGGAGCCCGTCAGCGTCGCCTCGCCCGCGGCCCGCCGCAGCCGGACCAGGCCGAAGTCGCAGACCTTCACGACGCCGGCAGGGTCGATGAGAACGTTCGAGGGTTTGATGTCCCGGTGCACGATGCCGGCCGCGTGCGCCGCGCCCAGCGCGTCGCAGATCTGCGCGGCGATCGACACGGCCAGCTCGACCGGCATCGGCCCCCGCATGCCGAGCAGCTCGCTCACGCTGCGGCCCTCCACCAGCTCCATCACCAGGTACGCGTCGTCGTCGACGACGTCGAAGTCGTAGACCCCGACGATGTTGCGGTGCTCGAGGCGAGCCACCGAGTGCGCCTCCCGGCGGAGCCGTTCCAGCGCCACCGGGTCGGCGCGCCCCACCGGGTGGAGCAGCTTCACGGCCGCATTGCGATCCAACCGGGTGTCCCGGGCCCGCCACACACTCGCCGTGCCACCGCGGCCCAACTGCTGCTGTAGGCGGTAGCGACCGCCCACCACGTGCCCCGACATACGGCCGTCCTTTCTGCCCGGCCAGGATGCGGCCGGAGTGGGGCCCCTCGGCCGGGTGCCGCATGTCGTGGGTCGTGGTGGTCGGCCGCGGCGCCGGCCAACGGAGCGATCAACGCCTTCGCTGTACGGTTACCTCAGAGAGGCGCCGCCCGCCCGTGCCGCGTTACACCCGGCCACGACCGGGTGACGCACCCTCGGCGGTGAAGACGAGCTTGCCCCGCCGACGGCGCGTGACCAGCAGCGCGACGCCGCCCGCCACGAGCGCCCCGCCGAAGGCCGCCAGGCCCGTCACCGCCGTACCGGTGACCGGCAGGCCGCCGGACTCGCCACCGGCCGTGCCGCCGCTGGAATCGCCGGTCGAGCCACCCGTGGAGCTGCCGGTCCCGGAGCCGGAGCCGCCGGTCGGGCCCGGAGACGCCGACTCGGAGACCGCCGGGGTCGACTCGGAGACCGCCGGGGTCGACGGCGAGGTCTGGCCGCCACCGGCCGGGCAGGTGTGGGTGAGGTTGAACTTGTCGGCCGTGCCGGTGATGACCGCCGAGGCGCCGGTCAGCGTCCACCCCGCCGGTGTCTTGATCCAGGCCTTGCTCGTGCCCCTGCCGGTGACCACGGCGCCGCCGTCCGCCGGGATGGTCAGCGTTCCGTTCGCGCCGAACATCGCCGTCACCGAGACGAAATCACCGACTTTGTCGTGGTTTCCAGGTAGGACAAACACCCACACATCGCTACCCGGGTACGGGCCGCCGCCGAAGTTCCCGTCGCAGTCGTGCGTCCCGTGCCCGGACGCGGTGGTGGGCACGTTCCCGCTGTTCACGGCGACTGTCGAGTCGGCCAGCGCGGGTGATCCGGTCACCAGCCCGACCATGACCGCCGCTCCGGCCGCGACCGCGAGCCGGCTCAGCAGATTCAACCCCATCGTGGATCCCTTCCTATGTGCCCGTTCGGGCCTTCCGAGGGGTGATCGGACCAGATCCACACCGGCGAGGCGACAGTGGATCGGGTGGACAGTCATGCGGGAACCGGTCCAGTTGACGGACCAACGGACACACTTCGCGCCGGCGCCCGATTTCGAGTAACGCGGTCCCGTCGGCCTTGAGCGTCACCCACTCAGGTACACCGTCCTCACCCAGGTCAATGCGGTGCCGGCGCCCGTGTAGCGTGCTGACCCGGCTCTTCCGACGACGGGATTCGGTGCATTGGATGACGAGGAACTCGCGAGTGCCCTGTCCGCCGCTGTCCGGGGGGACCCGGGCGCCTTCGCCGCCTTGTGGCAGGCGATGCAGCCGGCGGTCCTCAGGTACCTGCGGGTCATCGTCGGCGAGGCGGCCGAGGACGTGGCCTCGGAGACCTGGCTGCAAGCGGCCCGCGACCTGCGCAGGTTCTCCGGGGCTCCGCCCGCCTTCCGGGTGTGGCTGTTCACGATCGCCCGCAACCGGGCCATCGACGAGCATCGCCGCGCCCGGCGCCGGCCGGAGGAGCCGAGCGAACTGCCGGACCGGGAGGTGGCGGCGGTCCAGCCCGACGTGGCCCAGGATGTGATCCAGAAGGCGGACACCGACTGGGCGCTGAGCATGATCGCTACGCTGCCGAAGGACCAGGCCGAGGCCGTGATGCTGCGCGTGGTGGCCGGGCTCGACGTGGCACAGACTGCTCAGGTGCTCGGCAAGCGGCCCGGGGCGGTGCGCATCGCGGCGATGCGCGGTCTGCGGCGGCTGGCCGGGCACGCCGAGGTGCAGGCTCGCCGCCGAGCGGGCGGAACGTCGCTGGATCTGAACTCGCCGCGTCCGGAAGGGGTGTAACGCGATGCGACTGCGGGACGCTCTTTCCCATGTCATGGGTGGGTCACGGAGGCGCCGGATCGGGTCGCGCGAGGTCGAGCAGTTGCTCACCGCCGACCCGGACGCTGCCGCGTACCCCGGTCTGAGCGATCTCCTCGCCGCCGCGGCGGCACCGCCCCGGCCGGACGAGCTGGTCGGTCTGCCGGCGGCGCTGGCCGCGTTCGAGGCCGCGGGCCAGGAGAGCCCGACGAGCGTCGCGGTCACCAGCCGGCGCCGGGGGTTCGCCAGGTCGATGGTCGTGAAGGTGGCCGCGGGTGTGGCTGTCGCCCTGTTCGGCGGTACGGCGCTGGCGGCCGAGACCGGCAATCTGCCGGGTTCCTCCCAGCAGCACGCCCACGACCTGTTCTCCGGTCTCGGGGTGCCGCCTCCCGGCGCCAGCCCGGCCCCGACGGATCCGCCCGTCACCCAGAGCACCGTCATGCCCACGCCCGGGCCGAGCGCGGGCAGCCCGAGCGTGACGCCCGGCCCGGCCGGCGCCGCGACGCGCGGGCTGTGCCGATCCTGGCAGGCCCGGCAGCAGAACCCGAAGAAGAAGCCGTTGCAGGCCGCGTCCCTGCAGAAGCTGGCCGCGGCGGCCGGCGGCGCGGAGAACATCACCGCCTTCTGCACTGCCCTGCTGACGGACGACCCGAGCGTGACCACCACCCCGGGCCCGGCCGAGGTCTCGCCCACTCCGAGCCATCCGGGCAAGGGCAAAGCCAAGGGGCACAGCAAGCCGGCCCCGACCCCGCACAAGAAGGGGTAGCCGGGCATGGCTGATCCACTGCTCGTGGTCAGCCTTGTCAGTAGCGGACCCTGATGACCACCCGCCGGTTGTACTTCTGTGCCTTGCCGCGCAGCGGACTGACGCCGCCGGCACCCACGATGGTGATCGGCGCCCTGACGCCCACGCTCCGCAGATAGGCACGGACCGCGGCCGCACGCCGTTTCGCCAGGTTGCGGTTGAATTTCCTGGCCGCCGCCGACTTCATGGTCGTCTGGGTGTAGCCGGTTACGGTCACCCGCTTCGCGGTCCTGATCGGGCTCCGCAGGCCGCGCAACACCGACTTCGAGTGCGGGGTCAGCTTGGCCGACAGATGCGGAAAGATGAACGTCCCCAGCGTGACCGTGTTGTTGACCGGTTTCGCTTTGCGCACGCCGCGGCTCTTGCAGTTGTCGTCCAGCACGATCCAACTACTGTCGCGCAGCGCGTCGCCGTCCGGCGTGATCCCGGTGAGCACCAACTCGTGGAGGCCGCCGGAGACGCAGACCCTGCTGGGCAGCTTGATCTGGGCCCGGAAGTCGCCGGCTTCGTCGGTGACGCCGGTGGCCACCTGCACCGGCGTCGAGCGCATCGTCAGCACGTACCTGGACTTCGACTGCAGGCCGCCGCCGGTCATCACGGCCTGGGCGCCGACCACCGGAGAGTTGACCTCCAGGTCCAGCGTCAACCGCAGGCGCGGGGCCGCGCTGGGCGCCGGCGCCGGGGTCTCGGTCGGCGTGGGCTCAGGAGTAGGTGCCGTGGTGGGCGGTGCGGTGGTGGGCGGTGCGGTGGTGGGCGCGGTGGTGGGCGGTGCGGTGGTGGGCGCCGTGGTCGGCGGCGTGGTGGGTGCGGTGGTAGGTGGTGTGGTCGGCGGCGTGGTGGGTGGTGTGGTGGGCGGCGAACTGGTCGGCGTGGCCGCGTACGTGTACGCGCCGGCCGCCCCGATGGACCCGCCGGCCGTGGTTACGTTCACCTGCACCGGGCCGAGCACCGTCCCGGCGGGAATGGTGCAGGTCACCTGGGTCGGCGACACGTTCACGATGGTTGCGCACTCGGTCTCCCCGAGCATGACCGAGCTGGTCAGGGAGAGGTTGGTGCCGGTGATGGTGAGCGTTGTGCCGCCGGACAATGGGCCGGAGGTGGGCGAGACCGAGTCGATGGTCGGTGGCGGCTGGGTGTATTCGTACGCGCTGGTCAGTGAGGCTGTGCCGGCCGTGGCGGTGAGTTCCAGGTTGACGGTGCCGGTCGTGAGCCGGGGCGGGATGGCGCAGCTCACCTGGGTCGCGGAGAGGTTTGAGATGGTGGTGCAGGCCGCGCCGCCGAGGGACACCGCGGACGTGCCGGTCAGCAGGGTGCCGTTGATCGTCAGCGTGCCGCCGCCGGCCAGCAGGCCTGTCACCGGCGAGATCGATGTCACTGTGGGTGTTTCCACGTACTCGTATGCCGCCGTTTTCGTGGCCGACGTGATCGTGTTGGTGGCTGTCACGTCGAACGTGCCGGGCGCGAGTTTCTCCGGCAGCGTGCAGGTCACCTCCGTCGCGGACATCACGACGACCGACGTGCACGCGTCGCTGCCCACCGTGACTGAGCTCGTACCGGACAGGCCGGTGCCGGTGATGATGAGCGTGGTACCGCCGGCCAGCGGGCCAGACGTGGGCGACACCGAGGTCACCGTCGGCGCCGCCGCGTAGGTGTAGGAGCTGTACGGCGATGACGCCCCCCGCGGGCTGACGACACTCACCGTCACCGCGCCGGCCAGCTGACTCGTCGGAAGGGTGCAGGTGACCTGTGTCCGCGACACCACCACGATGGAACCGCAGTTCAGCGCTCCCACCGTGACGGACTGCGTCCCCTCCAGGTCGGTGCCGGTGATGGTCAGCGTGCCGCCGCCGCTCAGCAGGCCCGTCGTGGGCGAGATCGAGGTGATCGCGGGCATCGGCACGACCTCGACGAACTTCGCCTCGACCGCGCCGGTCCCGCCGCCGGACATCGACGCCGGGTCGCCGGCGGCCAGTCCCGTACCCCCGGAACCGGCGCCGCTGGCGCCGGCGTGGCCGAACCACCTGGCCGGCATCGCCTCGGTGTCGGTGTAGTTACCGCCGCCGCCACCACCACCCCCGAGGTATCCCGTGGACATCGTCATCACGCCGCCGACGCTGCCGGCGCTGGCCTGGGCAAGGTCCTGCGCGCCGCCGCCACCACCGCCGGAGTAGCCGCCACCGCCGTTGCCGGCGCGCCGGGTGCCGATCGAGGCGCCGGTCCCGCCCGACGCGATGGCTCCCCAGACGGCGCCACCGCCGGCGGTGCCGGCCTGGTCCCCGGCCCCGCCGGCACCGCCGTTGACCCCCGAGGCGGCGGCCCCACCGTTGGCGCTGTAGTCACCGCTGTAGCCGGTGCCGGCGGCGCCGGCATCGCCGCCTGCCCCGCCGCCGGTGACCGTCGTGCTCACGTCCTGCCCGCCGGCTCCGCCGCCGCCACCGGCGATGACCAACCTGCCGATCAGGACGGAGGTGGCGCTGTACGCGAAGACACCGGAGCCGCCGCCGCCACCACCGCCGCCGAGGGTGTCGTCCGTGCCGGCGACGCCGGCCGCGCCGCCCGCGCCCACGGAGATCCGCAGGAAGCTCGTCCCGAGGGGCAGGGTCGCCCAGCCGGAGGTCACCGCGCCCTTGCCGCCACTGGCCCAGCCGTCCGCCGCCCGGCTGCCGCCACCACCGCCGCCGGTGACCTTCAGGTACACGCTCGTCGCCCCGGCGGGGACGGTGATGTCCTGGGTGCCGGCGTTGGTGCAGGTGAGCAGGGTGTCCAGGGCCGGCGTCGTGCTGGCGCAGACGGCTATGGCATGAGCCGGGGCGGCCTGCGCCACGGCGAGGCCGACCCCGAGCAGAACGGCGGCGGTTCCGGCGCTCCACGGTCGCAGCAAACCGGTCCGGGGCGATGCGGGAAGGGCCGGCATAACTCATCTCCTGGCAGGTCGGCTGCTGGCTCAGGCCCAGCCTGCCCGACTTACTGCCGGTAAGGACGTGAAATGCCTTCTTTGGCAGCCCCGGCCGCCGGCGAGGAGTTTGTCGCCGACGGCCGGGGCTGCTTCGGTACTGGTCGGCCGGGTTCAGCCGGTTGCCGCGCTGTCGCGGGCGATGCGGACCAGCTCGATCAGGCCGTCGGCGTATTCCTGGGACTCCGCGTGGGCCTCGGCGAACGGTGGCTGGAAGCCCACACCTTCCCACTGCCCGCTCTGCTCGTTCCAGATGTCGTTGCCGATCTCGAAGTTCCAGGCGACGATGCCGAGCTCGTAGTAGAGCTGGTCGGCGGAGTTGCCCGCCGCCGAGTACAGCACGTCGGCGACCGGGCCGGTGTACGCCGGCCAGGTCACCGTGCCGCGTCCGGCGCCGATGGCACCGATGATGCGGCGGGCGCTGTCCTGGAAGTATTTCGACTCGTCGATCGACGGGCGGGGCAGGGTGACCCGGCCCGCCGCCTTGTACGCGCCCGGCGACCACATGAAGTAGCCGCCGTAGCTGTGCACGTTCAGCGAGTACTTGATGTTCGGGTGGGCCCTCGCGAGCGCGATCACGTTGCCGCTCTCCGCCTCGGACAGCTCACCCGTGCCCGAATACACCCCGGACAGGCAGTTGGCGCTGCCGCCCACATAGCCGTCGAAGAGCGAGCCGACCGTGTAGTTGCGGTTCACGTCGACGCCCCACTGGTCGCGCAGGCGGGGGTCGCGTGCCGCGCCCGTACAGTGGTTGACCAGGTTTTTTCTTTGGAAGTTGAAGTCGTTGAAGGAGTAGTTGGCGCCGTCCGGGTTGACCGTCGGGATGACGAAGACCTCGACCGAGTTGAGCAGCTCGCGGGTCGCCGGGTCGGTCCGGTAGTTGGCCAGCAGGCGCTCGGCGAACTCCATGGTCACCAACGGTGTCGCCCACTCCCGGGCGTGTTCCTGGCTGTATGCGAGCACGCCCACCTTCGAGCCGTCGCGGACCGCGCCGATCCGCAGCGCCTGCACCGTCCACGGTCTCCGGGACACCTCGGTGCCCGCCAGGCCGTCGTCGAGCCGCGCCGGGCCGGTGACCGGCATCGGCACGCCCGCGGAGCCGTCCTCGACGAAGGCGGTGAAACGCTGCGGGTAGCGCGCGGTGATGAAGGCGGCCACGTCGTCGGTCGTGCTGATCACCTTGCCGCCGGCGTCGGTGGCCAGCGAGACGGTCAACACCCGGTCCCGGTACGTCGCACCGAGCGGCCGGTTCGCCCGTCCCGGGTCCACAGTGCGCACCTGGACGCCGTTCATGCCCTGGTCGCCGAACTTCACCGACTCCACCACCACGGCCGCCGCGGCGGGGTCACCGAGGTAGGCCGCGGCCGTACGGCGGTAGCCCTGGGTCTTGTTCGGCAGATTGACCACGTCGACCAGGCCGCGGTACTGCCGCCCCAGCCGCGTGATCCGCGCCCGCAGGTCCGTCGGCGTCAGGTACGCGTCGATGAAGTCCTTCTGGTATCCGCTCGGCAGGGTGGGCGGGGTCGCGTTCGGCCAGGCCGCCGGGGTGATCACCCGCGACTGCCCGCCGAGGCTGGAGGTCGCGCGCACGGTCACCGGCCGCGCGGGCAGCCGCTGCGGCACCTGCACGTGGTACTGGTACTCGCCCGAGTCCTCGAACCGGTACAGCGGGTAGCTGCCGGTGGTGCCGTCGGCCGTCGTCCAGGTCACCGTGATCTCGACGTCCGGGTCGTCGGAGGCCGACGTGGCGACCTGCGTCTGCAGGAACGTCCGGCCGCCGCTGCTCCACCAGTAGGCCTGCAGGAACTGCAGGGTGTCCACGGCGGCCGCCCGGGCGGTGCCCCGGCCCTCGGCGAGCCGGCGGGCGCCGTCGGCCTCGGTCTGGATCACCTGTACGGCGACCGCGCCGCGGGCGGTGAGCGCGGCCAGCTCGGCGGAGGTCACCACGACATCGGCCATGACCTGGCCGTCCGTGCTCCGTGGCCGGGTCGCGACGTCGGCGCCGGAGGCGATCAGCTGCTGGAACGCGGCCTCGTCCGGCAGCCGGAAGCGGATTAGGGCGGTCTCGCCGGCGGCCGGCGCGATCGCCGGTCCGGCGGCCGCCGTGGCGGGTGGTGCGGCGGCGCTCGCACCGGGATGGGTGAGTAGTCCGACCGTCAGTACGGCGGTGGCGGCGGTGGCCGCCCAGCGGCGTAACGATGACATCGAGCCTCCTGCGACATCGAAGGATGGTGATTTCAGACCAGTCCATCAATCGACCGGTGTCAACTCCATGGGGTGGGGGCGGTGCTGGCGGCCCGGCGTGTCATGTCCGCGACCGGCGGCGGGGCGGCCTGCCGGCTCTGCCCGGCGGTGGGGAACACTGCCGGGCAGTGCGTGCCCGTCGGCGGCGTCCTCCCGGTCTGCAGGTACGTGTCGATCGCGTCGCGGGCACACGGGCTCAGCCAGTAGTCGCCGTGCCCGACGCCGTCGTAGGTCAGGAACGTCGCGCTGGGCAGCTGGCCCGCCAGGTTGCGGCCCCACTCGTACGGCGTGGCGACGTCGAAGCGGCTGTTGGTGAGCAGGATCGGCGGCAGGTGCGGTGACGCCTTGAGCCGGTGCGGCGGGTTGGTCACCGGGCCGGGCCAGTTCTGGCATCCGGTCAGGTCGGTCCACGCCAGCGGGTTGAGCCTGGTGTGCGGCGCCAGCCCGGCCAGCGCCCGCTCCATCGCGGCGACCGGCCGGTAGGAGGGGACGTCGAAGTCGAAGTCCTGGCACATCACCGGGCGGTAGCCGAGCTCGACCGGTTCGCCGCGGCGGGCCGGCCCCGCCACCGGCGCGTCGCCGCCCAGCAGGAGCAGCACCTCGGCGAGCGAGAACCAGCTGCCGGGGTCGTACATGTAGCCGAACACCAGCGAGAGCAGGTCCTGCGGGCGCAGCACCCACTCGTACTCGGTGCCCGGGTCCAGCACCAGCTCGCCGGCCTCGGCCCGGGCGTACAGGCCGTCGAAGTACGCCGGCACGTCCCGGCCGTGCAGCACGCACGTCCCGGTGCGGGCGCACCAGGCGGCGAACTGCTGGAAGGAGCCCTCCAGGGCCAGCGCCTCCCACTTCTGGTAGCTCCAGATGTCCTGGGCGTGGTCCATGTTGGAGTCCAGCACCATCGCGCGGATCCGCTTCGGGAACAGCTCGGCGTACT
>Ga0307516_10002806_pt1 | contig 22950 bp, 27 predicted proteins | sample 19_EM_MG_FD_203310 | JGI IMG/M metagenome (GOLD analysis project Ga0307516, IMG submission 203310) | Populus trichocarpa ectomycorrhiza microbial communities from riparian zone in the Pacific Northwest, United States - 19_EM | ecosystem: Host-associated > Plants > Roots > Unclassified | place... | reverse complement strand
CCCTTCGAAAGCCTCTACCACAGCTTCGCCGGCGCCGCCTGGGCCGACACCCTCTTCATGACCGGCCTCGCCGGCATCGGCATCGCCCTCATCGCCGGCATCGGCATGCGCCTCGCCGCCACCGCCGGATCACTACTGCTCGTCCTGATGTGGACCGCCGTCCTACCCCCGGAGAACAACCCCTTCATGGACGACCACCTCATCTACGCCGGCGTCCTCATCGCCCTCGCCCTCACCGCCGCCGGCAACACCCTCGGCCTCGGCGCCCGCTGGAACCGCCTGCCCCTCGTGCAGCGGCTGCCCTGGCTCAAGTAGATCCGGAAGCGAACGTGGGGCGGCATCCGAGACCGGATGTCGCCCCACGCGTCTTCACCCGTACGGAGGAGGAATCATGAGCAGCAACTACCTGATCGTCGTCGGGGTCGACGGCTCCGAGGGCGGGCGGCGCGCCCTGCGCTGGGCCGCCCGCGAGGCTGCTACCCGCGGCGGCGCCGTGCAGGCGGTCATCGCCTGGTCCTGGGACGGCATGGAGTACGGCCCGGTCGCCGCCACCCAGCCGCAGGAGGAAGCCGAAAAGGCCGGCCGGCTGCTGGACCACGAGATCAAGGAACTCATCGCCCGCGACGGCTCCCACCTGCCGGTTGCGGCCGAAGTCATCGAGGGCCGTCCCGCCGACGTGCTGAGCGCGGCCGGGCGCACGGCCGACCTGCTGGTGCTGGGCAGCCACGGGCACAGCCGGGTACGGCACACCGTGCTCGGTTCGGTCAGCGAGGAATGCATCCGAAAGGCGGCCTGCCCGGTCGTCGTCATCCCCCTCACGGACTCGATCAACATCGACCGCGAACGATCGATAAGTGCGCAATGCGGAAGTCGCACGTGAACAAATGAGGAAACAGGCACAACATTTGAAACATCGGGTGATGTAAATCGATCTGAACCTGTCGGATAGGCGTCCACAGACCACACTGGACGCTCGAAAATCCGTCCACTACATTCACGTTCATCGATGGTAATCCCCCGCCGGGCCGACTACCCGCGCCCCACCGTGCATCGAGTGGCGCAGTGGAAGACGGCCCCCGTGGGCCTGCCATACACACCGGACATGAAAGAGGTGGACATGCACAATCGTGCATGGAAAATCCGCGCCCGGACCGCAGTGGCGATCGCCGCCAGTGTCATGGCCATGGCCGCAGGTGGAACTCTAGCCGCCACCGGCCCGGCCAGCGCCGCCAGCTCGGCGAGCGCGCCGGCGATCAATGTCGCCCAGGATCAGTTCAGCCTCATCCTTCCCGACGCCCGGGCCGGGAAATCCACCAGCGCGCTGGCGGCGCCTGACTCCGTCACGGCGTTCCACGGTTTCAGCTCCTTCCGGAGCATCACGATCCAGTCGCAAGGCTTCGATCTTGAGGGACGCATTCAGGGCAGGCTCCGGAGCCACAATTTCAAAAGCCTGTGGCAGGTCTACAACCTTCCGGCATCGTCCGGCTGGAAGGTGTGGGTGCTCAACTACAAGAAGGACACCAGCCAGAGCGTCCTGAAGGAGACCTTCCACGAGGAAGAGCTGATCGATGTCAATATCGACATCAGGTTCCGGGTCTCCGCGGCCGCGTTGCGGAACGTATCCACCCTCCGCATCGGTTTCGAGACACTGAGGCTGGAGCTCAACGGAACGACCAAGGACTTCACGGTGGTCAATGGGGATTCCGGCGGCGGCAAGGACCAGGACGGCAACGACGTCCCGGTGGACTTCGAGCCGGTCTGACCGAGGAGTCGACGATGGCGGCGATTGGTGCGGGCGGATTCCCGCACCGGTCGCCGCCCAGCCGCGTCCGGCTTTCTCTTCACGTTGACATTGACCAAGGGGCCAGCATGCCATCCATCATGAACACTCCGCCATCGGTCGCCGAGCGGCAACCGGGTGTGCCGAGGTGCCGCAGATCGCTGGGGGCGGCACGACGCCCGCTGGCGAGATTCGCCGTAGCCGCCATGTCAGCCACGGCGGCCGTCGCACTGCTTCTGGTCGGCGGCCCCGGCGCCGCGTTGGCGGCCGGTGCGCTCTTCGTGCCGGAAGCCACTGATGCCAGCTGGGACGGCGCCGTCGCCACCGTCGCCTTCCGAGAGGTGGATGTCGCGGTGGAAGGGGGTGTAACCACGATCTCCGTCAAGGTCACCGCCGACGTGGAGGTCGTCTGCCGACGAGGCCAGTCGACACTGCATATTCACAGGTCCGCGAGCGCCACGGAGGTGGCGGAATATCTGATCAGTGACGAGGGCACCGTCGCCGGCACCGCCAGTGTGCCGCTCGAGGTAACGGGGCTGAAGGTCCCTGGCTACTCGTGCGTGACACAGCACCTGTCGGTCACCGCCGAGCTGGAGGATTTCTGGACCGGTGCGACCTTGATCCACAAGACCTGAGCCGGCACCGCCGGGCAGGGATGTCAGTCGCCGAGAGGTTTGCGGGCGTGGACGCGTTCGACGGTGCCGGCCTTGAGTCGTTCGGCCTCCACGACCTCGAACCCGGCCGCCCGGACCAGCGGCAGTTGGCGGCGGGTGAAGTGTTCCCCGGCGGCGCGGATGGTCATCCGTTCCAGGAGCCACTGCGCGGCGCGGATCGGCGGCCAGGTGCTGGCGATGTGGTCGACCAGCAGCAGCCGCCCACCGGGCACGAGCACCCGTCTCATCTGGCCGATCGCGGCGGCCGGGTCGGGGATCGTGCACAGCGACAGCGCGCAGACAACCGTGTCGAACGCCTGGTCGGGAAACGGCAACGCCTGGGCGTCGCCGGTGTGCAGGTCGGCGGCGCGGCCGAGCCCGGCGGCACGCCGCTCGGCGATGGCCAGCATCGCCGGGCTCAGCTCGATCCCGGTGACCGCGACGTCGGCCGGGTAGTGCGGCAGGTTGCGGCCGGTGCCGATCCCGACCTCCAGGACCCGGCCCTGGGCGCGGGCGCCGAGCCATTCCCGGCCACCGCCGAACCAGATCCTCTCGAAGAGGGCGATCTGCTTGTCGTAGCCCGGTGCGCTCTTCTCCCAGGCGCGCAGGACCTTGGCTGTCTCGTCTGATGGCGATGTCATGGGGATGCTCCCACCAACCGGTCAGGAAGTGCGAGGTCAGGCGCTACGGGGCCCGATGCCGACGACGTACCGCAAGGCCGGAGCGTAGACGATCGCGGCCGTGAATTGGAACCACCGGCTGTTCATGAGTCCCCTCGGGTGTCAGGAAAGAAGTACTTCGCCGATCGGGCGCCGCGGGGTGGTCGTCGCGGGCCGGCCGTACCCGATCCGCATGATCATCTGGGCCCAGCCGGCCCCGGCGTCCGTCAGCAGCTCCCGGATCGCCGGGATCTCGATCGGCTGGCTGATCGGCGTCGTCGACAGCTGCAGCGAGGTCGCCTTGAGCAGCACGCATTGCAGGGCCTGACCGGCTTGCAGCCAGTGTCGTTCGGTGTCGCCCGGGGTGATGAGGACCACAATGGTCGGATATGGCTCGAACCGCTCGGTCATCCGATCGAGCTGAGGCTGCAACAGCCCGAAGTCGCGGATCGGCAAAGTCTCGAGCGCATCCCACGGCCCGACCACCGTGGGCGGCACGCCGTCGCGCCGGCCGGCGTGTGGCACGGTCCAGTGGGCCAGCTCCGCGCGGTAGCCGCCCTTGGCGCGCAGCCGGCGATCGGCCACCTGGGAAAGGCCCAGGATCGTGTTGCGGCTGACCGCGTTCGCGACCGTCAGCGTGGCGCCCTCGAGCCGGGCGGCCGTCGTCAACTGAGCCAGAACGTCGGCGGGCACAACGGCACTGACGAAGGGCCACCTGTTGGTGTGCCGGTGCGCGATGGCGTCGGCGAGCGCAGTCACTTCCGGGGTTGGAGCGGTCGCCCGTCCTACGCTTACCCGGGCGACCAGGTCGGGATCGGACGCGTCCGGGAACAGGTGGAGATCGCTGAGGTGGCCCGCGCGCCGCAGCGCCAGCCGCAGGGTGAAGACCGCGGCACCCACGCTGATCAGCAGCTCGCGTCCGACCGGGTCGAGAACCTCCAGCTGGCGGCTCCGATCGGCGTAGACGTCGATCCGGCCGGCACCGATGCGGAACAGCCACGGCTGGCTGTTGTGCAGCGAAGGGGCCGCGGTCGCGGACAGCACACATTCGGCAAGGGACAGGCCGGGCGCCGTCGGCTCCGGGGCACCGCCCCCGCCCGGTCCGGTGCTGGTCTCCGTCATCATCGCTCCTTCGCTCGGCCCGCTTCGCTTCCGGTAAACGCACTCGCTTCAGGTCGACCCACTCGTTTCCGGTCAGCCCACTCGCTTCCGGTCAGCCGACGAGGAAGACCGGGCACATGGCCCGCTGTACCAGTGCGCGGCTGACCGAGCCCAGCAGGGAGCCGGCGAAGCCGCCGGGCCCCCGGCGGCCCACAACCACCGCCGCGGCGCTGCCGGACTCGTTGATCAAAGCGCTCACCGGGTCTCCAGCGACGACGCGGCGGTGCACGAGGACGCCGTCGTGACTCTCGAGGTGTTCCTCGGGAGTCGCTCGCTCACCGGTGGAATGGAGCAGGATCACGTCGCAGCCACCGGCGCCGAGGCCGGCGAGCCGTCCACGCCCACGAGCAGGGGCCGGGTGCCGAAGTCGGGGCCCGGCGGCCAGCCCGGAACCCGTACGACGAGGACCGGGCCGGTGCGGTGCGCCGCGATCCGGTCGGCCACGCTGAGCCCGAAGGCCATGCCGGCGGCGTTGTGCCGGTGACCGACGACCACGAGGCTCGCGTCGTGCGCGTCCGACAGCAGCAACGGCGCCGCGGCCCCGACGGCGATCCGGCTGGTCACGGTAACCGCGGGCGAGTAGGCCCGTACCCGGTCCGCCGTCCGCTCGAGCAGCCGGACGGCGGCGTCGTGACCGGGCGGACGGATTCCCCCCGCGTGCTGCACGTGCAGCAGGCGCAGGTCCCAGCCGCGTAGCTCGGCCTCGATCGCGGCGTGGTCGACCGCGGTATAGCTGGTGGGGGTCTCGTCGACGCCCACCACGACGACACCGGCGGGCCTGCTGACGGTGGTCACGACCGGCTCGGGCCTCGGCGCCGGAGGCCGAGTGGCCTCCGCACAGCCCGTCGCGGCCAGGTAGCGATTGACCGCCTCGCTGTACCGGGTGGTGTGCACCGCCGCACCGGCGTGGCGCCAGGCTTCCCGTTCCGCTCTCTGCTTGTCGATGTCGCTCATCGCCGGCCTCCCAGCTGATTGGTCTCCCTCATCACAACCCGGCGGGTGCCGGGAGGCCAGGGTCTTTGGTCCCGCCGCACCGGGCGGGACCGCCGCGCGAAATCGGCCGTGCCGATCGTCCCGGGCCGCGCGGCCGTTCCTCCCTACCGAAGCCCGCTACAGGGTTACACCGAGAAGGCTCTGGCTTCGTTCGCGAGTTTGGGCGCCACCTTGCCGACACCCGCGCAACCGCAGCGACCAGGACGTCCCCCGACCGAGTACGCACCCTGGCCCAGTCGGTGGAAGAATTCGCGTCATGCGTTTGCATGAATGGCCGAGCGTTGGACGGTTCGGTGTTGTGGAGCGGGTCGGCGTCGTGATGGTCAGCTACAACACCATGGTGGTAACCGCGCAGGCCATCTATGCGTTGTTCCGTACCATACGAACCCCCGCGTTGCGGCTTGTCGTGGTCGACAATGCCTCGAACGACGGATCCGCCGAGTTGCTGGCGGCTCTTGCCGAGGCCGGCCTTTGTGAGGTCATCGCCAACAGCGAGCAGCGCTACCACGGTCCTGCGCTGACGCAGGCGGTGGACCATCTGGCCGCGACCCAGACGGCCGACCGCCGCGTCGGACCTGTGTGGGTGCTCGACTCCGACTGCATCGTGCTGCGTCCGGACACACTGTCGACAGGCGTCGATCTGATGATGGCCACCGGCGCCGGCATGGTCGGCCAGTGGTCGGACGACCGCTGGCATCGCCCAGGGGAGATGTTGGGCCTGCACTGCCTGATGCTCGACCCGGCCCAGGTGTGGCGAGACCCGGTCGTCCCGTTCGAGGAAGACGGCAGCCCTTCACAACGACTGCAGGAGTCGGCGCGGCGGTCCGGCATCACCGTGGCCGAGCTGCCATTCACCCGAGATGGCTACGTGGTGCACCTCGGCCGGACCACCTTGCGTGCGGTGCTTCACGACGATGCCCGCAGCAATCGCTACTTCGACTGGGCTCGCACGCACTCCGAGCCGCATTTCATGGACGAACCGGCAGCGCCCCAGCGATACGCCGCGTTCCTCGCAGCGTTCAACGATGAAGTCGGCCAGCCGACCGCGGAGCGCCTAATCGCGGCCTGCCGGCCCGGGTGAAGCGAGGCCCAAGATGCCGGATGGGGTCGGCGCCCGATCGCCGGATGGCGACCTCAGCGTCTCCGATACTGCCTTGATAACGCCGTGCGATGCGGATACACAGGCCACATGTCCACCCTGTTTGTCATCGCCGGGCCACCCGGAGCCGGGAAGTCGACCGTCAGCTCCATCGCTTCTTCGCGTCTCTCACCAAGCGTCCTGATCCGCGGAGACGCCTTCTTCCGATTCCTGGACCAGGGTGCGCAGAAGCCGTGGCTGCCAGAGGCGAAGGATCAGAACCAGACGGTCATCCGCGCCTCGGGGGCGGCAGCTGGGCAGTTCGCGCGGGGAGGATACGAGTCCGTCTTCGACGGAGTCATGGGGCCATGGTTCCTGCCGACCTTCTTCGAAGCCACAGGACTGAACGAGTTGCACTACGCCGTCCTGCTGCCCTCGGTAGAACGCTGCGTGCAGAACGTCACCACCCGGGAGGGCAACCGTGACGACGAGCCCGGTACGCGGTATATGCACGAACAGTTCGAGCAAGCCCGCATCGACGCCCGGCACCTGATCATCGAGCCACGGGGGACTCCGGAGGAAGTGGCTACAAGCATCTTGTCTCGCTACCGTCAGGGTGCCTTTGCCTACGGTGCTCGAGACGTCACATAGTCCTGGCGACCCATCGTGCTGGCGCTGCTCCTGGTGCTCGGTCATACCGCAGGCAAGGCGCGCTGTCTCCTGCACCCGCTACCGCGCGTGCTCTACGACCACCTGACGCCCGCGGAGGCCGAGGCCACCGAGCGCGAGATCCTGCACGACCGCGACGTGGTCCACGCCTTGATCGCGCTGAGCGGCGAAGTCTCGCTGGTCGTGATCGCGGCCCGCAGCGGTCCGGCCACCGGCGACGAGCAACTCGGTGAGACGATCCGGGCCCTCATCGGACGCACGGCCTGCCCGGTCGCCGTGCTGCCGCCCTGCGCCGAGGCGGTCGCCACCGCGTCGATGCCGCGTCGAATGCCGGTGGTGACAGCCACGCCGGGATACTTCTCCGACCATCGCTCGATCAACTCGGCCACGGGCCCGTCCTCCCCGGCCGGCGCCGCCGCGGTCACCACCACAAACAATGCCACGCCGCGCTCGTCCGCCTCCGCGAAGGCGTGGCGTATCGCCGCCTCCTCCGGCTCGGGACCGATGACGCTGAGCAGGATGGGGCCGCTCGATGCGGCCGGCCCCCGCGCCCCTTGTGACATGACCGCTCCTCTCAGGACGCCGTCACTGCTTCACGGTCACGGCGCTGATCCCGGGCACCGTCCGGGCCAGGACCGTCACCACCGCACGCTCGGTGTCGTTGTTGAACTCGCCCAGCACGGTGGCGAACCCGCCACCTCCGCCACGTCGGTGTCGGGTGTGGTGGTCAACGGGCTCGACGCCATCACCTCCAGGACCATGCCGGGCCGGTGCTGCGGGTCGGTGTCCGGGTAGCGCCGCAAGTGCGCGGTGGCGTCCGCCGGTACCCGGTGCCGGAGCAGATACCCCTCACACCACGGGCAGGGCGGTGACTGACTTGGCGGTCATCAGCTCCGCGGCGCTCTCCACGGATGCGTTCTGCCAGATGAGGTGAACCGGGGTGGTCATGATGTCCTTGGTACGCACCAGGTCACCTCCGTTCGGCCATCAGCCTGGTCAGATCGACCAGCCGGTTGGTGTAACCCCACTCGTTGTCGTACCAGCCGAAGACCTTGACCAGCCGGCCACTGGCCTGGGTGAGCTGGGCGTCGAAGACACAGGAGGCCGGGTCGCCGACGATGTCCGTGGAGACGATCGGTGCCTGCGTGTAGCGGATGATGCCGTGCATCGGCCCACCCACTGCGGCGGCTGCCGCGACGGCCTCGTTGACCTGCGCCACGGTGACCTCGGTGCCGAGCTGCAGCGTGAGATCACTGATCGAGCCGTCGACGACCGGCACCCGCAACGCGACACCGTCCAGCCGCCCGGCCAGTTCCGGCAGGACCAGACCCACGGCCTTGGCGGCACCGGTACTGGTCGGGATGATGTTCACCCCAGCGGCCCGGGCCCGGCGCGGGTCCTTGTGCGGCGCGTCGAGGACGTTCTGGTCATTGGTGTACGCGTGCACCGTCGTCAGATAACCACGCTCCAACCCGAACGCCTCATGCAGCACCTTCACCAACGGTGCGACACAGTTCGTCGTGCACGAGGCAGCGGAGACGATCTGATGCCGGATCGGGTCGTAGCTGTCCGCGTTGACACCCGGAACCAGGGTCGCGTCGACACCCTTACCCGGTGACGAGATCAGCACCCGGCCCGCGCCCGCCTTCAGATGCAGGGCGGCATCGTCACGGGTGCGGAGCTTGCCGGTCGACTCGATGACCAGATCGACACCGAGATCCCCCCACGGCAACGCCTCCGGAGTGCGCTGGGAGAAGACCGGAATGGTGTGCCAGCCGACGTTGAGGGTGTCGTCGGTGTGGCTCACCTCGGCACCCAACCGGCCGAACGTCGAGTCGTACTCCAGCAGATGCGCCAACGCCGGCGCGTCGTACAGGTCATTGATCGCCACCACCTGCAAACCCGCGTTGGACATGTCCTTGTCCACCAGACGGCGCAGATAGTTACGGCCGATCCGACCGAAACCGTTGATCGCAATGCGGTAGCTCATCGGTACCTCCAGGCGTTGTCGTCACCTTCAGCCTTCCCCTCTCCGCGCGTACGAGGCAGGGCCCAACGGCCCGGGGAAAGGGGCGTTGCGGCCCGGGTGGCGCGCGCGTTCACGGAGCATCTTCAGAACTGAAGACATCGATCGAGCGCCCGCGAGGCCAGACACCCACCCAGGACACCCGCCCGACCGGGGCCATGCGGCGTCACCCGGCCGGGCGGCTTGAGTGCCCGTACGAGTCATCATGGGAGGTTTCACCATGACCGCGTCCCTTTCCGAGGCGACCCGCCGGCTCGATGCAGCTGCCAGGTCGGCGTTGCACGCACCCTCAGTGTTCAACAGCCAGCCGTGGAAGTGGCGAATCGACGGAGACACCATGCTGCTGTACGCCGACCGCGGCCGGCAGCTCGGCAGCATCGACCCCGACGGTCGGCTGCTCCTGATCAGCTGTGGCACGGCGCTGCACCATGCCCGTACCGCGCTGGCGGCAAGCGGGTGGAGTGCCGAAGTGGAACGCCTGCCCGACAGCAGCCGCCCGGACCTCCTCGCGCGCATCCACCTGGGTGCCGCCATCCCGGCCGATCCCGAGGCGGAGCGGATGGCCGCGGTGATCCGGCGCCGCCGCACCGACCGGCGCGCCTTCAGCGACCGTGCCGTGTCCGAGGACTTACTCACCCGGCTGCGCCGCTTCGTCGAGTTCGAGGGCGCCTATCTGCACGTCGTGCCCCGGGATCAGATACCGATGCTCGCGCTCACGAACGAGCATGCCGCCGGCACGGAACGCGAGGATCCCGCCTACCTCGCCGAGCTCAACCGCTGGACCAACCGGCCGGCCTGGCGAGGCGACGGCGTACCGCCCGGGACGGCGGTGCGGCCCGCCCTGCGACGGGTACCGGTCCGTGATTTCGCACCCGGCGGAGACGCCGGCCTCGCGGCGGGCCCGGGCGTCGACAAGGGCGCCGCCTACGTGATCCTGTTCGGCCTGTCGGATCGGCCCGAGGACCTGCTGCGGGGCGGGGAGGCGCTGTCGGCGCTGTTGCTGCTGGCAACCGCGGATGGACTCGCCACCGCGGCACTCAGCGAAGCCGTCGAGATCACCTGGCCCCGCCTGCTGCTGCGCGGTCTGCTGTCGGGCGTCGGCGAGCCATATCTCGTGGTCCGGCTCGGCTACCCCGGGTCCGGTCAGCCGGTGCCCGCCTCCCCACGGCGGTTCCCGGCTGACGCGATAGCGATCAGGAAGTAGGCCGCCCTGGCTGCTCATCGCCCGTTTCGGAGAACGGGTCTTCCGGGGCGGCGAGACTGGTCGCGCCGGTGTGCGGATCCTCCGCGAGGGCGGGCGGCGGCGGGCCTTGATCGGGCCGCCGGCGGATGCGCCGCAAGCGCGACCGCAACCGCTCCTGCATGAGGTCCGTGGCCTCCTGCAGCGTCTCTCCAATGGCATGGACGTGCAGGTGGGCACCGCCGACGTGCACGTTGGCGTCGACCCGGTCCCCCGGTGCGGCCGCGTCGAGAGTGAGCCAGGAGCCGATCACCGGCGCCGGGGCGTGGTGCAGCGCCGCATCGAGCTGGCTCACCGCTGCCGCACCGGGCCGAGAATCGACGGTCCGGCCGCACGCCTCGCCCGGATCTCGAGAACCACGAGGACCGCCGCCAGAGCGATCACCAAAGTCGTCGACGTCGCTGCCAACAGCCCCGAGGCGGCGGTCGTCCCGGCGACCATGTTGTACCCGGCATGCCAGACCGCCGCCAGCAGGATGCTGCCGCCCGAACGGTTGTACAGCCAGGTCAGGACGACCGCGCCGGACACCAGCCCGATCAGCCAGCCGACGAGGATCGCCGGACCGAACGAACGGAACGAGGCGAAACCAGCCGGCACCAGGACCGCCGGCCGAGAGACGCGGTCGCGGCGCTGACATCCCGGTTCTCCCTTCTGTCGCTTCCACTTCCAGCTGACCTCGGCGGGGACCGGACCCGGCTGCTCAGCCCTTCAACCCTGGGTCGCGGGCGGCGTCCCGGCCAGAGCCGAAATACCCTGCGCGAGCCGTCACTGTTCCCGCTCCGATGGTGTGCCAGGGTTGCCAGGGTCGGGACGTTCGGCCCTGTCCGCACAGTTCCGGGCACGGTGACATCGAAAGACCCTACGGAAGTGGTCAGCCATGGACGGCACACACGAGGCGGTGCGCCGGCGCGTCACCGCCATCCTGCTCCGCGTTCTTGTGGTGGCGGTGACTGCCGCGCCGCTGGCACTGACGGGCTCAGCGGCGTCGGCGGCAGCCGGCGGCCAGCCCGGAAGCTTCACGGGATACGGCTTCGACGCCTGCACCGCGCCCTCTAGCGCCGCGATGACGGCCTGGTTGGCGTCGCCGTACCGGGCGGTCGGGATCTACTTCGGCGGCATCAACCGAGGCTGCGCCCAGCCGAACCTCACCGCGGGCTGGGTCGCCGAGCAACTGGCTGCCGGCTGGCACCTGATCCCGCTCCACGTGGGACCGCAGGCGTCGTGCACCACCTCGACCAAGAAGAACCTCATCGACGACACGCGGGCCACCGCGCAGGGCCGGGCCGCGGCGCAGGACGCTGTCGTCCAGGCCACGGCGCTGGGGCTCGCGCCGGAAAGCGTGCTGATCTACGACATGGAGGCGTACCGAACCGGTGACGCCGCCTGCCGGGCCGGCGTCCTGTCCTTCCTGAGCGCCTGGACAGCACGACTGCACGACCTCGGCTACCTGTCCGGCTGCTACAGCAGCATGGACTCGGGCGTGGCCGATCAGATCGCCAGCTACAACGCCACCGGCTACGCGCGACCCGATTACCTCGACTTCGCCCGCTGGGACGACGTCGTCACCGTCGCCGACCCGGCTGTCCCGGCCGGCTACTGGCAGCCGCAACGGCGGATGAAGCAGTACCGCGGCGGCCACGACGAGACCTGGGGTGGGGTCACGATCAACGTCGACAACGACTACCTCGACCTCGCGCCGTTGCCGCCCACCCGCCTCGCCGACTTCACCGGCAACGGCTGGTCCGACATCCTCGCCAGGAGGACCGTTTCCGGTTTCCTGTACTTCTATCGCGGCAACGGCAGCTTCGTCGACACGACGGCCCCGGGCACCATCGGCGGCGGCTGGCAGGCGATGAGCGCGATCGTGCGGATCGGCGATCTCAACGGGGACGGCCACGAGGACGTCATAGCCCGGCAGAGCTCGAACGGGGACCTGTGGTTCTATCCCGGCACCGGGACCGGGCTCGGCGCGCGCAAGCGCCTCGGTACCGGCTGGAACGGCATGCGGGAGATCACCGGCATCGGTGACTTCAACCGGGACGGCATTCCCGACCTGCTGGCGGGGCGCAGCATCGACGGCAAGCTCTACCTGTATCCGGGGCGAGCGGGCGTGCGGTTGGGACCGCGGGTGGTCGTGGGCACCAGTGGCTGGAACGCGATGAGCGAGCTCGCCGGCGCCGGTGACTTCACCGGTGACGGCTACCAGGATCTGGTGGCCCGCAACACTTCCACCGGCGTTCTGTACCTCTATCCCGGGCGCAGCGGCGGATTCGCCACCCGGCGGCAGATCGGCACCGGCTGGGGCGGCATGCGCGACCTCGTCGGCGTGGGCGACTTCGACCGTGACGGACACAGCGATCTGGTGGCGGTGAGGAAGTCCACGGGCCAACTGCTCCTGTACCGCGGCACCGGCAGCACCCTTCGCGCGGGCGTACAGATCGCGACCGGATTCGGGGAGCGTTCTCCCGTCTCGTGAACAGCGCGCCGCCTGTCGGTCCGGGCCGGACCTTCGCCGCCCGGGGGACGGGACGGCGGGTGCTATTCCGGCGGTGGCCAGGCTCCATCCCGTTCGGGACCGGACGCGCCGGCCGGGTGATCCGGGTACGCGTACAGCTCGACCAGCCGGTGTCGCGCCGCCTGCAGCCGATGGCCCATGACCGCAAGGAACCGCGTGGTGAGTTCACGCCCGAGGTCCGGGTCCTCGCCGAGGAGCGAGCGCACCCCGGCGGCGTCGAACTCGACCGCGTGGCAGTCCTCCGCGACGACCGCACCGAGGGTCCACCGATATTGCGGCAGCAGCCAGGACCAGCCGACCACGCTGTCTGCGCCGACGCGTTCGATGACGATGTCGCCGCGGCCCGGCACGTGGAAGTCGAGAGCGACGACGCCGGAGCGCAGCAGCCAGAAGCGGTCGGCCGGACCGTCCTGGGGGAACAGCCGGTAGCCCGTGTGTCGCAGCACCGGGCGGCCTTGCACCGCCAGGCGCTGCAGCCAGTCGATCGGGAGATCGCCGAAGAAGGGATGGAGGACAAGGTGATCGAAGACGGACAGGGGTGCCATGACGTCCCTCCTGACAGGGCTTGAGCTGATCGTCACTCCGCCGGCCGGGCGCCGGCAGAGTCACCGGTAATGCCCACCCGGGCCTTTCGACCCTCGGCGCGCCGGGCCGCCCTCCGCGGCAGGCCGGTCATCCCGCCAGAACGGGTCGTCGGCCCCTGTGCCCGGCGCATGGCGACGACGAAGGTGGACGGTGACATGAAGGGAGCGTCATGAAGGCGCTGGTGATCTACGAGTCCATGTTCGGCAACACCGAGGCGATCGCCCGCGCGATCGCCGCAGGGCTGCGGGAAACGTTCGACGTCACCGTCGCGGACGTCAGCACCATGCCGCGCGCGTTTGAGATGGACCTGCTCGTCGTCGGCGGTCCGACGCACGCGTTCGGGATGAGCCGGCCCTCGACCCGCGAGCAGGCGGCCCAGCAGGGCACCGTGCGGCCGCACGCCGTCGACGTCGGCATCCGTGAGTACCTGGACTGCTCACCGACGCTCACGGGACTGGCAGCGGCGGCGTTCGACACCAAGGTCGACAAGCCGTTCCTGCCGGGCTCGGCCGCGCACCGGGCGCAGCGGCAGCTGCGGCGGCTCGGCTGCCACATCGTGCTGTCCGCGCAGAGCTTCCTGGTCGGAGGAACGGCCGGGCCGCTCAAGGTGGACGAGGAGGAGTGCGCCCGGAAGTGGGGGACCGCACTCGCAGCGGCCGTCACGGCCGCCCGTCACCCGGTCTGAGCACGGCGTCACGGCCGGTCGGTGCCGAGCCAGTCCCGGTACGCGGCGACGGCGGTGGGCAGGGTGGGAAAGAAGCGGTCCGGCCCGACCGCGGCGGTCAGCCCGTACGCGGTCAACGCGACGAGCAGGTCCTGTTTCACCCGGGCCAGCGCGAACACGATGCCGCGGTCGGTCAGTTCGGCCCGCAGGTCTTCCATCGCTCCCAGGCCGGTGCTGTCGACCTCGACGTTGGCCTCGACGTTGAGCACGAACCAGGCGACCGGCGCACCCTGCTCGTCGACCACGGCGAGGGCGCGGCGGCGGAAGTCCTCGGCGTTGGCGAAGAACAGCGGTGAGTCGTAGCGGTAGACGAGCAACCCCGGCTCGGTGCTCGCGGACGGGTAGTCGTCGACGTCGTGCATGCCGGCCAGGCCGGGGACGAAGCCCAGCACGGCGTCGTGCGGACGGGCGACTCGGTGCAGCATCTCGGCGACGGACAGGCCGACGGCCATCAGCACACCGTAGAGGATGTCGAAGACCAGCACGCCGGCCAGCGCGGTCAGGGCGAGCAGCAACTCGCTGCGGCGGAACGCGGCCAGCCGGCGAAATCCGGCCACGTCGACCAGGCGGGTGGCGGCGTACACGACCAGCGCGCCGAGTGCCGCGGTCGGGAACCGGGCCAGCAGCGGCCCGGCGAAGACCAGGACCGCCGCTACGCAGGCCAGGGTGACCAGGGAATGCACCTGCGTCCGGCCACCCGCGGCCAACCCCAGCGCGGTACGGCTGCCGCTGCTGCTGATCGGGAAGCCCCGCAGCACGCCGGCACCGAGGTTCGCCGCGCCCAGCGCCAGCAGCTCCTGATTCGCGTCGATGGGACCGTCGCCGCGGTCGGCGAAGGCCCGGGCGGTCAGCACCATGTCCGTGTATCCGACGACGAGCAGCCCGATCGCCGGCAACACCAGATGCCGGAGGTCTCCGAGGTCGGGCAGCGCCGGGGTGGGCAGACCGCGGGGAACCGCGCCGACGACCTTGATGCCGTGCTCCTGCAGATCGAAGGCCACCACGGCGACGGTGGCCAGCAACACCGCCAGCAACGGTATCGGGACGCGAGGGAAGCGCCACTGCCCGAGAAAGAGCAGCGCCAGGATCGCGGCGGCGAAGAGTGCGGTTCCCAGGTGCGTCTGGGGCAGGTGACGGACAAAGGAGGCCAGCTCGGCGGGGATGCTCCCGCCGGTGACCGGGACCCCGGTGAGCTTGCCGGCCTGCCCGACGATCATCGTCACGGCCACGCCGGCCAGGTATCCGACCAGGATCGGCTTGGAGAGCAGGTCGGCCACGAACCCGAGCCGCGCGGCGAACGCCACCAGGCACAGCAGGCCCACCAGCACGGCGAGCGCACCGGCCAGCGCGGCGTACCGCGCCGGATCGCCGGCGGCCAGCGGGGCCACCGCCGCCGCCGTCATCAACGCCGTGGTCGACTCCGGGCCCACCGAGAGGTGCCGTGACGAGCCGAGCAGCACGTACAGCGCCAGCGGTGCCAGCATGGCCCACAGACCGGTCACCGGCGGCAATCCGGCGAGGTCGGCGTAGGCCATCACCTGGGGCACGAGGTACGCGGCCACGGTGAGCCCGGCGAGCACGTCACCCCGTAGCCACGACCGCTGGTACCCGCGCAGTAGTGCGAGCCCAGGCAGCAGCCGTGCCGGCAATCGTGGCGTGCTCATGGCCGATCTTCGCATCTTCGCGGACCGGGTCGCATCGCCTTCACCTGAGAAGCTCGATCGCAGCGGCGCTCGTCGACCCGCGGGTACCGAACAGGACCAATGGCAGCGGCGGTGCCGCGAACGCCGACCTATGCTGTGGAAAGGGCGGCGCGGAGCGGACCGTCTCCGCACGGAGGAGCGGGCGCCCGCAGCAGGCCTGGCAGGAGGTTGGCTCGATGGGAACCGACGACAAGCAGCGACAGTTCGACCAGATCGTCGCCCGCCTGACCGCCGACTATCCCTCACTGGCGGGGCGCCGGCGCCGGTCCCGCCGGTTCCTGATCACCGTCGCGGTCGTGGGCGGGCTGGTCTGGGGATTGCTGTCCGTGGCGATGGTCGCCTGGGGCGCCCTCGGTGTTCTGCTGACCCTCGCGGTGGTCGCCGTCATCGGCGCGGTGATCGCCGCGGACGCGTATCGGCAGCGCCGCTGAGGCGGCCGGTGGTGCATCTGGTGGCCGGGCGAGGAGCCGAACCTCGCATGTAGGCGCGGGACCTTCGCCCCTACCGGCGACACCCCTCAGGGGTTCGACTGTGGGTGAGGTGAATCGCCGTGACCACGAACGTCAAGCCAGGCACGCCGGCGGCACGTGTGTTGGTGCACTGGTTGCCGCTCGGCGCCGGAGGGCAGGTGGTGCGCTGGAACGGCCGGCTCTACGAGGCCATCGCGGCCCGGCGCGAGCACCGGCCCGCCGCCGACCTCTACCACTGCGCACTTGAGATCGTCGTCGACGCCGACCGCTACGTCATCGAGATGGCGCCGGTCTGGACCACCCGCGCCACCGGCCGCGGCGTCGTCCTGGAAGGCCCGGTCGGGCTGCCGTGGCTCGGCCGGTTCGCCGCGTTCCGATACGAGGTTCGACGGTGGCGCGACGGGGTCATTCCCGACCTCGCCGAGGCTGTCGGCAGGCCCTGCCTGGCCGGTGACGATGCCGCACGCGCTCGGCGACTGCTCGATCTCGTACCGCAGGCACCGCCTGTCACCTGGGGACGCGACGAGCTCCGCACCGGTGACATGTGGAACTCCAACTCACTGGTCGCCTGGCTGCTGGCCGCTAGCGGGCATGACCTGACCAGGGTCCGGCCACCCGCCGGTGGCCGCCTCCCGGGCTGGCGGGCCGGCCTGGCCCTCGCCGCCCGGCAGCGCCGCGGGCACGGCACTCAGCCGTCGTCAGGCGCCGGCACACGCGGGCAGGAACGTGCCGACCACTCGCCCGTCGTTTAGGGTGATCACCTCGTCGACCGCCGCGAGGCCGTCCGTGCGGTGGGTGATCAGCAGGACCGTGCGGTCCGCCGCGGCCGCCAGCAGGTCGTGGGTCAGCGCCGCCGCCGTCTCGTCGTCGAGGTGCTCGGTGGGCTCGTCCAGGATCAGCACCGGCGTGCCGGCCAGCAGCGCCCGGGCCAGCGCGAGCCGCCGCCGCTGACCGCCGGACAACGCCAGGCCGTGCTCGCCGACCAAAGTGTCGAGTCCCTGCGGCAGGGCGTCCACCCAGTCCAGCAACCGGGCTGCCCCGAGCGCGGCACGCAGGTCGTCCACCGACGCGTCCCGGCCGGCGATGCGCAGGTTCTCGCCGATCGTCGTGTCGAACAGGTACGCGTCCTCGCTGAGGTAGCCGACGATCTGCCGGATCCGGTCGGGCGCGAGCGTGCGCAGGTCGGTCCCGTCGAGGGTGACCCGGCCGGATCTGGGGTCGAGGAAGCGCACCAGCAGCGCCGCGACCGTGGACTTTCCCGATCCGCTCGGTCCCACCAGCGCGACCCGGTCGCCCGGCACGAGGGTCAGATCGACGTTCCGCAGCGCGGTGTGGCCCGGCGCCCAGCCCGCGGTCACGTTCTCCAGGCGCAGCGTGTGCGGGCCGTCGGGCACCTCGTCCGGGTCGGGCACGGTGATCACCGGGACGGGCGCCGCGAATATCTCGGCCAGCCGGCGCAGCGCCGCCCGCGACCCGGCCCAGCGCTGCGCGGCCGGCGGCAGCGCGCCCGCGGTCTCGAAGACGGCCAGCGGCGTGAGCACGACGACGGCGAGCAGCTCACCGGAAAGCTCACCCCCGCGTACCGCCACCGCGCCCGCCGCGAGCCCGACGAGCAGGCACAGGCCGGTGCCCAGCGCAGTGACCGCGGCGGAAATGCCCGTGGCGGCGGCGGAGCGTTGCTCGGCGTGGCGCAACCGGGCGTCCACCTCGTCGAGCCGGGCCAGCTGGCGCCCCACCGACCCGTACGCGGTCAGGTCGGGCAGGCCGTGCAGCAGGTCGACGGTGGCCGTGGCGAGCTCGCCGCGCAGCGGAGCGAGCCGGCCGTCGGCCCGGCGCGCGGTGGCGGACTGCAGCAGCGGCACGACGACCCCGGTCAGCACCAGGGCAGCCGCCAGCGTCAGCCCGGCGGCCGGCAGCAGCGTGCCGACCAGAGCGACCGCGCCGATCCCGACCAGCGCGGCCACGGCGTAGGGCAGCATCACCCGGGTCACCAGGTCCAGGACGGCGTCGACGTCGGTGACGAGGCGCTGCACCAGGTCGGCCCGGCGGAAGTCGGCCAGCCCCGCTGGGGCGAGTTGCTCCAGCCGGGAGAAGACCCGTTCCCGCAGCCCTCCGAGGATCCGGAACGCCGCGTCGTGACCGATGAGACGTTCGAGGTAGCGCAGAACGCCGCGGCCGATGCCGCAGGCGCGGACGACGACGATCGCGACCATCAGGTGCAGGACCGGCGGGTGCAGCGCGGCCCGCGAGATCAGCCACGCGGACGTCGCCATCAGGGCGATGCCGGCGCCCGCCGCGCCGGCCCCGGCCAGCACGGCGAGCAGCAGGCGGCCCGAGGCCGGCCGCAGCACGGCGAGGACGTTCATGCCGCCACCGTCGCCGCCGGTGCCAGGCTGATGACCCGGTCGGCCAGGGCGATCAGCTCCGGGCGGTGGGCGGCGATGACAACGGTACGGCCGCGCGCGAGCCGCCGTACGGCGGCCATGACGCCCGCGGCGGTGTCCGCGTCGAGATTGGCGGTGGGCTCGTCGAGCAGCACGATCGGGGTGTCCCGCAGGAACGCCCGGGCCAGCGCGACCCGCTGCCGTTGCCCGGCGGAGAGCCCGGTGCCGCCGTCGCCGAGCATCGTGTCGTAGTCGTCGATGAAGGTGTCCACCCCGGCCAGGTGCGCGGCGTTCGCCACCTCCCCCGCGGCGCCGAGGGCGATGTTGTCGCGGACCGTCCCCGCGAACAGGTGCGGCCGCTGCGGCACCCACGCGATCCGCGAGCGCCACGCGTCCGGGTCCACGGCCGACAGCGGCACACCTCCGACGGTGACCCGGCCCGAGGCCGGCCGCACGAAGCCGAGCAGCACGGCCAGCGCGGTCGACTTGCCGCAGCCGCTGGGCCCGGTGAGGGCGACGACCTCCCCGGGCCGGATCAGTGCCGAGATCCGCAGGGCGTCGCCGTCTCGGCCGGGGTAGCGCACCACGACGTCCTCGAAGGCGAGCGTGCCGGCCGGCGGCGGAGCGGTGCCGGCCGGCGGGACCGGCGTTTCGAGGATCTCGAACGCGTCCGCGGCGGCGGCCAGGCCTTCGGCGCTGGCGTGATAGTTGGCGCCCACCTGGCGCAGCGGCAGGTAGGCCTCCGGCGCGAGGATGAGCACGAGCAGCGCGGTTGCCAGGTCCAGGTGCCCGGAGACCAGCCGCAGCCCGATGCCGACCGCGACCAGCGCCACCGACAGGGTGGCGAGCAGTTCCAGCACGAGCGACGACAGGAACGCCGTGCGCAGCGTGTGCATGGTGAGCCGCCGCTGGTCGCCGCTGATCCGGCGGATCGTGCCGGCCTGGGCGCGGGCCCGGCCGAACAGCTTCAGCGTCGGCAGCCCCGCGACGACGTCCAGGAAGTGGTGCGACAGCCGGGTCAGCAGCCGGAACTGGCGGCGGTTCGCGGCCTCGGTGTGCAGGCCGATCAGCGCCATGAAGACCGGGATGAGCGGCAGGGTCAGGGCGATGGTCGCGGTCGCAACCAGGTCGGCCGGCAGCAGCCGGGCCAGGACGATGGCGGGGATCAGCGCGGCCAGCACGAGCTGCGGCAGGTAGCGGGCGAAGTAGGCGTCCAGCGCGTCGAGCCCCCGGGTCACCAGCGTGGTGACCTCGCCGGTGCGGGTGGGGTGGGCCGGGCCCAGCGCGGCCAGCCGGGCGAGCACCCGCCGGCGGAGTTCGGACTTCACGCCCGCGGCGGAGCGTGCGGCGGCGACCTCCTGCGCCCAGGCCACGAAACAGCGCCCGGCCACCACGGCGGCGAGCCACCCGAGCACCGGGGTCAGTTCGGCGACGCCCGCGCCGTGCAGGAACACCGCCGTGATGCCGTCCGCGAGCAGGGTCGCCTGGGCCACGATCAGGCCGGCGAGGGCGACACCGAGGGCGACCGTGACCGCCAGGTACGCCCGCGTCGAACGGGCGTACCGCAGCAGCCGCGGGTCGAGCGGCCTCACACCGTTTCCCGGGCGGCGGGTCCCGGGCCCGCCGGGGCCGGCGCGACCGGGATGTGCTCGACGGTCAGCCGCTTGCGGAACACCCAGTACGTCCAGCCCTGGTAGCCGAGCACGATGGGGGTGAACGCCACGGCCACCCAGGTCATCACCCGCAGCGTGTAGGGGGTGGAGGCCGCGTTCGCGGTGGTGAGTGCGTTCGCGTCGGCGATGGTCGACGGCATAACGTCGGGGAAGAGCGTGACGAAGAGCGCGAAGGTGGCGATCACGACGGTCACGCCGCTGGCCAGGAACGCCCAGCCCTCCCGGCGCAGCCGGGTGGCGACCGCGGCGCCCACCAGCGCGAGCGCGGCGACGCCCGACAGGATCCAGCCCACCGGGTCGTGGTGGGCCAGGGCGGTCCAGAGCAGGAAACCACCCGCGATCACGATCACCGGCACGGCGAGACCGGCCGCGAGGCGGCCCGCCCGCTCGCGCATCTCGCCCCCGGTCTTGAGGGCGAGGAACACCGCGCCGTGCAGCGTGAAGAGCGTGAGCGTGGTGAGACCACCGAGCAGCGCGTACGGGTTGAGCAGGTTGAAGAACCCGCCGACGTACTCGTGGTTCGCGTCCAGTGGCACCCCGCGCACAATGTTGCCGAACGCGACTCCCCAGAGCAGCGCCGGGACCAGGCTGCCGCCGATGATGCAGTAGTCCCAGCGGCGCTTCCAGGCTGCGTCGTCGCGTTTGCCGCGGTATTCGAACGCGACCCCGCGCAGGATCAGCGCGACCAGGATGATCAGCAGCGGCAGGTAGAAGCCGGAGAACAGGGTGGCGTACCACTCGGGGAAGGCGGCGAAGGTGGCGCCGCCGGCGACCAGCAGCCAGACCTCGTTGCCGTCCCAGACCGGGCCGATCGTGTTGATCAGCAGACGCCGCTCGCGGTCGTCGCGGCCGAGGACCGGCAGCAGGATGCCGACGCCGAAGTCGAAGCCTTCGAGCAGGAAGTAGCCGGCCCAGAGCACAGCGATCAGGCCGAACCAAACGGTAGTGAGTTCCATGTCAGCCTCTGGTCAGTAGGCGAAGGCGAGGGGGCGGTCGGCGTCGTCGTCGGCCGGCGGCTCGATCTGCGGCGCGCCGGCGCGGGCGTACTTGAGGAAGAGGCCGACCTCGATCACGGCGAGCACGCCGTAGAGGGCGGTCAGCACGATCAGGGAGGTCGCGGCCTCACCTGTGCTGACCGACGGCGAGCCGCTCTCGGCGGTCTTGAAGACGCCGAAGACGGTCCACGGCTGGCGGCCCATCTCGGTGAAGATCCAGCCGAAGGAGTTCGCGAGCAGCGGCATCCCGACCGTGCTGACCGCCGCGATCCAGAGCCAGCGGCTCGCCGGGGTCCGGCCGCGCCGGGTGGCCCAGAGCGCCAGCAGCGCGACCAGCATGGCGAGCCCGCCGAAACCGATCATCAAGCGGAACGACCAGTACGTGACCGGCACGTACGGCGCGTAGTCGCCGGGGCCGTACTTCGCGGCGTACTGCTGTTGCAGGTCGTTGATGCCCTCGACCGCGCCGGACGGGCTGCCGGTGGCCATGAAGGAGAGCAGCGACGGGATGCGGACGCTGGCCATCTCCTCGCGCCCGTCCAGCGAGCCGATGGTGAACAGCGAGAAGCTCGCCGGCTCCGCGGTGTCGTAGAGCGCCTCGGCGGCGGCCATCTTCATCGGCTGCTGCTCGGTCATGATCCGGGCCTGCAGGTCACCGGTGACCAGCACCCCGACCCCGGCGATCAGCACCACCCAGGCGCCGAGCCGCAGACCCGGCCGGAAGATCTCCTCCTGGTTGCGCTTGCGCAGATGCCAGGCGCTGACGGCGAGCAGCAGCGCGCCCGCGGTGAGGAAGCAGGCGGTGATGGTGTGCGGGAACGTCACCAGCGTCGTGGAGTTGGTCAGGACCGCGCCGATGCTGTGCAACTCGGCCCGGCCGGTCTCGGCGTTGACCTCGTAGCCGACCGGGTGCTGCATCCACGAGTTCGCGGCCAGGATGAAGTACGCCGACAGCAGCGTGCCGATGGACGCCAGCCAGATCGTCGCCAGGTGCAGCCGCTTCGGCAACCGGTCCCACCCGAAGATCCACAACCCGAGGAACGTCGACTCCAGGAAGAACGCGAGCAGGCCCTCGATGGCCAGCGGCGCGCCGAAGATGTCACCGACGAAGCGCGAGTAGTCACTCCAGTTCATCCCGAACTGGAACTCCTGCACGATGCCGGTGACCACACCCATCGCGAAGTTGATCAGGAAGAGCTTGCCCCAGAACTTGGTGGCCCGCAGGTACTGCTCCTTGCCGGTTCGCACCCAGGCGGTCTGCAACCCGGCGACCAGGGCCGACAGCCCGATGGTGATCGGCACGAAGATGAAGTGGTACACGGTGGTGATGCCGAACTGCCAGCGGGCCAGGTCGAGCGCGTCCACGGGTTTTCCTTTCCACGGCTGCGCTCGATTCTGCGGATCTCGCCGCCCCCGGGCTCAGGGCCAAAGGTCCCCTCCTGAGGGAAGGCCGGCCCCCGGGCCGGCCGGCCCTTGCCCCCGGCGCCGGCACCCCGCAGGCTGGCGGTGAACCGAGGCCGGGACGGAGGTCGCCATGGGTAGCGATGCGGAGATCCGGGCGGCCGGGCGCGTGGTCGGTGACGCGCTGGCCGGTGCGGTGGGCATGGTCCGGGACACCCACCGGGCGATCGCCGACCGGGCG
>Ga0307516_10002805_pt1 | contig 22958 bp, 33 predicted proteins | sample 19_EM_MG_FD_203310 | JGI IMG/M metagenome (GOLD analysis project Ga0307516, IMG submission 203310) | Populus trichocarpa ectomycorrhiza microbial communities from riparian zone in the Pacific Northwest, United States - 19_EM | ecosystem: Host-associated > Plants > Roots > Unclassified | place... | reverse complement strand
GAGGCGTCACCTCTAGTCGGATATACCGATTCAGACTTCGCTGGCGACAGAGCAGATCGGAAGTCACAGGGTGGCCACATCTTCAAGGTGTACGGAGCCCCCATTTCCTGGCTCTTGCGCAAGCAAGAACTAGTCGCATTCTCTACCACAGAAGCCGAGTACATTGCTTGCTCCGACGCAACCGGAGAAGCAGAGTGGTTGGTACGACTGCACAAGGACGTTACCGGTGAGACTGTAGTTCCAACGATCTACTGCGATTCCAATGGCGCGTTGAAAATGATCTACTCCGGAGTCTCAAGCCCTAAGACCAAGCATATCGACATCCGGTACCACATCGACCGGCAAGCGCGGAATAGTCAACTTCACCAACATTTCCACCGATGACAATCTGGCCGACATCATGACCAAGGCTCTCGGCCCCGAAAAACACCAACACTTTGCTACCGGTATCGGCCTACAAACGAAAATCTGAAGTTTTATTGGTTTTATTGGTTATCTTCTGTACGGACGATTGGAGTTGGTACTCTTTCCTAGCAGGTTTCTCCCACCTGGTTTACTGTGTAGGTTTTAATGAGGCCAACGGGGGGTATTGGCCATATGTTCTCTCGTTTCTTATATGCGCTTGCTGCTTTGTTTTCACGGAAATACGGAACGCAGCAAGGGAGGAAGTGTTGTAATATCTCACTCGTTTCTTAGTCATGGCGGCAGGCATGGACCTGCCCCTATATTCTCCTTTCTCTCGAGGCTTCAGCCTCATTTAGACAATACACACGTTCATCACTTTCAACACCGGCCGCAAGGACAATCGCGAATAAGACGCGGTGAGAATATCGACGTGCGTCGTGAGATTGTTAGCGTAGCTCTCTAAGTGACAGTGGGCGGTTGTACAATACGATGCGACGCGACGAGTACGATGTCGATGAAGATGGCGGTGAAGAGTTTGCCGCAGCGTGGATGATAGCAAGTAAGATGGGCGTATGATGAAAGGCGAAGAAAAAAGGGATGGAATTGCGGCACCCTGTGACACGAAATTTTTCGAGCACGCTAGCCATAAGCGCACTAGTGCACGCTTATTCAGGGCCAAGACTGCGCTTACCGCCAAAAAAACAGTGCGTCTTGCATGAGTCAATATGGTATATATAAATATGGTATATATAACTCCACCAATATTCAATGCTATAAGCTGTCTTTTGACGCGCTGTGCCTGTCCTCGCCATTGGGCAAGTACATGAGTTAAACCAACTTGAATGCACAACTCGTAAAATCACTTTTGCAACGACCAACCACCGCACCCCTTTGTCTTCAGACAAGCCCGCTTCAATCAGATTGACATGAAGAGCAGCTATTAGTGAGGTTGAAAGTATGTCCGTCATCGTCTTGCGGTTGAACGTCACATGCCCCCAGGCAACGCTCAGCAGCGGGCCACATTATGACCCTACTGCCTACATCTGGAGCATTTCTGGATACGGTCCGGAAAATCCTGTAATGCGCCCCACCATGAAGCAGTCCTTCCTCTCATCTCTCCAGCCGTTAGACGCTTCATTTGAGGGCGTCCACGAAGCTTCCTGAAGCGAGGTGGCTTGCAAGGAAACTCTTCTTGGGGTTACAAATTCGTGATATCGACCAGAGGTATGACTCTTGCGTATGTTGCCTTGAGAGTGGCAACGGTGAGGTTATAGGAGACGAAGTTGCGAGCTGAGCACTGAGGGCCTTCGTTCCTAGCAGAGCGGAATCCCTGGATAACAGGAATCGCATGGCCGCCGTACGGAGCGTCATTGTACTGAAACCTTCCACAGCTGCAAGTAGAAGTCGGAACTGGTTGCCTTGTTGTTTTACGTCGCCACCAAGGACAAAACTCTTTGCTTTTTACGCAGCCTGATAGCTGATAGCAACTTGGTGGTGTAGCGCCATAGCATCGATGATTTGCTTCGGAGTTGTGGTCTTGGTAACAGTGATCACAGTCGGTAGTATTTCTTGCAACCACCATCGCTCTGTGGCAAGGCCGCGCTTGACCGGAGGGGCGCCGACACAGGTGTGCTCATCCATAACGGTTGCCACCAAAACATAGTCTTTATTGTTAGATAGAACCCTATATATGCGAAACGGGCAGCCAGCGTGGGCGCAAACAACGATTTTACGGGTTGAATCAGATTTTTGATACCCGAAGCTCAATTTTATCTGCCCTTTAAAACCCCAATCTTGCATGGCAGTCTTGAAACCCGAAAAGTCGGCGAATCGGTCGCCCTCCTGCAGCACCATTGTGATGGCGCAGGTAGGGCTACAGGTAGTGGACGAACTGATGAAACCGTGAGTGGCGATCGATGAGAACGTGAATGACGAACAACGGATCGCGAGCGATTTATGGCGAGTGACGAGCAAGTGAATGACGACCAGCGAGCTGACAAATGGCTGAGCGACCATTGGTTGCGTGAGGAAGAAAAGAAGAGCGGCCGGTGGCTCCGTATAAGGATATGTATACTCAGACTCACCAGCCGTACCCTACCCACGCTACCCGTAATATTCCGAGCCGAGAAATTGCTTTCGAAAAACTGACATTGTAGAACCCTTGTGGCATTGTGGATCTTTTTAGCGTATCTTCTGGCATTGTAGACCTCTTCTTGAAATACAAAGGGAAGGACTAGTCTCGATGACCCAGCCGTAGAGTGATAGTTTGGAATTAGCCAGACACATGCCAAAAATAATATTCTAATATAGTTGCCCTGGTGTTTTTTTTTGTTTATTCATACTCGCATGCGACCTATAAAGATCATGGTGTTGGAATATAGGGATCGATAGAGACGAAGGTAGTGAACTAATTGATTGATACAACTTCGAAGGAGGAACACTCTCTCTATATACAACGGGCCTGAGGGACTCGCCAGGGGTAAAGACGGAAGACTGTCTCGCGAGCCAGTGCTCGGGAGACTCGGGCAGCTGTCATCTCCGGATGTGCCGCCTCCGGTCCGTCATCTCCGGACGCCGTCTCCGGTCCGTCATCTCCGGACGCCCATTATTCTGACACATGGCGGCGTACATTTTTCCCCGGCTTTCCCGTCCGCCGTCTGCGCCAGGCGGCTCGTTGCAAGCTCCCTTGTACCCTCCGCCCGGCCCTCCCGAAAAGTTATTGCGCACCAAAGAAATAGACAAAGGAAAAGACAAAAAGAAACATCGCCCGTCCCCTAGTCCTCCCCCGCCGATGCCATGAAGGGTGGGGTGGGTAGGAACAGCGGCTCCTCCCCAGCCCCCAGCGCCTCCGCCTCCACCCTGCGCTCCTCTCCGGCCCTCCTGGAGCTCCCATTCCGACACCTCTCTCCCTGCGTCTGCTTCCTCTTCCGTAGGCGGCACTATTCTTCCCACGTCTGTTGTTGTGAGAAAGTCCAGTAGCGCCTGACTGCATCTCTGGTCGGCGAAGAGCTCGTGCACCCTCCGCCGCTGCTTCCCTCTTTCTGTCTTCTTGTACACCTCCCCCCACAAGGTCTTCTGCTGCTCCTTCCACCTCGGGCACCCCTTGAGGAAGTGGTCCCTCGTCTGTGTTGGGCACCGGCACCACCAGCACTAGGCTGTTGGGCGAGCCTTTACCCACTGCAGGGACTCCCATCCGGCAGTGCCCCGTCATCAGCTGGTAGAACCTCGAGGCGAGCCTCTTGGTGCTGCCAGCGACCGTACCGTCCGGCCTCTGGCTTTTTGGCATTTTGTACTTCTTCTTGGAGGTCCGCCCTCCAGCCCACTGTTGGGCCTCCACCCACTTCTTCTCGGTAATCTCGTGCTTGATGTTTGCGAGCGATCTGGGGAGCGGCATTGAGCGCGCCTCGGCCCGGTCTGAGTAAGCAAACCATTCCACCCCATGCGCGTCAGGCTCATCGGCCGCGAGCTGGGCCACTCGTCCGCTTCCTCGCTATCTGCCACACCCAGGTGTACTGGGCACCACTGGATTTCGATGATGATGTCCGTTTTGGACCGCCGCAGGGTGCAAATGTGCTTCCGGGCCTGGTGCGCATACTTCTGGCCAGGGCCAGGCTCCTCCGATCCCATCCGCTTGATGGCTGCATGAGCGTCGGTGAATATGGTGACCTGTTCCGGGGTGGTCGTTCTTCATGTGGTGCTTTCCAGCGCGCGGGCAAGGGCGGCGCACTCCGCGTCATGGGCCTCCTGGTTGAATCCCAGGTGAGTCTTAATGCCCACCCAGTCTTCTCCCTTCTTCCATGTGAACGCCTAGCCCGCCGGCCCGTTAATCAGTCGTGAATCGTCCGTGAACATCGTGAGCCCCGGGCGAGCCCGTTCCGCCTCCTTCTTTGCTTCCTCCTCCTCTTCCTGGATCAGCACTGCGTTGAAGGTTTCCGGTTCTTCAAGCAGGACTGTTTCCTCTGTCTCCGTCCAGGTATACTCCAGTGCTGCTGCCAGTCTCTTGCCGATCGCCGTGTCAGCACCGACGACCCTTCTGGCCTTCTCCCCTCGAGGGAGGCTCAGGAGCCGTAGCCCAAAGCGGCGCTGCCTGTTTTCCAGGTGATTGGTCGCTGGCCTCAGCCCGGACTCCATGGTAAGAGCTCCCAGGTTGGTCGTCCGGAAGGCTCCCGTTGTAGCCCGTGCCTGATGGTTGACCAGCTGCTGCAACTCCTCCGCCCGCCCTTTTGTCCCCCGGGCCTGGTCTCCCCGCCGCCACAGCTCCGACCGGAACATGGCGACCGACTGGATGCAAGCCGTCATGACTGTCAGAATAATGGGCGTCCGGAGATGACGGACCGGAGCCAGCACGTCCGGAGATGACAGCTGCCCGAGTCTCCGAGCGCCGGCTCGGGAGACAGTCTTCCGACCTTTACCCCTGGCGAGTCCCTCCGGCCCGTTGTATATAGGGAGAATGTTCCTCCTTCGAAGTTGTATCAATCAATCAATTCACTATCTTCATCTCTATCGATCCCTATATTCCAACAGGTTATGAGCCCGGATTGAACGCTCTGCCAATCCGCTACCCATCGATAGATAATCGTACCTGCCTCGCTTCTGCGTCTGATCCCTGCACTCTCGTTTTAAAGCCTCAACTTTTTGGAGCCGCGTCGCGTCCGACGAGATCGCCAAGATGGTCGGAATCAACCAGACAACGCGTCACGTTTGCAGTCGCCGGCCTTTACAACGCCCGAAACTACCGCTCGTGGAGAACGACATGAGATCATTCCCTACTGCTGAGTGCCCTCAAGATTGTTACCCGCAACGAAATATTTCGTCGCACTCTGACACTATGGACTGCCTAGGGCCGTGACTACAATCAGTGCGACGACCGCGCTGCCTCGACGATCTACCAATCGGTTGAACCCGCGATTCGAACCTTCATCCTAAGTCCTCCCGCGAACGAAATCGATTCTGCAGCCCGCGTCGCGAAATCCTTAGCCAGGACTACGACTCTGCCTTCACGATAATCGGTCGTCGAATACATCTCGAGCCTACTCGCTGTTCGCCAGGAGTTGGCCGCAAGCGACGAAGCAATCTCGGATACCACCGTCGCTTGCCACCTTCTTTTCGAGCCGTACCCCGATCGTTCGATATTATCGTCGGCATTTTCAAATACCAACCTGCGGAGGAGCTGCGTGCGCGCTTGGTGATGACGGAGTTGCTGCGGCACCCCACACTGGAGTTGACGCATGCGCTCGGGGAGCGGATGTACGCGCTTGGTGATGCTGGAGCTGCTGCGGCACCCCACACCGGAGCTGCCGTGCACTCTTGTGGAGTCGGAGCTGTGTACGCGCTTTGGTGATGACGGAGTCGCTGCGGCACCCCACACCGGAGTTGACGTGCGCGCTCGGGGAGCTGTGTGCCCGCTTGGTGGTGATGGAGCAGATGCGGCGCCCCACACCGGAGCTGACGCATGCGCTCGGGGAGCTGATGTACGCGCTTGGTGATGCTGGAGCTGCTGCGGCACCCCACACAGGAGCTGCCGTGCACTCTCGAGGATGTGGAGCTGATGTACGCGCTTGGTGATGCTGGAGCTGCTGCGGCACCCCACACCGGAGCTGCCGTGCACTCTCGAGGAGGTGGAGCTGATGTACGCGCTTGGTGATGCTGGAGCTGCTGCGGCACCCCACACCGGAGCTGCCGTGCGCTCTCAAAGATGCGATTGCTGTGCTCGCTTGGGAATACGGGAGCTACTGTGGCGTCCCCATACCGGAGCAATCGCACATGCCTTATGACGGAGTTGCTATGTTCGCTCAATGCTGACAATGGGCAGATTTTCTTATGGATCGGCCTGGGAATCTGCCTGCTATCCAGGGGAAGCTTCCGGTGAAGCACATGGCGGGTGGTTGAATAGGTTTTCTTTCCCTCTCCTTTCTTTCTTTGGTGGATGCACTCTTTCTCCTATGTCCGTGGTTTTCCCATGAGGTTTTTTACACGGTTATGAGTTTTAACGAGACATCCGAGGATACTGGATTTTTCAATATTTTTCCTCCTGCTGCTGTTTGTTTCTGTACTGGCCGTTTCATTTTCTCTTTCTCTCCTTCGTTCCTTTGCATCTTCCGTACGAGGGGAAGTGTCAGAATAATGGGCGCCCGGAGATGACGGACCGGAGCCAGCACGTCCGGAGATGACAGCTGCCCGAGTCTCCGAGCGCCGGCTCGGGAGACAGTCTTCCGTCCTTTACCCCTGGCGAGTCCCTCAGGCCCGTTGTATATAGAGAGAATGTTCCTCCTTCGAAGTTGTATCAATCAATCAATTCACTATCTTCATCTCTATCGATCCCTATATTCCAACAATGACCTTCCTGCAATTCACCGGGGCGAGGACCAGCTGCCCTGTTAGCCAACACAGCCGGATGAGCGCGTTCCTCCCGTTCTTCACCCTGGTGGTGTGGTGCTCTTTCAGTGTGAGTTGTGGGCAGCAGGTCCCGACGGCAAGGATCCTGGTCGTCCCGCTCCGCCCCCCACCCACCGAAGGCGCGCACAATGCCTCTTCCTATGTCTCTCGCCAATATCAAGCGGGAAATCTCCGAGAAGTAATGGGTGGAGGCCCGGCAATGGGCAGGAGGCCGAACTTCCAAAACTACAGTAGCAAAAACCAGGGTATTATCAATCAAGCAGCAATACGGCATTCGACAGATCCTGGTATTCGGGCCGCAACAGGACGTAGATTCTTCAGCATCGGGCTTGACTCTGGTGTCGGCGCAAATCCCTAATCAAAAGCAATTGTATAACGATGCGGCACCCATAAGGCACGAATCGTATACCAGATATCATTCCGAATGCCCCTTTATTCATCACGCAAAGCACGTTAATGCCCGAGCAATACACCCCGGATGCCAAACCGATCATAATACTGGATACTATAACAAAAATGGGGTGGAGTTGCTACCGTATTCGTTCTGCACTGGGCCGAGTCGAGTATCAGCATGGTCTTAAGTTTTGACCGTCTACTAACAGTATGAAAGCCTGTGCGGCGGCAAGCTGCATTTCAATCTACCGCACAAAATTTAGATGCTGCTTGAAACCCTTGGTTTCTGGGCGATGGTTTAGTGTTCGGTACACCACTTTGAGTTCAGATAACTGCATATTGTCGGCTGGGTCGCGGTGCGGTGGGCTCGACCAAAATCATCAGCCAGTGGCACCAAGAGGCTCGCCTGAAGGTACTACCAGGTGAAAACGGGGCACGCCCGCACTGGACAATACCTGCACTGGGCCAAGGTGCACCTCACCGCCCGGTGTTGCTGGTACCCGTGCCCCTCGCAAACGAGAGACCACCTCTTCAAGGTGTGCCCAGAGTGGAAGAGGCAGCAGAAGATCCAGTCGACAGAGGTGGTGAAGGAGACTAGGAAGAGGAAGAGCCGATGGAAGATCCGGGATCTACTCGCCGGCAGCAGGTGCGGACAGGCGGTGCTGGGCTTCATCGCCTCAACGGATGTTGGGAGGCTGGTGCCGCCTCTGGAAGAGGGCGCCGCACGGAGTGAGGTGTCAGAGTGGAAGCTCCGTGAGCGTCGGGAGCGGGAAGAGGAACAGGAGGCGGATGCGGAGGAGCGGAGTGGTGTGATCGGAGCGGACGCTGAGGAGGAACTACCGCTGTTCCTGCCCATGCCCTCCTTCGTGGCATCCGCAGGCGAGGAGTAGGGCAGCCTGGGTGATGGCTTCCTTTGTCCTTCCCTAGCCTCGCGTGACCCTTCGCCAAGTCGGTCATCAACCATCACTTCGCTCGCGCTCAGTAATAATTAATTTCTTTTACTCAGGGCCTGGAAGGAAAAGTCTGAGCCTCCAAATCTCCGAACTCGGGGGCAACTTCCCGACTCAGATATTAGCACCCGAAAATCCTTCCAAAAAATTATGTCAAAGTCTGCTACAATTGTGAAAGCCCAACATCAAAAAAAAAAACCTCTGAGGGGTGATGGTATCGTGTTGATTAGGAGAGAGCTAGGAAAGTTTGGAAAAAGTCCATTCGCATCTAAGTACTTGGTTAACTACTATAGAAATACTCCCTAGTCCACCTTCTTCAGTTTGTTCTTAGAGCCCAATGGGCAGCCTCATTTTCGCTTTGGCACTTTGGGTGTCAGACCAACTGGGGGTTCATTATGCTTGACCATGAGTGTCGGATCAGAGGTAGACAGATGTTCGGTGGGCTGCCAGTTTTGTGCCATGTCTACCATGCGATTGGAGTACTGTAATCTTCACGCTGTCGGTTACAGGCCCGTGTTGTCTCCCTCTGAGACTGCGATTTCCGTAGTGCCTTAGTACGTATCGTACGGCTCTTCTCCATCTTTGCCCATAGCTCAAGGTCCGATTCTCGCAACTCGTCAGTCACAGCTTTCATTTTCTTGGCGATGGTGGGGGTGCGCTCATGATCTGATTGGCATTATACAATGGCTTCTCCAGTGGAATACCATATGCCATACCTGATATCCAAGTACCATATTGAGGTATATCGGCTTCTAAAACAGTGTCCTGAAATAACCACCAAAGCTTGTAATAGCCCATCACCGATGGCATTGGATTGGCCAAGTGGGATTTTCCGGGAAAGGGTTTTCAAATCCTCCACAGTTCGGATGCTTAGATGCTTCGAAGCTGCCAGATCTATCCACGTATCCGGCAAAAGATGCATCCCGTCCAGGAGGTTATTTTGACTGTATACCAAGCTGGTTCTGTGACACTCCAGAGCTAGTCGTACTGCAAGACTGATCCTGAGAACTGAGTCGGCCGACATCTTGGAAGGAAGATCAAGGTTCTCAGCAGTGCTGTTGTCGGCTTCCTTGACCTCTCTATACTCACTGTAGACATTTCTGAAAGGTATAGTGAAAACAAAATTGCTAGAGCCCAAATATTTGGATCTTGGTCTGCACGACCTGCACGTTGCTACCAGCAGTTCATCATTAAATACTTAGAGAGTTTCCATTGGATGATGCGTTCAATATCAGGGATATCAAGCTCCGTTCGAACTGCTTCAGTGCGAACGAGATATCGGCAAACACCTTTTCGGAATAACAATAGTGTCTGCTGTAGTCGTTTGCTACTTAAGCCGCTATAGTACTCTCGGAAAGGATTGCCGGCGGCCCCGATTTTATTCGTGACCTACCTCTCAGGCCTCTTCGACAAGGTGGAAAAGGCAGTCCCGGGGGTCAGCGGGCTGTCCTTTGTGGACGACATTGGGTGGTTAGCCGAGGGCAAGGACGAGGAGGCAATGGCAGCCAGGCTGTTGGAGGCAGCGGCGGCCTCCATTGAATGGGCAGTGAAGAACGGGGTGGCTTCCGACCCGGGAAAAACGGCGGCGGCCTTTTCCAGTTGGCGAAGAAAGGCAGCCCCGGAGGCGACAGTCATGGTTGGGGAACACTCCATTCCGTTTAACAAGGAGGCGACGATGTGGCTGCGGATATGGCTGGACTAGTGGCTTCTTTGCCATGGCGATGGGAAGGCTAGTCCCGGCTGAAGATCACAAGGGGATTGATTTTGCCCGTTTATACTGGAGATATCGGTACAGGCCGATTGAGGGAGATCATCTGTTTGCGATTTTCGTCCAGATCAACAGTCGACAGAAAACTGCAAAACTGACAGGAAGTTGCGGGAGGCGTTCGTCTGGCGCATTGCCGATGTGCCGCGCAGCCGTCCGCAACTTCCTGCCGTCACAAAAAGGAAGTCACCCAATGCCGCTTCCTACCCTCCGATGTTTGCACTGCTCAATCAATCCCGTCAATTTCAGTCCTAATCTATCGACTTGCAGGTTGCGAAGAGTATAAACACCCCCTCGCGCTCGAGATCTTCTCTCCCTTCTTCTCTCCCTCCTTCTCTTCCTTCTCCATCCCCCCATGCCTTCATATCTACTATCTGCGGTCCTCCCACTCGTGCATGAATCTGATGTAATCCATTCCCTCCCCTCTCACCAGAGATCTGCAGCTGCTCACTCTCCAACTTCTACAGCATCTACACCTCGAGGTTGACGAATCTTCGCCAACCAGACATCCCTACTCAGCTATAGGCAGTCGCTGTTGTTCCCTCCGTCTGCCCCCCGCCACGGCCATTGTTACCCATTGGGTCGGAGAGGCTTCATACCGGTATTCTCGCCAGGTGGCGTAGGTGGCGGTTCTGTAGAGTTACAGAACCGCGGAGGTCGCAAGCAATTTTGCGTTCAATCGTACTCGCATTCAGCCTATCTAGTACATTTTATCCGTTTTCCCCGTCCGCTGTTCGTTGGCGGCTTGTTACAAGCTCCCTCTTTGCCGTCCGCACAGGCCTGTCCCAAGAGGGAGTAGGTGCGCTCTAAGGAAATTTACCAAGGAAAGAACAAAATAAAAGCGTGACCCGTCCCCTCATGCTCGCCTCCTGATGCCATGAACGAGGGGGTGGGGAGGATCGCCGAAGCTCCTTGTCACCAAGCGCCTCAGCCTCCGCCTCCCGCTCCTCTTGCCTCTCCCAGAGCTCCCAGTCTGACACCTCACCTCGGCCGCCGTTCTCTTCCAACGGCGACACCAGCCTACCCACATCCGTGAGCGAGAGGACGTCCACCACTGCCTGCCCACATCTCCCATCGGCCAGCAGGTCCCGGACTGACCGCCGGCTCCTCCACCTCATGGTTTCCATCAGCACCTCCGCCCGCAGGATCTTCTGCTGCATCCTCCATTTCGGGCACACCTAGAAGAGGTGTTCTCTCGTCTGCGAGGGGCACTGGCACCACCAGCAATGGGTAGTGGTGCGGACCTTAGCCGAGTGCCGGTGTGGATACGCTGGTCTAGAGCAGGGGTCTTAACCGTCCGTCCTGGCCACGGCCTCGTCGTGGCTGCGAGACGCAGCCCCAGCTAGTCAACGGCCCGCGGGCTCGCCAGCTCTTTTGGAGCCGGCCTGGTCTGATACGGGTCGGCTGGCGGGCCTGGAGAAAGAGGGAGATCTCATGATCCACTAGCGTCTTACCATATCTTAGGCTGCGAGCAGGTTTCCGGGGTTTGGACAACAGCCAACATGTTACTGGGAGGTTTCGGTCACCGACACAAGAGACAGAATATCTGTAACGCAAGTAAGAGTTCCGAGAAGATTAGGCAAACATGATTATCTGTAAAAAAATTGCTGGGTGGAGAAGATATGGTGGAGATGCCATGCGTGACAATATATTTTTTTACCACTAGTACTAGCGTTGGCGCCCGCCGGCCGACCTGGTTCAAGTCAGTCAGCCCGCTGGACATCAGTCGGACTGGGTCATCTGAAATCCCGGCCCGGATTGGAGCGTCCCAAAAGCCCGCGGGCAGCCCGCTGGCCGCCCAGACTATTGAAACCCCTGACCACGACAGCTTGACTGCGAAGTTGTTGACATTGACACCACAGTAACAGCTACTGGCGTAGCGGCTGCGTCCAAAGCGCCGGAGCAAGGCTCGGAACGAGCCGTATATCACTTGGATGAAGGGGATCCAGATTTTATCTCGCGGAAGCGTACCGAAGGAGAAGGAGATTGGGTTATGCAACAGGCTTCCCGCCTCGAGGCAGTGGGCCAACGCCTCATGACCTTATTTACCGAGCAAATACTCGGATTGGGCAGAAGCTAAGCGCCTGCATGAAGCTGCTACGAAATTTGTTGGGACCGAAGAGGCGGATCCGGACTCCACGGTGTCAGATCAGCCCCGAATTCCTTCCAGGCCAGTACAACGGCCAAGCGATGATAAGCGTGCCGGAATACTACCAAGCCAAGGATACTCACCCACTTGGCAAATGTTTGGGATTCTGCCTCGTCCGAACTTTCCGGGTGACAGTCAGATGCGGTCCGAAATTCACGGAAATGTGGCACTCTTGGTACAGCCTGATGTCATTTGGGCAAAATTAAAGAGCACCGAACAGGGACCAGTGGAAGAGGTGTTGCGGGCGCATGTGGTGAGAGGGGAGGAGGCCAGACAACGCCGGCTGGTGTACGATCAGCGGATGGTGGTGCACACATACTGGCGTAGTTTGTCAGGATCTCGGGCTGCATAGGGGTGCCCGGGAGATACCACAAGTGTTCCGGATGCACTACCCAAGGCCGGATATCATCCCGGTGGTGGGTCCCATAAAGCGCCTTCTCGTGGGGCTCCTGCAAGACAAAAGACATTCCTCGAGTGACCAACGGAATGAGATACGGTCCAGTCCACCAGTTGTAGAACTTGATCCCCTTCTCCTTCGCCACAGCAGTGTCCTGGAGCATTATCTGGTCTACCGGGCATGTCGGGCCAGGTTTGACCAAGCTCCTATATCGTAAAGTTGAGCATGAGGAGGCGGTAGTGAGGGGGCAAGGAAGACAGCGAAGCGGAGGCATGTTTACAATGGGTGTTCAGAGGAGGCGCATTGTCTAGTATGCGGATGGCGAGATTGGGGGTGTAATGATTGTGGAGAGGAGTGTGAGGAACGGTAATGATTGTGGAGAGGAGTGTGAGGATCGGGGGGGGCGGGGTTGGATATGTGGAGGCGGCTGGACGTCGGCCGAGGTGCTAGGTGTGATTGCTTCCCTCTTGCTGCCTCCTGCTCCTGCTCCCCCAGCATCTCTGGTTGGAGCGGGTAGGGTTCTCCCTGAGCGACGGGAGAGAGTCCCGTCCGTCACTGGGTAGGACTGTCTCCACTGGAGGTGCTGCACGTCAGCATTAATCGCCCATCCGCCTTCTCGGCTCCACCAGCGCCGCACAGTAACTGCAGAATCCGAGGTGGGTGGTCAGATTCTTGTGGCTGACCAGTGATGTGCTGACGGTCGGCTGCCGCACTAGACTGATGGATAGACAGATGTGCTGCACAGAGGCTCCATCCCGTCAGCCCGCCAGCCCGCCAGCCCACTCTTGATCTTCCCACCATTCCTCCCGTCTATCCCGATCTGTCCATCCATCCCGTGTCCTAATCCATCGACTTGCAGGTTGCCAAGAGTTTAATAACCCCCCCCCCCCCCCCCCCCCCCCCCTCGCGCTCGAACACTCCCCTCCCTTCTCTTCCTTTCCTCCTTCCTCCTCTAACGTCTCTTCTTCTCCAGTTCTGCAGTTCCCCCGCTGTCACGGCTCACACGTGAAGCCAAAGTAGTCCATCGTATGTCTGCAGCTATCTGCAGCTGCTCACCCTCCCTAACTTCTACACCTCGAGGTCAATTGGCATCACCGATATTACTCTCCCGTCCAGGGATTCGCCATCTCCCCTACCCGAAGGCCTGAAAATCTGATTGCGTACGGCGACATTGTGAGCACACTCGCCGTCCAGAGCGGGAGGGAAGAGATGTCAACACTCCGTCGTACACATTGCTTCCTCTGCTCTCGCTGCAACTCCCACGTCGCTGCCCATACCCCACCACACTTGACCCCGCCCCCCTCACGCATCAACCCCAGGCTGTTCATCGGCGAGTGGGAAATTTTGTTCTGTTTAATCTTACTCGCATTCAGCCTATCTAGACTATGGCGGTGTACATTTTATCCGTTTCCCCCGTCCGCTGTCATACGCACCAAGGAAATCACAAGAGAAATGACAAAGGGAACGCCGTTCATCCCCTACCCCTCGGCCGCGGTACCCAGTGCCTCCGCCTCTCGCTCCTCTTCCGCTACCGGCGCTCCCACCCCGACACCTGACTTGCGGCGCTGCCTTCCTCTTCCAGCGGCGGTACCAGCCTTCCCACGTCCTTTTTTTTCTCTTTCGTTTAATCATTACTCGCATGCGACATATCTAGATCATGAGGAGATTATGTACAGTCCGTTTCCTGTCTGCTGTCCGCGCAGTGGTGGCACGTTACAAGCGCGCCTTTGCCCTCCGCCCGGGCATAACTCCATTGAGTGCCGGGCACCGGATCTCGCCGAAGATGTTTGGCCTACATAACCCTAAATCGCACAGCGATAGGCTTCCTCGCCGAGAGCGAGCACTTCGTGCTAGGGCCAGACACTTCTGAAGCCACTCCCCTGATGGCCTCCTGCCCGTCGGGGGAGACCCTGACCCATCACGGTGTCGTCCGGCTTGTCGCCCCAAGATGTGGTTAGCACCAAGGAGATTACAAAAGAAAGAAGAGCGAGCGTGAAAGACGAAAGAAAAAGACGAAGGAAAAGAGCCGCCCGGTCCAGCGCCTAAGGCCCTGTTTGGGTGAAACGGACGTCCGTCGTTACGTTCACTAAGTGTGTCCGTTCGCGGCTTGCGAACGGACGGCACACTCGAACGGACAAAAGCATCGGCACTGTTTGGCACACACCATCCGTTGTTGCCACGTAAAGATCCCCGTCACCCCATCAGGAAAGTAAGTTCAACACATCGCGACTGAACACATATATCAGAGTTAAATTCCATAGACCTCGCTTCAGGGTCTTAAGTTATGCGGAAAAGTTTCTACAGGAATTTTTTTTCACATTCCACGGAGGACTGATTGGAAATGTCGAGAGATCGTTTCCCCACTGTTTTAGAAGTGCTCTTGAGCTACACGGTTACTACTGTTGTGACCGATGATGCATAGAAGGCATGGAAGTGCAGATATTTATGATTACGCAATACAGATGGTTGATTATAGAGTATCAGAATAAGACAAATGTAGTGTGGGCGCTGTTTCTTACGACCTATCCTATCGGGTGAAATTTTGCTAGCGAAAAAGACCTCGCGAGGTCAATTTGGGAACGGAAGACTTTTTGGTGTAGAGGAACGGTAACGGAAGACGAACTGCGACTGTCCAAACTGCTTTTTTTTTGGAAACGGACGCTAGTCATGTAAACGGAAGCGAACGAACACATCCCACCAAAAAACCAAAACGGCCGCGCCCACCCAAACAGGTCCTAAACCGTTCCTGCGGACGCCATGAAGTCAGGCGTGGGCAGAAACAGTGGAGTCCCCCCCCGCACCCGCCCCCTCCGCTCCCGCACCTGGCTCGCCCAGCCACTCACGCACCTCCAGCTCAGACACCGCGCTGACGGCGTCATCCTCCTCCGCCGGCACCCGCCTGCCCACCTCCGTGGTCGCGAGAAAGTCCAGCACCGCCCGGCTGCACCTCCCATCGGCCAGGAGGTCCCGCACCTTCGACCAGTCCTCCCACCTCCCAGTCTCCTTCTTCGCCTGCGCCCACAGGATCTTCTGCTGCGCCTTCCACTCGGGGCACTGCTTGAAGAGGTGGTCCCGCCTCTGCGCCCGGCATCGGCACCGGTTTCTGGCTCTTTGGCATGCGGTACTTCGTCTTCGAGGTCCAACCCCCAGCCCACTGGCATGCCTCCACCCACTTCTTTTCCGAGATTTCCAGCTAGAGGTTGGCGAGGGATCGTGGGAGCGGCATCGCTCGCACTTCTAACCGGTCATCGAAGCTGCAGTTCAGCAATTCCACCTTGTGGGAGTCTGGCTCCTCTGCCGCAATCTCTCGTCGGCGCCTGGCCCGTCGCAGTGCTGCAATGTGTTTCCGCGCCCGAATGGTGTAGTGCTGCCTTGGGCCGGGTTAGTCCGATACCATCCGCCTAATGGCTGCCTGCGTGTCCGAGAAGATGGTGACCCGTTCTGGAGTCGTGCTCCTCTACGAGGCCGATCCCAGAGCACGGGCAAGCGCGGTGCACTCCGCATCGTAGTCCTCCTGGTTGTAGTCCATGTGGGTATTGATACCCTTCCGGCTCAAGCCGTTCTTCCACACCACCACGTACCCAGCCGCGCCATCGTCAAGCCGTGGGAGACGTTGGGAGTGGTATCGGTTTGGCGCCTCACTTCCGCTATTCTACGCAACGTGTGTCTAGTTCTTCCGCCGCGAGCTTCGCCCACTCGTCAGCCGTCTCTTACCCCGGGATGCCCTAGTGGGCTGGACGCCACTGAGGCGGCTGGACGTCGGCCGAGGTGCTATGTGTGGTTGATTCCCACTCACTGCTCCTGCTCCCCTGAGCGACGGGAGAGAGCCCCGTCGGTCGCTCAGTAGGACTGCCTCCGCTAGAGCGGGCCGCATGCCGCCCGACAACTTTGACCGCCCATCCGCCTTTACCCCGGTGCCGTCTCCCTCTCGATATTTCCACCCACCCCATCCGTTGCAGTCCTAATCCATCGACTTGCAGGTTGCCAAGAGTATAAACCACCCCATCCGTTGCAGTCCTAATCCATCGACTTGCAGGTTGCCAAGAGTATAAACCCCCCCTCGCGCTCGAACACTCCCTTTCCTTCTCTTCCTTTCCTCCTTCCTCCTCTATCGTCTCTTCTTCTTCTCCAGTTCTGCAGTTCCCCCGCTGTCACAGCTCACACGTGAAGCTAAAGTAGTCCATCGTCTGTATGCAGCTATCTACAGCTGCTGACCCTCCCTAACTTCTACTCCTCGAGGCCAATTGGCCATCACCGACATTACTCCCCCGTTCAGGTCACCGACATTACTCCCCCGTTCAGGGATTCCCCATCTCCCCTAGCCAAAGACCTGAAAATCCGAAAATCTGATCGCGGACGGCGACATGGCGTGCAGAATCGTCGCTCTCCGAGAGGGAGGGAAGAAACACCAACACTCCGTCGTGCACATTTCTTCCTCTGTTCTCGCTGCAACTCCCTCATTGCTGGTGCTGCACCATGCACCCTCACGCCTGCCCCCGCTCCCACACACATCGAGCCTACATATTAGATCGTCACAGAGCACGAACTAAGAATACCCACTGATGGGAGGGGTGCACTTGCACACCTTCCTACGGCTCGCTGTTCACTGTCTCTTGTGCTCGAAATGTGATTAGTAGTAGTCTCATCTTCCCGACGAGGGTCACTAGATATCACTCATCTCCCCGAGATCCATTTTTTTTCTTCGTTTAATCACTACCCGCATACGACCTATCCATGGCGAGATTATGTACAGTCCGTTTCCTGTCCACTGTCCGTGCGGTGACGGCTCTTTGTAAGCGCCCCTTTGCCCTCCGCCCAGGCTTCTCCCAAGAATATGTGTCTCGCACCAAGAAAGATTACAAACGAAAGGAAAGCGAGCGTGAAGGATAAGGGGGCAGACAAAAGGAAGAACGAAGAAGGCGCATAGCTTTCCTCTGTGGACGCCATGAAGTTGGCATGGGTAGGAACAGTGGTAGTGACTCCGCGCCGCCCAACCCCTCGTCCCCCACTCCCTGCTCCTCCACCCACTCCCACACCTCCGCCTCGAACACCTCACTCGCCACGTCTTCCGCGGCCGGACCCTGCCTGCACCTCATCCGCCATGAGGTCCCAGACCTTCCACCTCCCGCTCTCCTATTGCACCTCCGCCCTCAGGATTTTCTACTGGGCCTTCAACTTGGTACATACCTTGAAGAGGGTGCTCTCGGGTATGTCTCGGGTACCTACTTTACTAACTTTGCGGGTGGAAAGGTTCTTCGTCCAATTGAGGTACTGTCAGGATTGACAGTGCCCTGTCTTGATCTGGTAGAACCGCCAAGCGAGCCTCTTGGTGCTACACGCCACCGCTCCATCGGGTTTCTGGCTCTTTGGCACAAGGTACTTTGTTTTGAGGTCCGGCCACAAGCCCCCTGGCGCTCCTCCGCCCACTTTTTTTCCGAGATTTCCCGCTTGAGGTTGGCAAGGGATCGCGGGAGAGGCATCGCCTACACTTCCGTTCGATCGTAGTAGCTCAGCCATTCCACCCCGTGGGTGTCTGGCTCCTCTGCCGCAATGTTGTCCCACTCGTCGGCTTTCTCGTCGCCGACGTCGGCGAGGTCAAGTGGCAGGAGGCAAGAGGCGGAGGAGATGGGTGCCCGGGACGAGGACCAATCGCTCTCCCTTCCCATACCCTCCTTCACGTCCTTTGCTCTTTCTCGACGTTGACCCTCTCCGGCAGACGCCATGAAGTCTGGCGTGAAATCTTCCCCAGCGTCCAGTTCCTCCTCCCACCCCCGCAGCTCCGCTTCTGACACCTCGCTCACCGTGTCCTCTTCAGCCGGTACCCGCCTATCCACCTCTGTAGCAGTGCGGAAGTCCAGCACCGCCCGACTGCACCTCCCGTCAGCCAGGAGGTCCCCGATCCTCCCCGCTTCCCCCTCCCGAGTCTGAAACAGGTACCGGCACCCCCAGCACTGCCGAGGGCGTGACTCACAAATGCCCTCGCACACGCTGGGAGGACAGTGAGCACAATTCTGCTTGAGGAGCCAGAAACCCTTGACGCGGTGTTGCTACCGTAGGAGGAGACCGAGGCCTAGGCGGAAGCGGAAAAGAACCGTCCTGGACTCGCCATGTTTGCGGACGGGTCACGGCTGGACAGTGGCGCTGCCGGCTACGCAGTGGTATGGAAGAACGGCCAAACCTGGAAGGGCATCAAAACCCACATGGGCTACAACCAGGAGGCCTACGACGCGGAGTGCACCACCCTCACCCGTGCTCTGGAATCGGCCTCGTAGAGGAGCACGACCCCGGAACGGGTCACAATCTTCTCGGGCGCGCAGGCAGCCATCAGTCGGATGGCATCGGACGAACCCGGCCCAGGGCAGCAGGACGCCATTCGGGCGCGGAAACACATTGCGGCGCTGCGACGGTCTCGGCCACGCATCGCATAGAGATCCGGTGGTGCCCTGCTCACAAAAGCGTCGTCGGCAACGAGAAAGCCGATGAGTGCGCCAAGATGCCGGCAGAGGAGCCAGACACGCACGGGGTGGAGCGGCTTAGCTACGATTACGAGGGCTGGATCGAAGTACAAGCGATGCCCCTCCCATGACCCTTGGCCAACCTCAAGCGTGAGATTTCGCAGAAGTGGGAGGAGGGGCGTCAGTGGGCGGGAGGCCAGACCTCCAAGAAAAAGTACCGCATGCCAGAGGGCCAGAAGCCTGATGGCGCGGTGGCCGGTAGCACCAAGAAATTCGCCTCGCGGTTCAACCAGATCAAGACGGGGCACTGCCTGACCGGGCAGTACCTCAATTGGACGAAGAACCGTCCCACCTCGCAGTTACGACGGCGCCGGTACCCGAATCAGAGTCGCGAGCACCTCTTCAAGCTGTATCCGGAATGGAAGGAGCAGCAAAAGATCCTGTGGGCAGAGGTACGGAAAGAGACCGGGACCTCCTGGCGGACGACAGATGTGGACGGGCGGAACTGGACTTCCTCTACTCTACGGATGTTGGAAGGCGGGCGCCAGTCGAGGAGGATGACGCCGTCAGCGCGGTGGCGGAGCTGGAGATTCGGGAGTGGCTGGAGGAGCAGGGAGCGGGGGCCGGGGAGCTGGGTGCTAGGGGGGCTCCACTGTTCCTCCCCACTCGACCCGACTTCATCATGTCATGGCGTCTGCAGGGCCGGGTTAGGGGTGTAGGGGATTGATAGCGGTCTGTCTTTTGACTTTTCCTTTGTCTTTCACGCTCGCTCCCCTTTCAATTTCCTTGGTGCGCCTCACATATTCTTGGGCCAGGCCTGGGCGGGAGTTGAATTCCCAGCAGTGAGCCGACCAACTAAGAGTACTGAATCACCGAGGCGGTTAGCACTCCCGCACAAAATCCCGAGATCCTCCAAAAATGTCTCCTCCTAACTACTGCCGCATGTCCGCGACTCTCCCAGATGAAGAGTCCAACTGCCCTACGGCTTTTGAAGGCCTCAGCAAACAACAGACAGATCCAGCTCAGAGCTTGTCAGAAAGGTGCTCCAAGAATCAATTTCGTGATTCTCTTGAAGACTCGATTACTGTCTCGTCGCCCCGCTTCGATGTGCCCCCCCGAATCTCGACCCTGGTGCAGACTGCACACAAGCCTCAACGCCAAGACGAAATAGTAACGAAAAAACTGCATGGCCGTGAGGTCGGTAGTGTGGTTGAGGTGTTGGGCGAGGCGGGGTTGCCGAGCAAGATAGGTGTTGACAGATGCTAAAGTGGTGGTAGATACTATCCCCCTCGGGCCATATTCTCGGCAGGGTAACTGACGCGAAATATAACTGATGTCCTGCTACAGTCAGGTTGAAAGTCTCGGAGGTCGGTAGATTTGGGTTTGTTTGCTTGATTGCAGGTAGGCAAGCGGATGCCAACGCCGTGGCGGGGAAGAATGATGTGGATAACGAGGTGGTACAGGCGGCCGTGGTGGCGGGAGTCGCCGGCGGCAGCCGATGGAGTGCGAGGTGTTTGGTTCCCTTGGCAGGGGCTGCATGGCCGAACAGGTTTTTTTATTTTTTGTTTATTCATTACTCGTATGCGACCTAGGTAGATCATGACGAAGGATATGTACAGTCCGGGTCCCCGCTGCAGTCCGCGTGTAGCGGCACGGTGCAAGCTCCCTTTTGCCCTCCGCCCAGGCCTGTCCCACAAATTACAAAGGAAATGACAAAGGAAAGCAAGTGGGATCCCCCCCCTACTCCTTTCTGCCAGTGCCATGAACGACGGGGGTGGCAAGAACAGTCGTTGTTCCCCCCCATCCCCTACGTCCTCAGCACCAAGCTCCTCCGCCTTGTTCTCCTCCTCCCGCTTCGCTCTTTCCCGAAGCTCCAACTCCGACGCCTCACTCTCCACATCCTCTTCCCTCTCCTCAGCCGGCACTGTCTTCCCTACCTCCGTCACGGAAAGGAAATCTAGTACCTCCTGGCTGCAACTCTGCTCAGCAAACAGCTCGTGAGCTTTCCACTGCCACCTCCCTCTCCCTGCCTCCTTCCATACCTCCTCCCACAGGGTCTTTTGCTCATTCTTCCATCGTGGGCACCTTTTTAAAAGGTGGTCCCTCGTTTGCCTGGGGCACTTACACCACCAGCACTGGGCTGTCGAACGGGATTTCGTCCAGTGCAGGTATTGTCCTGTACGGCAGTGCCCTGTCTTCAGCTGGTAGAACCTCGAGGCAAGCCTCTTGGTGCTCCCAGCAACCACGCCATCCGGCCTCTGGCTTTTTGGCATTTTGTACTTCTTTGTAGAGGTCCGGCCCCCAGCCCACTGTCGTGCCTCCGCCCATTTCTTTTCCTTGATCTCCCGTGCGATGTTGGCGAGGGATCTGGGGAGAGGCAGCGAGCACGCCCCCTCCAGCCATTCCACCCCTAGGGTGTCCGGTTCGTCCGCTGCAAGCTTGGCCCATTCGTCGGCCTTCTCGTTTCCTTCCACGCCCATGGCCGAACAGGTGTGGTAGGCAATCATGCCGTGTACTGAGCGCAGGTAGTGGGTGTTAGCAGTGATGAACCACAACGGCGAACGAGGAAAAAGTTTCAAGAAACGGGTTCCTGAGCAAAAGACGGGGTAACGAAACCAGTACCGATGCCGTTGCCGGCAACCTGTTGTTGGTGGAAGTGAGGAAACACACTCGACCGACGATGACGTTTGAGCCAGCGTGTGCCGTTGAGGGGTAACGGGTCACCAAGCGGACGGCGACGCCGAGGCGCGTCACTCGGAAGTGGAGGAGCTGGTGGAGCTGGAAACCAGTGAACAACGCGGCGACCGCCGAGCGCGCAGCCGCGAGGTGTAGAAAATGGAGATGGTGGCAACGAGGTCCAAACGCGCGGGCAGCGGTCCGGAGAAGATAAGATCCCCCCAAGGAAATATGAATCACCGATGTGGAGTTATCAATATTCAATGAAATCAATGAATTTCCTACAACTAGGTCAGAGGTCGCTTGCGACACTATCTTTCGCCCTGCAGAGTTTTGGACACTTGGTTCACGGTAGACGACTTCCGCGATTTTTCCTGACGGTTTGGTAGTGGCGCAGCTTGTCCGGGTAAGGGATCGGAGGCAGTTAAGAGGTAACGTATGTACCGCGTCAGTTATTCACTTGTGCTCCTTCAACATTACTAGTGTGGAACCAAGAATACGCAATCTTCGTTGCCGTTTCGACTTGCGGCTCACACAACAGTCACGGCTCAGGTCACGGCTTTGGGAAGGGTTGGGTCTCGGCGTTCATAGACTTGCAAGCTTGATTTCGGCGTTTGGAAGGTTTGGGTTTGCTTGCTTGATTGCGGCGCCTGATTCTGGAACGCCTCGGCCGGACGGCATATCGGCCTGGGCACTGCCGACGGGAACGGCACATCGCTCTGGAATGCCACAATCTTGGAAGTCGTGTCGGTTCTGGGCTCGGTTCCATGAGAGATGGTATCTGTACGCGTATGAGTTGTGAGGACCATGTATATAAGGAGAGCTTTCTGCTGCGTACTGTCTGCTTCTTGTATCTCTCTCACGCAACGCCGCGTATTCCATTCGGTTAATCCAGCACGTCGCCGTTTCCTCCGTTTCTTCCGATTCCTCCGTTCTTTATATTTCGCGCTTTCGGCGTCTCAGCCAGACACGTCCATTTTTCGTCGTCCTCCAATCTAGCACACGTCCCGGCGACGTTGCTCGCCCCTGCCAGCCTGTGTCTCTGTCCCGTTCCCTTTCCCTTCCCCGCTCGCCCCCCACTTCCGCTCTCGCCCTCTAGGTAGGTCACGTGGGTGCTTTGATGCTGCCGCCGACGCCGTTACCCAATCCCCGCAACCTCAACCCCTGCGACCCCGGCCACTACAACCACCAACACCAAACAACACCCGCACTACCGCACTATCTTCCCCGCGACACAGAACGAACGGTGGTTGGAGCCCCGACGGGGATTGGACGGAGGCTCACGAACGCCCTGGCACACAGGGGGCGGACGGAGAGCACAGTTCTGCTAGAAGAACCGGAGGCCCTCGATGCAGAACTGCTACAGGAGGAA
>Ga0307516_10002804_pt1 | contig 22963 bp, 30 predicted proteins | sample 19_EM_MG_FD_203310 | JGI IMG/M metagenome (GOLD analysis project Ga0307516, IMG submission 203310) | Populus trichocarpa ectomycorrhiza microbial communities from riparian zone in the Pacific Northwest, United States - 19_EM | ecosystem: Host-associated > Plants > Roots > Unclassified | place... | reverse complement strand
AAATAGGGTTCTGCACGGCGCTCTATGGGACCGACCTGATGGGTAGAATCAATCCCCAAATCCTTGACTTGAGGGGGGACGTTTTGGGGCGGCGCCTGCTGTGCAGGACCGCGATAGTAGGATTGTGGTTGTTGAACCGGCGGCTGTCCGTACATGCTCTGTGGGGGAGGCATGTGCTGGTGTTGCATTGGCGGCTGTTGATAGCTCGGGACCGGGGGGGAAGTGTATGATGGTGCGGTAGGTTGCGATGTCGTCGCACCCAACATTCGCTAAGGATGCACAGATGAGCCACTTGATGAGTTCGCGGCTCCGGGACACGATCACACCTGAAGCACTCCAGAGTCGACGATGTTATTCAGCAACAACGCCTGAAAGAGAGCATAAGCCAATTGAGGATGGGCCACAAGCAGTGCTTTCGCTGGCTCAGGGTGGGTGATAATGAATGCCTAATATGCGATGATAAAAAGGACGTGGGAGTTGAGGTTGGTTCTCAAGAGACTTGGCGCGGGGAGGTTCATTCCGTGCACACCTTCATCTGGGCAAGGACTTCGAGCAATTGAGAAGGTTCCATGGATGCGAGACTTTGGCTGATTGTATCTAGAGCTGTTGCGCCGGGTGGAATTTGGACACCAGGGGGGAGATTTGGAACGAAGGAAGGTCCACTTGAGCTTGAGCCTTGTCTTCTGTCTTCGTGATAGTCTTTTCCTCGGAACCACTTGTCATCCGGACCACCAGAGTCTATCAGTTCACCACGTACGGTGGTCTTGCCTTCGAGGAACGGGTCAGAGTCTGCCAAGTCTATTCGCAACGGCCGCCCTCCGACGTCAGTCCCATTCAAGTTGCGAACAGCAGACATTGCGGTGTCGTGGTCTTGAGGAGGCAGATAATCAGGCAGATAATGAATAACTCGATTGGCGTGACGAAAAAGGAGCAAGATATATACCCGCGAACTCGCAGAAGCCATAGCCCTTGGGTTTTCCTGTTTCGCGGTCAAACACAAGACTGAGGGGCGGAAGTGAGACTGGGGGACACGAAGGCCGACAGACCGATCGGGCACACACCGGAAGCCGACGACCTGACCGACAGATTTGAAAACGTCGATGAGTTGATCCTGTGCGGACGGGGTGAGCAGGGTGGCTGTTTGGGAGATTATGGACTGGACGTGCCTCGCCCATGTTGTAGGGGACATTTCCGACTGCCGAGAGGGGTAAGCGGACATGAGGCAAGGCTGAGGACGGGGAGAACGTGGGCTGACCGAACACGACTTTACTCATTGTGGCGGTTTCCAACGGAGTTTGTAAGACAAGGTCGATCGGTGTGACCGTGACTGTGGAACACAGCATTTGTCTTTGCGCAGCCAAGACTCCCTCTACCTCAAGCTAGGCCCACTAGATCTTCCGGAGATCCACGATTGACTCAGTCACCATGCACTATATAAGCAAGCGCAATCCCGGCCACCTCGCCAACTCCCTCTCCCAATGAAGGCCGCCTCCAAATCCCCGACCTCCTCCTCTGTCAGGCATCTGCCTCTCAACCCACCACACAAATCCCACTACCCGAACAACCTCCTCGACCCGGATGCTCTCAAGCATTTCGAACGGGCCCTCGCCCAGCAATATGCGCGAGAATATCTCTCCAAGCATAACCCCAACAAGTCCCCGAACCAGGTCTTCAAGCCAAGGTTTGTACCCGACTGTGCTTTCTCCCCTATCTTTCCGTAGCTCACATAGCCCCCCGAACTCTACAGAATGGACCTCTGTGAGGATCCGGACTCGCAGACCATCACAGCCTGCCTTGAGCTTCCTGGGATCAAACCCACTGATGTCGAGATACAATTGCATGACGACAAGTTGATGGTCTCCGGCAAACGTTCAGCACCACCACCGTCTGGTCCAGGAGCTCGGTATCCTGTCCAGGAACTTAAGTACGGCGCTTTTCAGCGGAGCATTAATTTGCCGACGGGCATTCAGGTGGGTATTCTTGACTCGTCATAGTCTTGACGGCTGACTAACCTTTCACCGCTTAGCAAAACCAAATGACCGCTTCCATGTCCGACGGTATCCTCATACTCCAGTGGCCAAAGGACCCGCAGCGGCTACCACCTATTCGATTCATGGTTGACGAAGATTCTCGTTCAAAAATGGGTTAGATGGCGCCGCGTTTCCATCTGTCGGCCTTTTTTACACTTTCGGTTTTAGAACACACGCGTTTTCCGTCGGACTTTGCACTCCGCCCCATGTTTTCCCGTGGCGGTACCCTATTGTAGCATGTTTAATTTTACCTGTAAAACTCCTTCGGATTCCTGTAGCCATATCGGCTGTACATTAGGTCCAGTGGTCTCTATGTACTTTGACTTGACTTGACCATCTGCCTGCGCACGTTACGGAACGCTCCCATGGCGGCTTTGCAACCCTGCCCGATCCACCTCTCTCCCTCTCTTCCCTTGCTTTCCCACCGCACGGAACTCTCGGCGACCTTCTGAGCCTCGGCATCACCTAAGCATTACTTAGTCAACTCCCGATCGTGCCAAGAGAGGCGGGCGCAGTATAACCAGCATTCCTTCCCCCATCCCTCGCCGATGCTGGGTATGTACAGCGAACCGCCACTCCTCTCCGTTCATGCTCTGACTGCCCGTTTCCCCAAGGCCCCCAATCCTTAATGCCACTTATGAAAGCACTGGGTGTCGACAAGAGTACCCAACTGTCCTACCCATCCATGTGGGGAAACTCGAGGCAACACGGAACCAGCGATGCCCCCGCACACGGTGGAAACGACGATGGCGAGTCTTCGACGTTATTGCTGGGCGATTTGGGGAGGAAGGATATGCCGAAGGGTCGGCAGGATAGGCTCGAGAAAGATCAGTTCCATTCAACTCTCTCTCCCTACTACAACAACACCCGGGACACTTCCCCCTCACCGGGATCCATCACCTCTTCCGTCGGAATCACCGGTCAAAACGCGTCCGGCGTGGCGTCTCCGTCAGACATCGCTCGCGTACCGAGTCCGCAACTCTCGCCTCGGCTACGACATACGTCACCAAAACGGCTTCATTCCCCACCTCGTTCACCTTCTCTTCCCACAGTGGCTCCAGGCGCTCCTACATCGCGCAAGTACCCTCAATCTGAATCGGGGTTGTCGGGCTTCTGGGCGGACCTGGCGGAAAACAAGTTCCTAAGCACTCAAGAGTTCTGGCTCATCCTATACTTCTTCTTCAATCTCTCCCTGACACTGTACAACAAAGTGGTGTTGGTGCATTTCCCATACCCATATACCGTGACCGCCTTGCACGCGTTATGCGGGACCGTTGGAGGGTGGAGTTTATTGGCTCAAGGGTTGTTTGTTCAGAAGCGGCTGTCGAATTCCGATAACATGGCATTGGTCATGTTCAGCTTCTTGTATGCTATGAACATCGCGATCAGCAACGTTTCTTTAAACCTCGTAACTGTGCCGGTTAGTCCCATTCTTAGTTTATTTCGTCTAACGGCTGATCAATTCCGATTTCCAGTTCCACCAGGTGGTGCGGGCTGCAACCCCAATTTTCACCATCATACTGTCCTCGATGATGTTTGGAAGCAAATTTACCACTCGCAAGGTACTCAGCCTCATTCCGGTAATACTTGGCGTGGCCCTTGCGTCAGTGTCTTGATCCAATTATCCGGCAAGTCGTGGTCTGATGTTTCAATTGATCCACAGGACGTACGGAGATTATTATTTCACAACGTGGGGTCTCGTTCTCACCCTCCTCGGCACTTTCCTCGCCGCTCTCAAAACCATTTTCACGAATGTCCTCCAATCAAATCCTTCGTCAACAACAACCCTCAGTAATTCGAAACCAGAATCACTCTTCGCCACGTTGCACCTCATACCCCCGCGGTTGGCTATGCACCCCTTAGACCTGTTGACTCGGATGTGCCCATTGGCGTTTATCCAGTGTGTGTTTTATGCGTGGATCAGCGGGGAGTTGAAGAACGTCCGGGATTGGAGCGCGCACGAGATGACTTGGTTCAGCGCGGCTGGACTGCTCATGAACGGCTGTATCGCCTTTGGGCTGAACATCGTCAGCTTCACCGCGAACAAGAAGGCAGGAGCGTTGAGCATGACTGTGGCCGGTTCGTTTCACGCCGTCCTGGCTTCCGTGTTTTCGGGAAACTGATGCAGGGTCTTTGTAGCGAATATCAAACAGGTTTTGACCATCTTGTTCGCTGTATTCATGTTTAACCTGCATATCACGAGCATGAACGGTGCCGGAATCCTGTTCACACTTATCGGAGGGGCGTGGTATGGATATGTGGACTACGAAGAGAAAAGGAGGCGGACTTTCAACACCTGAACCTCTCCGCTCACTTGCATCTTCTGTTTACTGCTCGATTATTTCATCCGCGCCGCCAGCCGTCTAGCTTGTCAACATTCGCCCTATGATTCATTGGAGCTCTCCCCTTGTTTTCCTCTTCCAACAAACACCCCCATACCAATCACCCCCTTTATTCCTTGATCGCATACACCCCATTCGTACCCCGTTGTGTTTTAGTACCCCATTGCTCTTGTCCATTCCCCTGTCTCTCTTGTCTTCCCTCACCAGCCGCTCTCACTTTCCTCACTCGCTTTCACTGTGGTTACCTCGTTTCGTGTACATGATTCCCTCGAGCTTCCCTTTCACAATGACCCCCAGTAGATAATCCGCGTGGCTGTTTCTTACGTTCTGGAATTGTAATTGCACGGGTACGATCGCCCGTGTTCTCACTCGGTTCGTTGGGGCTGGCTGATGCACTGGGGGACAGGGTTTCGAGGGGTCCCAAATTCCAAGGTAGTCGCGTGTTTTGCCATGCGGGGGTCGGTTGTGAAAGCTGTACGATTTTTCCAGGCCCAGGTCGATCACGTCGGTCGATCGTTTTCGAGTCGAGGCTTTGCAAATTCCTGTGCTTTGATCTGTCCCTGACACACACGTGTGGTGTCCTGATGGTTATGTTTGGGTGTCCTCCGACTCTCGGCGATGCTCGCTTGCCTCCCTTGGGTGGGTCTGGCCTTGGGTTTGAGGGCTGCCGACTTGGCAAACCTCCGAGGCATAGGTTTCGAAAGCGTACCCGATCTCTCTCGAGTTTGTGCCCCCTCCCCCCCACGTTGTTCTCCCGGGCTGGGCAGACCTAGGGGGAAGGTTTTCTGGGGTGGTCAAGTGGTGATATCGACGCAATGCCACCAATCCGCGGTTCGATACGTGGTCACACCCCTGTTTCCTCTCTCCTCCGACCAACCCACCCCGAACATGTTCGAGCCTAGCACCGCCGTGTCCTCGGCCATGCGGGCCCAGATGATACTCGAAGGGACGGTGGGGAGCTCCGGTACCCTCCCCGTCGTCGTCGCTGTCTCCTTCACTGCATTGATCGCCACGAGCATACTGTTGACCCTGAATTCTGGCGTACAACGCTCGTATGGGTAGGTAACGAATGGCGCTACCGTAACAATGCCTCTCTTTTCCACTTCCGGTGTTCACGGACGGGGTTCTAGCGTTCTCGGTCGTGACTGCGAGGCGTAATTATCCCTTGGAGCTGGATCAATGAACGCTCTCGATTCACTGGAGAGCCATTGGATGTGAGACTCAACACATAACTTGTCCGGTTCAACGGGTCAGACATATCCTAGGACTTCTGAGGCGTGTGGGTCGTTGGATAGGGTAGTCGACGTGTATTCAGCTGTGTGATCGTGTTCCATCGGACGTTTGCTGGTTATCTTGCCGCAGCGCAACTGCACCCGGACCGCCTTCCATTAAGTTCGACTCGGGGCTCGAGAGTCATTCTAGTGGGTCAAACTGTGATGACCCCTAACTGGTTTCTTCTGATCAAGTCCATCCGGGAGATTGGACTCTGGAGTGGGGGCACAGGATAGGTGCCTGCGCCGCAGACTCCCTACTTCAATCCCGCCACAAAGTTGCGTTATGTGTTCAGTCAGCAACTCGCAGCTACGTTCGCCACGTTCGCTTTGGACGCCTTCGCACAGGTTGCTGGCTCCCCTACGGGCCGCCCAGTTCTTATATTTGGGTTCGTGATCGCGGACCCTTTCCTGTCGCGACTGGTCTCGAGCCTCGCTCCCCGGAGCTTGGCGTTTGGCGTCCAGTGCTTCCGAGGGCGTTCACCGTGTGTATACGGGTTGTGGGTAGGGCGCCGACTGCTGGGGCCGTGTGTATAGCCCCCCTGACTCTCGTCAACCGTAGAGAGCACGAACGATGGGGTTATTGTGATTTTGACCGTTCTGCTTTCTAGAACCATGTTGGGACGTCACCACCCCCTTGGATACTCCTGGGGTCGTTCGTCGTGTTCGCGCTAGTGGTCTTTGTTCTTTGACGGGCGTGCTTGGGCTCTTGGAAAGGATCCTTGTAACTCTGTTCTTTTACATTGGTGAATCCCATCATAAAACGACCTTCATAGGGCAGCCCTGAGTATGGGGATGATTTTTGACAAGCTCCCAACATCAGGGAATGATATCCATGGAAGACGCGCTTGCATATTACAGTTTAGCTGGTGTTGTGAAATTGCTCGTACAGTTGGTAGGAATCAATATAGTGCGGAGTCATGGTACAGAGAAAAACCGAAGGCGGAGAAAACTCTTCACTACAGATACCCATAGAAACTGTGTCCATCGTCAGACGCATAATCGATGTCACCGTGGCCATCGGAGTCGGAACGGGGATCATGGTAGCCACCTTCGTCCTCTTCCTCGTTCCAGAACTGGCCATAGTCCCCGTGAGTATCGGCGTCAGTGTATTCATCGTCTTCCTCGTCAGAAGAAATGACGATGGGTGCTTGGCCGGTTCGTTGGTGTGCCACGGCTAGGGAGGCAATTTCGACCACCTCTTCTTCGTCTTCGTCGTCCCCATGATACGAGGGCGGGGATATGGGCCCGGTATACAATTCTGGACCGTCGCCGACCCCTTCGTCGTCATCAATGAAGCTCTCTTCGTAACCCTCTTGGAAATACTCCTCTCCTTCATCACTATCTGAGTCGTCGTCAATGCCCCACAAGCGGCTGGAAACAAGTGGAATCAGTGCTAGGGTGCCAAGTATGGGGGTGTAAGACTCACTCTCCATACCCCCCAAAGAAATCACCAAGCAGCTGTCCCGCGGCCCACGCCGGTTGATACTGCCTTTCGCACATGGTGCAAAACCCGTCTACCACTTCATTCATGCATCCTCGGCACCGGTAGACGTCATCCTCTTCGTCGCGAATCCCCATATCTCCCACCTCGTAATCGTGATCCTCGTCCTCGCCTTCGTCCCACAGATGAAACGGGGGGCCAACGTAGTTATTTTCCATCACCGGGTGCTTCGGGAAGATGCCTGCCCAAGGATCTGCAGAAGTGGCGTGGGCACCGCTGGTGACGGTGCAGGCTCCTGGGGCGTCCTCAAGAACACCGGAACTGACAAGAGAATTTACCATCTCCTTGATGGTGAAATTCTCGATGGGGCGGTCGCGAATGGTAGCCCGGCAGTGGGGGCAGGTTTTCTTTCGGTGAACCGACTGGGGGCCAAATTCTTCGTCGCCCACGTTCGATTTGAACCAGCCGACAAGGCATGAGTAACAAGCGATGTGGCCACAAGGTGCGAGGGTGAAGGGTTTGTACATCAAATCGACGCATATTTGGCAAGTGAGGGAATCTTTAAAAGAAGAGATCAAGGCAGAGTGGATAGCCAATTTCGTGGTCTGAGCGTCGAGTTTTTCGTTCAGGTCTTCCGTCTTCTTCGAAAGGTCTTCGATGTTGGATGTCGACACGATGGATGCGGGCTCTGCCTCTTTCTCCTTGCCCTTGACGGAAGGAGAAGATGAAGTGGAAGGTGGATTCATCTGCGACCGTAGGACATGAATATCGAAACACGAAATAAGCCCTGCCGCAACACACCTGTGGGGTCGGCCAAGGTGTGATATTAGTATCCTCCTCATCGCTCTCTACCACTCGTCTGGGCTTCCTGTGATGGCCGCCGTAGCGTCGAACTTCTGGAGTCATCAGTTCGGCTCCGTCGTAGTGATTCCTAGTTGAACTCGACCCAGCGATGTCTTCAACAACAGGTACGGCCCTCCTCCTCGCCCGTTTCTTCCTGGGCCGGCTGGGTGGCGTCTCAGACGAAGTGCGAGGCTTCTTCGCGTTAATATCGAGACCAGAGCGTTCACCGCCTTGCTCGGAGGAGTGGGTTCTCTTCTTGCTCAGTGGAGTCGCGCCGGAGGACATGGAGGCTGAAAGGAGAGGGTCTGAGCTATGACCGTGACTGCGTGACGAGTCTCTTGTTTCCGCCTCTTACAGTCACGTGCACCTAAATATTTAAGTTGAACTTTGGTTTGGTTTTCGAGCAGTTCTCTCTTTTCCTCTCCCACCATCTTCGCTCTTTCCTCTCTCAGAAAACATACGATGTCTTTCTTTTTACCTCTCGCGATACTCTCCCTCTCCGCCATTGCCGCACCTATCCCCGGCTTGGTATGTCGCTTAGATTTCGTCTCCCATTGATGCCTGAGGCTAATCTTATCACCTTTAGGCGCCCCGCTCAAGCCACAACGCTGATGCCGGGACCCCGGTCTTCAGTTTCGGCGCGCACCCTTCCTCTTGGACCCCCCACGAACCTGCCCGTGATTCAAAACCCTCCTTGGTTTCCAGCACCTCCGCGACCGACTCCTTCTCCCTCGCGGGGACCGACCTTGATACGGAACTCTCGTCAACTCTCCAGGGTCTGTCACTGGGGAACCCGGCTCTCGGTTCATACCTCGGTGCTTGGGTCTCTACCGACGATCTTGTGGACTACCATGGGGCGGATGCTCTGGGTCCGTTCATTCCAGCAACTGGCCTCGTCGTCCGAGCGGGTGAGGATCCTGAAGCCTGGGTCCTCACCGACGCCCCGGGCGTAACAAGCTCCCAGACCATGGTTGATTTGGAGTCGTCGTCCTGGGTCTTGCTCAATGATCTCGTTTGCGACCTGACTGAAGATGCCTTCGTCTCCACCCAATCAATCCTCGTCTATCAACCAGATGGGTCTTCGAACGCCGTGGTTTACGTTTCGCTCACGGACCTCGATTCTACCTTGAGCGGTCTGCGGTTGGATCGCACTCCTGACTTCTTCCTCTATACCGACATCGTGGAAGTTTCCTCGGCTCTCGGCCTCGGTCCCGGCAGTGGTTTTGATGCCGCTACGCCACCCTCCGACCTCACTTCGGACTCTTATCTAAACGGGTCAACCCAGGCAGGATCGGAGGCCGAGCTCTTGGCGCCGTGCGGCGAGCTTGGGCCCGGTACCGGCATCACAACGGGCGGCACATCTGACCTACTACTCACCTCCACTACTTCGTCCCTCGACTCTACTTCGTCCCTCGACTTATCCACAAACCTCGCAGACAACTCTCTCGACTCTTCTGTTGACGTTGACGTCGCTTCCAACCCGGAGTTCTCCGACCCGAGCGGCCTCGGCGTTTCGGGGTGCCCGTGTGTGGGAAGCGGTAACTAAATGAGCCGGATCCCGGACCATGTCCCTCGGGCCGGTCGGCGACTCGGCGGTTCTCACTTACCTAGCTTTCTTCGCTGTAAACACGTCGTTCTCTCTGTGTCAAATCGTGTATCGTCGCATCGCTATTCACTGTACGGATTTAATGGGACTTCTGTTCGTACTTCACCGTTGCCGACCTTGTGCGCTCGGCGTGTTCGGGCGAACACGCCTTTGATCGGTGGACCCCTGCTCGGGTTGGGTCATACCCGAAAAACGGTGGGCCCTTGAGAATATAAGAGTGAAACTCCAGCACGCTGGCGACCCCCATCAGGATACGATGACCACCATTCTCGACGTCCAGTTATACGCCCATAGCGAGAGGCTCGTAGGCAAAGTCGTTCTAATAACTGGTGAGGAAGATGTGCCGCGGCGCGGGCCCTTCCACTTCGCTTTCTCATTCTCCTCCTTTCCGTAGGGGGAGCGGCCGGCATCGGGAGAGAAACCGCCCTGCAGTACGCCAGGTCAAAGTGCGTTTTGGTCGTCTGCAGCGGCTGATGACGTTGACGATTAATTAATTTCACAGAGCAAAACTCGTTCTAGGTGACCTCAACGAGCCTGGGCTGGAAAAAGTCGTATCGGAGGTTAGGAGAGGGGGAGGGTATGCTTAACCACACCGTTCATCATTGGGGCGGCCAATAACCTTTTCTAATCCATCAGGGAAGCCATTGGGCTGCGGTGTGATGTGACCGTATGGGATGACCAACTGAAGCTGTTCGAGGCCGCTATCGAGGCCTACGGCTCAGTGGACATCGTCGTAAGCTCCCGGTCTCCCTCACGGTAGAGACGCTCCCGGCTTATCCGTTCCCTAGGTTGCCAACGCTGGCGTGAACGAGATCGGCTCGTTTTGGAAGCCGAAACTCGAGAACGGCAAACCGATGAAGCCATCCACAGCCACTGTTGATATCAACCTTGTGGGAACCATATACAGTATGTGGACATGCCTAGGGTGATCTCGGAGAGTGACTCACAAATAACCTTCGCATATCCATCAGCCGCCCACCTAGCGCTCCATTACCTGAACGTGAACAGAACCCCTGAATGCACACTGAAGTCAATTGTGCTATTGGGTTCGATGGGTAAGTCGCCGTCGATTACCGTGCCCACTGGAGCCTTCTGAACGTCCACCGGTAGCTTCCTGGCAAGCCTCGGCACAAGGCGTCGTCTATTCCGCAAGTAAACATGCGGTTCTCGGACTTGCCCGTGCTATGCATGCCCCACTGTCTGCGAGGGGCATTAGGGTGGCTGTCGTGCACCCTTTCTTCACGGATACCGGTCTCATGACGACAATGAACCGCATCGCCGTCGCTGGTATCCCACTAACGCCGATCGAGCGCGTCGCCGGGACGATAATCTTTTCCTCCACTGATCCTGACATCGCTTCGACGGGCGCCGTATGGTTATTGCCGGATGGCGGGTCATTACTCCGTTTAGAGAAGGAGATCGTGAAGGGAGGGGTCTACGACATCATTGCTAAACGGAATAGGCAGTTTATCGGGTGAGCACACAACACTCCCCTTCGAGGCTCGGGCAGTTAGTCTGATCAGGAACTACAGAACAATAACTCGTCTCAAAATCGCTGCCGACGTTTTACATGCGCTGGGGCCCAAGATCGCGTGTGGGCTAACACTAGTTGTCGCTGCGGGAACACTGATCTGCGTTGGGTCTGGATGGTGACAGACTCGATGTGATAATTTTCGGACAATTTAGCAGTTAAGTTATGTTAGGACTTGAAGCTTCACGTATCAGCCCCTTCTTTGCGCATCTTGTAAATACTTAGGCATCAACATGTATATTTAGCACAACCCCGTAGTCGGGAGAATCGTTGAATCCGCGCGATCGTGATCGATTGCCGGACGACTCGCTTCATTGGGATCCGATTTGCACCGGCATGATGATCATTCCTGAGTTCGTTTGCGCGAGCTCGCTTTTACCGTGGTAAAAAGTGAACGCATGTTATTATACGTTGCATCAGGTCGATAACGGGGTCGGTCCATGGAACGATAACTGATTGTGAACACGCATCGGCCCATCTCTTCCGTTTCGAGAGAGGGTGAGTCATTTGGATGTTTTTGTACTTTGTGCTGGTCAACACAATTCGGTTTAGAGCGGTTAGGTGAATTGCATCAACTTTGAGTTCAGGGTTTATACCCGGGACAGCTGTAAGATGCTATTTCCCTTACTTCCCCCAAGTACGCACTCTGGCAGGTTCGATCCCTTGCGGAAACGGCATGGTCTTTCGTCCGCTTTACGTATGTACCTGTTGCAGGTTGACGTCCCGCCCAGGTGACTGCCCCGGACCGTCGAACCAACCGGCATGGTGGGAAGATATGAAGTCACAGAGGTATGACCCTTCATTCACTCCAAATGAGGGCCTGCCGACATTTCCTAGGATCCCACCAGCGTGGCGGGTGACAAAGGGTTGACACTGAACACATAAAACATGCGGATTTGGTGTAAGGGTTGTTTCTTTCTCCTTCGACCTTGGCGAAAATGCTGAACACCATGCGACCTCGGCGCGACGTACTAGACTTCGTGCGTGCCCGCTTCAGACAAATCATACAGAACCCGGTGGTCCTCTGGTTCACAGGAATCATCTTCGTCACCCTGGTGGTCATCATGATAATGATCCTTCTGCTCAACATCGATGTAGCGGGTGTGGATGATCTGCTCGCTGATATCCCACACAATGTCACCGGTGTACGTGATGGCTCTCGATGGCACTGGATATCCTGACTGATTGTAACAGATCGCAATCCTAGGACACATTTATCACCTCGACCTCAGCACCCGTGGACTTTCCATCAGTTGGTTACTGGCAGGGTGTGGCGACTATAGGCTATCGTCGTACCCTGGACATTTTGGCCGGAGCGCGACGACCTGCTCCCCAATGGACCGCCCGGTGGATGTGTATTTCGACAGGTTGGTGCAGGCTTCCACTTCATTGATACTGCGGCGATAAGTTTCCTGACCCCGCCTCCCATCTAGGAGTCGAGACCCCGTCTTCTCTTTCGATCCGGCTCTGCTCCCACAGAACCGAAGTAGTCATCAGAGCTTTTAGTGGGTCACCACTTGAGACATATTCCGACACGCCGCTCACACGTTTTACGTTCAGTATACCAGCTTTCATGGAGTTCTCACAAAATCACCAACTGGCCGTCTACGCCGGTGCGATTTATATCGCTGCGCCCATGGATACCCGGCACTGGTTCGACCAACCGATCCTTGCTCCGTACGACGACTACGTCTTGGACGTTGAGGCATTCGTCGTTGACACCGCTACCAACCAATCCCTACCCATCCTCAAATTCTCTGCGGCGGATCCGACAGATAACTTCTACGCGGACAACCAGATTGATTGGGATACAGAAAGTACATTCAACGGCGAACGGGTCCCCTCCAAGCACTTCCAGATGCGTGTCAAGAGGTCGTTTTTGTCCAAGATCTTCACCATCATACTTCTAATCGTCAATTGGCTCCTGACCGCCGGTTGTTTGCGCATTACTCTGCTGTCCGTGGTCGGACACGAGGAGCTCGGGGAAGGCACACTCCTCCTTCCTATCACAATCATCCTCACCATTCCAGCGTTGAGAGGGCTCTACGTCGGTTCCCCGCCATTTGGTGAGTATCCCAAGAAACCCACCTCGTTTCCCGTGCTGACCGGACCCCGCAGGCATCTTGATAGGTAGGCGCTCCGTGATATGGTGTGTGCTGGGTGCATGACCGCTGACTTACCCGGAAGATGTGGTTGGGTTTTTCTTACAGATCGTCATCGTGTCATTGTGTTCGCTCGTCCTCCTCATGCGGATGGTCCGGGACCGGAAGCGGGCCTTGCGGCGTGGGGGATCAATCCGAGAGAAAGGAGGGTGGTTGCGGAACGACAGAGGCTTGGGAGAAGCCGAAGAAATTCAGGAGCTCTACCGTGACGATGATGGCGACTGCGCACGCGTCTAGGATCTGTTCAGCGTTCAGCTAGTAGTGCTGTTGTATCCGTGGATTCATGTACTCCCCTTGTAGTTCTAGTAAGCACATGATATGTATCCCTCATAGAAGGCAAATTGAAGTCGCGCGAAGCCAGGCACTGGGTCTAAGGTAGAATAAGTTTACCCAGATTATCGTGAAAAACAGTCAGAATAATCCTACAATTAGACACGTGGATAGCCCTTTGTACTATTGAAACCCCCTCAAAGGATTTCGCCCGGATCCTGCGCACTTTTGAGTAGATTCTAAATAAAGTGATCAGTTATCCACACACATTATTGTGAGATTATTCTGGGTGTTTTTCGCGATAACCTGGTCGATATTATTCTACCCTGGACCCAGTGAGGACGGTTGGTAGGACCTTCGATAAGTCTGACCTCATCGTCGTTGCTCAGGGATCCTAGTTTCTGCCCTCTACCGCCGCCGCGGCCTGTCCTCTCAAGGGCGTTGGCCAATCAACATTGAACGTTGAAATTCTGGGTGTGTCACTTCAGCTTCTAAGTTCAGACGGTCATCACATGTGGTAGGTCCTATACCGGACGATAAGATTCACGCGGAGAACCGGTAGGGGTACACTTGAAGGGCGTGGAGCATTGCATAGAGTGTGGGAAATGAAATCAGATGACAATGAGGTGGATATCTGACCCCTACGACTCTTCAACCCTCCTCATCGCTGTCATGGCTGACCACATCGACCTCTAGACCGTATTCCACATGTAAGACGTACCCCCTGAGTTCCAACTCATCCCCGGGTCAAGTTCGTTCCGTCCACCGACGATCCTAACAGTCCTGAGTTTTGCCTCGATGCCCTCGCTCTCGCCATTTCTATAACACGCTCGATATGGGATTCCATCGCGTTGCCGTGGAGAACGAGGATTAGTTCCTCTAGTTTTGGGCAAACAACCACATTCGATAGACTTGTGTTGGGGTTCAAGGCGTCCACGAAGGCGCTCGGGTTTCCCCAATGAGACCTAAGGGAGAGGGTGCACAGGTTTTCCATGGCAAGAAGCGTTTGGTTAGGAAGGTTTCTGGACAGACAGTCGTCATTGAAAACCTCCAGCCGTTCGGTTTTCGAGGTGTCAAACCGGGCCAGAATTTCAACCGCCACGCAGATGTTGTTGTTTCGGGACGTTGTCATTTGGAGTTGCCCGTTCAGTCCCCTAAGCCGCATGTGTTGGTTGGGTTCACCAACACGAACGTCGATGAAGTCGGAGAGGTTCCTAAGGTTATCCAGAGACCTGGGGAGATGGTCCTCGACTGTGGTGCCGAAGGATTTCACGTGTATCATCAACTTCGCGCCCACTGGGATCAACAGGTGATCGAGCAAGAGGGACGAAGGTTCACCCCCGTCGACTTCCATCTTCTTTGAGCAGGCCAATGATGCCAATCGCCTATGTTGACCACAGAAGTCGGGGTTGCGAAGTGGGGGCGGACATTGCGGAGGTGAGGGGCGCCCTCAAAGAAGTCAAGAAACTGTCCGATGGAGGTATCGCCTGACAGGACGTTCTCCAGCGCGAACGACGTGAGGTTAATCATATTCCTCCAAGGCAACTCCGTGTGAACGTGCTGCAGACACAACCTGCGCAACGAGGAGAAGTCTCCGTTGAAGAGGGCGGGTGTGAGTGTAGGGTTGTGATACAACCAGGATACAGAGCAGCCGTCTATGGTCAGCCTCTCAAGAAGGGGCGCGGGGCAAGACATGAGAGCGGTGATGCTTCGCAGGTTTCCTGAGGTCCCTCTGACGAGGAGGAATTTGAACCGACCGGTGGCCTGGTAGGGGAAGACCTTGAGCGTTCGAGGAAATCTCCCTCCATACCTGGCACACGTGGGTTAACGCAATTAGACCTCAGTCGTTCCGATATTTGTGGCGTAGATCTCGGGAGTCGGGAACGAGAGCAAGGACTTCAGGGGGGATCCGGTTGATTGGGGCAAGCCGGTTCTTCAAGGACTCTGGCGGAGGAGCTCGAGAGTGTCCTACTCAAGAACATCAACCTATAAAAAAAAACGGGACGAGTTAGTCACCGTCCACCCGGTAAGTTCGTCAGTTGGTCCAACCTTCGGCTTTGTCTAAGGTAGCGCTGGGAGGTCGATTTCAATCATCCGGTACGGCATGTTTCATTGTTCCCGGGCGTCCCTCGCGGCAAAAGCGACACCCTGGAGAAATTCCTTTGCAGAGTGTAAGTATTGAGAGACAGGAGAGACTCGACTGGTGGTGGAGGTGGACATATCGCGGATCAGCCGATCGCGCCCGTCCCTCGCATCCCTTCAAGCTTTGCATTTCGATGGCAACTTCCCTTTATCGCCATCCAGGAGCCCCCATGTCGCCGCGGACCCTGGTAGACGCTGAATATTTGCAGGCATCGCGTCAAAGCATCTATCAGTTTCACCACTCGCGCTCAACGTCGCGCCGGGATCAGCAGGGTTCTCGCTTGGCCGGGGCCTGCAATGCTCGCACCCTTTAGCATCAATCATTTACCCGGGCACCGGTGATCCAGTACAAACGACCCTGAAGTTTGAACTCACGGGCCTCTACGTGGCAGTCGGAGTAACGAAAGTACTGCTCACACACCTTTTCTCGCTAAACATGACTTCTCTTAACGACGACCAACTGGTTCAGTTCGGCGAACGATCAAAGGGAAAAGTCGTTCTTATCACTGGTGAGGCCTATCGAAACGTTGACGTGTTGGCATCGTCCGCTAATTACAAACATCGCGTCATCCACAGGTGCTGCGTCTGGGATTGGGAAAGAGTCTGCATTCGTATTCGCCCACTTCAAGTGAGTTCTCCTAACGTTCGTCGAACGTGCACCAAGTTCACCTCGGGGGAACAGGGCCAAACTCGTTTTGGGTGACCTCAACGTTCCCGGGATCGATGAAGTCGTAAGGGAAATCAACAAATCCGGGGGGTACGTGGTATCGAGCGAGTCCGACGCTTCCGCACCTTTTGACACGAACGTTTGCGACAGCGAGGCCGTCGGCCAAAAGTGTGACGTCACAAACTGGGATAGCCAGCTGGCCTTGTTTGAGCTAGGGATATCGTCCTTTGGTGCCATAGATGTGGTGGTACGCCCTTCTTATTCCGGGGCTAACATGTGGTCACTCATGGGTCTGTGATAGGTGGCGAACGCTGGCATCACCGAAACTGGCGCTTTCTTCGGGGGTAAATTGGTGGACGGAAAACCTAGGAAGCCAAGGACCACGACCCTCGACGTAAATATCAATGGTGCTATTTATTGTGCGCGTGTTTCCGGCTCCCTCCCGTTGCGTGGTGTTCTGACGAGGATTCAGCAACTTCGTTGGCCCTGCACTACTTAGAACTTAACAGGGCCTCGCGATCCGACCTCAAGGCTATCGTGGTAATGGGTTCTATGGGTAAGGTGGATCGCAGCAGGTTGTCGGTCGCGTCTCACACCAAACCTTTAAGCGTCTTGGAGCTGTATTCCCGGTGCCCCAATGTACACCGCCAGCAAACACGCTGTGCTCGGGTTCGCTCGTTCTGTGGCGGCCACGGTCAAAGGTCGGGGTATTCGCGTGAACGTCATCCATCCCTTCTTTAGCGGTAAGTCCCTCGACGTGACACCAACATAGAACGTGAGCCCTAAGGAGTGTACAGCGACCGGGATCTTGAACGCGGTTAACATGGTTTTCCTCGCGGGACTGCCCATGACTCCCGTAAACCGAATCGCAATCGCTACACTTTACGCGGCGACGAATCCGGATATAGAAACCAGCGGGTCGGTGTTCGCGTTGATCGACGATGGGCCCGTATTGTACCTCGAAAAAGAAGTCATCAAGGGAGGCGTTTACGATATCGTGACTGCTCGGGCAGCAAGGGTCACTACGTGAGTGGGTTTCTTTGGTGTTTCCTACCTTGATTATAACCCGCCCCCCAGTGCTGTGACATATGTTCGAATTTGGACCGATGTCGCAAGGGTTCTCGTCCCAAAAATGTACAAGCTCGCAATCCCGGTGGGTCTTGCAGCGTTGGCATACGCGTATATGCACATGTAGCAATCAGTAGTATGGTCGTATGTTCGTAGATGATACTGTCCATCTTGGTCATAGAGGTTTTGTGGGTGATACCCTCCCAGGTTACGACGGTTTACGTTTATTCCATCCTAACAGCCCGCGTAGCTCAATCGGATAGAGCGTCAGACTCTTAGCTTACGCGGGCGATCTGAAGGCTGCGAGTTCGACCCTCGCCGTGGGCTAGTTGTTTTGCTTTTTACTTCTTACGGAGGGGGTACAAGACCCGTTCCCGGTCGGGGTTCGCGAAGTGCCCCCATCCAGGTCCCAGGTGTCCCATGCTTGGCAGGAGATGTCGATGTAGAAGGGTGCCACCAGGAGGGATTTGCTCTTCGATACCTGTGGCCCTTCACGGGATAGCTCCACCGCTGCGATTCCAGATACGGATCCTGATGGTTCCCTTACTATCATGGGGGTTTGATATTCACCCGAATTCATGTGTACGTGTCGTACATCCTACGGACAGTCACCCAGTACATTGGTGGTTGTAGCTATCCGTAGCGCTCGACATTTACATATCCATTCCAACTGAGAAGTCCAACTCTGCGGCGGTAAATCATCTGCCTGTAAACCCAACGGAGGGTTCCTGTCGACAAAACAACCATTCGCCGGATCGTCCACATAGTACGTATCGTGGGTTAGCAACATCTTGTTTACCATACCCACCCCCACTGGAGAGCGCTAGAGCACCGGGGATGGGACCCGGATGGGGAAGCTCAATCTTCAAGCTTCAAGCTCGGAATGACTCTATTGGTCCCGGGATCGAAACTGCGGCATCCTTTATGATTTGTGTGGTGTCGACGTTGGTTGCCCGAACGAGTCGTACGAGGAGCACGATCAGCACGATCCGCCCGCGCGCTACGCGCTAGACTCGGATGTATTTCTTGTACGCCTTGGCAAAGGGGGGCGTTCCCGGTCGATCAAAGCCACCAAACATTTGGCCATGGGGATTTTGTCTACGACGATGACGGATAATCTGAGTTTGTTGATTTCTCTGATTAACTCATCGGGCCCTTGTCTGTACGTTGACTCGGATTCGTACCGCAGATCTTGAACAATGCCCCCGCGCCCACCTGAGGTAAAAGAAGCTGAGAAGAACCTCCATTTCTATCTCTGGGACGCTGACAGACAGTAGAACAATGGGGGTTTCATCCGCCTTCCCTTCTGTAACCCCTGGGGATTTTGAACATTGTTCTGGGTACCTCAGACTCTGATTCTGACATATCCAGAGGGGGATCAAGCATGGCGACTTTCGATGTTGGTCGGCGAGGAACTCGCACAGTCGGTGAGCTCCGAATAATTGCCCCTCGACCCATTCACGTCCGTCCTCGAGGCCCCGGAACCCGTTCGCTGAAGTCGATCCGCCAGCGCAGAGGACTGGGCGGGCCTCAGTTTTCGCTGACGCAAAAGCTTGTTTATCGTAGCGGCGCCAGGGCGCCAGTCACCTGCCCTCATGATTCACTTGCATGAATCATTCTTCGCGACCTTGCAAGAGCTTCCTTGACAGCTCACGGGTTTTCCGCGATTGTGCAATGGAATTCTCCGAAGATAACCTTTGCCAGTCGGATCACTCGCTCGTGTGCTGAATCTAATGTGAAGAACACTTTGGCCAGGTCAACAGATTCATCCCCAAACGTTGCTTGAACGATGGGACTGTGAGCCGCAATGCCTTCGCGACTTGGGATCCGGGGTCGTCAGAACAGAAGGTGGCTGGACCCCGATATATGGAACCCAGGTGGAATGACAAATTGATATCAGACAAGGATGATAACGTTGCTGATAGCAGCCGGTATTACATGATGAAACACCCATCCCTGTCAAACCCAACCTCTCGCGCAAGTTCCGCACTCGCCTCTCGTTCGTTGGAAAGCAGTTTTTCTCGCGATTCCACGGGGAACCAGTCGGCCATGAAATTCATTAGCGCCCAATCCACGTTGGCTGGCGAAGGGTGAGGGTTAGCAAGGGGGCTGCGCCAAGCAAGCAGGAACGGGACTGCTCACAGCGGTCGGCTGCTAGAACGCAAGGCGATCGACACATCGGGCAGTTTGCCTTGGCCTGTTTTTGCATCTTTGCCAAACACCTAGTATAAGAGTTAATTAATAATTCCCCTCCCAATCACCTCACGGGCGCCCTTACCTGACACAAAACAGGTGCCCACACGATAGCCGGATTGGCTTGAAAGCTATGCTTGTGCATATGGCGCACGAATAATCATCGACATGGGGTATGATAGGGAGTATAGTCTCCCCGATGGCCTGGACGAGGAGTTGTGGTAGCGGCCCAGGGTGGTGGGGTGGTGGGATCAACGCCCTTGACGTTTGGTCCGTCGATGGTGAACCTGTTGGGACCTCCACGTCCACCACACCAACTGTGGAAACAATATCATGAGGTAATGATGGTGGAAAGGGCAGTGCCGTCAGCTTGAAATGCTTTTTCAAAATCTTTCGGGTGGCCTCGCTGCTTGCGTAGTTTAGCTGTCTCGAGTTAGTTCCAGTCATTGCCTGGGAACGCGGGACCGCAACCTTACTTTTTTGAGGTTCAAAATAAGGGTGTTGAGTTCGAGAAACGCTTCGACCTCAAGATGGGCCTTCTTGGACTTCCCATGGAGAATGCCGCTTTTCTCCACCCTCTCCAGGAACTGTGCCATGCGGACCTCGGTGTCCTCCAGGGACCTCTCCCCGCGATTTCTTTCAGCTATGCTGTCGAAAACCTCGGCGTCGACGTAGAGATCCAAGAGGCGCCTCCATAGATATAGATCCGACCTGGCGTCCAACCCCGGTCGGAAGACAGACTTGGTGGATGGTATGTCGATGGACCCTGGGTCATCGTTGATCGAGAAAGGTCGGTAAGATGCGTCGGTCTGTGAGATTGGTATCGCGCTGTCCGAGATGGACTTGGAAAGGTCCGCCAGGCCCACCATAAATTCTGAGCGTACGGTGGTAAGTTGAGTAGACAAGGTATCCACGGCGTTCGTAAGAAGTTCGAAGAAGGCAGCGTCCGAGGCAAGGGGTATGATGTACTCGCGTGCCAGGCTACTTGGAATGGGCGTTGAGCAGAGGGCAACGGGCTGAGTCCTAGTCACTCACGAATCGGTCGGGGAATTTTCCAAAGAGGCCAAGGTAGGAACGTAAGGCTACAGTCCGGTGTCAGAATGTGAGTTTTTGTCGTGTGCGCCCTCACTCACCGCAGCATCCGCGTCGGCATTCTTGTCAACTATCAATCTAAGGCGGGGGACTAAATGCCCAAGGTCGTTGTCCACCTCGTACAATAACCTGAGACCTGAGCCAGCGAGCGTGTGAGGCTGGATCGTAATCGTCGTTTGTTTGTCGGAGCTGCCAGGTTCTTCCCTCATCGCGTTGAGGACATCGTTCCCTTGCTTGACGAGATCTCGTACAACCTCCGGGCTAAAACCAAGGGATGCCAACTCCTGGACGACCTGGTTGAGGGATTTCTTGAGCTTTGGAGGGTTACTTGGGTCAGGAAGCGAAGAGGGCCGGCGAAGGTTGGGGACTTGCCTGGCGGTAGTCGATCGCACTCTCCCTGAGTTCTTGAGGCAAAGAGAGGAGGATCTGGGCATAAGACTTGGAGAAGTGCATTTCTAGGCTGGCGGTCCCTGGGCCTCGTCCAAGGGCGGATCCGTATGTAGGTAAGTAAGTGGGGGGAACCGATCGTCCATCGAACTGGGTCCCCACGGGTCCGCACTCCCTCCACAGCATGGCGTGTTCATGCCACAAAATTCACACCCCCTTGTAGCTACAAAGCTAGTCTAGAATCAGTCCGTTCGGGGACACGCTCTGCGCGCGAGGATAATCCAGAGCGGAGGGAAGCGTCTGGTCGGTTGAGGCTTACCATTGAGATCAACCGAATCTGGTTCAAGATCAGAACTCGATCGGAGGTTGTGCCTGGCACACGACCACTCCAGCGCGGCTCTACTTGGGAAAATTTCTGATTTCGATGTCAGCCCAGCTGGATCGAGGCTAGTGATAACGAAATGCTGTTGTACACAATCAGGTAAGCACCGGATTTTTACTCGCAATCCGATGGCGCGTTTCCAAAAAAAACGCACGCAAGAATTCGTGGTTTGCGTTCTGAGCGTGGAACATCGGAAGAACAAGACGTCGATGGGTGACGAGTGATCTGGGTTCTCAGGGAGCAGGAGGAAACGCCACTGAATGACCAAGTCATTCTGGGTTCCCTCTCAAATCGAATCACTTTGACAATCCAACTGCCACCGTGGTTCCAAAGCAACGGGTTGTGGACCATACCGGTGACGCCGGACTCCACCCCCGAACGCAAAATCCTGCGCGGGTTTTTCGAGAAAACGAGGGATTGAATTCCGAGCCGTTGTAGCGCCGGTTTCGGAGCGTATTTACAACTAGAGCGCCAATCGGATGTGCTGCCCATCATTGGTCTGTGTGGGTGGGTGACTAGATAAAATCCGAGCTCCGGCCAGGTGCGTCTTGCACAGTTTGTAATATGGAGATAGAGAATGCAGATTCAAAAAGAAAAAGGGCTGGTCCATGTGATTGGCGGTGGTCACGAGGTCGTTCAAGGGGGGAACGGGCGTGGGTGCCCGTTGGTGATGCCGGGTCGTTCCTGGTATGTGTCGGCGAGGCGCCCGACGTTGTAGTTGTGTCCGGATGAACGTGAGTGACGAGAGCTGGGCGAGAGAGAAAGCACGATTGTCAAAGGTTGGTAAGAGTACGACCGCCAGGCTGGTGAATTCTCTCTCGTGCGTCGTGTGACGAACGAGGTCGTGTGAGCGGAGATCTTATCGGGGGGATCCGAGGGATCTCCTCCGTTCCACGTTCCAAGCAAAGTTTATTGAGGACTGAACGTTTGCCGGCGCATTCCCGGAAGGTGAGGTTACGACCAAGATAACTTCTCACCAGATCGCATGTGCGTCCCTTTCGACCCACAGCGGCTAGTTCCGATCGCGCACGTTCGTCCCCCACTGCCAGTCTGCTCTCTCTTTATTAGCAGCTGAGCATGTCTTCTCTCTCGTCCCCCTCCCCCTCGCTTGTTCTCGACTCCACCTCCTCGCAGCCTGCTATATCCCATGTCCACCGCTGCTCTCCATTCCACCCCCCATCGCGTCAAGCGCGCTAAAGCTGCCGCTTCGCCCCCAAAACCGGCGCACACGACAGAGAAACGGAGCGCCTACGTCGAAGATATCCCCTCGGGGTCGGACGAGCTCGAGGGAGACAACGATTCTGACTACCACGAGGCTGCCGTCCCCCCGTCCTTCGTCCAGACAAAGGGTCGACCCAGGAAGTCCGGAAAGATTTCCAGGTCGGCACGCGACTCTCTTCGCAAGCAAAACCACTCTCGCATCGAGAAGGCTCGCCGTACAAAGATCAACGAGGCCCTCGATACCCTTCGTGCTCTTGTCCCTCCAAACATTGGTGAGGACGGCAATGACGAAGACGAGGAAGGTGGCGAGGG
>Ga0307516_10002803_pt1 | contig 22971 bp, 29 predicted proteins | sample 19_EM_MG_FD_203310 | JGI IMG/M metagenome (GOLD analysis project Ga0307516, IMG submission 203310) | Populus trichocarpa ectomycorrhiza microbial communities from riparian zone in the Pacific Northwest, United States - 19_EM | ecosystem: Host-associated > Plants > Roots > Unclassified | place... | reverse complement strand
GAAGCAAAACTTATATGCAACCGATAGGCCTCACCTCATCCCAAACTTCTCGCGGTCAAAGTCATCAAGGACATGTTCCGCAATTTTCGGGTCTGGGAACCCCAAGGACCAGTAGTATTTCACCCGCTTGTGAACCTCGGTTTCTGGTTGCGCTGCAGTTGAACCAGGACGTTAATTAGCTGGTTATAACTACTCATATAGACAGCTAAGAGAATCAGGTCACTTACGCAGCGGCTTGTGCTGATTGTGTCTTGGGGCCATAGCAACTGCGAATTAATAGTGCGCTATGGCCAATTGAGAAACCACAGTTGCAAGTCGCAGGCGGCAGTACTGCCGGCCAGGAAGCTTGTTGTGTCAGTGCCTCGTGTTGTTTACTACAATTTAGATACTAGGTCTTGGCAGGGTCTCTACTCGCGGCTCCCCAGAGTCCTTTCATGATTTCCATCAAGCACGGTACGGAAAAAAGTGTATGAAGAAGATATCGATAGTAACTACGTTTGGGTTTAGATACTTGTCAAAACCGCCCACTGGCACAACCGGAACAAGAGAAACGCGCCCCCCAATTCCCGAATTTCCTAAGTATGTACATCATTACATGACATCACGAACATGAAGGCGTGCCTTGGTTTTCAATGTCTCTTTCACCACGACGAAGGCCTAGAACATCTGAATTCATCAAGTACAGTACGAAAAGTGAATTCGAACAAGGTGCTGTAATAACTACGTTTACCTGTTTGTCCAGACTTGTATCTGACATTCTCAAACCATTCAAGCCTGATCAGATCTCTGTCGGAATTATCCCGGAATTATCGGGAGTCCTACCTGGTCCTACTCGAACGGGGTGGGTTCGCATAATTGTAGGCCCTCCTACTGCATATCGACTCGGGTTTGTTCGACCCTGTTTCCTTGATTGATCACTCTTATAGTCAAGTCGAACGAATTGTCCAAATGTCCCATCATCTGCCCTCTGCTTGCGACACTCCACCCTTGCATCCTTACTCTCCATGGCATTTGAAGCACGCGCCGGTAGCAACGACGTACCGGAACAACAGCGCGAGAAGCTGTACATTCCTGACACCATGGCAAAATGGCTGTGGACGAGGTCGATTAATCCTCTCGAAGACGTGGTCACCGCAGAGTCCATCGCATGGATGTCTCAGTTCCCGTACTTCACCCACAGAGGCTGGGACTACACAGATGTCCTGCTTAAAACTTGTACTGGTGGGGAAGGGATCAAGTTTCTTTGCTATCTCTACTGATCGATGCTGATAGGTCGTTTCACCGCCCTGATGTGTCCCACAGCCTCAAGAGGTTAGTAACAAGAGAAGCAAGAACCGAAAAAAAGACTTGACGTTGGCTCTTAGAACACCTCCGTATTGGTGTCGATCTCATTCATCTTTTGTTCGTTATCGAGGATCACGCAGACGTCGAGACAGCACCCGTTGTTCGTGAGATGGTGGACGCATTGCTGGATATTCTGGATAACCCCTACAAGCCCATCCCTGCAGGCGAAATCATGCTTTGCCACGCATTCCAGGAGTTTGTCATTTCCATTCCTAGAACAGTTCTCTCCACGATCTCATCCCAAATCTTCGGCAGCTTCTGGGTACGGGGAATGTCGGTTGCCCCTTCCAGTACTACAGTGAAGCACTTCAGGCTCACTTTCACCGACTATCTGGAGGCGGTCGTCGTTCAGGCCCAGCACCGCGACGATCACACCCTATTTCAAACCGTCGAGGAATATGTCCTCTGCCGAAGAGAAGATATCGCCATTCGTCCGCTTTTCTTTCCATGTCAACTCCACTTGAATATACCGGACGAGGCTCTCTTTCATCCAGTCATCACAAAAATGGAGTATCTTATAGCCCTCATAGTCAGTATCGACAACGTAAGTCTGTTTCTCGTCCATGCGAGAGAGATCATGTCGACTTGCTCCGTTTAGGATATGGCATCTTACAACAAGGAGCAAGCCGTCGACGACCTCGGCCGGAATCTCATCGCACTTTCCATGTGCTTGTTCAACTTGAATGTCGCAGAGGCGATGGACTGGGTATGTAAATACCACTACGAGAAGCAGGCCGAGTTTCTCGCTCTCCGCAAGCAAGTCCCTTCCTTCGGGGTCGAAGTGAATGAGGCGCTCGAAGAATATGTCGATCTTTTGGGAAACGTGGTGCGAGCTAACCATTGTTGGAATTTTGAATGCAAGCGCTACTTTGGGGACATGGGACTCAAAGTTCTGGAGGATGGATGGGTTCCGCTATTTCCCAAAGTCGTCGATATGGCGGGCCAGTTGTACAAAAAATAAATAGTTACCCAAATTAAACAGACCACCTCACGCGCTTTCGACCAATGGTTGCGCATTTTTTCGAAACGCGCACATGTGTCGGTCAGATTTTGTCCATGTACATACTCTTCTTCGTCGTGCACGGTTATCTCTCCCTCTCCTGCACAGTTTCGAGGACCATTGCATCACCAAGGAAGCAGGAATCAGTTAGGCTGACCTACTCAAAGCTCCGAGTCTCCGGCCTAGTCGAATATAAACGAGTGGTATTCGATCAAGCACAGTACGGAAAAAAAGAGTGAAGCAGATAATGACTACGTTTAGATATAGATACTCGTCATAACCGCCCACCGGCACAACCACAACAAGAAAAACATTACATTAAACACGCCCCCCAATTCCCAAATTTCCTACGTACGTCATTACATGACATCACGAAGTTGAAAGCGAGGACACGTCTGCCTTGGTTTTAAATGTTTCTTTTACCACGACGAAGGCCTAGACAGGTAACAATTCAATACCATACACACCAAAACGAAAAAAAAGAAAACGTACCCAAACTTCTCTCCTTTCGCAAGCACCCTAAGCGGCGTCCCAGCAGCATCCGCGCCATTGTTGAACACTGTATTCCTATAATCCAAAAAAAAAAAAAAAAAAAAAAAAAAAAAAAAAAAAAAATAAAAAAAATAAAAGAAAAAGAAAAAAATAAAATAAAAAAGTCAGTGAAGCAACGACCGGGTCGAAAAAATCGTCAACGTACCCCCACCAAGCATTAATGGTCGTAGCACCAATCTACCAAGTCAGATAGGAAAAAAAAAACAAGCAACCAAGTCAGAATCCCGTAGAAAAACATGCACCACAACGCAACACATACCGTTCCGCTGTTCGGGAACTGCAAGCAGAAGAAAATCACCAGCACCGAAATGGCAACACCCGAATCAAGCGCAGCCGACAACACATCTAAGTATCCGTACGCGCGTCAACATCGAACACATCCACGACTAAAAGGTAAGAATCCGGAACGCACAGTTGTACTTGGTCCACCACGAAAAGTGGCGCCTTCGAATAACATACTGGAAGACGAACCCGACGATGCTGAATGAAAGAAAAAAAAATCGTCGGTATCCCGTCTCGCAAAGTGACAAAACCATCCAACTCACGCCCAAGGAACGTAGTTGATCGCCGTGGCCGGTGGGATATACCCGGTACCGTTGAAAATGACAGGGCTTTGCATTATTGAAAGGTCAATATCACACACAGACAAGGACCATATGAAGCTTACAAGCTGCAAAAAAGAAAACCGGGTCAGCGCCAAAGCAAAAAAAAAACATTCATAGCCGAACTCACTTGATGTATTTCAAGAAGCTGTTGGGGTACTTGTTGCTGGCGAAATACACAACAGCGGGTGCGATCGCGCCGATCAGGAAGAAGAACACCAGGCCTGTCCGGGGAAATAAATGTCAGTCTTCAACTATAGCAGCACATAGAAAGAATCCCATCGCACCGCTGCAGGGAAAAGAAATCAGATTGCGGACAAAAAGAAAATGGAAAACGAGGGCACGTACTAGTACGTCTGCCCTTTTGAGAACTGCAACCCAGGTCCAATGACACCCCACTATCAAAATACCATCAGTACCACAAAACACGTATCAAAAAAGAACGACACCCACGATGATGCTCGCAGTACCAAAGACCTCGGTACTCGGGCAGATAAATCTAGAGAGAGAAAAACCGTTCGTTCAACCGAAAAATAGAGCCGCAACGACACGTACCCGTCCTTTTGATCAGGCGAACACATATCCCTAAAAAGAAAGCAACAATTCAGCACAAAGAAAAAAAAACAACCCCTCAATCTGGACGACTCACGGGATATTCGTGAACATCCATGCTTGCACACCCAACTGGACAGTGCCAGCAATGACAGTAGCCACCACCTAAATCAGAGGCAGAAGGCCGTAAAAAAAAACGAATCTCCTAAAAAGGAAACCAAAAGAACGGACCTGGGACAAGAACATCGCTCGTGGAGGGACTGGCGGCTTCAATGAGGGATCGAAACAGCATAGGCGGCGGTTTGGGACGTACTCTTCATGTAATGGCCGAGCTTGAAATCGGACGTGAAGGACAGTGCTTGAGCCATGGTCTACATCGACAAAACAAGTGGTCAGATTGATCCGAGATAGATAGGTAAATGAACATACGATGTAACCCCAGGTCTTGAACAACATCATTGCGATGGGATGGCCGGGGAGAGCATATCTGAGAAAAAAGAATTGAGAAAAGGGTCGACGCTAAACGGACGAGCCACATACCCGATGATCAATTCCGTAATGACGCTTTATCAATCAATAAATCAACAAACCGAAAAAAAAAACGTGAACGATAATCGCAACTTACTTCAAACCGATCTGCTGGTTGGTGATAGCCTGAATCATACCAATCGGGATGATGTACGTGAACGCTGTCGCAGTGCGCATGAGCATCCCACCCAAAACGAATTTCAGAAAAACACCCTCTCACCGATGATGAGCGCCAAGACGAAAGCCCAAACGGGCATCTTTCTGCAAGTCGCAAAAGCACGATCAGCACCTCCGGGAAACCAGAGTCGCTGAAGGACACCTACGTGGGCCAGACTTCAATGCTGATAATCCCCAACGCAAACATGCTCAAGAAGATGAGGAGATACCACCATTCGGGAACTGCCAGACATCAGTTGCGGAAAGAGATTTAAAAATGATGCAAAAACGTTTACCTTGAGGATACCTCGACATCAAACGAGCATGAATATCCGGCTGTTCATGAAGTGCACGGCGAGATTGGGCCCAAATCTGCTTGCGGAAGTAGAGGAAGGCGTGTGTGAGTGTGGCTAGACACATGAAAACATGAGCGGTGTAGATGTTGATGACGAGTTTATGCGACAAATACCTGTGATGGAGGCGAACGAGAGTCTGTAAAGGTATATAATGAGTCATCATGCAAAAACAAAACAAAAAAAAAGAGTGTGAGATGGGGATTCACCCGTAAGAAATAGCGAAAGTGGTGCTGCAGAGGATTGAGCTTCAACGGCTTGGAAACGGAATGAGGGATACGAACGACAAAAAGAGCGGGCTGTATGCATGGTAAGCCTCGATGTCGAACGTAGAATCGGCCTTGAGAATGCGAGTAACATTGTATCGGTGCTTCTGGTTGTCGAACGACGTGCGGGACGAGATGCTGGAGAAGAATTCTCCCGTCAGCAAATCGAGCGATAAATGACAGATGAGGGAAGCTCACGGCATGTACTGCGCATACCACGTATTTGTGAACTGGGGCCTGGGTTGAACAACGATGTGGGAAGGACGGGGAGAGGATGCGTACGTAGAGAATTGGTGTGAGGAACCCTGAAACGATTTGATGAGAGTTGAGACGCATATAGGGATGGGTTGACGTACAGAAGAAGAACAGGAATCCGGCAAAGACGTTTGCTTCGGCCCACCCTATAAAATGAACGGAATGAGTGGGGTGGTGGGATGGGATATCGACGAAACACACAGGGTGTCGCGAGGGGGGAACCGATATATCTAGAGTCGGGATTGTCAGTCGATGATGGATTCCGTAAGAGTGAAAGACATACGCGATTTGACTCCAATCGAATGTTACCACGGACATTCCCTGCGGGAGGGTTATTAAAGTGAAAAGAGACAGGGTAGGCAGTGACGGCTGACCATTCCGTGGATGTATCTGCGCTCCGCGGTTAGTATAACATTGGTAGGAAGAAAAGAAGACTAACCCAAAGAGAGCAGCAATCTCTTTAGCAAGGGTCAGACATGGAAGCATACAAAAGGCGAGGAATACTGACTGGGGTCTTCGGGTTTGATCCAGGTGACCCATGAAAAGTAGGAGAGGGCTTGGACTACAAACGACTTGAACATGCCGATAAAAAAGGTTGGGGAGCGACGAACAGATGTATCCGGGGAAGAAGTCTGTCGGAGCGATTGAATAAAACTGGAAGAATCTAAAACGACGTGGACTTACACCAGACGAACGAGACCAAGAAACCGTAGACAAAGAAGCGCTCACGGCTGATACCGCCACGGTTACCCATACCTGCGTATTGGGTAGAGTGCAGGGTGTTGAAGAGAGCGCAGTTGACGAGATTGGCAGGCCAGATCATGGCGGGAGGTGCGACGAGGAAGCGGCGGGCGACACCTCCGATGGAGAAGCCGATGAGCTGGGTGGACATTACGACGAACCATTGGTCTAAACGAGAGTGAGGTCAGAGGGCGGTGAGGACTCGTCATCGCAAGACGCACAGCTAAAGTTCCATTGCTGGTCGTAAAACACGCGTTGGACCGCAATGATATCTGTCGCATAGGCGGACTGATAGCCTACAGTTGCCTAGGGGATGAAAGGGTGTGAGACCGGGAGAGGGTCTACGTGAGTTCACGAACCATGATCTAAACAGTTTGTGAGGATGATTCGGAGAGGAAAAACGGAGAGAACGCACGGTGACCAAGACATGCTCCTTGACGGTAAAAGGACCGGGATTCAAGGGATAACCGAAGATACTCCAGTTGGGAAGCCAAGCGGCGGCGGCGCGGCCGACGGGGAAAGACAGGAGCTGAGCGACAATGCCGCTTATGGTGACGGAGGGATAGCGGAAGAAGAAGAACTGGTTGAGACCGGGGAGCAAGACGGACCAAAGGATGCCGATGATCCAGGCGCGGAGGGTGGAGACGGGCATGTCGAAATCATCGGTGTTGGCGACGGCGGAACGGACCTCGGGATAGGGGCTGTCGTCCTCGAAAGCGAGCGCCTGGTCCTTGTCGAGGTTTGGATCATCGAATTGGTTGCCAGTGATCTCCTACGGTGCTATGAGTGGTGGATAACGAGGGAGAAAAAAAGAGAGTACCGCAATGACATCGTCTGGAAAGAGGTGGTGGTTAGAAAAGAAGGAGAGGTGTGGGAGGGGACGTACCTACCGGAGATGAATTCGCCAGCCTCGACACGTTTGTCGAGGGACGGGTCGCTGCCCTTTGAGAGGTCTGCCATGGCGGAGTGGGAGGGGGAAAGTCGGAAGGGAGAGTGGGTTTATATCTGTCGGGCCGTGATCTGACACATATGGAACGACGAGGTTGCACATGGCCGATATGATCTTCGGTAGCTATTCAGTCTTCGCTTCCACAAGGATCCACAGAACGCGTCTTGTGGCCAGACGTCAACGGTGGGCACGGCACTCTTGACACGACGGTACACCATTAACACCGAGTGGGAGAGTACTCCCCAAGATATAACTCACGATGTATGCTATCTTACGAGTCCACGAGGACCCATACTTATCATATGATGGGACAGTCTGGCTATACCGGCTTCGGAATCCGACATCATTACTGCGGCCATCTTGTCACCGGCCATGTGCAACGAATATCCTTTTCCCTCCCCACGAAACCCGAGAATTCTCCTGCTCTTCCTCATCTTTCTCGCCTCCCTCTTTCTCTTCAGAACCCCTTCCTTCAACTTCAACCTCGCCGAATGGCCGTCCACACCGCCCACTCAAACCCAAGACAACGTCAACACCCTCGGCATCGCCTCCAGGATCTACGTCATCTCTCTTCCCGGCAGACCAGACCGCCGCAACGACATGGAGCTTCTCCGCGAAACCCTGGGACTCCGCTGGACCTACATGCAAGCCATGGACGCCAAGAACCCAATCGTCGACAGGATCCTCCACTCCGTCCAAACCACCCGCGAGTCCACCGAAACCGATCCCTTCATCTGGCCTGAACACATCCCTCCTCAAGACGAGTACATCGAACCTTTCTCTCCTGGCTTTCTCTCTGGCTCCGACACCCCAATAACGATCCCACCCCTCATGTCCGCAACGCAAAATAACACCATCAAACCCTACGACCCAGCCGCGCCCCAATTTTCAATCCTAACTCCCGCCCGGATCGCATGCTGGTACTCTCACCTCTCCATCATCCAAACCATCGCCAACGACAATGACCTCCAACCCGATGAGGCCGTCATCGTCCTCGAAGACGACGTCGACATGGAACGCGATATCCACCAACGCCTGCACCACCTCTGGCCCTTCTTGCCGCCAGACTGGGATATCGTATACCTCGGTGCGCTAAACCCTCGTCTTCCCGTCGTTAGCTTCTTCAGTTGAGCTCCGTTCTCAGGTCACTGCTGGTCAAACGAAACGTCCAACCCCGCGCTGCACGCTCGCACTGACGAAGATCCCACCACGCCGACCCACCACCACTCAATCCATCCTTCCAAAAACCCATTATGCACCCACGCCTACGCTCTCTCCCGATCCGCCGCGCGCCGCCTCCTCCTCCACCTCCGCTACCCTCCCTTCGCGTTCTCCCGCGCCATCGACGTGGCGCTCTCGTGGCTCATCCAAAGCGAGCGGATCAAGAGTTTCTCCATCGTCCCGAGTATCGTCGTTCAGCGGAAAGTAAGGAACAGCGACATCATGTCTGGCAAAGGGAGTGCGTGGAGAGATGAGTTGGTCCATGGAGTTTTTCAGGAAGTGCCAGTCGGGAACCGGTAAGATGTGAATCGTTTCCTTTTTTGGAGCATGTATAATTCATTCGATGTGACCTGGCTTTCCTCGCAATTGACAATAGGGTGGTTCACACATGCTCAACTTTGGTCTCAACTCTGATTCAATTTTCACCAAAATTGAGTCCCCGCGTGAGAAACAGTCAGGTGTGGAGTTGGGAAGTTGAGGGGATGCAAATTGCAATTGAGGTCTTTAGCTCGATTTGCATCCAACTCGTGAAAATCAACTCAACTTACAGTTTTCTCAACTCGACCAAAATTGAGATCAAAGTTGAACGTTGAGCATGTGTGAACAAACCCCTCACCGTCTCTAGTCCATGATCCGCACCCATTGCTTCCGCCTAGAACAGAACCGACTGTACGGACTAGAGCGGCGGCATCAGCTCAGGCAGCAGAAGGGTTGACGGAAGCGCAGTTCAAGGCAAGGCCCACGGTTATCGAAGAGTTTGATCTCGACTTGAAGACCTCCTTGGATATTGACTGGAAGTGGAACGATCCCAATGACCCAAAGATCTCTACGACGCAAGAAACTGGTGAGGCAAAAAATAAAGTCGATCCGACAAATATAACTCTCAAACCGCGGTCGTTCGTCTCTCATCAACCCCATTCACTCGCTGGCAGAGCAACCGCTGTTATCGACGCGTTCATACCTGGTCTCGGGCGGGAAGTAGTAGTGTGTAAGATCAGCAATCCCGAAGTCCAGCGGACAAACGAAGGCGATATCCTTCGGGAGATTTATGAACAATGCGACAAGCATGACCCGTCAATGAAGAAGCATGTTCCTGAAATGCTGTTGTACGGCGACATACGGGGTAGTCTCACGAACCGTGTTCGCAGTATGGTTGGGATTGGGGATTGGCGTGGTCACCGAACTATACGGATCATGGTCCTCATCAAGGTGCATCCCCTGACCACGCTCGTGGGTCAAGAATTTGTCAAGGCGTGGATCGAAGCGGTTAAATCTATGGTCTATACGGTTCTTCTTGTTCCAGTTTTTGACTGTCCGTCTTGCAGGTCACGCGTTTCTCTGGGACCATGGCATCGCGCACGGTGATCCCAGTCTATGGAACTTGATGTACAGCACTGAACACCAGTGTGTCGTTCTCGGTGATTATGACCTCGCAATCCTCCTGGGTAGACCCCGAGTAAGTACGAGAAACGGATAGAACGGGCACCGTCACCTTTATGGCCATCGACCTCCTAACCGAAAAGTACTGGGATGGGCACATCAAACGTCAGTACCACCATGAGTTGGAAGCCTTTATCTGGGTCCTTTCATTCGTTTTCTTTCGCTATCACAATGGAACTGCAGTGCCTAACACGATTGTCGAGGAATGGATGACATCGAATTATGGGACATGCCACGAGAAGAAATCAAGTTTCTTGCGTAAACTTCGCGAGCACCGTCACGGCGAGAGTGTCCAGCCTGATTTCAAGGATGTTTGGCCGATCGCACTCCAGCTGCATTGCTGCGAGATGACTGCATATCTGAAGTCTACACACGAGCTGGCTTTGTCAAGGCACTCGACTCTATACCCCGTCTGGAATACCTGAACGACCCTCTCCAATACCTGCGGTCGGCACCCTCACCCATTTCTGTATAGAGTGATGGCGTTTTGCCGTGGATATTTCCCCGGGTCGTTCCTCCATCCCTCGCTTAAATTTTTATGTACATCGACTGAAGATGATATCGATGCTTCCATAATCTAATATATCCTATCCTATCCTATCCTCAGTTGCCACAGAACTGCAAATGTCGAGAAAAGAGAATTTCATAAATAAAAATACAAATACAACTTTTCAAATCCCAGCACCACCCGTCACCTCCAACGTATGCCCAGAGACATACGATGCCAAGGGAGACGCCAAACTGGAGCCGCGAATTCCTTGAGTTACGGATCGACGCAAGAGCCAAGGAAAGATGGGACATACAAGAGAACAGGAGCGGCCGCTTCATCTGGCGACCCACCCCTCGCCAACGGGATGAACGGGTATGCCTTTGAATCCGGTGCATCCGTCTGAGGTACAGAACCAGGAACGCCAAGCGCGACTTTCTTCCCGTTAATCTCTATAGCATTGCCCGCTTCTTTCGGAGCCGTCAACCTGAAATGAGCGAGGTGGTGGTGAGTCCAAGATGGTCAATCTCAATCAGTCCGAGGTCAGGCGGAACGAACCGGGTGTGAATCAAGCCAAAAGCGACGGTATTCGTGCGCACGCCAAACGGTCCCCACTCCTTCGCGAGCGTCTTGGAAAGCCCGATGACGGCAGCTTTTGCGGCGGCGTAGTTGGCTTGGCCGACGTTCCCGTGTAGACCAGAGGTGGAGGAGACATTGATGATGCTCCTGTTCTCGCGCGCATCGGGCTGTCGAAGGTTGAGTCAAGTAAGAAGATGTAGGATAGAAAATACGGAGGTGAACTGACCTTGACCCGGAAATAGGGTGCAGCTTGGCGGATGAGTCGGAATGGCGCTCGGACATGGATTTTCATGATGATGTCGAAGGCGTCGTCGGGGGTTGTGTGGAACATTTTGTCGAATGTGAAGCCAGCTGGGAGTCGGGAGCTGGATAAGTCGATGGAAGGTGGTGAGAGCTATAGTAAACTGACCGTTGTTGACTATATGGTTAATTTTACCGTATTTTCTGTGTGGGTTCAAGGTTGGATGAGAAGTGCCGAGGAGCAGTGGAAAGGAAGATGACGCACTGGACGGTGGCGTCGACAATCTTCTTCGGGAAATCATCCGCGCCGACATCTCCTGCGACGCCAATGGCGTCGCCTCCTACTGCCTTGATCTCGTCAACGATGGCTGCCAGGCGTTTCTCGTCAATGCTAGCCGGAGAGGTTGAGTGATTACAGACTAAAGGTTGTACAGAAAGTGACGGCACGCACTCGCTTGCCACGACCTTTGCACCCTCTTTTGCAAAGAGAAGCGCTGTGCTCCTGCCGATTCCCTGGAAATCCGAAAGTTAGCGGGTAATTTCAGAGATGAAACGTCATCTATCATACCTGGCCGGCACCTGTTATGATGGCGACCTCTCCAGCGAGTAAGCCCCGTCCGTGGGTGTTGGTGAGGTGTCCAGAGACTTGAGAGAGACGGTTTGCCATTTGGATGATTGAGGGAAGAATACGGGTGCGTAGAGTTGCGGGCGGTGCTTGTGCTTTGCCGGGTATCGGCACATCCCATGGCCGAAGTTCAGAAATAATGACATTCGGATCTTGTCTTGTCTTTCCTCGTTTCTTGCATTTTACAGCTGCGCTCGGTCGACGGCAGGATAATCAAGTCATACACCGTTCGCCATTGTTCCAGCAGTCTACTCCGGAGCTCCTTGTTTTACTTCTCCCGAGGGCGAACTGCAGCTGAAGCGCTGATGCCACTCGACTGTGTCTGGCTTGACCTGGTAATCCTCCTGCCTCATGAATCATGATATACTCTCAAGGTCCACCACCGTGTCTTCTCTTCTTGCGGCCGTTGTCAAGGACCGCCACTGTAACATAGTCTCCCGTACTTCCTTATTAGTGATGAGAATGATTAGATCACCTCATATAACTGTAAGTTAACAGACTGTAACCCTAGTGTGTGAAATCAAAAAGTACTGAATTTGTTCTGCCTCGTTTTTTCCTGACTCTGACCCAGGGATAGATAGCCCAACAGTTGATCTTTCTATCCCTGATCGAAGGACGGAGTTCTGTCGTACGTCAAGCCACAGCACTTCTCCTGAACTCCCAACGTTATTCAATGGCTCCGACCCTGCCCGTCACTCAAATTTCGATTGAGCGGCTTTGGGTGGCCTAACGGCCTGGGGTATCCGAGGGTATCCGTGCTCTCATGCCGCTTTTTCAGAGCGCTGCTTGAGTTACTTTGTTGTACATATCGCTACAATAACTACCAACGGGCAGTCTTGTAGTAGATTATAGCTTAGAATCCAGTCGTCGTCGGTGGGAGAGTTTGGTGCCATCACTGTGCAGGTGTTTTTTTGATGAACGAATGGGGTAACGGATTGAGGGTGTTGCGAAACAAACAGTGTCTACTTAAGGTGGTTACTGCCCCTCACCCTCAGGATCATACGACTCTTGTCCCCCGTCCGGTTTTCCTGCGCTTTCAAGTGTCGGAAGCGATGACAAGCACGATGGTCGTGTCCCACCACGACACGATGATGCTCCCAGCGTCAGGGACTGAGTCGGACGGCACGAATCGCATGGTCCGTTTCGACAGCGAATGTGTCCTAATCCCGGAGCCCACAAAATGGCGGAAAGCCGTCGCAAAATCCTACAGTCTGCCTTTGTGGAAGAGGAAACCCAGCGCAAGCTCAGATTCAGAGCCGGAAGGTTGTTCCCTTCCCAACACGGAGGACACTCATGTCGTGCTCAAGGTCCCTCTGCCGAGGTACGTTCGTTGTGGTTTCCCCGGGTGAAAAATGGTGGAAACGGAACTTGGATTCAGGTTTATTTCGCGTTCCCCAAGTCGGAGTAGGATGGCGTCTTCATCTTGGTCGCCGAAACCTCTCTCTCCATGCCTCGTGCACCGCGCACCTCCGTCGCTTCCATCGGGTGCTACACCGCCCAGGCCCATCCGAACGACCTCTCTACCCATCTGCGACATCACCAAGGGCAAACATGACGGTGCTCGAACAGTCCCATTACGCGCCTGTTGTGCCAAATGCGAAGTCATCACGGACGAGTGCCTGAAAGAAGGAGAGTCATGGAAAGAGAAGTTCACCAGGGGCGCAAGAAGACGAAGAAGTGCCAGTTTAGATGATGGTCACAGCGTACCTGACGACCATATCGGCCCCTCTCTGTCTCGACATCCTACCAGCGGATTTACTCCACTCCTCCCCGATCCAGAATTTACGAGGTTCAGACCACCCACGTTCGCTCTGACCGTCGATGAGGTCGACAAACGCCGGAAATCTCTAGAGCTCTGTGGAACCGACCTACATCGTCCTCGGGACAGTTTGTCCTTGGATCCGTACAATTTTTCCGCCGGCCTCTCTGTTTTGCAACCCGAGAAAGACTCTGTCCCATCTTTGGTTTCCTCTCCTGAAACATCCCCCAGCGATTCCTCGTTGCGGAGAGTCAGATCTTCTCCCATCCAAGAGGAAGACGAGGACCAGCTATTTCCTCTCCCGTCCCCCCGACGTTCTCCCAGCGGGTCGCCGTCGGCGTCCCCGTCTCCCTCAACTGGACCGTCCCCTTTACCGAGCCCGAATACTTCTGCATCATGCCTCGCAGCTCGGGCAGGTGCCGTCACTTCTTCGGAAGGGGAGGTTCCGGAGGTGACCCCCAGTTTAGACGATGGGATTCTGGGCCACCCTACGCGTTCGCGGTCGGAAGGTAGTCCACCTTCCCAGGTTGATTTTCATGTTCGCCCCGTATCAAAGTCTCCGTCTGTCGGCGTTTTCCCTACCGTTCCGGACGCCCGAGGTTCCACTAATACTTTGGGGAGGCGCAGGCATGTGTCTAATGAGACGCTGTCCCGCCCGTCCCGTTGGGTTAGGGTGTCTACTGGGGGTCCAACTCTCAATCTACATACGACACGGTCTCCGTCACATACGACGTCTTCACCCCCCTCGTCACCTACCAAATCGCCCCGGATACCCTCTTTTTCGATACCTTTTTTGAAGGATGCGTTGAAAGGTGCGGACGTCCTGAGGGGGGTGAGCGCGATGGCCGGAGGCAACGCCATTGTGTAACTGACTTGCTTGCCGGTGACTGCGATGGTCGGGTACTGGGACCCACTCTCGCCATCTCACCTTCGAGGTCTGCTTGTGGTTCTTTCTCTGCTGAATGTCCGTTAACCTGGACACATTCGTTACCGCAATCCATCCCTTGGCGTCACCTCGTTAGATTCGCTTTCGTTAACATCATATTGACTGATGATTTTTTTCGATGTTCCATACAATATGTGTACTACTAATTCTCTCCCTTGCAAATACGTTAGATACCCAAATTACGAACATGTTGTGTCAATGACAAGTTTTTGAAATCCTCTTTAGCAGCGTCCTCCATGGGCCTACCTCAAGGAGATAGCCGACTATCCCACCATCGTGGTTTCAGTTATCGTCCCACCTTTATTAGGCTCTGTTCATTCTCCCCGAGCTGTCCGCATAGATTGGGAAGACATCGCCGCATCGATGGCCATTGCAGGACCAGCGGCCTCAGCGCTCAACTCCCTGACGGAAGAGCAGCTCAACTTCATCCAAACGCTACCAAAAGCCGAGCTCCATGCCCATCTCAACGGTTCGATTCCCATCGCCGTACTCCAAGATCTGGCGCGTGAGTACGCTACCACAAACGCCGCTGGAGCCGGTCTGGTGTCGAACGAAACCGTGCAGGCTGGCATGTCCGCACTCCTCCAAGTCGACGGCCCTCCGCTCGAGAAGATCACTGATTTTTTTAGTTTGTTCCCTGCGATATACGCGTTGACGTCGACGCCGTCTGCGTTGGCGCGTGTGACGCGTGCGGTGCTTGGGTCGTTTTTGGATGGGGAGTTTCGGCAGTGTGTGTACTTGGAGCTGCGGACGACGCCGAGGGAGAGTGCGGAGATGACGAGGGAGGGGTACCTCCGGACTGTGCTGGGGGAGCAGCGGCGGTATAAGCCGGAGGAGACGGGGTTGATTGTGAGTCTTGATAGACGGATGGGGGTGGATGTTCTTCGTGAATGCTTGGATATTGCGAAGAAGCTGAGGGAGGAGGGAGAGCCGGTGGTGGGTGTCGATCTGTGTGGCGACCCGACGGTTGGGGATATGTCAACCTTTGGCATTTATTTCGAGGAGGCCAAGGAGGCTGGGTTGGGTATTACGCTTCACATCGCAGAGGTATGCCATGATGATCGTTCTTATGGATTGCGATTGAGTATACAGGAGTAGACCGCCCATAACACGCCTGAGGAGACTCTATGGTTGCTATCACTCTTGCCAGATCGACTCGGCCATGCCACGTTCCTCGACGAAGCGGCGAAGAAGATCGTGGAAGAGCGAAATACTTGTATAGAAATATGCCTGAGCTCAAATATCTTGTTTGTCTCCGCCTTCTATCCTTTCTGTTTTACAAATGCGGTTTTGACCCATCTTCGCAGATGCAAAACGGTCTCTACGTTGGAATCCCACCACATTCGACATTATCTGAAGCACAACCATCCTATCGCGATCTGTGTGAGTTGGTCTCGCTCGAATTATTTGTGGTATGCGAAATTACACGTTGCAGACCGATGATACCCTTCCGTTCCGAACCTCGCTTGTCGCAGAATATGCCCTTTTGATGGCAGAGCCACCTTTGGGTCTTGGATTATCCCAGGATGAGGTGAGGGTCATCGGAAAGATGAGCCTGGACGCGAGGTTCTCAAAGGCGCAAGTCGCCTCCTAGCTTTGAGTACTGTGAATTTTATTAGAATCAACACCACGAAGAAGTCATTGCTCCGGAGGAAATGAAGTATCACGTTGAAGGCATTTCCATATTCAGACACGCGTTAGTTGGCAACAACCGGCAAACCAAACAACCCCCTCCTTCACGTTCATGTCGTCAATAGGCCCTCAGATTCCTGCACATTTCCAGAATCGTCCAATTTCTGACGAGGAAGGTGATGTTGACGCAGATATAGGGCCACAAATTCCACCGGAACTTGTGCAACAAAGCCCACCCCAGGATGAAGACGACGATGACGATGACTACGGACCTGCTTTGCCGCCGGATATGATAGCAGCACGCTCAGCGGGACCGTCAGTTTCCAGAGCATCTGCACCGACGTCCTCTGCAAGCAAACGTGTCGTCGGCCCATCCTTCCCTTCATATCCGCCAATATATGATCCTCGGGTGCATTCATTCCCTCACGAAGACGACGAGGACGAGGACGACTTCGGACCGAAACCCCTCCCAGCCGGTGTGAAACATGCAGAAAAAGATGCGGTCACAGAGTTCATGGAGAGGGAGGAAAGGAGGAAGAAACTGGCCGAGGTATGGTTCGTTTTATATCCTGGCAAAGTTCTTTTTGACCTCATGGGTCAGGAAGCCGCGAAGCCTAAAGCACTAAAGAGAGACGAATGGATGCTGGTGCCTCCATCATCTTCCGACCTTCTTGGAGGTGCGTAGCCCTCCCCGGAATCTCCTGCCACTTGCTTATTATTTATTTTGTGAAGGCCTCGACCCAACCAAGCTGAAAGCACGCCAGTTTTCGCGCTCTACGGCTCCGGCTTCAAACAAGCAAGATAATTCTCTATGGACGGAGACCCCAGCAGAACGCCAACAACGGCTGGCGGATGAAGTCTCTGGAAAGAAACGCCGCGCTGCCGATGCGCCCGTCGAAGACGATGGGGACGATAAGAAGAGAAGGAAAATGGAGGAGGAAGCTATACGCCAAGGCGTCGATGATTATACTGTCAGTTTTGAGACCTTTCGCTACCTATCTGACTAACCAACTTTTGTTTGATTCAGCGAAAAATTCGTGGACCTGCGTTGATGGGCCAACATATGGCGTCTGGCAAGGCAGAAATGCTCAAGGACAAGGATGCTGGTATTTGGGATCATTCGAGAGATATGTCGCTCGGTGGCCGGCTGATGGACGATACGAAACGGAACCAGCTCGTCCGAGAAGCGCGAGGATTGGATAGTAGGTTTGGAAAGGGAAAGAGCGGTGGGTTCTTGTGAAAGTTCTCGGTGCAACGCGCTACTTATATATGGAAGATTGGTATGTCATTTTCTTGCCGCTGGTGACTTGAGCTAGAATTGACTGGTGTTGCCAGGAATACCTTGGGAATACCAGTCTTTTGGACTCTTCCATTCACGCTAGGACATCTGCATCCCTACCACAGCGTTATGGAACGGGTGAAAGCAGTGCTCAAGTAATTCAGATTCGATTCTTCCCTGAATGTAACCTTCACAATAATCGAACCTGACACATGCAATGCCCTCTCAAGCTGCAACAAGAGCTGCCTCCCTTTCTAATAAAGTGCCGTCACCCCAACCGACTGTTATTTTCCATCTTTCGTTTGGATGAAGGCGTCTAACACTTGTTTTGAGCATATTTCGCTGTCGGCTTGGCTATCTGGTGAACAGCAATACCGGCTTTTTCGGGGGGGAAAAATCAAGTTCCGCAAATAGCTGTAATTATAACGTTCACGATCGTTTCATAGGAAAGACTTCATGCTCGAACAGAACCGCAATGGGAAGACCTCAGTGGCGAGCAGTATCAAGACGAGAATCTGAGAATATTATCAGATCTCAGGGGGGCCGCAGAGCTACTCCAGCTCGTAGAGGCAAAACTGAGGCTGCACAGAGGCTCAGAACTGTGCCACAGGTCAAGCGTGCACGACGGCCCAATGACCACCAGTCCCCAAAGTCCAGGCATCCTCGCGAAGCTACCATCAAGAGAAGACCGTCTCCAAGTCCCCCCGGTGTGGCCCAAGCACAGACTGAGACTTTTTTTCTGGCCCATGACGCGGCTCGCACTTCAAGTCTTGGGAATGGCTATTGACCTTTTACACATACCTCTGGCCACGTTACTATGTGCATACCTACTGTACCACTTGCTGTCTTCGCTTCAATACAGAGCACCTTGCAACCTCTCTGTATTCTTCCAGGCAGCTCTCAGTGGAACATGTGTATGCCTCGAACGCAAGAGCCGTTTGAACAGCCCAGACTAATCGAAGCTCATGGAAGCGCAGACAGTTGCTTTCGGGCAGTTGGTGGACAAGTCTGTTGGGGGGCCAGTTTTATCTCTTTCTGAAGCATGTTTGACAGGGAAACCCGTGCCAACAAGAGGCTCAATATTATCGCACTATCGTTTCAATCACTGCGCCCTCTAGTACATCGGTTGTTCTGGCTTCAAGACTGGATATGATCAATGAAGCCGGTGCACGCCGGACGCCCGGGAGGGAGGCTCGATTCATGAGATTGAGCATATTTCTTTTTTAGATGCTGCAGCGACAACCAGGGCATTTTTTACAGGCCAATGTATGCCAACGAGGCAGAAGTAGGTACGAATATTCCATACAAGATAAGTTAAACAGACAAGGGTAAGCCTAACTCCCTGATGGTGAATGATATCGGGGGATCACCCTCACCGTGACCAAACTTCCTCGGCCTAGGCTATCGGTTGTGCACCGCACGTAGCTCGTGATATCCTTTGAATTTCGGTATGCACGAGAGCTGGGTTCGATTCCCAGGGAAGCCTTCCATATCGATGAAGATCTTTTTAATCGAACTAGCCTTGCTCATATACCCGTATCGCTGGGGTTTCTTGGGCGGTTTTTTGCTCCACCATCAAGGACGAAAATGATCTACGGATGGACAGGCCGCTGAGGCATATCAGAATCACGAAAGCGGAGATGGCGACTCGGGATTTGACGACCCTTGTCCGGTTGAGTCAGTGACTTAAAAATCTCTACAAAGTCTATACCCTTATTCGTACTGCTTCATATATTCAAGCAACGCCTCCCATCGTCCGCCTTGCCACTGTGAAAACGCCTTCCACACCTCACTCTCCAGCCCATGCACCCATCGGATACATTGCAAATCACTTGCAATGAATATGTCCACGTAAATGGGCGTATCACCGCCTGCAAGACTTCCATCCGGGTACCAGGATGCAACCTCTTCAAAGCCTTTCTGCGACCTCACCATCACATTTGGCAACTCTTCTTCACTGGGGTAGGGGTACTGGGTAGGCCTCTCTGACCAGAATTGCTTGGAGGGCTCGTTCAGCTTAAGCGCATACTCGTCAAGCCAGAGAGGTGCCGTTGGAAGCAGAACTTCGGTGCGGAAAGCTTCCAGGGAGCCCTTCTGAAGCGCAGTGGTGTTGCCAAGGAGGGTAGGAGTCTCTGGATATATTTTACCGAAATAGTCAATGATCTCGAACGAACAGACGACAACTTGGGAGGTATTAGGGTCTTGGATCGCAGGAAGTGTGTATTTAGGGGAGCCATCTGGACGAGTGTCGGTCGGCTTGCCCCCGACCTCCTTGATAGTCTTCTCGATGTCGCATGCTTCGATCCAGACCGTCTCAAGGGACAGTTTCTTGATGTTCAAAGCATATCTATGTAAACGCTTAGATCGGAACATTGGTCTAACAGAACGTGCAAGGGTTACATACCTGGCCTTCCAAACATTCGGCGACTATGTGCTTCCGGTCTTGGTAGGAATATCATAGAGTACGATGGGAAGCATGTCGACGTCGATACTTTCAGTAAATGAGACTGATGGTGTGGAAAATGACTTGCCTCAGGAGACGGTGTTTATATGCACGCTTGTTCTGGGATAGACGTAATGTAACAGCAAGAGTTGGGATAGACGTACTTAATGTAACAGCCGGAGTGACGTCGGACAATCATTGTTGTCAGTATTCGGCGTGGGCCACGCGAAAGCTCAGATAAAATTACGAGATTGGCGCCGCTTTATTCCTAGCCATAGTCTTAGCGCCTGTTCATTTCGTATTGCACCGGTGCATAGTAGGTTGATTTGCAGACCTTCCGCTGCACAAACGCTCTGCGGTAGAGTGCAATTGCGGACAAAGGTCTTCCTGAACAAAGCAGTCGTCAAATTAAATCATCATCCATGACAATACACTATAACGTCCCACCCTAACTAACATGAAAGCAATATTTAGCTACGACTCAAAGCTCGACAAAAGACATGGCAGAAGCTCATCTAAATCGCATCTCGCGAGTCAATCCTCCACCAATCGCCCTTTCCTCTTGCGCCATGTACTCGTCATGAAGGATATCGATCCCTTCGAACTTGATTTCGCCACACAGGTCTCGGACTACAACTGTCATTTGATCAACGAGCTTGCGGAACAGATATCAGAAAGAGCACAGCGAACGCAGATTATGAACCGACCGAGATAGCGCTGCTGAGAGCAAGCAATGCTGTTGGGAGTAAAATATTGGTATGGAAGGCATATTTCGGAGTGAATGTAAGCCCTTACCTGTAGAATGAGCGGGTAATTGTTCATCCTATAGCACAGATACTTCTCAGCAATGCAATCATAGGGAATGGATAGCTTCACCTTCAAGATATCCAGAGTCAACTCTTTGAAGCCCACGCTATCCTCAATACCATCTGCCTTAATCTCTACCTCGTGGTTACCATTAGAGAGATTTGGGTTGGAGCCATCCACAACCCTCTGAAGAGTGTGAGCCGCAAGACGCTCATGATAGACGAGACGATCCCGAAGATTCGGCAATGATGGAGGAAGAGGATGACCGCCTGACAATGCGTATGCGACGATAGAGATATTCGAGAAGACATCGGACAGCTAAAGGCGTCGAAGGCTTAGCAGAGCGAATTGGGAGGATGTCATTACATGCACTCACCAGATTCGGATTAAGGAAAGGTGTCTAACACAGTACGGATTAAGCATTTTTCGCCATCGCAAAAGGGGTGCTGGTGTACCTGATGAACGAGAATACCACACCACTTGCTGTCCAACTGCGTAAATGCTCCAGTGAAAAGTGCGAGTGCGGACAGAAGTTTGATCCTTGAAGAAAAAGGGTGTCAAAATTAGCTTCAAAATGTTACAATCCAAGGAAAGATCGTCAATCTTACTCTATCGCAAAAAGACGCTCATACTGTTCATGTGGCCAAGTTCCTCTGATTGAAAAAAATCGTCAGTATCATATCTCCAGCTTCGCAGGCAACCTCAACTCACTGCACCTGAGGTTCAAAGCGCGCCGTCACAAGAGACGACTCTAGCTCTCGCAATCGTATCGCGATCAGGAATACCTTCTGTGCAATCTTTTTAATACGCAACTCCTTCCGCGAAGGTTGCTCATCCTCGTTCTTGGCCACAGCTGCAACTTTCTCTTCCTCGTGGATGACCTTTCTCGTTCGTGCCTCCTCGGCAAGGAGAGCGTCGACCTCGACGGCGAGGATGTGTCCCAGTTCTGATGCTGTGGCAGCCAGCGTATGGCGGACGAGAGTCTGGGCTGAAGTGGGACGAGGAAAGATCATGGCAATGAACTGACGGGTCCCAGATTTTGGTCAGCAATGCGGAGGGGCGACGATAGCAGGGAGGACTTACAGCGGCGGTGAACCCAATGACGACGAGAAGTCTGCATCGGTGTTATGAATAACCATCTGGCGAGATGAGAAAAGGACTCACGCTCGTTTCCACCCAATGGCAACACCGACCCCTGTATTGACAAGCACGAGCAGATGAGTATCGACCCAACTGTAGCCAACGACTGGAATACAACCACGCGTCAGCTAGCAGCAAATGATATCCTTCGGGGATATTCACCAAGGACCATGGTCGTTCCCGCCATAACCCAGATCTGGAGTTGTACCACAGGTGCGGCGATCCTCCCAAGTAAGAAAGGGGAAGCAATTGCTGTCTGCATCAGAGAAGGCTAAGTGGTTGGATCTTCTGTGAATGATTGGAATGTCCTTACCGTGGCAATGACGATTCCATAAGGGTTTCCGCGGCCTTCGCCGGGTGCTCCGATGTACCAGGTGGCCATTCCACCTGTTTGTAACGAACCGATGAGAAACTCTCCAACAGTAAAGCTGTTACGACCTACTAACCAAGCAATCCAAGAACGGTGCCAATGATACGAAGAACGAAGGAGGCGATCTTGAAAGTCACGACACTGTAAGCCTTCCAGGATCATCCAAGTGGCAACCAATACTCGCTTGGTCTCCAGCATAGGTCGCGAGCGCAGTCTAAAGAAAAATAAATTATTATCAGAAACCCGGGAGGGTGACAGTATAAATAACGACAGTACCTGTGCCATGATCAAAGCCCAAATACCACGATTACTATAATAAAACCATGCACTGTGCTGACACACGGCCGGTATCCACAAGGCTACCGAAACGATGGCATGCCTCAAGCTGAAAAGGCCTTCAGGTGATTTGAGCCAGCGAATGACGGACCCGAGCCTCAAGAAGAATCGACCGATGAAGGTCTTGGGAGGTAATGCGTCCGGGTTCTTCCCTAAAAATAATTAGAACGAGATGATAGATCAGCAAAGAGAAAGACAACTCACGAGCACGCTTGATATCCTGGACACCATCTTCATCCTCACTCTCATCCACGGACATGTTATCAAAATCAGTCATGTCGCTGGATCCAACGCTGTTGAGGGGCGCAACGCGCTGGTCAATCTCTTGTCTGCTCAACAGTTTCCTGCCAAGTTTTCCAAAACCGCTGG
>Ga0307516_10002802_pt1 | contig 22980 bp, 17 predicted proteins | sample 19_EM_MG_FD_203310 | JGI IMG/M metagenome (GOLD analysis project Ga0307516, IMG submission 203310) | Populus trichocarpa ectomycorrhiza microbial communities from riparian zone in the Pacific Northwest, United States - 19_EM | ecosystem: Host-associated > Plants > Roots > Unclassified | place... | reverse complement strand
TCAAGCATACCGAAAGCAAGCCAATTGGCTGCAAATGGGTTTATAAGACGAAGCATTATCCAGACGGAACGCTCAGATACAAGGCCAGACTTGTTGTCAAAGGATATGAACAAGTGAAAGGCGTTGATTTTGATGAGACTTATGCGCCGGTTGAAAAGCTGACTACTTTACGCTACCTTCTGTGCTTTATGGCATACAACAGCTGGAATAGCGATCATCTCGATGTCGTTACTGCATTTCTCAACCCCGAAATCGATAAGGTCGTCTTCGCAGAGTTACCCGAAGTCAATGATTGGTTGTCCGAATCGAACATGCCGAGGAAAGGTTTCCTACGTTCGAATAAGGCATTGTATGGACTCAAGCAAGCTCCAAGGCTCTGGCACCAATCGATCGATGGCTTTCTTCTCTCTATTGGCTTCCGCAAGGCATCAGCAGACCACAATCTCTATATATGCATCCAAGGCGTAATGCTACTACTTTATGTTGACGATATTCAACTCCTCTATGCCGAATACGCTAAGAGCAGAGCCATTGACATCAAAGAGTCGTTGATGCGCCAGTATAAGATGAAGAACCTTGGACCGGTCAAGCAGTCCCTAGGTCTTGAGATCAATCGTCTGCCGGACGGCTCCGTCACACTTGGCCAACAGTCATATATCAACACGATTCTTCATCGATATGGGATGGAGAACGCGAATACGGTCAATACGCCAATGGATTTCAAGACCAGACTGGACAACATGTCAAACAACGCCGACGCTGAAGCCGATCAAGCACAATACCAGTCGATTGTCGGAAGTCTCATGTACGCCGCACAAGCAACTCGCCCCGATATTGCATTCGCTGTTGCCGCGCTTAGCAGATACCTCCTCAAGCCGTACAAGACGCATATGACGGCCGCCAAACGAGTCCTTCGATATCTCAAGTCTACCACAGACGCTAAGCTGGTCTTTCCTGGTCCTGGAGGGAGTTTGGAAGGATTATTTGGCTATACAGACTCATATACCTACATCGAGACGTTACCGGTGAAACCATGGTCCCGCTTATCCACTGCGACTCGAACTGCGCACTGAGCACCATACGCTCTACGATAACGAGCGACAAGGCCAAACATATCGATGTGCCTTTTCACAACTCTCGACATCTTGACGCTGCAGGTGTTTTCAAATTCACTGAGATCGATACTCTCGAGAACTTCGCCGACGTTATGACCAAGGCACTTCCGCCGGAGAAGCATCAATATCTTACTCACGGCATTGGTCTATGCCCACCTCGATAAATGGCTACTGCGCTTGACAATCCGGCACGCCCGGTCAATCTGGACAAGTCGCTTTACAAGTCTCTGCGCTCACGGCATCGGTCTACGCTCACCACATTCATGCGCTCATGGCATTAGTTCCTTGCGCTACGATTATCGCGCTCACTGCATCAGGCCCCACTCACGGTATTCACACACTCACGCGGTTCCAATGCTTACGCCGAGACAAAAGTTTAAGTTTCTTCATTGGATTATTGGATCTATGTCTTTATCGTTTTCCCGTTGTACGTCACTCTTTTTCTGTGACACTGGAACGTCCGGTCAACGTCGGAGTGACGGTAATGTTGAACTAGTCAGGTTTCTCGATAGTCACGAAGGAGATGGGGCGCGCGCGGTCTTCGCCGGTGTTCGGTTATTATACAGGAATAACACCCCCCATGACAATCCTTCCAAGTTCGCCCACCGTTAAGGGATTCACAGCGAATAATCTAAGGGGTTCGGTTCAATATCTGCAGCGCCCGCTGGCTGCGGCTTGAGTGCCGGATCGCATGCGGCTCCGCGGCAACGGCTTGCTTGACGTATCGCTCGTGTATCGCTTCGGCGGATGGTTGGGATCGAGACGGGCCCGGTGTATTGCCCGACGGCTCGCTCGTGGCGCTTCGGCGGATCGTCTGGATTGAGATTGGCCCGGCATCTTGCCCAACGGCTCGCTCGTGTATCGCTTCGGCGAATGGTTCGAGGCGGGCCCGGCATATTGCCCAACAGCTCGCTCGTGTCGCTTTGGCATTGGTTCGAGGCGGGCCCGGTGGCTTGCCTGACAGCTCACTCGTGTGTCGCTTCAGCTGGTAGTTCGATGAGACGAGCCCGGCGTCTTGCCTGGCGGCTCGCTCGTGGCGCTTCGGCGGATCGTCCGGATTGAGACGGGTCCGGCATCTTGCCCGACGGCTCACTCGTGTATCGCTTCGGCGGATGGTTCGGATCGAGACGGGCACGGCGCCTTGCCCGGCGGCTCGCTCGCGGCGCTTCGGCGCAAAGGTCAAATCGAGGCGGGCCAGGCGTCTTGCCTGACAGCTCGCTCGCGGCGCTTCGGCGGATGCCAAACAGCTCGCGCGACAACTGCCTTACGGGTAAGATAAGGTAAGGAATACGCTCACACACCAGACCCTGCTGGGTGCGGGCCGGAGCCCGAAGCTACTCGTCCTGGTCGGTCTGACAATAGGATCCGCCCAATGGAATCATGGACCGCGCCATTCCCTCAGCTTATAGCTGGGTTCAAGTCACGACCCCACGTCAGCCCTTGGCTACCCCCTCGGGGATTATACCCTCAATGGGGGTCCTATCCGTGCCGACCGACGTGTTGCCCATCAGACCCTTCCTATCTCCTGCCTAGACTCTCGAGCCCCTCACATATCCTTCCGTCTCCTTCCCGATCCACTGTCGTCTCACTCGCCGCGCTTAGGCGTATCTGCGGTTCGGCGGATGGTGCAACGCATGCCCGGCGGCGTGCCAGACGGCTTGCGTATATCGTTTCGGTTCGGCGGATCGTCTGACGCTTCGGCTACTGCAAAACGGCTCGCTCGACAACTGCCTAACAGGTAAGATAAGGTAAGGAATATGCTCACACACCAGAGCCTCCTGGGAGCGGGTCGGAGCCTGAAGCTACTCGTCCTGGTCGGTCTGACAATAGGATCCGCCCAATGGTATCACGGACCGCGCCATTCCCTCAGCTTATAGCTGGGTTCAAGTCACGACCCCACGTCAACCCTTGGCTACGGCCTCGGGGATTATACCCTCAACAGGGGTCCTATCCGTGCCGACCGACGTGTTGCCCATCAGACCCTTCCTATCTCCCACCTAGACTCTCGAGCCCCTTGCGTATCCTCCCGTCTCCTTCCCGATCAACCGTCGTCTGGCTTGCTGCGTTTGTAGGAGCGCTCGTAGGATCGCTCGTAGGTGGATGGTTGTTGACTCGATGTCTTCGTGACCGGTAGGTGGTCCATTGATGATTGACCGTTCTGTGGTTTATGGTTCCGCTGATGATTCCAATGATCGTTTTCTTTCATGACAACCGCTCGTCGGCGGGTCGTCGTATAAGTATCCGGCTGGGCAAAGTCACGTGCTGCGGGGAACTACCCCGCACTGCGACGTGAAAACTATTCGCGTTGGCACTAGATTTCATCAGCGTAAAGAGGATAACTCTCGATTGGGTCAGAAAGTAGTGCTTTTCCCGTATCTTCCCGAGAGTGGCCAGAGCAGGTGCCTCCCCTTAAGTCCTCTTGTCGTGATTGGGTGATGCGATTAGGTTGCGTGCGGGGTTGATTTCGTTACTTGACTGGAGCCGGCAGCAACGAGCCCTCAACCGTTCTAGCTATTCCTTTCTGGCCGCAACTGGCACCAAGGTATAGCTCCGCCCCTTATCGCTCCCAACAGACTCTCGAACTGTTCCTGAGGTGCGGTCCTGTAGCGGCGTTTGCACTTTCCCGAACCTGAGCCGGTACTTGGTCTGGGGCTACCCAGCCCTACAGGATCGGCTTGAAGTCAAGCCTCCGCTTCAGTATTCGGTCAACTCGACGTCCCTCGCCTTGGTGCGGCGTATGCCCTGCATCATAATCGTTGTAAGCATCTCGGATAAGTGGGGGATACGCTCACGCTGTCGTGCGCTGGCAAAGCCCAGAACTCCCTCATCCTGATCGGTTTCCACAAGAAGACCGGTAGTGGTGCTAGCAGCCACATAACTATCTCTGCGCGAGCATCATCACGTGGCCCTGTAGGGTTCAGGAAGAATCCAGGCGAAGCTGGTCGAACTCCGCGCAACGGTTACCCCCCTTGCTGCAGGCTCCGGGTCGGTAGTGGTGCTAGCAGCCACGTAACTATCTCTGCGCGAGCATCATTACGTGGCCCCATAGGGTTCAGGGAGAACCCGGGCGTAGCCGGTCGAACTCCCCCCTACGGTTGCCCCCGTTGCTACCGGCTCCGGGTCTTATCTCCACTGCCTAGACTCTCAGTTCCTTGCGTTTCCGTTTCCTTCCGATTGCTTGTCCTTCTTATGTGTCACGAACCTGGCGCGACAGGCTCCTAGGTGCCGCCACGGGCGTCGCGCTCACCCTTGCCACACTATGGCTAATCCTTGTCTCCGCCGCCACGGCCACCGTCATCCTACGCGCCTCGGCGAAACATCCCCGCCCCTGCCAATATTGCGCCGGTAGCGATATTCCTCAGAACCTGGTCGCAGGCCGCCAAGGGCATCCCCGCTTGTTTCCTTACTGTCTGCGTGTCTGCCTTGCTCTACTCTGTGTTATGTTTATTGCTTACCTTGTTGCTCTTGATGTTTCCTTACTGTCTGCGTGTCTGCCTCGCTCTACTCTGTGTTATGTTTATTGCTTACCTTGTTGCTTCCCTACTGTTGTGTGTGTCTGCCTTGCTGGTTGCAGAAGGACGAAGGACCGAGTAGGATCGTGTGTTTCCTTGGGTGCGGTCATGACGAGAAAACTCTGTATCAGTCTTGCGGGCGAGGCTGTGATTCCACAGTGGAGGAAACGGTATAAAGGAAGGGCGCGGTAGCTAGTCTGGAGATTCTTTCTCCACGCAATCTATTATTTCTCTCCACAGAGCTACCTCTCTATCCCCGTGACCGGCGCTGCGACCACCACTCCCCAAGAACAATGAGCCCACGCAAGGCATGTGAGAAGAGCCGCAAAGAGACCACGCCGGGCGTGACGGATACCGTGAGAACAACGAGCCCACGCACGGCGTGTGAGAACAACGAACCCACACAAGGCGTGTGAGAAGAGCCACGAAGCGACCACGCCGCGAGTGACGGATAACGCGAGAACAACGAGCCCACGCAAGGCGTGTGAGAACAACGAACTCACGCAAGGCGTGTGAGAAGAGTCGCGAATAGACCATGCCGGGCGTGACGGATACCGCGAGAACAACGAGCCCACGCAAGGCGTGAGAACAACGAGTCCACAAAGAGCGTGTAAGTACGCCGGAAGTGTGAGTACGCCGGAAGCGTGAGTAGGACCGCCCGCGCCACAAACCCCAGCCTATGTTGCCTGTCGAGCCCCACGGAGAAGTCGAGGCAGGATCTTGACACTAGATTGCATCTCCCCCATCGACACCTGACGTAGCAACATGGCATCCGCGGACGAAAACACCGAGGATCCCCTTGCCCTTAAAGAATTTACGAGGTTCCCCGACGACCAACGATCTCCAAGCCCGGTAACCCCGGACCCCCAATCAAGACCACAGACACCAGATTCCCCAGAGCAAACCCAAAGAATGAGCGACGAAACAAGGATAGGTGGGGCTGGACCCCAGCTGCTGACCACGGAAATGTTACGAGAACTTCTCCCAGCCAGGGACCCACCCCGAAGTAGTTACCCAAAGCTACGGGACCCCGAACCATTCGGAGGAGACAAAGCAAAATTCAAAACATTCCTGGCCCAATGCGAGCTCAAATTCAGAACGGAAGGAAACCGGTTCAACGACGATGAAAAGAAAACAGGATTTGCATCCTCCCTGCTACGAGGAGTAGCATGGAATTGGGTGGAAACCTTCCCAAACCAGGAAGGGGGAATCAACTTGACATGGGCCGAACTCAAAGACAACATGAAGCATGCCTTCGGCCAGGTAGACGCCAAGGAAATAGTGTTCGAAAAGTTTCAGAAAATCCAGCAGGGAAACCGACCAGCAGCCACCTACTGGGCCGCATTCCAGTGAATCAAAGCAGATCTCCCATACGTGGACAACGTATGCATTGCACGATTCCGAGACGGATTACACCCCGAGGTAAAAAGGCACCTATTCATGAGTGAAACCCCCGCCACAGTCTTGGTGGACTACGCCACCGCCGCCATCAAAACGGATAGCCGCCTATGCAACCTCGGAGTCATTAATCGCTGACCTACCACCAACCCAGAAGCGCGCTTCCACATCCACACAAAAGAGCCTCCATCAACGCTCCCGGGAGATCCGATAGATCTTGATGCCACCCGACGATTCAAATTCGCTAGGGGAACGCCGAACCGATTCCCACGACAAGTAACCACGGGAGAATGTTACAACTGTGGAAAGAAAGGACATTTTGCAAAAGAATGCCCCCAGCCCAGGAAAGAACGAATTCCATGGAGACGACCATATAGGTCCGCCGAAGCCAACTATGAAGAACTAGAAGAAGACCCTAGCGCGCAAGGCTCCGAACCGGCGGGAAACGACAACCCTCAGGAATAGGTGCCGACGACCACTACCCAAGGGAAACACCTGTTGTCAAAACGGAAAAAGACCTCCCATACTTAGTACGAACCACCCGATATGAGCGGGAAGAGAAAATTATGATCAAAGTCCGAATCCAAGGAACGAACGGAAAAGAATGCGCCACTACAGCCTTGGTAGACAGTGGGGCATCAGAAAACTTCATCGATAAAGCCTATGCAGAAGCCAGCGGAATACCCATGCAGCAGAAAACGACGCCACGCCGAGTACTAACAGTCGACGGGAGCGAGGTCACCCGCGGGCCGGTAACCCACGACACTCAAATCCATCTAACCATCAACCACCACGAGGAGGATATCCAGCTACACTGTCTCACAATCGGGAACGCCCCGATCATCTTAGGCCTCCCATGGCTCAAGCTCCACGACCCGGTGATAGGATGGAAAAACCATACTGTGAAGTTCACCTCAGACCACTGCGCCGACAGGTGCTTACCCAGCTCACCAAGAGCCAACACCGTCCCAGAAGAAAAGGCCACAGAGCAGTACTATAAGAAAACACCGGCCGAAGAAGAGAACTGGGAAATCGGCGAAACAGACCCTTGGGAGGTATGCCAGACAGTAATCAACAAAATCAAAGAAACCTCCAGGACGAATAAGAAACCAATTCCCACGGAATATCACAAATTCCTCGAAGTATTCACCGAAAAGGAACCAGTGGCCCCTCCGTCCCACCGCACTCAGGACCATCATATCCCACTAGAATAAGGAAAGATGCCCCCATATGAGCCCCTGCGCCCCCTGAACGAAGACAAAATGAAGGCCCTCAGAAAGTACCTAGAGATCAACGAAAAACGGGAGTGGATCCGCGCATCCACCTCCCCGGCGGGAGCCCCGATACATTTTGTATCAAAGAAGGATGGAGGACTACGCCTCTGTGTGGATTACCGGCAACTAAACGACATTACGATCAAGGATCGAACACCGCTGCCACTGATCGGCGAGTCCCCCGATCAACTCTCCAGCGCCACCATCTACACCAAACTCGACATCCGAGACGCATACTACAATCTACACATTGCAAAAGGCGACGAATGGAAAACAGCGTTCCGCACTCGATACGGGCTATACAAGTATTGTGTCATGCCATTCGGATTCACCAACGCCCCTGCCTCCTTTCAGCGATGGATGAACGAGATCCTAAGTGTCTACCTAGACATCTTCTGTGTAGCGTATCTGGACGACGTCCTGGTTTTCTCGCCCGATGAGGAAACGCACCGAGAACATGTCCGGGCCATACTCACGCGGGTGCGGGACACTGGACTAACACCGAAAGCATCCAAATGCGAATTCCACACAACAGAGACAGAGTACCTAGGATACGTCATATCACCACGAGGGCTAAGGATGGATGAACAAAAAATCCAAACGATCAAAGACTGGAAGGAACCAACAAACGTTAAAGGAATACAGAGTTTCCTGGGCTTCGCCAACTTCTACCGATGGTTTATCAAGGACTACAGCAAGATTACAACACCCCTATCCTCCCTAACAAGGAAGGAGAAAGCATGGGAATGGGGTGATAAACAGCAAGAGGCATTTGAGACACTCAAAAAAGCAATGATCACGGAACCAATACTACAGCACTTCGACCCAGAGCGAGCCATGACCATCGAAACGGATGCATCAGACTATGCCATAGGTGCAATCTGTTCCCAACCCGACAAAAAGGGGATCTTACATCCTGTAGCATACTACTCAAGGAAACTCAAAGACCCAGAGCGCAACTACAATATCCATGACAAAGAGCTACTGGCAATCGTGGACGCACTGCGAAAATGGGACACCTATTGCAAAACCACGGGACCCAAGATCACGATTCTGACGGACCACAAAAACCTCGAATATTGGAAAACAAAGAAGGACCTTAACCTACGGCAAGCCCGGTGGGGCGATCGACTAGCTAACTACGACTTTACAATCAAATACCGACCCGGGAAATTGGCCGGCAAACCGGACATCCTCTCTAGACAGTTAGGAGACTCTCGCTGGGAAGAGGATATGAAGCATCGGCAGAACCACGGCCGAATCTTGTTACCAGAGGAAGCATTCGAAGCACTACAAGCCAGCACAACCGAAACCATCAATCTTCAGATAGACGAAGAACTCCTGAGGGAAATACGGGCACTAAGCGCTGCAGACAAGGAAATCCAAGAAATCTGGAGAAAGAAGGCGAACGGGACCACCCGCGAAGGAAAGATCGCACTAGGATTATGTGAGGAGAACAGCGGGTTACTAATGTATGATGGCCTCATATGGATCCCTGACAACGATACCCTACGACTCCGCATATTAAAAGACCACCACGACGCGGAAGCCGCGGGACATCCGGGCCGAGTAAAAACCCTGGAACTCATTAGCCGAAGTTTCTACTGGCCAGGACAACGAAGGTACGTCCACAGATACGTGGACCACTGTGACACCTGCCATCGGATCAAGCCAATCCGACATGCGCCATTCGGACTGCTCAAAACGCTGGAACTACCATACCGCCCTTGGGACGCGATATCGATGGACTTCATCACAGCACTACCAACAAGCAACGGGAAGGACGCGCTATGGGTAATAATCGACCGGCTAACAAAGATGGGACACTTCGTCGCATGCCAGGGCACCATGAACCCCGAAGATCTAGCAGACCACTTCATCCAGCAGATAGTCAGGCCCCACGGACTGCCTAGCAGTATTGGATCAGACAGAGGGTCCTTGTTTACCTCGGGCTTCTGGAAGAAGATAACGGAAGCTCTCGGAATATCACGCAACCTCAGCACGGCATTTCACCCACAAACCGATGGACAGATGGAGCGAGCCAACGCCACACTCGAGCAATACCTTAGAGCATATTGCAACTATCAACAGGACGACTGGGAGAAACTCTTGCCAATTGCGGAATTCTGTTACAATAACACCCAAACCAGAACCACAAGAATAACCCCCTTCTGGGCCAACTATGGATATCACCATCAATTCCTGCTGGATCTCGGGCCACGGAACGACGAAACACCGGAAGTATCAGAATATGTCGCGGCATTAAGAAAACTCCACAAAGAACTCCGAGCAGAGATCAAGGACGCACAAATGGCTCAAGCTGAGCAAGCCAACAGCACACGACATCCGGACCTAGTCATAAAACCCCAGGATAAGGTCTGGCTGTGACGATGGAACATCCGAACAACCCGGCCGTCGAATAAACTGGATCACAAGCAGATCGGCCCATACACCGTCCTGGAGAAAGTGGGCTCACGAGCATATAAACTGGACCTGCCGGCCACTGTCAGAATCCAGCCAGTCTTCCACATCAGCCTCCTCGAACCCACAGCCAGTACCAAACCAATCCCCGGGCACCTCCAGCCACCTCCACCTCCGATCGTCATCCAAGAACTGCAAGAGTGGGAAGTAGAGAAAATCCTCGACTCCCGACACCATAGGAACCAGATTCAGTATCGAGTCAAGTGGACCGGCGTCCACGACCCCGATAATACCTGGTATCCAGCCCGTAATTTTGAGAATTCACCCAACCTTATCCAACAGTTACACGAGGAATATCCGGAGAAACCCGCCCCCGAAATTTAGTAACATGTCCACTACCGCCACGGTCGACACCAACGAAGGCTGGACCTTCCCCGACGATAACAACCCTGCACCCGAACTCCCTACCACAACTGAGCCTGACAACAATTGGGGTATTCCCCCCGCCGCACCCTCCCCACCGATGTCCGCTGTAGGACAGCCCTGTATCGACGACCACGCCCCCCTCCATTGGACCGCCTGCTACAACGACTACTGCGGTACGCACTGCTAGAGCAAGGACAACAACTACTACCCCTGCCAGAGCCGCCGCCAGTGCCGGACGCTCGTGTGCGACTGTCCGCTTCCCCACCCCAATGAACTACTCCAAGTAACCCGTGAATGGTGTCTCAACCCCGTCAAAGCATGCACGGACTGGCACCGAGGAAAGCAGATCTGCCCCAAATGCTGGTTCCTTGTGAACATGGAAAACCACCAACTCCGCTGCAGCGCTGCAGCCCCCCGCGTTCCCCTGGCCGTTATCACCCCACCACAGGAGGCACCCGCAGAAGAAAACCCTGACGCCGAAGCAGCCGCACGCCCAGACAACCAAATCCGCCTACTGGCGGAAATCATCACCACTGTACAGAACACAGTCATACAGGAAGCCCGCCATAACTACGGGATCCAGCGCCTGCTGGCCCAGACGATGCGCGACCAACACGACGCCGACCAACAACAACTCCAGAGAATGGCCTGGACCCTGGGAGCCATCATCACTGAGCAGCAGCAAATGAACGAACAACTTCAAGCCCGGCCGCCGGCTAGCCGGCCCACCCGCATCCACCGCACTACCATCCGCCGCCGCACGCCCACCGCCCGACCTGACCTCGCCGGAGCTTCGGTCTGGACAGGGGACCTACTGTCACGAACCTGGCGCGACAGGCTCTTAGGCGACGCCGCGGGCGTCGCGCTCACCCTTGCCGCACTATGGCTAATCCTTGTCTCCGCCGCCACGGCCACCGTCATCCTACGCACCTAGGTGCAACATCCCCGCCCCTGCCTATATCGTGCCGGTAGCGATATTCCTCAGAACCTGGTCGCGTGCCACCCAGGGCATCCCCGCTTGTTTCCTTACTGTCTGCGTGTCTGCCTCGCTCTACTCTGTGTTATGTTTATTGCTTACCTTGTTGCTCTTGATGTTTCCTTACTGTCTGCATGTCTGCCTTGCTCTACTCTGTGTTATGTTTATTGCTTACCTTGTTGCTCTTGACGTTTCCTTACTGTCTGCGTGTCTGCCTCGCTTTACTCTGTGTTATGTTTATTGCTTACCTTGTTGCTTCCCTACTGTTGTGTGTGTCTGCCTTGCTGGTTGCAGAAGGACGAAGGACCGAGTAGGATCATGTGTTTCCTTGGGTGCGGTCATGACGGGAAAACTCTGTGTCAGTCTTGCGGGCGAGGCTGTGATTCCACAGTGGAGGAAACGGTATAAAGGAAGGGCACGGTAGTTAATCTGGAGATTCTTTCTCCACGCAATCTATTATCTCTCTCCACAGACCTACCTCTCTATCCCCGTGACCGGCGCTGCGACCAGCACTCCCCAAGAACAACGAGCCCATGCAAGGCGTGTGAGAAGAGCCGCAAAGAGACCACGCCGGGCGTGATGGATACCGCAAGAACAACGAGCCCACGCACGGCCTGTGAGAACACCGAACCCACGCAAGGCGTTTGAGAAGAGCCGCGAAGAGACCACGCTGCGTGTGACGGATACCGCGAGAACAACGAGCGCACGCAAGGCGTGTGAGAACAATGAACCCACGCAAGGCATGTGAGAAGAGCCGTGAAGAGACCACGCCGGGCGTGACGGATACCGTGAGAACAACGAGCCCATGCAAGGCGTGAGAACAATGAGTGCCCAAAGAACGTGTAAGTACGCCGGAAGTGTGAGTACGCCGGAAGTGTGAGTAGGACCGCCCGCGCCACAAACCCCAGCCTACGTTGCCTGTCGAGCCCCACTGAGAAGTCGAGGAAGGATCTTGACATTATGACGACCACCAAGGTTGTCTTCCTGCACAGCAGCGCTTGCGCTTTCCCGGTCTGTGCCGGTACTTGGCCCAGGGACCTCCTGGTGCCGCAGAGTTGGTTGACCCGAGCCGAGCCCGGACAGTGTCGGTTGCCCGGTCTCGGGATGCCGTCGTAAGACCGTGTGACGAGTTTCCGATACCTTCCTACCTGGTCCGTATCCGAATTCCGACCCTATAGTATTTAGGGTGTAACATTTTCCTACTGCGGATTTCTCCCACAGGGTTTACCGCAGAGGTTTTAATGAAGCCATTGGGACTTTATGTTTTCCATTTTTTCGTTCTTTATGGCGTTTCTTTGTCGTGCGGTCTTGCTTGCATGCTTGCTGCCACGGAGCGTAGCAAGAGGGGAAGTGTTGCAATATCTGACTCGTTCTGCTTTGTTACGTGTAGAATCACGTCATATACGTGTATTCAGACTTTCCACTTTTCCTGCCTTTATCTCTAAGACAAGACAATTCACACAAGACTTCATTGTTCCATCAAACTTCCATCATAATCTTGACAACCGCCGCATTGACATCCGGTCCATCAGGTACTGCTGGTAGTACATGATGCCTTCCATCCGGGGCTTGATAAACACAAAGAGATCTGCCGCAGAACCTTTGAAGTATTCTCGAGGTATGGCCATATGCAATTAGAGGTTAGTGCATTTGGATGGAATCCACGGATAACAGATCAAATGGGATAACAGTATTGAGTTGCTTCTCCTTTACCTCAAGCAGGTATTTTGGCAGGCCAATGCCACGGTTTTGGTTGCTCTGCATGGCATCCATGATGTTTTTATAGGCATTTACCATCCAATGGTTGGGACTGTTCCAGTTTGTTGCAGATAAGAGGGGTGGAGGTATATGCAGAAACTGCACATATCCGGATGTCATGGAAAGCAGCTCATGTCTATTGTTTAGAGTCTCCTCTTCCTTCTTCTCTGTGCATACTAGATTATCCCAGCACAGCATGAAAGGCTCTCCACCAGCCACCTTCTCTTGTATCTCTTGCACTTGAGACAAGCCAAACTTGCGCATAGCTATAAGACTTGTATCGTAGGAGCAAATTATACCGAGTCGGTTTAGCACAGACTGCACCCTCCTTGATACAGCACTGCCTTGCATCTAGAAGCCAAGAACTGTCTGTTTAAGTTCAGCTTAATAATCATACTATTGACATATTGAGTAACATACCGGGAGTCTATTGACTGAACCATTTCTTGCATACAACATCTGTACGATGATTGTTGTGGCTAGTGAGGAGGTGTTCTTGTTCCGCCATCTCTTCTTCTGTCGTGGAATCTGTTCGGTAAGGTTGAAGACGATAGGCTGCTATGGAATGCCAAATTTGAGTATTTCATCATCGTTGTCACTGGAAATATCCACCTCCTCCTCCTCATCACTACCCTTGGCCGCCTTGCTCTCCTCATCGGTCAACAACAGCATCCCCTCGTCTGACTGTGTAACTGAATTGCCCTCAGTTACCTTACACAGCCTTTTAATGAGCCAGGTCAGAGTTGGGGCATGCGAATCGTAATGGTTCATATACTTTGCAAATAAGAAATCCTCGATATCAGATGATTTTACACTGTCTGGCTTCAGTTGCAATGAAGCGTTCTTTTTGAGCTCATCTATTTCGTTCTCCATGATACGTAGGAAGAGGTCTCCTATTTCTTCACCGAGCTCCTTGCGAAACAATATTGTCACACCCTTTGTAGTTCTCCTACAAGGTCCAAACCGCCAGTGCTGGAGCATTGCACTGACACATGTGCCAAAGCCTCCATGTTGGAAGAATTTGCCAGCTCGCCGTTTGACTGTGTCTCTGTCACTGCTGAAGAATGTCCAAATGAACCCAGATAATGTATGGAATTCAGCACGCTTCATGAACTCGAGAACCGCAATGATGCGACCATCTTCTGTTAGGGTCTCCAGATTTTTATCACAGCTTGGGCACCAGTGAGTGTGATGTTCCCTTCCGTAGTCACTCCCTGACACTGAATCATGTGACTGCTGCGATGATGATGCCATCCAATCTCCTTCAGTGTCGTTCATCATTAAAACACCAAAAAAAATAAGACTGAAGGAAGAAGTGGAAGGTTGAGGACGATATGTATAGGTTTTGGTGAATTGTGTGACAGAAAATGTTGTGGATAGTTTAGCCCGTTGTTCGCAGTCGCATACACTACCTTAGACATGTGACCTCGCCACTTCCAACAGACTAGCGCTTACCAAGGCCCGTACACATACACCCGGTTCCGTCAAGACAAAATCGATGTGCGTTTCACGACCACGACAGCTATGGACACTGAGAAACTTGTGCTGAACTCGGCTTCAAATTCTCTATCTTCCATGAGATGTGCTTGGTGGTGGGGCAAAATTTTTTTTTGATGGTTTTGGAGATGAGTTTACTACCAGACCGTATATCCGGTGTCGCTTTGGCGGCGCTAAGGATGCGGTCTGGTCACGAGACAAGGGAGCTCCCTAGGAATTCTCAAATTTTTTGCTGATGTCTCCGCTTGAATCTCCTCTCTCAGTCGGCATAACGCTTCCTCGTCTCGGTACGCTGCATATGGGACCAGTATCTTCAGCTCCACCCAGCTCTCATTCGACCTGACGTTGATAATGGAGTTGTCCCCTTTTCTTGCCGCCTCGAGGAGTTCCTTCTTGAAGAGGAGCAGCATGGCCGCTGATACTCCCATTCTTGCTGTTGTCGACAGCACCCCCCTCTGTGACACTCTGAACTTCTCTGTCCGTACGTGGGGTGGCGCCACCTTGCTCAATATGTTGTTGACATGGCTTGCGATCTGGTTGACCGAGAGCCAATCCAGTTGTGGTGCGTCCGGGCTCCGCTCAAAGACTATTGTTCGCTCGTCCACTGGAATTGAGCCTTTGATTGGTTCAAGCAGGTTCTCATCCTGCTTTCTCTCCTCTCCTCTCTCCTGCTGGCGCTTGTCCTTTGCTAGGGGAGCTGGAGTCCTCGGAGCTGGAGCTCTCAGTTGTTGTGCGTACGTTGGCTTCGCGGTTTGGGCCTTCTGTCCTGCCTCTCGCTCTCTGTCCCTTCTTGCCTCCTCTGCCCGCCTCTGCCGCTGTTGGTGCTGCCGCTGTTGTGTGATGCTCATGTTTTCCATCCTGGGACCCGCTGGCCGCAGTGGCTTGGCAGGCTGTTGTGGAATCGGTGTGTCCTCGCTCTCCTCCCTCTCAATTCTTCTCCTCCTCTCCCATCTCAACGTCCTTCGCTTCCCTCTCCTCCTCAGGATCACTCCCACTCCAGTCCGCGTGTGACGCTGGGGTTTTGCTCCTCCGAATGCTCTCCCCGAGTTCTTGATTGCGAATCTCCTCCTCTGTTAGTTCTTCTTCCAGGTCTGCTTCCATCCCTGCTTCCCTTGCGAGGCCCACTAGCCCCGGTGCGTGTTGCGATGCAAATAGCCCTGGCCGTTCCACTCCCTCCATTGGTACCGTCTCTTCTTCTTTTCGCCTTGGTAGTTGCGATGTCAATAGGCCCGCGTGCTCCCTGTCCATCGGTACCCCCCCCCCCCCCCCCTGGGGGTATCAACGACTGTGGGAGTGGAATTCACAGGTTTTGAGCATCACGAGTGATTTCTCATGCTACTTGCTTGTTGCCAAGTGTATGCTAGCGCCTCTTGCACACGACTCAGCTCACTCACCTTGCACAATACGACGGCACAGGCATCAATTCCACCCCTGTTTTCTTCTCCTTTCATTATATCCGCCACCAGCACACTCGACTATCCACGCCACCGGTATCCTCATCGACATCATACTCGTCGGGTCGTCTTGTACAACCTCCCGCTGTCTCAGTCCCTCTACGAGCTATGCTAACCATGTCACGGAGCTCGACGATCTACGTGCCGCGTTCAATTCGCGATCGTCCATACCGCCGGATCCCCATCGACACTTTACTCATCGTGTCGTTTCATCCGGCAAACCGCCTTTGTTTCTGTTACACGCAGATCGGTGCTATCCACGATAGGAACAGCATTACACGCGATGATCTTGGTGATGGATGTGACGCTGGGTGCTTGCACTGGGCAAGAAGTGTGGTAGCGTTTAAAGAGGGACATTAGATGTAATGAATAGAACTGAAATGAGTCACAATGCCTGGAACCAACTGCGTGTTTCCTTTGACTTTGCAGGGGCTGGATCACGACGATTCTTGCGCCACTGACGACACTTCAAGTTGTAACTTGGATTTTATATGCGTGAATGCGACCAGTCCTTTGATTCCTCCCACTTTTTCTCAGCTATCTGTCTTGACGGGTGTCCTAGCGAGGTATATGGAATACTTCTCGGCCGGTTGTCAATGGTGACCCATTCAACACCATGTTCGTGTGGTTGGTCGGGTGCGACGTTTGCCTGTCCGTCCTCTTTCTCATTGCCTGTGATTCCTTCGTGGGCAGGGCACCACCGAATTTCCACTGGACTGTCGATCTCTGCCAGTATGCGTCTTCCTGGAAGTGCGAACATCTGGCCAGGGCCAACCTCCAAAGTTTGAGCTACCGGCGGTTGCGTGAAGAAGAAAGGTAGAGTAAGCGACGGCGCATTACAAAGGTATCCGTCGCCGCGTTAACTGACGGTTACTATTAAGCTCTCGGCATCCCACATTGCTTCTTCCGACAATATTCCGAGCCGAGAAAATCCTCCCTTAAAACTGGCATGGAGGAGCCCTTGTGTAATTGTGGGCTTTTTTAGCGTATGTTCTGGAATAGTAGATAGAGGGTGCAGAAGACACAAAGGCCGGACCGCACGGTGACCGCGGAGGAGCTGCCCCTGTTCCTACCCAAGTCTTCTTTCATGGCATATGCGGACCGGGAGTACGAGACGGATTGCGATTTCCTTAGTTTCCTTCTTTTATCTTTGCTTTGGTGCGCTGCATATCTTGGGGCAGGCCTTGGCGCGGTCAGACGACAGGAAAAGGACTGTATATGAGCTCGCCATGATGTAGGCGGGTCGCGTGCGATTAGTGGCTAAACCAAAAAAACAATAATCGATAGTTAGATTTTCTCTACATACCGGCCATATTTCACCCAGCTGAGAGATCTCATACGGAATATCCCAGGGTATTTGTTTCATTATGTTATTTTTTTCGCTTTCTGCGCCCCCTCCGGCAGCAACCGCCCAGTGGATTGCCCGGCGGTTCGTTGGACGGATTTCTCACCGGCTTGCTCGTTTCTTCCGCACGTCGGATTAATCGTCCCTTCTCTTCCCCAACTCCCATTACCCCAATTCTTCGTAGAAGAATATACCATATCGACCACCCCACACCAACCTGCACGGCGCCGACAGCAAAAAGTGCTTTGGAAGGATATCAGAGCACAAACAAAGCGCTGACGTGATGGGTTCCAAATTTTCAATCTTTTCCCAGATGAGCATTGCACCGATGCAATACTCACATTTCTGGAGAAAATCGATGGCCGTAGGGCCAGAGAAGAGGAATGGGATGAAGGATGCGATGGGTCTGTGGAGCAGGATGACAATGTGCTTGGGGGAAGTGAGATTGGTAGACTGAGTGAGAGATGGTGGCAATTTGCAGTCCGCGTGTGGGCGGTGAGAGGGCCAGTAGGGCCAAAGGGAGAGTCTAGAGCCGCATAGCTAGACTCGCGGTCGGATAAGGGTTGGTGTCGTTATTGGTGTTCGCCGTAGTCTTGTACAGGATGATAGATGCGAAATAAAATTGATGACCCCACGCATATGCACGAATTCGACACGCAAACTAGGCACTCCCCACCTAACAAGCAACACCCCCCCCACCCACACACCAACACCCGCCACTCCCACAGCCACGACACCAACGACACCTCTGCCGCCACTTCCCCCCTCCGATCACCGGACAATGCAGCGCCAGGAGGGCCAGAGTTCCACTCCAGCGGCTGTTGAACCACACGACGACTAATTCACCAGACTTTTGCAGACTCCAGGTATACCAGCAGGCAATTCTCAACTTGATAGCGGCCAGGCTCAAAACCTTGGTTCTCCTTAAGGAGACCTCCCTCAAGAGCATGGTGCGTACCATCACGCCTCATTGACGAAGAGGTGGGCTGAGGTGAGAACCTGGTTCCCTCGAACTGGCTCGCTAGCGCGTTTCAGATGCTGGTGTATGTCGTAGTGGAGATGGTCGTCGCGTATGTCATGTCAGACGGCGACAGGTCGACTACCCTCTCATCCTTTTTATTACCCAGAGAGGTGGAGATACTGATAGTTGTGGTGGTACCGGCAACAGTGGTGTCCTTGCTATTTGGAGAGTGGTATTGGGGGTATCCGGGATGGTGGTGGCGATCCTTGCGGGACACGAACCGCTCATTAATCTCAGGCGGTGAGGAGGGCGAGATTATGATTAGCCACCTCACAGCCCCTCCCCACCGTCGGGAACGAATGAGCGATTCAAGTCTTGCAAGGATCGCCACCACCATCCGGGTTACCCCCAATACCACCCTCCCAACAGTGAGGACCCCACTGCTGCCGGTACCACCACAACTGTCAATATCTCCACCCCTCTGGATCAATGAAATGGATGAGAGGGCAGTCGACCTGTCGCCGTCTGACTTGACATACGCGACCGCCGTCTCCACTGCGACATACACCAGCGTCTGCAACACGCTAGTGAGTCAGCTCGAGAGAACCAAGGTTTCGAGCCTGGCCACTATCCAGTTGAGAAGTGCCTGCTGGTGTACGTGGAGTCTCCAGGAGTCTGGTGAATTAATCATCATGTTGGTCAGGTGTTTCAACAGCCGGCGGAGGGGAACTCTGACACTCCTGGCGCTGCATTGTCCGGTGATCGGAGGGGGGAAGTGGCGGAGGTATCGTTGGGACGTGGCCGCGGAAGTGGCGGGTGTGGGTGTTGGTGTGGGGGGCTAGTATTCTTGTATGAAGAGGGGTAATGGGAAGTTGGAAGGTGGTAGGAAGTAGTATGTAGAAGAGATCGAGCTTGCTCGCCTCTCGGCCACGTTATAAAGGCCCAGAGCTTACTAACTGCTTTCACTAGACCTAGCGCTAGCATTACGGCTCACACGCACCTCGGTACAATAATTGTCGATGCAGCAATGTAAACACAGATTGTACCAGAAGCGATGTTCGCGAAACAGGACGTTCTTCGGGTTTATGTTTGCTACTAACTGACGCTGATCTTTGTATGATGATCAACGCTAAGGTCTCCCCATAGTAGCATTGACATGACCCGATAGGATCGCATATGAGTAACTGACCACCAAACCCAAGCCCCACATAGTCGTTCCCTCCAACCCTTATTCATAAACTCACGAAACATCGCTGCTCAGGCCGGGTCACGCACTCATCCACTCTCATCTCCTCTAACGCACCCACCCTCTCCTACTTTCCCACACTCGCTGGCTCGCCCCTCATCTCCCACTGCTCAACAACTCTCTCAAAACTTGCATACCGAGACTGAAGCGGGGTTTAGGTTTCCCACCTCCTCCTCGCCTCCTTTTGGCGTTTCACCGGGTCGCCGAGAACACATAATTCTTCGCCAGAAACGAGAGTCTCCAAGTCGGAGTGCCACTCGTGTTTATCTTCCATGCCTTGCATAGACGGCGGGCACCTGCCCGTGCACGAGGCCAATGCGTCTGTCCAACAGCCCTCTTGTCCTCTGTCGCTGCCACCTTCCCAGCTTCCACCGGGCGCCGTCCTCCTGGTGGCCACAAGGACCGGGCGACTATTGTCCATGACCGTTGCTGCGCTCTCACTGGGCATCTTGACGATTGGATGACTTTCGTCCTTCGTACCACGTTGCATTGCCATCTGTATCGCTGGGTGTGAGGAAGTGTCCGTGTTGCAGCACGAAGCGCGGCCGTGATCGGAGATGAGAGGCTGCTGCGCGTCGAGGGTGTTGCGCTGCAACATGGACAGGTAGTCGTCGGTGACATCGACAGAGCGCCTATTCTTGCCGATACCCTCCATGGGTCCAAGAGGTGGGAGAGGGTAGAGCAGCTCTGGTTCTTTTGTAGGTTTGTGTTTCTTCTCGGCCTCGAGGGTCAGGAGGCCATCGTAATTGATGTATTCTCGAGTAATGGGGGTGCGGCATATCTTCACGGGGTACGGGGTGGAGCGCGGGGTGGTGGAGATCGGGAAATCGCTACATGGCGCAGTGTTGCCCTCGAGTTCGATCCTGGCGGCGGCAGCGGCGATCGACTGCTCCCACTTAGCCTGCCAGATACGCTCGCGGTGCTTCCTGCAGAGAATTGCTTCCAAAATCCAGTCGAAGAGCCACATTTCGACGGCCGTTTCGTCCAAGTAAGCCACTCGGTATTAGTGACGACGCTATCGAGCAGGGGGGCGGATGAGGCCGCAACGACCGAGGGTGAGAAAACAACCTATCCGCACAGCAAAACATTACATTAGCATCTGGCCATCCGTACGACCGTTTGTTTATCAAGTTGACAGGAGTGGGGAAGGGTGTAGGTAATCATTTAGAAATGCAGGTAAAAAGGAGTTTAATTTCAGACGCACCGAAGAACTACCTCTAATGATTCCTATCTCTGCACACAGAACGAACCCCTTTCAGAAGACCAGACCGCCAATGATGTCCACGAGGTTCCTTCCTGTCCTCAGAACGATCACCGACCCGAAAACAACTGCTAAGTGACGCCAAAGCGCGCAAGGTGGACGACGGAAGGTGGAGACTTGTTAGCCGCGTGGCGCGGTAAAGGAGGAAAGCACCACCGGCAGAACCGCTAGGTGAGTAGAGAGGTTAAGTTCTTTGTAAAGGTGCTTGTTGGTATAGGGATGGGCAGGGAGAGAGACAATGGGTTGATTGAATGGCACGTAGCCGAAAACAGAACATTCGCTCTATATACAACTCAGTGACTCACCTGGGGGTAAGGACGGAAGACCGTCTCCCGAGCCGCTGCTCGGAGGCGCATTCGGCCGTCGTCACCAGTACGTCACCTCCGAACGCCCAATATCCTGACACTTCCCCTTGCATGAAATAAGCAAAGTGACGCAGGAGAGAAAGAGAAGCGGGATGGCCAGTAGCAACACACAGCAGCAGAGGAGGAAAAGCATTGAGAACCTCACTAACTTCGGATGCCGTGTTAAAACCCAGAACCGTGCAAACACCGTCATGGGAATAAGAGAAAGAGTGCATTCACCAAAGAAAGAAAGGAGAGGGAAAGAAAACCTCTCTAAGCACCCATCATTTACTTCACCAGCATTTCCCCCTCGAGCCTAGGCCGCTCTGTAAGAACATCTGCTTTTCGTCAGCATTGAGCCTGCGTAGAACTCCATGGCCAGGGGTGCGCGACTGCTCCGGTGTGGGGACACCGCAGCAATTCTGTTATGATCAGGCCTGCACACCTCTCCGCGCCACCGAGAGTGCATGGCAGCTCCGGTGTTGGGTACCACATCAGCTCGACCAGTGTGGAGCTACTACATCAGCTTCCCGGTCGTGTGCGCCAGCGTCAAAGTTGGGCGCTGCAGGTGCTCCGTCATCGTCTAAAGCGCCCACAGACGCCCGGGTGCGCATACATCATCTCCAGTGTGGGGTGCCGCAGCAACTGCGTCACATCCTAGACGTTTGGCGCTCATAAAAAAAATACATGCAATCGATGAACCGGGAACCACAACCTCACTTGACGGGTCCCCGAAGTTCTCCGGGCAGTCAGTGCGAAGAGTGGCGGACAGGTTCTTTCTTTTCTGAGCCTTTCTGCCTCTCGCGTTACACGGCAGTCGACTTTCTTGCGTCGTGCTCGCGTGAAGTAAAAGAACCGTAGCGCTGAATGGGTAGGCCTTCCGTGGGACTTGCGATTGCCGTAGCCTCCGTAGCCCCGCCGCTTGCCGTGCTGGGTTTTTGGTACGATTGCTTGGTGGGTAACGCCGGCGATGTTGAGGTGTGGTCCTATACTTGGCAGACGACGGTTGTATCCGAAATTGCTTTTTCGGCTTCCGCCAATTCTTGGCTAATCGCGAACAGGCAAGAGGTTTACTAGGTGACCGAGGTCTCATCCTTCATCGTAGAGGTATGGAAACGATTGATGATGCCGTTTCGGCCGCGCTCCACGGAGGCTGCGCAGTAAGTACGTCTGGCGAAAGAATTCCCTGATCTGGACCAGATCATCGATTTCGTTCTTCGGGAGACTTTTGATGACGGTTCGGATGGCAGGTTCAACGGATGGGCGGATCATCAAGGGTGCTCGGTCAGCACGCCGACAGAAATCACCGGCTGCAGCAGAAGGTTGGGTTTTTTTTCCAGGTGACGATCTTGAAGGCGCCTTCCGGAGTAGTGAGGACTGCCCCCAGGTCGTTCTTCCACAAATGGTAGTTGGACGACTTCGAAATTGGCAGTTTGTCGGGGTGGCGAAGTCGTTGCCGCGCGGTGTGGCTCAAGGGGTTGAGGCTTAAAAAGGGGTGCAAAGGTGAGGCGCATACGCAGGTAGGAAAATGGCGCGGATCGACTGTGAAAGACCTACGCCAGGCCGGTGAAGACAATGGTGGTACGATGGAAGAGCCAAGAGAGAATGGGTGGCTGCTGTCACGACCCTGAGAGTGGGCGATTCTTCCCGCCGAGGATGATGTAGAGAACGAGGTACAGGATCCACCAAACCACGCCCAACAATTCGCGAAGTACAGAATTAGGAGACTAACCGACCGGACTTCAGCCAGCAGCATACTTCAGGTCATCCACACCGCCTGTGTCCTCCACCACCCCCTCGTACCACTGAAACGCATCGCTGAAAACGCCAAGCTTTTCGTCTGACACACCAAATTTTGCGCAAAATCAGGCCTCACGGACATCACGATGTCTGCCGAAGCAACCGGACCGATCGAGGCAGCCCCGGTGGTGGCTGCCAGAATCGACCAAAGTGAGAGCGCCCTCCTGAGGGAGCTCGTGGGAGAATCGGGAA
>Ga0307516_10002801_pt1 | contig 22985 bp, 12 predicted proteins | sample 19_EM_MG_FD_203310 | JGI IMG/M metagenome (GOLD analysis project Ga0307516, IMG submission 203310) | Populus trichocarpa ectomycorrhiza microbial communities from riparian zone in the Pacific Northwest, United States - 19_EM | ecosystem: Host-associated > Plants > Roots > Unclassified | place... | reverse complement strand
TGGCACGCGTGTGCGGGCGCATGAAGTTCCAGGGCAGCGCGCTCGCCAAGGTGGGTGGATTGATTGAGTTGGACGGCGTGGGCGCGCATTTCAACGGCAATGTGTTCGTGAGCGCGGTGGACCACGAAGTCGTGGACGGCAACTGGCTCACCACGGTGGAGTTCGGCCTGTCGCCGGCCTGGTTCACCGAGCGGCCCGACGTGGTGGCGCCCACTGCCGCCGGCCTGCTGCCCGGCACGCAGGGCCTGCAGGTGGGCGTGGTCAAGAAGCTCGATGCCGACCCCTTGGGCGAGAACCGCATCCAGGTTTCCGTGCCGGTGATGCAGGCCGAGACCGATGGCGTGTGGGCCCGGCTGGCCAACTTCTACAGCTCCAACGCCTTTGGCGCGTTCTTCCTGCCCGAGGTCGGCGACGAGGTGGTGCTGGGGTACTTCAACGACGACCCCTCGCACCCGGTGATCCTCGGCAGCCTGTACAGCAGCAAGCAGGCGCCGCCCTATGCACTGGCGGCCGAGAACAACACCAAGGCCATCATGACGCGCTGCAAGTCAAAGATCGAGTTCGACGATGACAAGAAGGTCATCACCATCACCACGCCGGGCAAGAACAACATCGTCTTCAGCGACACCGACAAGTCCATCGTCATCACCGACCAGAACAGCAACAAGATCGAGATGGCCGCCGGCGGCATCACGCTCGACAGCCCCAAGGACATCAAGATCACCGCCAAGGGCGGCATCACGCTCGACGCGGTGGGGGCCGTGAGCATCACCTCCAAGGCCGATGTGAAGACCGCCGGGCTCAACATCAACAGCGAGGCGCAGGTGGGCTTCGTGGCCAAAGGCACCGCCAACGCCGAGCTGTCTGCCGCCGGGCAGACGGTGGTCAAGGGCGCGATGGTGATGATCAACTAGGGAGATGTGAACATGCCGCCCGCCTCCCGCATCACCGACCTGCACGTGTGCCCCATGGTCACGCCGGGGTTGCCGCCGATCCCGCACGTGGGCGGTCCCATCATCGGCCCGGGGGCGCCCACGGTGCTGATCGGCGGCATGCCGGCCTCGGTGCTGGGTGACAACGCCGTGTGCGTGGGCCCGCCCGACAGCGTGGTGATGGGCTCAGCCACCGTGATGATCTGCAAGAAGCCGGCCGTGCGGCTGGGCGACACCACCGCACACGGCGGCAAGGTGGCTTTGGGGTTCCCCACCGTGATGATCGGAGGCTGAGCTGGCCATGGCCACCGACAACAAGTTCCTCGGCACCGGCTGGGGTTTCCCGCCGTCGTTTGACTGGCGCGACAAGAAGGCGGTGCTGGTGGCGCAGGAGGAGGACATTGCGCAGAGCCTGCGCATCCTGCTCTCCACCGTGCCGGGCGAGCGGGTCATGCAGCCGGCCTACGGCTGCGGGCTCAAGCGCATGGTGTTCGAGTCCATCACCGAGAGCACGGTCACGGAGATCAAGGACATCGTGGCCAAGGCGGTGCTGTTCTTCGAGGTGCGCATCACGCTGGAAGAGGTGCAGGTGGAGCTGGACGAGATGCAGCAGGGGGTGCTGAAGCTCAGGCTCGACTACCGGGTGCGGACCACCAACACGCGGTACAACATGGTGTACCCGCTGTACTTGCTGGAAGGCACGGGGGTGGTATGAGGGGCCGCCATGCCTGACGGCACCCAGCAAGACGAACGCGCCCCGCCCGCCCTGCAGGAGGGCTGGTTCCACGTGGACGAGCTGCGCCTGGAAGACCGCGTGGCCATGAGCGCGGGCCTGGCCTCGCAGCTGACCTTCTACGACCTGCAGCACCGCCCCGCCGGCACCTGGGGTGAGATGTTCGCGGACGACGAAGCCCTGGTCCTGGCACGCATCATGAGCGTCGACCGCGCCGCGCTGCAGGCCCGCTTCCTGCGGCACTTTGACGCCGCGCCACTGGAGCACCTGGCCACCCAGGTGGTCACGCTGGCCGGGTGGATAGACTTGTGGTTCAAGACCCTCAAAGGCGGCACCGGCCACGCCGCCCGCGCCCTGCAGGAGCGGCTGGACCTGCTCATGGGCCGGCGCCTGGGCGAAGACATGGCCTGGATCTTTGAGCACTTTGGCAGCGGCCCCTCTGGCAACCCTTCAGGCAGCCCCCTCGCCCAGCTGCTGGACCGCACCAGGCAGCGCCTCGACCCCGCCTGGCTGGCGCCGCGCCGCGTGCACGCCGTGACCCCTGACCGCCCGCCGCGCGAGCTGCTGCGCTCGGCCTTCTTCGCCTTCCTGCATGCCATCGAGCGCCTGCAGGAACTGGCCCGCGAACAACTGCCGCACTCGCTGCAAAGCCAGGCCCACGAGCCCGCGGCGGGCCTGTTCCTCACCTTCCTGCAGCTCTTTGAAGGCGCGCAGAAGCACCTGAACCGCTTCACCAACCGGCACGTGGACTTCTACTACGACGAGTGCCTGCGCCTGCAGCCCCGGCCGGCCGAGGCCGACGTGGCGCACCTGGTGTGCGCCCGCGACGCCGCACAAGACCGCACGCAGCCGGACCGCGGCGCCGCCCGCGACGTGATCGTGCCGCGCGGCACCCGCTTCATGGCCGGCAAAGATGCCGCCGGCGACCCGGTGGAATTTGAGGCCGAGGACCGCCTGCTCGTGACCGATGCGCAGGTGGTGGACCTGCGCACGCTGCGCCTGGAGCGCGACACGCTGATCTCGCCCGAGCGCGAGTTCGACTACGTCACGCGGGCCAAGGCCCGGCAGCTGCCCGCCGGCACCGGCAACGTGGAGGCCAAGGGCGCGGCCACGGCGCAGGCCTGGCCGCTGTTCGGCGGCACCGACTTCTCGCAAGGCACGCTGCGCTCCGAGGATGCCCGCATGGGCCTGGCCATTGCGTCGCCGCTGCTGTGGCTCAAGGAAGGCGAACGCGAGATCCGCATCGATCTGCGCTTCGAACATGCCGAAGACGTGGACCCGGACCTGGTGCTGCTGATCAAGCGCATGACCCATGGCCCCACGCCCGCGCTCACCGCGGCAGTGTTCAGGCGCTACCTGGCCCTGGACCCGCGCCTGCTGGCCGAGGCCGAGCGCAACGACCCCGCCGCGCTCGACCGGCTGGTGCAAGGCTTGGCCCAGGGCTTTACCCTCACGCCGGACGAGCCCGGCGACAAGACACCCAGCCCGCCCCTGGCGGACCGCTGCTACCGCTTCTTCATCCATCAACTGGTCCTGCTGGCCCCCACCCGCGCGCTCTTCTACACCCGCCTGGGCCGCCTGTTCGACCGCTGGCTGCTCTCCGGCCGCGACTGGCTGACCCTCGCCGAGGTGGAGCCCATCAAGCGGGCTGCACACGTGCTGCTCGGCGCCGAAGACACCCACCCGGCGGATGCCAGCGACCCCTTGTGCCTGATGCGCGGCGCCCACCCGCCCGAACACGATCTCGTGTTCGACCAGATCTTCAACGGCGTGTTCGCGGTGGCCTTGAGCGTGCCCGGCGGCTGGTATGAGGCAGACGGTGCGTTCGTGGTGCCGGTGCCCGCCGAACCCGGCGCCCCCGGCGGGGCCACCGCGGCCGGGGGCGTGCAACTGGTGATCCGCCTGCTGCCCGAAGACCCGCCCGTGGTGGCCTGCCACCCGCCGGACCACGGGCCGCAATGGCCCGAGGGCCTGCCGCTGCTGCGCCTGCAGCTCAAGGCCCAGGCCCGGCTGTACCCGTACTCGCTGCTCGCCGACGTGCGGCTCAGCGAGGTGAACGTGGCCGTGCAGGTGCGCGGCGTGCGCGAGCTGGCGCTGCACAACCAGCTGGGCCGCCTGGACGCGAGCAAGCCCTTCAACCCGTTCGGCCCGCTGCCCACGCCCAGCTCGTACCTGGTGTTCGGCTCACCCGAGGCGGCGCGCAAGAACCTGACCTCGCTGCAGCTGCAGATCGAATGGGGCGGCCTGCCACCGGGCGCGGGCGGCTTCAGCGGGTACTACCAGGGCTACGACGAGGTGGACAACCGCAGCTTCACCGCCACGGCCGCCATCCTGCGCGACGGCCAATGGCAGGCCGCCGGCACCCCCACCGGGCAGCCGCTGTTTGCCGACGCCGATGCGTCCGGCGAACTCAGCCCGTGCAGCCGCTTCGACGTGGACGCGGCCGCGCTGGCCAAGCACTTCCGCGTGGTGGAAGGCGGCCTGCAGGATGCGGCCGCCGCGGCCACGCTGCCCGAGCTGGCCTGGGGCCCCGGCGCGCGCAATGGCTTCTTCAAGCTGCAGCTCAGCGGCCCGCCCATGGCCTTTGGCCACCAGGCCTACCCCACGCTGCTGACCCGCGTGGTATCTGACAACGCGCGCCGGCCCAAGGACCCGCTGCCCATTCCCAACCCGCCCTACACCCCGGTGATGGAGCGGCTCACGCTGGACTACACCGCCCAGCGCAGCCTGCACCTGGGCCAGATCGTGCAGCGCGAGCCCGGCGCCCAGGCCGGTGCCGGCCCATCACCCGACGGCGACCGCCTGCTGCACCTGCATCCCTTCGGCGTGCAAGAGGTGTACCCACGCCATGCCGGCACCGCCCCCACCGTGCTGCCGCTGTACCCACACGACGGGCACCTCTTCATAGGCCTGAGCGCCAGCACGCTGCAAGGCCCCTTGACCTTGCTGTTCCACCTGCGCGACGAGTCCGCCGGCGCCGCCCTGCCCCACCCGCCGGTGACACGCTGGTCGTACCTGGCGGGCGACCGCTGGTGCCCGCTGGCGCCCGAGCGCGTGCTGTCCGACACCACCGGCGGCTTCCTCACCTCCGGCATCGTGACCTTGGACGTGCCGGGCGACATCGCCCGCGGCAACACCGTGCTGCCCGGCGAGCTGTACTGGCTGTGCGTGGCCACCGACGAAGGCTTCAGCGGCTTTGCCGGCCTGTACGGCGTGAAGGCCCAGGCCTTGCGCGTGCGCCGCGTGCTGGATGCCGACATGGCGGCGGCCACCACCGAGGCGAGCATCAGCTTGCTGCCGGCAGGCACGATCAAGGCGCCGGTGCAATCCATCCCCGGCCTGGCCGGCGTGCGGCAGGTGGGCCCTTCCTGGGGCCTGCGCCGCCGCGAAGACCGGGCGCAGGCCCGCACCCGCATAGGAGAGCGCCTGCGCCACAAGCAGCGCGCCAGCACGCCCTGGGACTACGAGCGCCTGGTGCTGGAGCGCTTTGCCGGCGTCTACAAGGTGAAGTGCTTCACCCCCGCCGAGCTGGGCCCGGAAGGCGCGCCCGGCCAGGTGCGCGTGGTGGTGGTGCCCGCGGTGCGCCGCAACGAGCCGCAGGACAGCACGCTAGGCCCGCGCATGAACGCCATCGACCTGCAGCGCATCACCGAGTTCCTGCGCGGCCTGGCCTCGCCGTTTGCGCGCATCGAGGTGCGCAATGCGGCGTACGAGCGCGTGCAGGTGCGCTGCACCGTGAAGCTGGCGCGCGGCGTGGCGGTGGGCCGCACGGTGCGGCTGCTGAACACGGCCATCGTGGAATACCTCTCGCCCTGGCACGACATCGGCTACCAGGCCCGCTTTGACTGGGTGGTGCGCAGCGAGGACATCGAGACCCGGCTGCGCGAGATCGAAGGGGTGGAGTTCGTGACGCGCTTGTCGCTGCTGCACATCGCGGCCGACGAACACGGCGTCTACACCCTGGGCGACACCGCCCGCATGGCCACGGCCAAGGCCATCGACGCCGACACCGTGCCCGGCACGCGGCTGCGCCCCAAGTGGGCCTGGAGCCTGGCCTTGCCGATGCGCCAGCACCTGATTGCCACGGCCGAGCACTACGGCGACCCGCGGCCCGAGCCCACGGGCATTGCCAGGCTGGCGATCGGGAGCACGTTCATCGTGGGGGGCGCCGGCATTGAACGGGCGAATGGCGGTATGGCAGGAGGGGCGCCATGACCAGCCGCAACCGCGAGACGCTGCGCAACTTCTTCGACGAGGGCATGCTGCCCACCAAGGACCATTTCGGCGACCTGATCGACTCGATGCTCAACATGAGCGACGAGGGTTTCCGCAAGACCGCCGAGAACGGCGTGGAGGTTTCCACCCCCATTGCCCACGACGCGCTGGTGAGCTTCTACCGCGACCAGCGGCCCAAGGAAGTGCTGTGGTCCATGGGCTACGGCGGGGAAGGTGACCAGCTTCAGTTCCGGCCGGGCAGCAGTGCAGGCACGCGGGGCACGGATCCCGTGCTGGCGCTGGACACGCAGCGGGTGGGGGTCAACACCGCGACGCCGCAGCATGCGCTGGATGTGGCGGGGGTGGTGGGCTCGCAGGGGCGCGTGGGGACCTGGCGGCCGGCGAAGAAGCTGGATCCGCCGATGGCCAATGGCGAGTGGCATGACATCACGGACACGCTGCGGGGGTGCCAGGCTTTTGAGGTGATGGCCGGGGCCGGGCATGCGGGGGGTGGGCGGTATGCACTGATGCATGCCATTGCGATGAATACCTTCAATCCAGGGCGCGGGTTGTTTGATTTCTTCACCAATAAACAGCGAATTCGGTGTGACAACGCCTGGTATGGGAGGCGGTGTGACAAGTTGAGGCTGAGGTGGACGGGGACGAGTGGGAAGGGGGCGGCTTATCGGTTGCAGATTCGATCTAACTGTGATTATGGAGAGGGGGTGGGGATTCGATATCACATTACGCGGCTTTGGTTTGATGAAGATATGAAATGAGATGTGATTTGCTAGACGCGTCAGCCTTCGCACGGTTACTCCCTCTCCCGCATCAGCGGCAGAGGGTTGGGGTGAGCGCCTTTTCATCTTTGCCGTGCACCTCTACAAACCCGTGCGCCTTGGCTGCCGTTCCCTCGATGCATCAGCTTCCCTTCGCAAGAGCCTGCCAGGTATCGGCCAGCCACACCCAGACAGTCAAAACATTATCCAAACCCCAATACAGCAGTGAATATAAATGTGCAAATTTCCAAGGATAGCGAACTATGAGTGTCGTCAATCAAAACCCTCCCATTGCGCCCCCAACCGGCAGCAAAAAAATCTTCGATGGAGTTTTCAGAAATAGTTCCGACAAGTTTAAGATTATTGCCAGTTATTCATTGGGAGGGTGCGCCGCCATTTTTTGCCTCTGTGCGGCAGTCCTTGAAGGCTGTCGCCCGGTTCTACAACTTCTCATATGCATCCTAGGCGGAGCCATTGGCTGGTGCCTTGGCCTCTATCTCACGCCGACGGACGACGGTGAGAGAAAACAACTCTCTGAAGCGAGCAAGATCGCTCTCACACTGCTTTCCGGGGTTGGTTTGGCGAAATTCAATCAACTAAGCACCGTCATCGCAAAGTGGGCCCCCTACGACGAACCGGAGTCTCCAGTGCGCATCCTTTTATTTCTCTGCACCATGCTCATAGGCGCTCTGTTTACTTATATAAGTAGATTATTCGTAAAGGGCAGCGAGGAGGATTTCAAGGCTCAGCGCCTCAAAACACTCCTTGAGCTTAGAAAAGTAGTCGCCAAGCTGGAGGAGCAAAGTTAGGAAAGCGCTGGCGACCGCCGTGTCCGCAGCAGCGGGCTGCATGCTCATCTATCTCACAGCACACGCCTGGCAGGTCGGACAGATTCCCATGAAAAGCGGACCGATCACTCCCTCCACCCACCCGATCACCATCACCCTCTTTTCGGGTCTGTTGGGCGTACTGGGTGTCTTGCTGGTTGGCCTGTCGCCATTGCTACTTCTCAAGATCCGGGCGTCGGATTCCAAACAGTCTCAATTCGCCGCCATGAACCCGAAGCTCTACGGCAAGACAAGGCCAACTCTCTTCTGGCCTTCATCGCCTTGCTGGCTTTGTTTGGCTACGCGGCCCTCAGACCCGCTAGAGCGCACACCAAGGCATTGAACTTGTCAAAAACCAGACCCACCACCGCACGCATGAATGTCATGCCGCACCTCTTCGCTGCCATTGCCACGGCCTCCTGCCTTTCGGTGGCAAATGCCGCGCCATCTAATTTTTCGGGCAACTGGTTCATCGATCTTCGAACGCCAACCGAGCGTGAGCAGAAGCTCGACTGCGGCGCCGCTGAGTTTGACTTGACCCAAAGCGGCGACCGAATCGTGGGCAGCCACAGCATGGCCACCGTCGGGTGTGGTCGTTTGAACGAAGGTGGCGCCGAGACCGTCAAGGGCGTGGTCGTTGGTGGCATAGCAGTCCTGGTCGTGACGAGCGCTAGAAACGGTGCCGTCGTGATGGGCAAAGCAAGGCTCCAAGGAGGCGAACTGCATTGGCAGACGCTTGAGGAGATTCGCCCAGGTGAACCGGAAGGCGATTCCCCACTCATCATGGGACGCGGGGTACTGACGCGTCGGCCCAAATGAGCACATCGCCTCGCATGCGCCTCACCCGCCCAGGTGAACGACCATGAACATTCGCGCCGACTTGTTTGTCGCCACCTGGCCGGACGCGCCGCGATACGAAGCGTGCCTTCGTCGTGGCGAAGAACCGCCGTTTTCCGACGTGCATGTCTCCGGCCACACCACCGGTCTTGAATTCGGGACGCTATGGGCAATTCTTGAACAGCAGCCCAGGGATCCTGAGCGTCACATGCTCGTGGATCTCTCACCGGAGGAAGGGGGCGATACCTGGCTGAACGAGTTCCCGGGTCGGCTCACCGAATTGCTGGCCGCCTTGGATGACAAGGACGCCGAGGTGGCGCTGGTGAGATGGGCAGCAACTGAAGAGTTGCAGTGCGATCCCGGCGATCTCAGGCCCGGACTCACGACCCTACGATCGCTGGCACGCTCGGCGCTGCGGCAAGGCAAGGCGGTCTTTCTGTGGGGCTCGATATGACCCTGCCCGACCTGTCCGCGCTCAACATGCTTGAAGGTCGTTGCTTGGCACACCTGCCATTCCACGAGTTCAGGGCCTGCCGCTGGGGACAGGCAAGCCCGCCCTCACCCCTCACAACAGCTTGTCCAGCGAAATCCCTGCCTCGCCCTCAACCGCCCGGTACTGCTCCTTCAGGTACGCCAACAACTGACTCAGTTGCATCACGTGTTCTTCATGATCCGCACGATTGCGAATCGTCTGGCTCGACAACAAACCCTCGTTGTACAGAAGCCCGTCCCGAACGGCCGACACCAGCAACGGTGCCCAAGTGTTGGGTATTTCCATCACGCCACCTTCTGAAGAATGTCCAGGAGCAATTGGTCCAGCGGGAGCTTGAACCGGGCCAGCCGCATGTCGAATGCCGGCGCGATTGTGAAGTGTGTGGCGCCGCATCGGTGACAGATGGAGCCGTGTTAGATGCGCCGCGCATCAATGCCCACGCCCTCCCCAGGTGGCGCTGTTCGAGCCGAGAGGCGAGTTGCAGCCCCTGCCTGAGCGGTGTTGCGGACTGGTTGGGAAGAAGCCAAATGGGTTGTGAGGTGCTTTCTTTGCCTCCTTTCTTTGCACCAGCAAAGAAAGGAGGTCGCCGGCCGGGCGAACTCCGGCGGGCTCTTCCGAAGGACACACGACCAAGCACGCGCATAGCGGCACCCATCAAGCAAGGTTGAAAGAAGCCAACCATGCCCCCCGCCCCCCAAACCATCAAACGCCGCGACAAGAAGAATCGCGAAGCCAGCTTCGACAAGCTCCGCGCCGAAGGCCTGCGCCTGTCCCAGGCCCTGAGCGGCGACCTCTGGACCGACTACAACCTCCACGACCCCGGCGTCACGATCCTGGAGCAGTTCTGCTACGCCCTCACCGACCTCATGTACCGGGCCGAGTTCCCAGTCGCCGACCACCTCACCAACGAACAAGGCCAGATCGACTACCAGCGCCAGTGCCTGCACCCGCCGCAGCAGATCTTCCCCTGCCGCCCCACCACCGCCGCCGACTACCGCCGCGTGCTGCTGGACCGTGTCGAGGGCCTGGACGACGCCACGCTCTCCACCCGCCAGCGCGTGGGCGGCCCCGGCCCCGTGGTGGCCGGCCTGCACCACCTGATGCTGCAGCTCAGCGACCCCAGCGCCGCCGGCACGGCACGCACCATCCGCCAGGTGCAGGCGGTCTACCTGGCGCACCGCAACCTGTGCGAAGACCTGGACCGCAGCGTCACCATCGTGCAAGACCTGCCCTGCGAGCTGCACGCCACCATCGAGATCGCCGGCGCCCGCGAGGCGGCCGAGATCCTGGCCGAAATCTACGAGCGCTGCGACCACCACATCGCCAGCCCCGCCGCCATGCGCAGCCTCAGCGACCTGATGCAGCCGCGCCCCGGGCAGCCCGCCCCCACGCTGGAAGACATCTTCACCGGCCCGGCCATGCTGAACGGCTTCATCGTCGACGAGCCCGGGCATGGCGGCGCCGACGCGAGCACGGTGCTGTGCGTGGGCGACCTCACGGCCAAGGTGCTGGCGGTGGAGGGCGTGCGCGAGGTGCACCGCCTGGCCTTGCAGTGCGGCGACAAACCCGCCAGCGCCGGCTCGGTGGGCTGGCGCGGGCCCGGCTGGGCGCTGCGCCTGCGCGTGCCGCAAGACGCCGCCAGCCAGCGCCCCCTGCGGCTGATGCGCCGCGGCAGCCAGGTGGAGGTATCGGCCCACGAGGTGTTTGCGCGCTTTGAAGACCGGCGCGCCGCCAGCCGCCTGCATCGCAGCACCCGCAGCCAAGACAGCCATGGCATGCCCAGGGACATCGCCGCCTCGCTGACCTTGCCGCAGGGCGAGCACCGCCGGTTGGACCAGTACCACTCGGTGCAGCACCAGTTCCCCGCCGTCTACGGCCTGGGCGACCATAGCGTGCCGGCCGGCGCACCACCGCAGCAAAAGGCCCAGGTGATGCAGCTCAAGGCCTATCTGCTGATCTTTGAGCAGGTGCTGGCACACAGCCTGGCCCAGCTGCAGCACGTGCGTGAGCTGTTCAGCCTGCAAGGCACGGTGGGGCCCACCTACTGGTGGCAGATGCTGGATCAACATTCGGTGCCCGGCATCGGGCCGCTGTTCCGCGAGCCGCCGGCCCACCTGGTGGCGCAGGTGTTTGCGCGCTTCGACGACGCGGTGGACCGCAAGAGCCGCGTGTTCGACCACCTGCTGGCCTTGTACGGCGAGACCTGGCTGCAGAACTCCATGCGGCAGTTCTGCAGCTACCACAGCCCGGCCGAGCTGGAGCTGCTGCTGCTGGAGAACAAGGCCGCCTACCTGGGCGAGGTGGTGCTGCTGGGCCGCGACCGCGCGGCAGGCTTTGACTACAGCAAGCTTTCGTGGAACGAGCCGCGCAACTGCAGCGGGCTGCAGCGCCGCGTGGCCTTGCTGCTGGGCTTCCGGCATGCGTTCAGCCGCCCGCTCACCGCGGCACTGAGCCAGCAGCGGCGCGAGCTGCGGCCGGCACGCCGCGCGGGCAAGGGCGAGCCGCCCGATGAGAGCGGGCTGTGGCTGGTGGAGGCGCCCCCGGAAGACACCCCCATGGACGCCGTGGGCGAGCCTGGGCCGCGCGCCAGCAGCGAGGCCTTGCGCGAGGACATGCAGGCCGACCTGAAGCACATCCCGCCGCTGCGCAATCACGCGCTGAGCGAGGCCATGCTGCGGGCGGGGCTGCAGCGGGATCGCTATCACACGACACCCGACACACCCACCCACACCACGCCTCACACCACGCCGCAGGCCAAGTCCGCGGCGCCGTCTGCCTCATCCTCGTCATCCGGCGCAGGCCCGCAGCGCCTGCTGCTGGGGCCGGACGAGCTGGGCCAGTGGTGGCACCTGGGCTCGTGGGCCACGCAGGCGGCAGCCTGGCGGGCCGCAGACAGCCTGCGCCGTTTCCTGCTGCACCTGACGCAAGAGAGCGAGGGCCTGCACGTGGTGGAACACGTGCTGCTGCGGCCGGTGGGCCAGAGCGGGCCGCATGCGGGGGTGGCGGTGCCGGACAGTTTTTATGGGCTGCGTGTCAGCGTGCTGTTCCCGGCCTGGCCGCTGCGCTGCCATCAGCCCAATTTCCGCCGCCTGGCGGAGGAGACGGTGCAGATCAACGCGCCGTCGCATCTGGCGAGCCGGTGCCATTGGCTGGGCTTCGTGGCCATGCAGCAGTTCGAGGCGCATTACGAAGAATGGCTGGCCGCGCGGCTGGCGTTTGCGCACGAGCCGGGGGCGGAGCCGGTGGCACGGGTCAACCGGGCGGCTTGCCGGGTGATCGAGAGCCTGCTGGCGTATGAGCAGGCGGATGCGCCGGCCCCGGACGGAAGCTGAACCATGGACAGCGCGCACGTCATCGAGAGCCTGGGGTTTGAGCTGGAGTACGCGTCCGAGGAGCAGGCATTCGAGCGGCAGGAGCGGCTGGCAGGCTTTGCGCGCGGGCGCGGGCTGCAGGTGATTGCCGAGGTCTTTGACGAGATGAGCCCGGCTGGCGGTGAGGTGCTGCGGCTGGACCGGCTGGAGCTGGACCTGGGGCCGGTGGACGAGCAGGACTTGGAATACGACTTGGCACGGCGGCTGCGGGAGGCTTTGCGGTTGGCGTTGAGTGATGGGTTGTACAGGGCGCGGGAGGCGGCGGGTTGGCTGGCCTCCGGCCCTGCGCTGAGGCGGGAGACAGGGCGAGAGCCTGGCACCCCGCAGGCCCCGCTCGGGCTGAGCTTGTCGAAGCCTTTGAGCCCTGCGAACCGGCCCTTCGACAAGCTCAGGGCGAACGGGAGTGACGCGGACGGGAGTGACGCGAATGGGGGGAACGCAAACGGGCGGGGCGCAAACGAGGACGGAGCAAGCGGTACCCATACCCCCGCACACCCTCCGTTCGGGCTGAGCCTGTCGAAGCCCTCCAGCCCTGCGAGCCAGCCCTTCGACAAGCGCAGGGCGAACGGGGGTGACGCGGACGGGAGTGGCGCGAATGGGGGGAGCGCAAACGGGCGGGGTGCAAACGAGAACGAAGCAAGCGCTACCCATACCCCCGCACACCCCCCGTTCGGGCTGAGCTTGTCGAAGCCCTCCAGCCCTGCGAGCCCACCCGTCGACAAGCTCAGGGCGAACGGGGGGCATGAAGCCCCAGGCCACCCCCCACCCCGCGCCAGCGTGCACCCGCGCGCACAGGCCTGGCGCGCCGCCCTGCTGCACTTCCTTCAACACGGCCACCTGCCCTGGCATGCCGACCGGCACCTGGCCGCCAACCCCGGCACGGCGCTGCAGGCCCTGCTGCATGAAGACGGCCCCACCTTCGCCGCCGCCTTGCGGGCGCTGCCCCCCACCAGCCCCGCCTGGCACCGCCTGGTCGGGCTGGCCCCGCCGCCCCTTCGGCTGCACCTCGCCCGCCTGCTCGCGCCCACGGCCGGCGATTGGCTGCAGGACCTCGCCACCGCGCTCAGCAGCCCGGCCCCGGCTGCAGGCGCCCAAGGATGGCGCGACCAGGCCTGGGCCACCTTGCTGCCCACCCTCATGGCGCCTGGGAGCGCCACCACCTTGCCCACCCGCCTGCGCGTGCCCCTGCGCCCCGTGCTGGCCACGGTCACCGACCCGGCGCAGCAGCCCGCCCTGGCCGCCGTGCGGGCGGCGCTGGGTGAGCCGGCACCCCCGCGCCCAGACGCCCAGCCGGCAGATGAAGACAGCGAAGACCGCAGCGCCCCCTCGCAGCGCAGCTTCTGGCGCGCCCGCGTGGAGGCCGCCCTGCAGGCCGGATCCCTGGCCGGCACGGCAGATACCTGGCGGGCCTTGCTGCGCCACGACCGCGGCTGGCTGCGCACGCGCCTCGCAGCGCTGGGACGCAGTGCCCGCGTACGCCGCATCCTCGCCCAGGGGCTGGACCCGGCTCTGCTGCGTGAGCTGATCGGCCTGTGGGTGAGCCCTGCGATGCAGGGCTTGGTGGCGGCCGTCATCCACCGGCTGCAGCGGCTGGCCGGCGAGGCCGCCGCCCGGGGGCATGCCGCGATGGCGCGCCTCACGGCACCGGTGCTTTGGAAACACACCCTCGGCCACCTCTGGGTGGAGGGCGAGGCGGGGGGCGCGATGGGGGGCGAGATGAAAGCCAGGGATGCAGGCCTCTTCGCGCCCTGCCCTCCCCGCAGCCCCGCCGACGCACCCGCCTACGTGGAGAGCCTGCTGCGGCGCCTGAGCCACGACGAAGACATCGGCCCGGAAGCCTGGGCCCCGGCTTCCGACCCAGAGATCCCCAAGGCGGATTGCCGCGCCGCCGCCGAGCGGGTGCTGCGGCTCGTGCATACCTCGGCACCAGAGACCTTTGTGCAGCACGTCGGGGCGGCATCACCGGCCTCGCCCCACGCCCCCGGGGAAACGCCTGCGCCTGCGACGGGGGAACAGGCCGCGCCCCGCCCAACCAGCCAACCTGCAGATCCCAATGGAGGCACCGCCCCCGCCGACCCCCGGGTGCGCCTGTGGCGCCAGTTGCTGCTGGCCGCGCTCACGTCCCCCGAAGGGGCTGCCCATGCCCTGGACCCGCACAGCCTGAGCGGCCTGCAGCGCCAGGATCCTGCCTGGCTGCGCGCCACCCTGCAGCGCCTGGGACATGCCGCCCACGTACGGCGCCGCATCGCCCAGGACCTGGGGCCTGCCTTGCTGCGCGATCTGCTGGGCCTATGGGTGTCGCCGGCCCGGCAGGATGCCATTGCCGCATTCGTGCATGGCCTGGCCAGCCTGGCGCGCCGGCAACCCGCCCTGGCCCGCCTGAGCGCACCGGGCCTGTGGGCGCACGTGCTGGGCCACTTATGGCTGGAGCAGGATCCTGCCCAGACGGAAACCGTGGCCGACGAGCAGGCGCTGACCCGCAGCGTGCTGCGGCAACTGGCCGAACACGGCGAGATTGCCCCCTCGGGCTGGCCGGCATTGCTGGGACCTGGCGGCGATCTGGATGCCGCGGCGCCCTGGGTGCTGGCGCAGATCGGGCGCCAGCCGCCGGGGGGGGCTGGGAAAGTGCAAGCGGGTCCCCTGGCCGGCACCTTGCGTCGGCTGCCGCCAGGGGGCGGGGAGACGGCCGGCCATGCGGCTTCGGCTTCGGCTTCGGCTTCGGCTGCGGCTGCGGCTGCGGCTGCGGCTGCGGCTGCGGCTGCGGCTGCGGCTTCGGCTTCGGCTTCGGCTCCGGCTTCGGCTCCGGCTTCGGCTCCGGCTTCGGCTTCGGAGTCGGAGTCGGCTTCGGGCAACGCCCGCGTCGCCCACCCAGCAGGCCACCCCTCTAGGGGTCGGAGCCCCGCCGGGGACCACCCGCCATTGCCCTCGCTACCCACCCCGGCCGATGCGCTGCCGACCCAGGCCGCCGAGCCCGCGGCGGCGCAGCCCCCCTTGCCGCCGGCCGCGCCCGACCCGGCCCACCCGCAACCCCGCATCCACGCCTGGCGCCGCCTGCTGCTGGCCGCCCTGGCGCCCGCCCCCGTGACCCCGCTGCCCCCGGCCTTGGACCCGCGCTGCTGGGCCGGCCTGCTGCGCCACGATGCCGCCTGGCTGCGTGCCACGCTGCAGCGCCTGGGCCGTTTGGCTGCTGTGCGGCGGCGCATCGCCCACGGCCTGGAAGCAGGCTTGCTGCACGACCTGATCGGCTTGTGGGTGGTGCCGGCCCGGCAGGACTTCATGGCCGCCACCGTGCATGGGCTGGACCGCCTGGCACGCCGGCAGCCGGCCTTGTCCAGCGTGACCACGGCGGGGTTGTGGGAGCACACGCTGGCCTGGCTGTGGCTGGAGCGCCAGGCCGCGCCGGAGGACGCGGTGCATGACGAGCGCGCCTTCGTGCAGAGCGTGCTGCGGCAGTTGGAGCGGCACGGGGATGTCGCACCCACGGCGTGGCAGGCGCTGCTGGGCCCCGCGGCCGACGTGGAGGCCGCCGTGCCCTGGGTGCTGGCACAAGTGGGTGCGTGGGCGCAGGAGGGGCTGGCGGCAGCCCGGCCTGGCTCGATGGCGCACGAGGGAGACGCCTTGCCTGCGGGCGCGCAGGCGCCAGGTGCCCATCCTGCAGGCCGCGTGCGGGCGCAGGCCGATGCCTTGGAGCCGCCCGGCGACAGCCTCCCTCCGGCCCCCTTGGGCAGCCCGCCCCACGCCGCCACGCCAGGCACGGACCCGGCCACGGCCAGGACCTTGCGCGCCTGGCGCCGCATGCTGCGAACGATGCTGACCCCGCAGGGGCCGGGCGACGCCCAGGCACCCTGGGACCTCGCCTGCTGGGAGGGCTTGCTGCGCCACGATGGCCCCTGGCTACGGGCCAAGGTGCAGCGCCTGGGCCGCTTTGCGAGCGTGCGGCGCGACATTGCCCAGGGCCTGAGCCCCGCCCTGCTGCGCGAGCTGGCTGGGCTGTGGGTGGGGCCGGACCGGCAGGATTTCATCGCGGCTTTCGTGCAGGGGCTGGGGCAGCTGGTGGCCGCCAACCCGGCGTTGCCGCGCGTGGCGGTGCCGGGCTTGTGGACACATGCCTTGAGTCATCTGTGGCTGGATCTGGAGGGCGGCGCCGAGGGCGAGCGCGCCTTTGTGATGGGCGTGTTGCAGCAGTTGGAGCGGCACGAGGGGGTCGATCCAGTGGTGTGGGCTGGCCAGGCTGGGGCGGGTGAAGCCGATGCCGCTGTGCCCTGGGTGCGGCGGCAGATTCGCGAGGCACTGGCGGACGAGGCCGGCGAAGCGCGCGCGCTGGTGCCGATGCCACGGCGCGTGCGACTTGCGGCAGCGGTGTCGGCCGGTCGCTTTGAGGCGGATTTCGAGACGCTCTGGCTCGACGTATGTCGCGACGATGGGCCGTGGCTGCGGGCCTTGCTGTGCCGGGAGGACTTGGCGAACCTGGCGGGGATCGGGCCTGACGAGGCATGGGCCCTTCGACAAGCTCAGGGTGAGCGGGGTGGGGTGGGGGGTCCCGCCCCCCTCGCGGCACTACGCCACGCCATCGCCCAGCGCCTGCCCCACCCCCGCTGGCACCTGTCGCTCTCCCCTTGGCTCACCCCCGCCGAGTGCAACGAACTGGCCACCACCGTGCGCCGCCTCGCGCAAGCCGCAGCCCAGCACGAGCCTCAAGCTGACGACCCGGAGCCCTGGTTGTGGGACCGCACGCTGACCCACCTGTGGCGCCTGCCACCGCCGCAGCGCCTGGATCTACATGCCCTCGCGCAGCAACTGGCACAGGACCTCACACACCGCGACATCGCGCGCTCTGCCCCCTCCCCCGCCTCAGCGGAAGAGCGCCAGGGTGAAGGCAGCAGCCGGGGCCGCACCGCCGAGTGGCCGGCGACACACCCCAACCCGCACCCCAACCCTCTCCCACCGAGGCAGGAGAGGGAGTTCGCAAGTTCACCGCTCTCACCTCAGCAAGAAGGCAAGCCCGCAGCCACCCCCCTCCTGCAGACACCAGAGCAAGCCCCCGCAGGCCCACCGAGCACCCCAGCCACGGCAGAGCCTGACCCAGCCGAACAAGCCCTGCTCCGCCCCCTTCAATCCCACACCCCCCGCCCCCCCCGCCGCCGCCCCCCCTGGCGCACCCAATGGGCCGCCCTAACCACCCACCCCCTCACCCCCAGCCCCCAGTGGCGCCACCGCCTGCGCCACGCCCTGGAAACCCCGCCCGCCGCCGCCCGCCTGGTGGAGCTGCTGCCCCGTGCCGAGCTGGTGGCCACCCTGCGCCTGCTGCGCCCCACTGAGCACGCCGACTGGCAGGCCACCGCCACCCTCATCACCCAGGCCTGCCGCGCCACCGGCACCTCAGGCGCCCCCGGCCAGCTGGAATCACTGGCGTGGCAGGCCATCTTCCGCGAGGCCATCGAAGAAGGCCGCCCGCTGCACACCCCCGCGCACACCGCCGGCTTTGCCCGCCGCCTGGTGGCCGAGCTGGCCCGCCAGCTGATGCCGCCCGACCCGCCCCACTGGCAGCGCACGCTGGTGCAAGCCCTGGCTCGCGGCAGCGACACGCTCGCCGCCGCCTTGCGCACCGACCTGCAAAAACCCACCCCACCCGCCCCCATCGACACCTCCACCTGGGACCGCCCCGTGCTGGACTGGGACGACCTGGCCGAGGGCGACGCCATCCACGTGGCCAATGCCGGCCTGGTGCTGGCCGGCCCCTACCTGCCACGCCTGCTGCGCATGCTGGGCCTGGCCGGTGACACCACCTTCACCCCCCCCGAAGCCGCCGCCAACCGCGCCGTGCACCTGCTGCAAGCCGTGGTGGATGGCCGCGGCGACACGGCGGAGCCGCTGCTGGTGCTCAACAAGCTGCTGTGCGGCCTGCCGCTGGCCACCCCCGTGCCACCAAGAATCGAACTGACACCCCAGGAACTGACTGCCATCGACGGCATGCTCAAAGCCATGATCCAGCACTGGCGCACCTTGGGCCACACCTCGGTGGCCGGGCTGCGCGAGACCTTCCTGCAACGCGAAGGCCGGCTCCTGCGCAAGAACGACGCCTGGCACCTGGTGGTGGAGCGCCGCCCGCTGGACGTGCTGCTGGACCGCCTGCCCTGGGGTTTTGCGACCATCAAGTACCCGTGGATGGAACAGGTGCTGCATGTCCAGTGGCCTTGACCCCGGCACCGCCAATGCACGGGCGCTCGAACACGAGCTGGCCTGGTTCGAGCGCGTGCTGCAAGCCCGCATCAGCCTGCACTTTGGCCAGCCCTGCGCCGTGGCCAGCGTGGCCGAAATCACCCCGCCCGACCTGGCCGCCGACACGTCTGACTACGCGCAGTTGCTGCGCGAACTGGCCCTGGGCGTGGACGAGCGGCTGGTGCTGCTGCTGGCGCTGATCCCGCACATCAAGCCGCAGCTGCTGGACACCCTCTTCGTGCGCAACCAGAACTTCGACCGCGGCTTCACCGAGTTCGGTGGCTTCAAGGGCCGGGCCCATGGCGGCTTCTTGCCCACCTGCGAGACGGCCGCGTTCATCGTGGCCGGCGACGACATGCAGAAGCGCTTTGCCCTGCTGAGCCTGTTCGACGAAGCGCACGACTTCCGCCGCCTGGGCATCTTGCGCATCGACCACGAAGCCCCCGGCGAGCCCTTCCTGAGCGGCAGCCTGATGCTGACCAGCGAGTACCTCGACCGCCTCACCACCGGCCGGCGCCACAAGCCCGACTACAGCACCCGCTTCCCCGCCAAGCTGCTGACCACCCCGCTGAGCTGGAGCGACCTGGTGCTGGGCCCGGAGGTGCTGGAGGAGATTGACGCCATCAACACGTGGATCAAGCACTCCGAGACCATCCTGAAAGACTGGCAGCTCGGCAAGGCCTTGAAGCCCGGCTACCGCAGCTTGTTCTTTGGCCCGCCCGGCACCGGCAAGACGCTCACCGCCACGCTCATCGGCCAGCAGGCCGGGGCGGACGTCTACCGCATCGACCTCTCCATGGTGGTGTCCAAGTTCATCGGCGAGACCGAGAAGAACCTCTCGCACGTGTTCGACCAGGCCGAGAACCGGCACTGGATCCTGTTCTTCGACGAGGCCGATGCCTTGTTCGGCAAGCGCACGCAAACCAGCAGCTCCAACGACCGCTACGCCAACCAGGAGGTTTCGTACCTGCTGCAGCGGGTGGAAGACTTCCCCGGCATCGTGATCCTGGCCACCAACCTGAAGGCCAACATCGACGAAGCCTTTGCCCGGCGCTTCCAGTCGCTGGTGCACTTTCCGATGCCGGACGCCGAGCAGCGGCAGCTGCTGTGGGAAGGCATGGTCCAGCACACCGGCCGCCTGGCCGACGACGTGGACCTGGGCCAGATCGCCGAGGAACACGAACTCTCCGGCGGCTGCATCGCCAACGTCGTGCGCTACGGCGCCATTCATGCCTTGCAGGCCGGCCGCCAGCGCATCAGCGCGGCCGACCTGCGGGCCGGCATTGCCAAGGAAATGCGCAAGGACGGGCGCACCGTATGACCCCAAGATGGAGCAAGCCCATGAAGCACAAAGCTGTCTGCCCATGCCGTGCCATACGGCTGGGGCTGCTGGGGGTGGCCGCCGTGGTGGCGGCCTGGGCCGCGTTTGGCCAGGGCCAGGGCCAGGCCAAGCCCTCCACCAACCCCTTGGAGGCGGCGGTCAGGCGCGCCACGGCGGCTGCGTCCGCCGTGGCCGCGCAGGCGGCGTCGGCCAACGCGGCAGTGGCCTCGGTGGAGGCAGCCGCCTCCAGCCTGTCCACCGCGGCCCAGGGGGCGGCAGCGGCCGCCGCCTCGGCCACCACGGCCGCCAGCGCGGTGCGTGCGGCCACCGGTGCGGTGGCGGTGGCTCCGGCCCCGTCGCGCCCGGCGAACGCCGCCACCGCCGCCGTGCCGGCGGGCAGCGGCACGCCCGCCGCCACCGCGGCGGGCACGCAAGCGCCCTGCGTGCGGGCCAGCGACGGCAGCACGTTCTGCGCCGCGCCGCCGCTGCAGCTGGTATTCAAGACCGTGGCCCTGCCCACGGGCCGCCTGGGCACCGCCTACGGCCCCAAGACCGTGGTGCAAGGCGGCACCCCGCCCTACAGCCTGACGGTGGTCGACGGCAAGCTGCCCGCCGGCATGGAGCTGTCTGACAACGGCGAGTTGGCCGGCGTGCCCGCGACACCGGGCGTGTACCGCTTCACGCTCGCCGTGCGCGACGCCGCCACCCCGCCGCTGGGCGTGCAGCAGCCCTATGCCTTGCGCATCGAGGCGCCACCCGGCAAGCCCCAGGCCGCCGCCTCGGCCCCGGCCCCGGCCGCATCGGCCACGCTCACCGCCGTGTCCAAGGAAGACGCCGAGGCCGTGGCCGCGCAGTTCAGCACCAGCCAGCTGCGCATCTACCAGCTGGCCGCGGCCGACGTGGAGAAGCTCGTGGAGCCCCCCGCGCCGGCCGCCTCGGACACCGCGGCCGACACCTCCTTGCCGCAGGACCCGCCGGCCCACGGCCCCGCCCCGGGGACCAAGGCCGCCCCCGAGGTGCCCACCGAGCCCGGCCCCACGCCCGACCAGCTGCAGGACATGCTCAAACCCATGGTCGACGTGGGCTACCCGACCGCGATGATGTTCGAGCACGCGCTGGAGACGCAGCGCTGCGCCTACTACAGCACGCTGGTGCAGGAGGCTGCGCGCAAGCAAGGCCTGACCCTGGCCAGCGTGGCCTGCCCGCCGGCCAAGGCGGCCGCGTCGGTCCCATCGGCTGCATCGGCTGCATCGGCTGCATCGGCCCCCGCAGCGGCCGCCAGCAAGGCGCTCGCCACCGACGATGCCGTGTCGCTGAACGACCTCTACACCCGCCTGCTGCCCGCCGGCTTGAAGACCCAGATCCTCACGGCCGCGCTGAAGCGCCACGAGCTCTCGCAGGCCCAGCCCGTGAAGTGGGCCGGCAACGGCTGCGGCTGCGTGCCGGAACGGCCGGCCAATGAGTTGTATGGCTTCTACCCCTTCTGGCTGGCACAGGGTACCGAGCAGACCATCGACTTCAGCCAGTTCACGCGCATCGGCTTCTTCGGCGGCGTGCTCAACGACGCCGGCCGCCACACCCTGCCGCCGCACTGGAACACCCAGGAGCCCGGCTTTGCGCGCATGGCGCACAAGCACGGCGTGGCGCTGGACCTGGTGGTCTACCGCCGCCAATGGACGCGCGTGCTCAACATGAACACCACCCAGCAGGAGGTGTTTGCCAAGCTGGCCGCCAGCGACGCCATCGGCCTGGTGGACACGCCGCTCACCGACTTGTTCTCGCGGCTCAAGCCGGTGCTGATGCCCTTGTGGGGCGAGCAGACCCAGCTGTACAGCGGCCTCACCGTGTTCTTTGACAACCTGCCCACCGAGCGCACGCAGGTCGACAAGTTCCGCAGCTTCTACAAGATCTACGTGGGCCACCTGATCACCGAGATGCAGCGCACCGGCCGGCGCTATGCCCTGAACCTGGTGATGCCCGACCACCTGGTGGGCGAAGACGGCCCCTTCAACTTCCGGGACTTGCTGGGGTACGTGGAAACCGCCGAGCGTGCCGACGACGACAAGGGCGCCGAGGAGTTGCCCAAGCTCAACTACAAAGGCACCACCGACATCAGCGTGAACTTCCTGGTGCTGCTGAGCGAACCGACCTTGACCAAGAAGAAGACGCTGCGGGCCCGCATCGACGACACCGATGCGATCCAGGGCCACAAGCGCGTGGCCTTCCTCAACAGCCTGGTGCCGGTGTTGTTTTACGCCGGCGGCGGCAAGCCGGTGCGGATGCCGGACCCGCAGCACAAGCAGATGGACGACGACCTGGCCTACCTGGAGTGGCAGTTCGGCGGCGCGGGCTTCTGGCCGGTGCCGATGGAGGGCGCGGGCATGAGCGCGGGCGTGAGCGAGCTGCTGGCGAAGAACGACATCGTGGGCCAGCGCAACAGCAGCCTCACAAGCGTGTGCGGCCAGGTGTGCATGAACCGATCGGTGCTGCGCCTGCTCTTCAATGGCCTGCTGGTGCTGGGCGTACTCTCGCTGGGCGCGTACGCCGCGAGCTGCCAGGTGCGCCGCCTGGGCACCAAGTACCTGCTGTACCTGTGGGCCGGCGGCATTGCAACCTTGCTGGTGGGCATTGCCCTGCTGAGCTGCGACCCGCACCTGGCGCCGCTGCGCGGGCGCAACTACCTGCTGTATGCGCTGCTCGCCGTGGGGGTGGTGGCGGGGGTGTACCTCACGTTGAAACCCAGGGATGACCCACCATAAACCTGATCGACCGGGCCACGATCCTGCATTACCACCGGCACCGCGTGGCGGAGTTCGGGGGGGAGGACACGCGGGCGCTGGGGTGGCGGGAGGAGGAGAGCCAGCGGCGGCGGTTCGAGGTGATTGCTTCGGTCGCGGATTTCAATGGGGCGGCGGTGCTGGATGTGGGGTGTGGGCGGGGGGATCTGAAGGCTTATCTGGATGAGCGCTTTGAGGGGGTGCGGTACTTGGGGGTGGACCAGATGCCGGAGTTCATTGAGGCGGCGCGGGAGCGGTATGCGGGGTGTACGCGGACGGCCTTGTATTGCGCAGATTTCAGTACGGCGCAGTTGCCGGTGTCGGATGTGGTGGTGGCTTGTGGGGCGCTGGGGTATCGGTGTGCGGAGCCGGATTTTCACTTTCACATGATTCGGCGGATGTGGGCGGTGTGTGCGGGGGTGCTGGTGTTCAACTGCCTGGATGCGGGGAGGTTTGTGGGGGGGCATCCGTTGCTGGTGGG
>Ga0307516_10002800_pt1 | contig 22986 bp, 36 predicted proteins | sample 19_EM_MG_FD_203310 | JGI IMG/M metagenome (GOLD analysis project Ga0307516, IMG submission 203310) | Populus trichocarpa ectomycorrhiza microbial communities from riparian zone in the Pacific Northwest, United States - 19_EM | ecosystem: Host-associated > Plants > Roots > Unclassified | place... | reverse complement strand
ACAAACTAGGTAGCTACGACTGTCTGCCCGGATAACGCGAATGCATCCTGCTTCCCGGCTTCATTTTTCGTGCCTGTACTGGGATCTGATGGGGTTTTTACCAAACACGACCAAACGATCAAGCCGCGTGAGCTCGCCATGCGCTCCGGGATTCGTAAAATGCCATCCCCCAACTTCTAATGTTCAAAAATAGCATTTTTCGAACAACCAGTCTGTTGTTTCCTCCTGAAGTAAACTCATTTTGACCTGCAGAAGTATACGGAACGTTGACCCGCGCTCGGAGTGCGCGGGATGTGAAATTCGCTCGTCTACAGTAGCATGAGATCAAACTCCGTCGCTACCCAGAACTACTGACTCTACTTGGATCACGGTCTGATACCAGTAGCCAGAGTGGTTTCCAGATGCAGTCCCGAAGTGGAACGAATATCCTCTGGACCCAGGGTCCCACCCTAGGGAGGATTGCGTGTCACGGGTTGCGCTCCCGCGGACCCCTGTCTGGACCCCAGCAACACGTGGGGTTCCTCAGAAAACAATAGAGGATCCGGTGCTTCCGCCCGCTTGGGCGCGGTTTACGCAAAACCGTGGGCGTTGTGAATCTATGACGGCATAACCGTCACGTGATCCAGGAACCGTTGGGGGAAGCTGACGAAAATAACCAAAGTCGTGCCTGGCCGTGTTTCGTTGTCCGGTCATCGCCCCCCCACTGGGTCGGGGAAGGAGGACCGAGGACCGCCAGGGCGCATTCGTGGATTATCCTCTACTACCAGGGTTTTTTTTGGTGTGGGTGACCAACCCGGAGCACAAACGAAGTCCTAATGTGAGCCCAGCGTCGATTTGCGTTGCCTCGATTAAGCGTGTCTGCGCGGAGGAATGGGACGTATTTTGTCGTCCAGATAAAGAACGCCCGGCTTTCTGTTCCGTTCCCCTCCCCCTCCCTCTTCCTTCGTCCCCCTTCTCGCTCAAAAGGATGGAGTACGAAGGATCAGAGGCGTTGTGGGTCATCGGGAAGGATCTGTGAGTGCGCTACCACCCTCGAATGACACAGAGATTCACGTCTCCACCCCGAGCAGCATGCACGCGAAGGTATTAAATCCGATCCCCGTTTCGAGTCGTAAACCGGTGAGCTTACGCTGCGACGTGGCAGTATTTCTCGCTCGGGATGGCCACAATCGCCGTTTTGGATTATTTCTTGACCCTGGAGGACGAGGTGTGTGCCTTGAGGGTGTCAGCCTCCCAGGCAAAACTAATCCGTTGGTCGCAGGTCACCTACATGTGGAAAAAACGGAGGTCATGGATGTTTTATGCATTCCTTCTGGTGAGCAAAATTCTCCGCGGCTGAGACTGTCAGGTCCCCATCAAACCATCTACAGAACAGGTATTCTCTCGCGGTGTTCATCCTGTGGCAACAAATAGGTGAGTGTTTCCTTCCCCGCCGCCAACGTTCCACTCATCGCTGATGAGGGTGTAGCCTTCCAATGGTTAGGGTATACCCAAAAGGTTATCTTGAGGAACCTACCATAGCTCCTGTGTGCTGACCGCTTCGTGGCAGATGTGCGATCAGTCGGTCAGGCTTGAGGGGTTTTACCTCGTTTTCGTGTTCACGATTGCTCAGGGGTTTCTCGCTTCAAGGTGCGCGCGGTGATCTACTACCTGCCCCGGTCGTTGCATTTGAACCGCAGCTGAATGAGATGAAGGTTGTATGCGCTCACTGCGCGAAGCAGAGTGGTGCTGTGGGTATTTTCTGTACTCATAGCGGGCTGCATTGGGATGGGATTATACATGGTTTTCTCCCCACAGACAAAAGGCACGTTCCCTTTTGTTTGAGGCATTATCGCTTCCTCATTCCTGACCGCTGCTCATTTTCTGCAGCCGTCGAGATGTTGGACATACCACTACCAACATTCCACATGTGTGGCCTAAGCGCTCCATTATGGACCGAATGGGCTTACGTGGCTTCAGTCGCCATCTCTGGTGCGTGCCCCCCCCCCCCCTCGGACAGAATTCCAACGCCTCACTTACGTGGCTTATAATCAGACCTGGCAGCTTTCACCTGCATCCTTGCGTTCATAATAAAAATCAACTCCGCTCTGGGCCAACAACACACGTTATCGCACCTTATGAGGACCTTGGTCCAGGACTCATCAATCTATTTCCTTATCATGCTGACTTTCAGCGTCGCCGTGTTGGTGTATGCGGTCATGGCGAGGGCGAGTCTGAAGAATTTCCCCCTCGTGTAAGCTTCTGTGTTTACTTGTCCACGATGGAGCGATAGAGGATTGACCCTAACTCCCTCTGGCGCTTTGTCCACAGGGCCCCTGTTGTGTAGGGCTCTCTCGCGGTATCGGCGTTATTTCCCCTTTGTTGACCCCCTGCATTTCTGGTAGTTTGGTCCCCGTCATGGTATCCCGCATCATCCTATCACTCAGAGAAGCTGCGGATGAGGGGATCGTTCTCTGTTGGAACGGAGATCATCTCAGCATTGACCGATGGAATGATAGTAGCCAAGAGATGACAAACCTTCGTTTTTCTCCTAACCATAACACGAGGGGGGTGAGGACTGAAGGCACGACTATATGACCCCCCCTCTTACATTCTCGGTCCGCGGGGATTGTCCCACACTGTCCTATATTTTAGGTGTACCGTGAACCAACTTCCCACCCCTTCATTTCGTCATCGCGAGGCGGATCGAGGATGCTTGGTTCATTTAGTTAACGGTTTCTAGCCATCGATTTAGTGGAGGATCCACCCTTTTCATCTGGTATTATATACCCTATGTACGGATTAATGGATTGTACATGTTGTAAAACTTGTAATAGACCGTCCATACAATGTCCGTCAAGAAAGGACTTTCTTGAGCAAGGAAAAGGAAAAGGAAAAGGGAGAAACGTCAAAATTGGCGGAAAGTAGGGTCATGAGCCTCCACAGGAACTTTCTTCTGTATGCGAGGGGCTTTCCTCCGAAAAGACCCTTCGGCTATGCGTCAAGTGCGTCGATTAGTCCACCTCGAACACAAAGTGCGTGGGGGATACCAACCCAGCGCTCAGGTGAGGGCCTAGGACTCACCAATATGAGGCTGGGTTCGAGGAGGCGCCTGGGTCATCCCATGGCTATCGTCTCTGTAGTCATTGTAGGCCGGGGTTGGAGTCGACTCGTAAGTGTGGGCATTTTCAGGTTGTTGCGGGTTGAGTTGGTCGGTTGACCTGGTGCTGGCATCACTATCCTTTTTCATGTGACGCATGTAAGGGTTGGTACGGGATCTCATTGGGATGTCGGAGGCGAGTGGATTGGCGGACTCGTAGAAGCTCTTGTAGAGATCCCGGTCGATTTGTTGGGCTTTGCTATACGATGATGCCACGATGAGCATGTACAACTACGCGGATACGGGATTCGATTAGATAACATGTGGAGTGACAGATGTCGTCTTCGGCGCTTACCTGCATGATCAAGAGGATGACCCATAATCCTCCCATGACCCCGACATCGACCCAAGAGAAGATATTGCAGACGGTCTCCGCCTCGCTTGCAAGCGAAGCGGCGTTGTCACCGTTGGATCCGGTAGAATAGTAGTCCTTCTCGCAGTTAGCTTGGGCCGTGGAATGTCGAGTGGCAGATATGATGATCCAAGCGACGGATATCGAGAATCCAGCGGTAGTGATGAACCAGCTAAGCGATACGTATCGTTTGAATAAAACAGGTTTTTCCTAAGGAGGGGGGTGGGGCGTTCAACCCGTTGTCGCATACTGCGGAATGCCTGCGGAAGGACGACCCGGCTCACCTTTGCGACGGCAATAAGACCCAACACTTGAATCGCTGCCCCAATATAGCAGACTATGGCTAAGATCCATTTTGCTGCACCTGGTGTGGCGGCACCGACGACTACGAAAGGAGTAAGCTTCGGTGAAGGGCCGCAAAAGTGACAGCTTCCGCTGCTGGGACCTACTTGATGAGGTCGCTACGGAGAGAGTACCGGCTGTGAATCCGAAAGCGAGCTGTTCGAGAAGAGCGGCGTATATGCCAGCATTTACGATTGGGATGGCGCAGCAACAGTATTCCCGGGCCTTCATGGTGGTCGGTCGTTAGGTTTCTTGGATCCTTTCTTCGGCAATCGGAATGATGCTTGAGTGACGCGGTGTCACATCGCCCGTGACGCAGCTCGTTCTCCCCTCCACCATGACCCGTCTATCCTACTTCGCTTTCCTGGCTCTCGCCTTCTCCGGTGTCGCCCTCGCTGCCCCACCTGCCTCACAGGAAGTTGTTGCTGTAGATGACGTTCGCACGACGGCCGGCTGGAGTTACTCTATCTGTGGTACGTGTTGCCGTGTTCCGGTGCGCCTGAGCTGAACAATGTGGCACGGTACGCAGGAGACCCCAGCGACATCGTCACCATCAAGTCTCTCAATATCTCTCCTGACCCGCCCAAGCCTGGCCAGCAGTTGACTGTTACCGTCAACGCTTATACCTCCGAGATCATTGAGGTGAGCGGACCAGGCGATTGTGGCAAGCAATGTTTGCTGACCATATGGTTTAGGAAGGTGCCTATGCCGACGTTACCGTCAAGATGGGTTTAGTCAAGCTCCTAACCAAGACGTTTGACATATGCGAGGAGGCGTGCGTCAACCACACCCGCGTCAACCTCTCCTTCTCACTCGCTGACTGTAATTCGGATCACTGATTAGGAGGAACGCCAACGCTACGGTCCAGTGCCCCGTTCAGAAGGGTGACTATACGATTGTGCAGACCGCCGACCTGCCCAGGGAGATCCCTCCCGGTGCGTCCACTTAATTCCCACTGACACAGCCCGAACTCACAGCCACATAGGCAAGTTCTCTGTGAACATCCTGGGATACTCCGCGGACGATGAGGAGTTGGTTTGTCTCAACTTGGTCGTAGACTTTACCAGACGTTTCCCTCATTTCTGGTAGACCTGTTCCCTCAGGCGATCGGGAACGTAGATGGCACCCGCTGTACAATCGCTCTCTTTCCCTTCCTGCCGCTCCTGTGTCTGCATACAATGTATCATAATGTCCCTCCCAACAGTAATGGTTATGCTTTACGTCCTCATGACCTCGTATGTTCATTACACCTCCGTCTGTCATGTGTGGAAGCGCCAACCCAGGAATGGCTCCGCTTGGAATGAATCTATTGCACACACTTCGGTCCCGAGGACTGCTGCCGTGACTCAATCCGTGACACTGGAGGCTGCTACTTGGGGATGCTGGTGGGATTTCGTGCACCTCTTCTACTCGCACCCACCGCGCGGCTGTACGGAACTCGAAGGCGCGTTATGGCAAGCAAATTGAGGTACCTCTTGGTCTTGGACTTTGAAGCGACATGCGGAGAGAGCGAGTTCCCGAGGGACCAAATGGAGGTCATCGAATTCCCTACCCTCGTATATGACCTCCAGGAGAAGAAGGAAGTGGGGAAGTTTCACGAATATGTGAAGCCGGTCATACGATCCCAGTTGACCGAGTTATGCACCAACTTGACCGGGATAACTCAAGTGAGTTCGTTTCGGGTTTCACGTTTCGGGTTCAAGGTTACCTATCCGTGTCCTGCAAACAGGAAACGGTTGACGGCGCCGAACCTTTCCCACCTGTCTGGGATCGTTACAAAGCCTTTCTGAGAAACCAAAACCTATGGGATAACCCCTCGACGTACGCCTTCGTAACCTGTGGAGCCTGGGACTTCCACACGATGCTCCCCCAACAACTCTCCCAAATCGCCTCCACAAACCCCTCGGCCGAATCCGACGACCGCCTCCTCGCCACCCACTTCCAAGAACGGGTCATCAACATCAAGACGGTCTTCAAAAAGAAGTACGGGTATAAGAACGCGAAGGGGATGGCGAAGATGCTCGGGGCGTTGAAGATGGGGTTGGAGGGGAGGCATCATTCTGGCATCGACGATTGCGGGAACATTTTGAGGATTACAAAGAGGATGGTCGACGATGGGTGGGTTCCGGAGGTCAAACCGGAGCTTTTAAGATAAGCTAGATGGAGCGCAGTCAATGTTTGAAGCTAGAAACAAGGCAGGCCCCAGCTCTCCCGGAGTCCCAGCTAAGGAACCTGAACCAGTGGTATCCTTTGGAGGTTACATGACGAGTCAGGCGTTCAGCCTTTAGGTGGCTGATCAGGAAAGCGGTAGGATTAGAAGCTCGGGATCGTGTTAAGATACCGGCACGGTTCGGGGATTCAACTGGCAGTGCAAATACCACCGCCCGGGCAACCGAGCTAGCACAATGAACGAGAGAGCCTAGATGGTCGGCCTTCGGATAAAACCTCAGCTCTTTTGTCTCGCTCTCGCTCACGACTGTGTAGACGCGGGGTTCCGAATGATAGGTGCGGACGTGGGGGTGATATATGAGATACAGGAACGGAGAGCGAGGGGTGAAAAAGGAGAACTGCCCTGCAGAGTTAAGGATCATTGCAATCTTTGAGAGAGAGAACAATAACGGGTGGTGATGAGAGCTTTGCGTGTGGGTATCCTCGGAACACCGTAAGTGCCGAAGAATGAGCCCGCGGGAAACGAATCCGACCGCGCCTCCCAGGTCGTCGAGTCGAGTGTGCGGTGTTGGGAAAGGACTGGGGGGTTGTGCTGTGCAGCTGAGGTGATAAGAACAATTTAGGGTTGATAACGCGCGGCGTGTGAGTTCTTCTAGCCTTTCCTACGCTTTGCCGATCAGATTCTTGGAAATGGGCGCTTTGGGAGAAGATACGGCGCCTCCTCCCAGTTGGGGACTGTGAATCAAAGACCGTCTTTGGGACCTTGAGGGAGGTGGGGGGAGGCTGAGTGTATGCGTTTCAAGCGAGGAGGACAAGGATCTTTCACCATAGAGACAGATACTGTTCGCCCTCTCCCGAATACGAGAGCCCTCTCGCCTCTATATTCGTCACAAAGTAAGCTCTCGACCTGACCCATAAGTATATGTCCCCGCCCCTTGCCGCAACGTAATCAATCGCAATGACTCGGGAAAAAATCAAAACCGGCGGACGAGCCCATCAAAAGAGCAAACCCCTCACCCACCTGCCTTTGTAGGATGAGAAGAACAATAAGAGTCCGCGGTTCTCTTCAAAGTTTTGGCTCGTGTTTCGGTTGGTGGGAGGGGCATTTACCCACGGTCCTAAAGATGGGAAATTGACCCCAAGCCGAAGGGCCCATCCTCATGTCTGTTCCCCCCTTCCCCACACCCCCACCCTCTCACAGGACGACGCTGAGACCATCCGAATTGAATCGACCCGATTCTTTGCACCGCCTTTGAATCGTGTCTGACACAACGATTAATTTCGATGCGAGCTCGATACGTATACACGTATGCCGCCATACGAATCGCATACGTACCGTGCGTGATGTGATCCGGTATCTCGATGCTTTCTGGTCATCTTTCCATCGGAGGTGTGAGGGGGGATCGGAGTCGGAACCTGCAGAAGAATGGAAAACGACCTTTTTGTCAACCAGTTTCCCCGGTGGTCATGGTATAAAAGGGAGGAGGGGAACGACCTGACCGAGGGAGGAGGTGGGGGAAATCACGCGAGGTAGGCTATGCCCTTTTTCCGCCTTTTGTCGCCTTCAGGGGATAATAACTCGCGAGGGGAGGGGAGGAGGGGGGAGGGACGGTGCTCGAGCCGCCCTTCTTCGCCTTCATTCCTCTCTCCGCCTTTGACCTCCCCTTGGCGCTGGGGGGCCATTATACCCCCTCTCTTCTTCCCCCATCCCTTCTTCCACCAGTCACATCGGATCCTTTCACGCACCTTCTCTCCCACACGTCCGCTGAACCATTGGACAAAACTGATCCATACCTTCTGTGTTACCCCCTTTTCAGCTTTAACCTTCTCCACCCCCTCTACTCTTCGATACCCACCAATCCAGCGACCGGCTCAGTTGTATATACGCGGGAGGACGACCGGCCCTTTACGAAGTTACGACCCATTTACGAGCCCACTCCATCGCAAGTAAAGAGCGTCCCCTCCGCACGAGGATAAGCCCTGTAACAACACCGAACGGACACGGGAATCAGCGCCACCACAAGGGGTATCCCAGAAGATGCCGACGAGTACAACAGCGTACCCAGTCACCTTTGACCTGAGGAACGACACCGACGGACCGTGCTCTCTCCAATCGTCCATGGGCCGCGGTTTCGCGAAATTCCTCCTGGTGGGGGACGTCACGTCGTTGGGTTTGATGGCAGGAACGGATTACCACTACCGACTCTCGTGGCAGGGAAAGGATTACAGCGTGAGGTGAGTGACATATTTTCACCCTCTCCCTGCGCCCGGGCCGTATGCGGGTATCGCGGGGATAGTGGCAGGCACGTAAGCGCGAAAACTGACGGGAGATTATTTGAATAGGGTGAGGAGCTGGCGTGACTTGAAACTTACGCTTTCGACGCTGATCTCCTTGGCTGAGCCGCATAAGAACGGGGAGCAAAGCCAATGTCAACTCGAAGCCTCGTTGCGAGACAAAGGGATCATCGTAGCGATCGAAGAAAGCCCGTGTCAAACGCCATGGTGAATGACGTGTCGGAGGCCGAACGAGACACAAGGACGTGCACAGAGCGTTACTCCTGTGGTTTCTTCCCTGGTGAGTGGGGAATTGAGTAGTTAATAAGTGTTCAGTGTCACCACCGGCACTTTCGCGCCGCGCTTACATTCGTGGTCCCTGCGCTCTCTCTCCGCTTTTTTCAAATAGAGAATCGAGGTTGACTTGACGATCATAGGAACAGCGCGTCGACGAGGTTTTTGCCACGACGTTGTTCCCAAACTTCACACGCCTTTTCCGTTGTCCCGTCGGTCTCCCGTATGCGGCCATCACAGCCTCTTGGATCCACAAAATCCATGTATACCTTTAGCGCCTTGTGTCGTTATAGTTCAGTCTGCGACTACTGTTGTTGTATGAGCCTTGTGCGTAATTTTCTTCACGGTCCCTCCCCTCCGTTATGGAAAATGGGGCTTGAAAAATTCACGTGACCTCTTACCCCACGTCCGGATCGACCCCAGACCGCCACCAAAAATGAAAGCGTTCGAATCTCCGAAGGGAATCCCCATCGGGAAGCACCCGACTATTGAATAATTTCAGTTACACGTACGTACTTGGTACAGTCACAGCCACCGTGACAGCCGGAAGTGAAAGAGAGGACCACCGACGCAGTAGGAATGTGGGAAGGTAGCGGAGCGGGAAAAAATTATGGGGTTCGAACGTATAAGCAGTGACCCTCTAAGAAAGGCGAACAGACGGCTTCGCCGTCGCGGTGGACCGGGGGTACGAGCTAGGGTAGCGAAAGAGAAAGAGCCTAATGCCGGTTATGAATTCGTATGTTATCGTTTGCCAGTTGATCCAGGGCCGAGTATTTGATACACGCAATTAAGAGTGAAGAACAGGAGAGGGGAGACAGAAGTGTTTGGAAAGGTTGGGGAAAGTGGAGAAGGGGTCGGCGATTATCCGAGGGCGTAGAAGGAATCTTCTTCCCGGTGACGATTCTTGCCCGGCTTTTTGTTCGGTCCTCGCATTCTACGCTCCTGGGCATACTCGCAGATTAGTCCTCGAGTCGTACATCTCTCGCATGGGGATTTCCCATCACACTATACGCCATTTTGTTAGGGTCCGAAACAACAAGTTTGAACGAGGACGCCACGTACCTTCGCTTTCCTACTCCGGCACTTCTGACATGCTTGGGAGGTACGCATTCTAGCCGTGTAGGCCGGCTGACGGGCTCGAGAGGCACCGTTGCCGTTCTCGTTGAACCATGGAGCGACGGTCGTTCGTGGTGTTGGGGAAGGGTCATGCTGGCCGCCATGCGGGGAGGGAACCTCGATACACTGTCGGTCCCAATGGGATTCAGGCGAGACAGGGGAAAGCTGAGAATCCGTCTCCCGGGCAGGGGTCGAAGCCGCATCGCTGCTTATCGTCGAATAACTCCGCCTATGCGAGAGCTCCGGGAGTCCAGCGAGGGCGTTACGACTCTGACCCCAAAATGGCTCCTGAGAACCTTGGAGGGAGGGGGTTCGAGCCAGCGACCAATCGTCCGATGGTCGCAGTGGAAAGGTCGGAGAGTCGTTCGAAGTGTGTGGGTCCCGTGATGTCAGGTGGTACTGGGGTGGCTCCGCGTACGACGGTATCAAACCGAACTCAAAGTATGGACGGGGAGATTGTGGCTCCGTAAGCGGGGGAGGTAGGCATTGCTGGTTCGAGTGATGGTCCGCCGAGGATCGCAAGAAAGAATTCGAGTAGCCGCGACTACTGGATGAATCGCTTCCGAAGAGGGTTGGATCTACGGAAGGGACCTTAATGTGCTCTTGCAGGTCCTCGTCGTGCCAGGCGGGGCGGGGGTTCGAATGAGAGGGCGCGGTGCTCCGCTTCGGTCGACAGATCGCAGGTTCAAGGAAGGTGGTACGCGAATATTGGGAGGCCTCAGAGGTGATGGGGGCCGCCATGGTTGGATTTCGAAGCCCAAGGGCAAGGGAGGTGAACCGATGGAGGGGAAGCTGAAGAACGGGAAGGAAATATGACGGAGTTGGAAGGAGAGAGAGAGCGCGAGAGTGCGGAGTGGCGAGGAAGTTGAGGCAAGGATATTCTTTCTTTCGGAATATCACAGGAGGTTTGAGCCCCTACTCCTGAGTCGTGTTGGGTGGATCAGAATGGTCTAGCGTGGCGCGGTTGGATAAAGAGGGTGAAGGCCGATCGAAGGTGGTCGGCAGCTGCTGTTTCACTTTTTTTTCTGGTTTTCTTTTTCTTTTTCTTTTTACCCGCAGCTCTTCTCTGCACAAGATAATCGCCATGGAGGAGCAATTTCCAAGCCCTCCGAGTCCACCTTGACCATGGACGCGAAGGGCTCGGAAAGGCCTAATGTTGGCGCCCGGGAGATCCCGTCGATCCCCCTGGGTTTGGCAAAATTCCAGGACCACCCACGAAACCCACCTCAGCAAGGACGAGTTCGTCTGGTCGTCCGACGTGGGACGGTGCGGACTCAGCCAAAGCCGGCGGTCGACGATCGAGCTGTGCCGTGGTAACCGCTTCTTCGTTGCATCCCAAATCCACGGCTCCGAGCCATTCCAGATCCGTTCTTTTCAAATTCTGGCAGCACGAGCGGGTGGTTCGGCATCACCGAAACGCGCATTGAACGCGTAACAACATCCTTTTATCAAGGTGCATTGTTTTCTCTAATTATTCGCACGTCGCGGTCACATTCCCCTTGTGCAGCCTATGCGGCATGTCAAATACGATACTGGACAACAGGCGGGGTGAGCGATGGAAACCTCGAATAATCGTGATAGATCCTGGTCCACAAGCATGAACGTGCCCGGCCTGCGACGAACTGCCCTAACGGGTTACACACGCCGTCCGTGCCTCTCAAGTCATAGATAGCGTTGACCCCATGAAATTAGCTCTGCCGGTGGGAGGGTACCTACGTCAACCGATACCCCCACGTATGCAACCTGGTTGTTGTCGACTCCAATTCCGAGTCAGGCTCCCCGTCTGACATTTAGATATCCTCATCGTGGCTTCGCTGGCGGACTGGGAGGGGGTTTGAGGTCACGCCACTGGGACAGAAGCCTTTTGAACACGAACGTCGATCAGCCCGTTGCGTAGTGGAAATTCCATTGGCGCGTGGAGTCTTTGTGCAAATATCTTAAAAATAGGATGGACGTAGAGGGGGAAGATCCTCGCACAGGGGAATGGATATGAAAAATGCAATGTCTAACGCGAACCGCCCCGGTGACCCTCCACCTAGGCTAAGGCTAGAGTCTCGAATTCAGAGGGAGAAATTTCGGGGGGGAGGGGCACTCTCAAGGAGCCGCCACGGGGTCTTCGGTTAAAAAACTTCGATTGGATGTCCCAAGGGTCTGAAATTTGAGGAACAGCTGTCTTCTGCCGGCGCTTGGAATCAGTCGGGGTGGGTTTGAAATGAAGGGGAGTGTAGGCCACCATAACCGTTCCAGCAAGCCTTTGGGAACAAATATGTACCAGTGTCAGCACCTACAAATCACGATGGTTTGAAGAGCAAGCGGCCAGCTTCCCAGCGACCGGCGAGGTGATCCGAGAGTCATCCGTTCACCGACACGGTAATCCAGCAGAGGTGCCAGAAACATGAAATACCATCTAAGCGGATGTGCCGGGCCATGGATTGCACTACGGGGATGCGAGGGAACACAGGGGTAAGCGGACAGCCGTCGTCGGGTTGGCTGTGCTCGTTGCTGGGTGTATTACCCCGCAACTATGCCATTTTGTTGGCGGGAGTCGTAATGGCCTCTGACGCGCCCGTGGCCCCCAAGCGGGGCGGTGAGGCCTTGAGGGGTCGCAAAGTGCGATGTCCACGTGTCCCAGGTGGGAGAACCAGAGTGTAGAACCTGTGTAGTGTGGCCGATGCAATAATTCCGACGCCCGCTACCCGATAGAAAGAGACCAAGGGAAGGACGCGGTGGAACCATCGAACGAGCGGCGGGAAGCGAAATTTACCATGAAGGAACACAGTTCCACTCCAAGCCCAGCCCACTACGAGACCCCTGCATTGGTTATCTATCCGTCGTCTGTTCGGTCGTGGCAGCGGACCGGGCGGAGCGCCACCCCGGACGCGATCGAAGTCCCCTTGATCCGCAACCCCGACCATGCCCAGAAGCGGGAAAAAGAAGAAAGAGAAAGTTGCCGACTTTTCTGTAATGGACCCCTTCGCCATTTTGTTTGAGGCTCCGCTTACTCTCTGATATTCGGTCGAACAGAAAGCGAAGTTGAAGCTTGGAAAAGGGAAACAGCAACCAACGAATGCCGTCGACACGACGTTCAAAGCACGATGTGCGTGTTTCGATACACCTGCAACTCTACGAGCACGATCCCGCTGATGCTCGCACTCAGCCATCGTGCTTCCTTCTCAAAGCATAACTAACGATAAGAGCAAAGAGGTCCATACGACAAAACGGAAGCAGACTTTTGAGGATTTAATATCCCACTTGAAACACCACAATCCAAACACCCGGAGAGGTTTTACATTCGCGACATTATCCAGAGGGACCATCTATGCTGACTCTCTGACTGTTAGATGCGATATTTGGTCTCAGGGAGCTTTTGAATACATACCCAGTACTCGTATCCCAACTTTTGGCCCCCCTGGTTATGGCAACTATTCGATTGATGAGTGACGAGGTTCGTGTTGACCGTGTGTCTCCTGTGGACTACGCGTAATGACGCTGAACCCAGGACCAAAGCGTTCGACAAACCCTGCTCTCGTTTTACCGATGGCTTATGCCCCTCGTACCCACCGTAAGGCATTGCGTGCCGCTCCCCGCTCCAGGTGTCCCTGAAAGCCGTATTTAGGATGATATCACCCCTCACGCAGGCATGATCCTGCTCTTTACGACTTCCGCCCAAACACATATTTTCCCGGAGATCCGGTTAGATGCGGTTCGTTTCCTGGACGTGTTCCTGGAGCGGATTCCCCAGATTGTTGTAACGGGTTGGTCCGACGCCGCCTCTGCACATGGCACTCGGGTGTTGGATGGGTACCTCGGATTGCTGAGTGCCGGGACCAAGTTCGGGGAAGGAGGTCAGTTGTCAGTGATCGTCGGACGAGACTGCTGACGCGCTTCGCTACCAGATGGCGAAACGCCACAAGCTACATCAGCCTCCAGCGTCGTCCTTTCATTAGCTGTGAGCCCTCCCATCCCGGTTGACTCTTCTGGGCGGTGCTTATTCGCTTTGCAGTCGAAGCTTGTAGTGCTTACATCGCTCGCAACATTCCTCCAGCAAGCACTCTCCGTTGCTGGAAATGATTCATCGAGGCCAAATTTTAGCTGGTACATGTCCTCTGCGTTTGCCTCTGCCCGCGCACACAAATCATTCGACGCACTCTTCGACCCTTCCGCCACGAGTGGATCTTCCAAGGTGGCTTGGGAACCAGAAGAGCCACCTTTCGAGGGCCAATTTGTTGGGACTTTCCCACTGGCAGACACTGGGCTAGATAGCGGGTTCTCGTTGCAGGACTTGTCTGGTTTGCATTCCATTGTTTCCACAGAGGCGGGAAGTTCATCAACCCGGCTGAAGCACATCTCTGTATGATTTCCTCCGTGTGGTTTGCCTTGACCGTACTCATTCATCCACAGCGTTTGGCACGCACTTTGCATCCTATCATCGTCGCTACCTTCCTCGATTGTGCTCCGGCAGCATTCGGTCTCGGCTCGACGAACTCGACCGAACTTGAGTTGATTGCGAGTGTCGTCGATATATCTCGAGGCCTTTATGGTGTAATCCTCCAGGAGGAGCCATTTGTAATGTGTAATCACGCTTGTTACTGTCTAGAGCACTAACCCGTACGACAGGAGAATTCTAAGAGAGACTCGAACGAGTTGAGTGCCTTGCTTGGTTACATGGCGGTTTACTTCCCGTTTGCTGCCAACGGGGGCAAACGGGATATAAAGGTATGCATCAGGGAGTCGGGGAGTACTGCCCGTAGATGGGCTGACCTCCGTTGCAGGTCGAACAAACAGTTCAAGGGCTTAACCTCGCTTTCTGTGAACTCACGTCCATCCTAACCCTACACCACACCGAACCTTTGTCGTCCAGCTCTCGTTCCGCAAACCGCAGGTCGAAAGGGAAAGCCGCCCAAAAATCAAGTCCTGCTGTTTCGTTCTCGTTGGACCGAGTGAGTGGGTACGTCTCCCACTTGTTGGGGGGCAAAGCGAATGCCACAGACGGGTTGTCGCGGCCGCTGACGGTCGCTGCGTATTACGCCCTGTTGCCGACCCTGTGGTCGTTGGTGAGTAACGTTGGTGGAAGTTCTGGCGGGGGAGTGGGAGAGGAAACGGTCAGGGTCATCGTGGACAACGCGATGAGGATCGGGTCCACAGGCGCGAGTAAACGGGCGACGGTGGAGTTCGTCGGGAGGTTGATGCTGGTGAGATAGCTTGCCGCTCAGTCCTCCCTTTCAGCGCTCTAACGCCCCGGCCCATAGCTCCGAACCGAGCGAGAGTATACTGGCTCGTTTAGGTCCAACCTTAGCAAAGAAGTCGAAGACAAGTTTGAGGAATGGGCGAAGCACCTCCCGAAGACGTTATGGGAGTTGGGAGCCAGTCACCTTGAGACAACCGAGGTGCATTCAAGCAGACTGCTTCTCACCTCCGTGGGGAACAAAAGTGCTCATTGAAAACGTTTCACAGGTAATCACCAGGTTCCTCTCGAGACTCTTCCAACGTAGGGCGTGCCGACCCGAAACAACGAAACTCATCTGCACGCGCTTCACACCTTACTTCAGTGTCACGCATCCGACGCGGGGGACGTTGCCCGGACCATTTTTTAAGCTTCCGGCTGCGCATAGGAAGCTGGTACTCGACGTTGTGGCCACGATGCTGTGTGACCAGGACGTGAAGGCGGGTGTGGGTGAGTTTTTGGGTACGTTGGAGAGGAGTTTAATCGGGCAGGACGAAAAGGGGTACTGGGACCAGATATCTCAGAGACGAGTTACCGGGCCGGGTACCAGGTTTTGAATGGGAAGGTCCACGCTTAGAGGCAAAATCCTCTACAGAGCCCAATCGATCTTCTGTTTTGCCGAGTAACCGAAGGGGCTCGGTTCGCTGATGAATGGGTGGGACGTGGTGCGAACTAATTAACCAAAACCAGACCCTGAATCCCACCGCCCTCGACCTCAATCCCCGCCCATATCGTCGGGGGCGTCCTGTGGATTTCGCAATTCCGGAATTCCAAGTCCCCGGCGGTGGTGTTTGGATAGGTGAGAAGTGATGGGGGTTTGGGATCAGCGGGAACAAGTTGGAGCTGTACAATGATTGATGCTGCGCATACTTACATACATAAGCAGTTCCCATCGTGCGTTGCAAATGTTCAGATCTTCAGACTAGACAGGATTGTTCACCCCATTCACCTTGCGTTCAATTGCCATTGGGAACCTTTAGGTTGACGGGTGTTACCTCAACCAAAAGGAGTACAAAGCGGTGGCTTGAACGGCTGTCAGACTTTCGCGTATGATTGATGGCCAATAGGGGGGGGAGATACCTTACATGTGGTTACGAAGCACATCCACGAGGGGAAAAAAGTAGTATAGAGCAGTTCCAAACAACCAGGACGGTTAATAGATAGACTTATGTGCTACGTACACTCAGAGGGAACCGGCCACAGGCGACTATCACACATGCATTGACCGTCAATATTGGAAGACAGAAGAGTTGGACCAGCATATCCTGTGCGTGAAAGATGTAAAAGGGAAGGAGAGAGAGAGAGATGGTGTCGATTGTCTTGGTAAAACAAAGGACACGAACACCAGCTCTGGGCAGGAGAGGAATCGAACGTCACACCAGGGACGCAGAGGGTATACTGGGTACTGTGTATTGTGGTAATTGTCCATTTTCCCGTAAATGATTGTAGATGCGGTTGCAGATCGGTCTCTAAATGCGGGCGAGCGAATGGGCAAGGGAGGACCGTCCACTTAGACGATTTGCCACGACATGCCGCTGACCCGGCCCTCGGACGGGCTGGCGATCTGGTCGAAGGCGTGGGGCGAGAAGTCGAGATCGCCATAGGCGCATCCCTCGCACCTGTCGGTCAGCTTGACGTAGACGGTCTTGCCCCTGACTGGAGTTGACGACAAGGATCAACGGGTCTGAAGAGGAAAGGGTATATTTTTACGTACGGGTAACCTTGGCAGTCTTGCCGCACATGGGGTTCTGGTTCGGGTTACCACTCGTGTAACCACTGTGGGACAAAGTGTCACAACAAAGAACCCGTGGGAAATTCGATCACCGGCGGACTCACGGGAAGGAATCGAAGAACTCGTGAGAGACGGCGGCGATATCTTCACCGTCGTTGTTGGTGATACCGCAAGCACCAAGACCGGTGGCGTAGAAGGTTGCTGAGATGATCCCACGTTAGGCGTGCCCATGAGTAGCAGGTAGCTACGTACCTTGACCAGAATAGGTCTGTCCTCCACCTCCTCCGCCGCCATTGCCAGGGTTAGGGCTGGGGGCAGGAGGGTCGGGAGTGGGAGCAGGAGCAGGAGCAGGAGTAGGATCGGGAGTGGGAGTCGGGTCGGGGGTCTTAGTCGGCTCAGGGGCCGGGGTGGTCGGCTTAGGGTCTTCTTTGGGAGTGGTCGCGGGATCGTTGGGAGGGGTGCTGGTGGTGGTGGGTTTAGGATCCTCCTTGACGGTCTTGGGCTTGCAACGACCGGTACCATCACGCTTTTTGCGGATGGTCCTCTCGACAGGGATGGACATATCACGGGCCAAAACCTGGTTGGCCGTCGCTACCTGGGGCAGGGCAACTCGAGCGGCGATCTCCCTGTGGTTATGGACATTGCGGGCGATATGAGACGGCATGGCTGCTACCGAGAGGGCAGCTGTTAACAAAACTGCGAGCTTGGCCGGGGTGAACATGACGAGGGAAAGAGTGTGGGAATAGGAAAAGAGTGTGGGTGGAGGGGAAACGAAAGAATATAATGGAAGTCGGGAAGGAATATATGCTCGAAAAAAATAAGCAAATAAAACTGTATTTGTCAAGTCACGTGCATCACACGCGCAGCCAACCGCGTACTTTCGCCGCAGATCCCCCTTGTGGGACGCCATCCCACCCTGAAGCCTGTCCTGCCACCGTTTTTAGCCCTGCACCTCCAAAGGAACCGAGCTGGAACGTAGGAGAAAAGCGCATCCCTATAACGAGCATACGACAAGGAGACTGGCCTCGCCGCGTACATGGAAACCGACCGCCAGCTGTGCCCTGATGTCAAACCTGTTGGCGAAACCATCAATCTGGCCTGGCGACAACACCCAGCCAAGCCGGCTCGGCTCCGGATGTATTTAAACAGCCGACTGATGCTTCCCTCCTGGAAAAGGTGCATGGCCACGAGCTCCTTCCCATCTTACCCTCTCGTACTCTCCCCTATTGGCCTGCCCTCGGCCTCAGTCGAGCGACGCGACGTAAAAGGCACACAAGGTTGGTCTCCTCGACATTGTGATTGTCGATGACCTTCATCACCTGCGCGAGGTTCCTCGTGGGTCCCTGGGGCCAAGTTTGTTCGGATGGGTTACCCATCCTCGCCTACTATATCCGGGGTTCTGATGTCGCTCAAGAGTGATCCAGGCGGGGAGGGTGGCGAACGTGGTCGCGTCCGACGGCAGCGCACATGAAAGGGGCGAACAGTGGGATTCAGTCAACGTTCCCACTGCCTTGGATCGCGGGGCGCCCGGCAAGACCATGGCAGAGAAGTGTTGCACCACTCGACAACGATCCACCCAGAATGCATGACTCCAGGTGCTGCACGTCTATGCACTTCCGTGGGCCCGGCAGGTTTGAGTGGAGACCGACGAGGTATGATCAACATATAAATAGCCGTCTTCACTGTGTTCTGTTGCCTGTCTGTTTGACCAGATGCGTAGCGCGGACGACCGTACCTATTGACATGCGTACCCACCTTCGTGGTTATCTTCCACGGTGGACTTGGTGGACTAGAGTTTTCCCCATAACAGCCCCACCCACTACTGCCCGAGCGACAGGTGCGGCGCCATGATTCAGACTGCCTGGACACCTGCCAACGTCGTGGACCTTAGCATAAACTTTCTGGACAATGTAAATCCCTCATCACATGCCTCACCCGTCCCACCATCCCCCACGGATACCAAGACCATCGTTCTCCTGTCGTGGCGGAATAGAACGGCGACTCCACCGGGAAAGTCACTACCAACAGGTCTAAGGCCAATATAAACGTCTCGATCACCTCATTTGTGAGCGGGAAACGGAGAAACGCCATCAGGGACGGCTGTGTCCGGCCCGCGGCGCTCGCCTCAGCCGGAGCTCCTCCCGGAACCGGGATGCCAACCCGCAGAAACCGGAGGGAGAGGGAGAGTTTGGAAAAGCGGCTGTGTGCTCAGTGCGGTGGATTGCTGCCGCTTTATGGGGGAGAACGTTCAACCACTGTACTTGTACTACGTCCCCGGGCTTGAGGGGGGTGACCGATCTTTTATCCTGTGACACTCTAGTCAAGGGTTGGTCACACCTATCGTGCTGCCCCAGACCGGGTATCCGGGGGCATGTGAGGAAAGTACCCTGCGTATGGTTCCGAAGTTTATCCACGGGCAAGGGGAAATTCAAAAACGCTTCCAAACGACCAGCATGGTCAATGAATAAACTGATGTGCTACATACACCCGGAGGGTCACAAGCGACTTTCACCCATCTACTGGACGTCAATACCGGGGAATGTGAGAGGTCGGGCGAATGAATGAGGGAGGGAGGGTTAGTAAACGAGCGACCACACGACGTGGCTGATGTGGTCCTCGGACGGGCCGGCGAGCTGGCTAAAGGCATGGGGCGAGAAACTAAGATCGGTGAGGCCACACGTATCGCAAATGTCGGTCAATTGGACGGAGATGGTCTTGTCCCCGTCTAGAGTTGACGACGAGGGTTAGCGGAGCCGGAGGAGGGGAACAGAGTGTTCTACGTACAGATGATATTGGCAGTCCTGTTACACAAGGGGTTCACGGCGCCACCAGTGCCAAGGCCGCTGTTGGAGCAGAGTGTTAGAATGAAACTCGTGGGAATTTCGATCTCCGGTGAACTCACTGGTCAATGTCAAAAAATGCCTGAGAGACGGAGGCGACGTCCTGACCGTCGTTGTTGACGATACCGCAGGCACCGAGACCGGGGGAGTGGACGTATCCTAAATCAATCTCACGTTGGGCGTGCCTGTGAGTGGGACGGTAACTACACACCTTCACCGGCGAAAGCCAAGACGGAGAGGGCAGAGGCTAGCAAGACTACGAGCTTGGTCGGGGTGAACATGGCGAGAGGGTGTGCGTGCGTGTGAGAGAGAGAATGGAGGGATAACTGGGTGTTGGTTGGACAAGCTATATATCCTCGAGGGGGGGTCGGAAGTTAACCATTGCTTGCCCAAGTCACGCCGTGTGGGCTAGTTAGGTTGATGCGAGCACCATGCGTCGTGTATATTGCATCAACCAACAGTTGAAACCAAACCTGAGGAGAACCACCACTGTGCCATGTGGAATAATGGATGATTGTCCATACTTCAGCCTGGAGGGCTATTGACCTCTTCGACGGCGATACCCGGTCGAGGGGGGGCTCCCAGGCCCCAGAAAGACCCCGGCCGTAGTTTGTGGTTCGGCTCCGCGAGTTTTTCCGGTCCAGTGGGGTGATTTGCACGGGGCTAGATCCCCTTGTCGCGTTTGGAAACTCTTCTACAACCACCCTTGAGTTTCAACGGTCCGCCCAGGTTAGGCGAGGGCCATACGGGAGGGCGAGTGTACGGCGCGGCGAAGTCTGGCACAAGAGATAGTCGGTACTTACTATACAACGAAACACCCGGACTAGGTCTGTTCATTTGCCCGGCCAACACCCCCATAGATTTAGAGACTGTTCCGTTGAATGAATGGGAACCGAGCCCCGAGTGCAGCCATGGGACTCTGAGACTTGGAAGATTGGCTATTGCTCCCGCCTCACAATTTCGAATTGGCAACGCCCGCTTCCGCTTCTTGACGGGGTGGATTCACCTCTTAAAGTAAGCTTACAGACAGTAAGTAACCAAATTTCTAACCATTCGATTCCAGATCGGGTGTTTGGTTCTCGCCCTCACCAAGCACGCGGGAGATCTTCCGCCTTCTTGACGGGACAAACAAAACTCCGAGTGGGATGGCGACCATCCTAAAACTCGAACAGCGTCAATCCAACTCACCGTCGACGGTCACAACCATCAGCATACCCTCTGCGATTTCGACGAACCGGCCGATGATCGATGTCCACGTGGAAAATCGAGGTGGAACAGTTCCGCACCAGCGTCGCCGCGCGAACCCCCCGGTGAAACGCGATGGTTTTTCGCTCAACGTGGATCCGTCGAACGCTCCTCCGGTGACGACACTGCGTCGGTGAGAACGTAGTCCAAATCGCTCAGGGCACACACATACAACATGACATAGAATGTAGGAATCATAACAGGATAGCAGTGAGACGGGGATCACTGTACAACCGAGGGTTGGTGGAACCCGCTACTCTGATGATTTGGTTGAGAATCGGTGCAGCTCCAAGACAAACGTGAACCCACTCACTAGAGTATATTCCACGCCCCCCCCTCGATCACCGTCACCGTCACTGTTGACCGCATCGGGAGTCCACGTGCAAGACGTGTTTCTTGAGCTCCGACACATCGAGCTGTGCATCCACACCTCTAAGCCGGCTAATAATCCTAACGATCTTGAGTTTCACCCCTCTCGACGCCCTCGCCGCCACCGTTTCCACAACGTTCTTGATATCAAACATCTCCCCATGTTCGATCACAAGCTCCTCCAACCTAGGGCAGACCAAAACTCCCGACGGCCTCATGCTGGGGTGCAAGGCGTGGACAAAGGTGTGTGGGGTTTCGCATCGAGTAAGTACGAGGGTGTGTAGTGCATCCATGGGAAGAAGCGCTCGGTGAAGAGAATCACTGGTCGGGGAGTTGCCGGACTCAATTTCCACCCGCTCGGTCCTCGAGGTATCAAAACAGGCGAGAGATCCAAGCTCCGAGCAGGTGCTGCGAAGTTTATGGATCATCCAGACCTCCCCGCTCGGCCCACTGAATTGCATGCTTGCCGGTCCGCGGGCGAATTTGATCGTGGTGAAGTGGGAGAGGTTCCTAAGGTTATCGATAAACCTGGGACGGAGGCCCTCGATCGGGGGGCTGGGCAGGTCCACCTCCATTGTCAAACGCGCACCAACAGGGACCAACAGGTGGTTGAACAGGTGTGAAAACGGACAGCCACCGGCGTACATCCTTTTGAGGCAGGCCAGTGACACCGACCGCTCACCTTGAGCACCAGGGATATTGACCCAGGAGAGGAGGGAAACTTCGCGGAGATGAGGGGCGCCTTCGAAGAAGTCGAGGAGCTGTCCGACGGAGACTGGCCCTGCGTGAGCCAGCATGAACGACGTGAGGTTGACCATGTTCCTCCAAGGTAACTCGGTACGAACATGCCTCAGATGCAACTTGCGCAACGGAGAGAGATCTCCGCCGAAGAGTGTGGATGCGAGCTCGGGGTGATGCTTGCTGCGTATTGACAACTTTTCAAGAAGGGGAGCAGGGCGAGACAGGTGTGCGCTGATGGATTGTACCCATCCCGACTTTGCATCGATGTGGAGGGACTTGAGTCGTCCAATAGCGTGGGGGATGACTTGGAAGAGGGGGTCGTGGGGAGACAGTCGACCTTTCCTGTCTAGCCACAAGTCGATGGGGGAAGACTTTGAGCGCTCGAGGTAGACGCAAGTTTTGTCCGGGTCCACGCAGTCAAGATCTGTCCACAAAGAGGGACGCGACACGAACACCTCCCTCCAAGCACGGCATACGTGGGTTAGAGCGACCACCCCATCACGCGTATCCCAGAAATCCGGGATGGTAGAGAGGATTTCCGGAGGGATCCGATTGATTGGCATGGCATTGTTCTCCCAGGACCGAATCAGCCGGAGGACCTCGAAGACGTCTTGGTCCGAGGGAACATCGAACTGGAGTACAAGACGCGTCAATCGCAATCCATACGCCCATCTCGTCCGCTTGTCTAACCTCAGCCTCGTCTGGGGTCGCCGCGATCCTGCAAACCCAAATTTTAGCCCTCCGACGTGACACGTTTCATCGCTCCAGACATACTCGTCGAAAATCGAATCTTGTGGGGTTTTCTCGGTTACATGTAAGTGGCGAGGTATAGAAGAGCGACAACTGGCGGTGAGGGTAGACATGGACTGTCGATAACGAAAACCAGTACGGTGGTTGAGTCCCAGAAAAAAGTTCTCACGACGGAAATCGATCGAGGACGACGCCAACGGTTGCATCAGCAAACCGTCCGTCCACTACGCGAGCTGATTTTCGCGTTTCACGGTTTTTGAGGGGCAAAGAAGATTTCGGATGAAATAGTTGATCTCCCCCGCCCGTTTCTGGCTTTGTTAGGCACGATATGATGTTGATTTTCAAGGCCTACGTATGTCGCTCAAGTCCTAAACAAGTTATTCAAGGCCTCAAAAGTCG
>Ga0307516_10002799_pt1 | contig 23008 bp, 27 predicted proteins | sample 19_EM_MG_FD_203310 | JGI IMG/M metagenome (GOLD analysis project Ga0307516, IMG submission 203310) | Populus trichocarpa ectomycorrhiza microbial communities from riparian zone in the Pacific Northwest, United States - 19_EM | ecosystem: Host-associated > Plants > Roots > Unclassified | place... | reverse complement strand
TCTTGATACCGGCGGGGTCGCCTGTCCCCCCCCCCCCCCCCCCCCCCCCCTCGCCGTCCATGCTCCAACAGCCCGACGAGCAAGCAACGTACCGCTGCACGACCCCAACGCCCACTCTCTCTTAATCGCAGCACATCACTCGAAATACGAGTGACATGTCATGCGCCCATGAAGATGGATAACCTCCTTCGACGGAGGTCCATAATATCCTGGCTATCTTGCTCTAGCTTTATGCAGCTCTGCGGCAGCAGCCAAATCAAGTGATCGGGACCATCCCTTACGCCCAAAAGTATCCCTTCGAATGGATCCACTCGGCCGATATACAGTATCCAAAGCGATCGACTGTCGGTGGGGCTCATCCAGTGAAGCCTACAAGATTCCCGAATCACGCGATCTGACTCGCCCGCCAGGACCGCACGACCTGCTGAAATCCGCGAGTACACAAATGGGGCTAGATACTTCTTAGGCCGCATGCGATTAAAGGATACTTAATTAAAAAAAAAAAAAGAGTACACGAATGGGAGCACCAACGAGTGACTCTCTTTGTCCAGATCGCACGTGACGTCCCTATTGAGTCTAGCTTACAGTCTGATTGACGTCGCGAGTGACATATCGCGACACGGCCTCCGTCCGAAGCGGCAGCTACGATTCTAGCTGCTTTGGTCCCTTTTAAGGCTCGCACCGACACATTGGTGCAAGCGGCTGTGAGGAATTGATAGTTGTCGCATCGGTTCTACAAGATTCACCGCCAAAACTGGGCTGCCATCCGGCCCCCTCTCCACTAGCACTGCGGGGCGAGCGGGAACGTTGATCGTCAGAACGTGAAAGAGATCTTCTCTGCGAGGATCGGTGAGCCAGAAGTGTGCGCGTGGTCATCGCTGTTCGAGCGATCTTCGCTGCAACCAAGTTCCAAAGAAAAAAAAAACCAACACCCTTCCACCGGGGGTGGGGTATCTATCCTGGAAATTCCAAGAGCCAAGCACCAACACCAACACCTAGTTCGAACCCGGAAGTTTCATAGGCTACTACTCTAGATAGGCCACGCGGGGGGGGGGGGGGGAGGGTTCTTTTCGTGCTGGGGGCATTCCGTTGACGCATGCGAGATGGTGGGGGGTGGCCGGAGAACCATCTTCGCTGGGCCACCCCCGAAGTGGGATGACATTCTCCAACGAGACCGCAATGTGGCCGGGTTTGCCATGGACATCGGGCTCGTGGAATCCGCCGACTTGGGTGGGCTACACTGGCGAGTGTGGGGGGATCTGTACGTGGGGTGTCTCGCTCTCGAAGTGGTCGGCTGTCCGATTGAGTTGAGCGTATCTACAGTGCAATGCAGTGTATATGAGGGCGGGGGGTTTGGCGGCGGCCATCACCTGAGCGGAAGGGGGGGCGAGTGGGGTGGAGCGGGGGAAGAAGGGGGAAGAAGGGGGCGGGGTGGGGGTGGGGTGGTTGTGTTCTGGTTGTGGGGGCGATGCATGTAAAGGGGGATAGATAGATACCAGACTGTTGCAGATTCTGGGAAACCGGAGTAATCACGGCAATCGCGTCTAGAACCTGGCCGGTGCATGCCGGGCTCTTGCGGATGACGTGTCTATCGATACGTGAAGGCACTTTTCTTGACGATGATGATGTCTCATTGATCGCGTGCGACCTTACTAGATCACGGCACAGTCCATTCCCGTCCGCCGCCCGTCCCGACGTCGATCAGTCTGCAGGGTATCTGCGTACTTTTGTTGGTGATCGTGGGGCGGCGGCGAGCGACGAGGTCTCATGTGATAGGCTGTGATCCGACACAGCCGGAGATTCGAGCTGCAGCACTCCACGAGCCGTCCCGAACAGCGAAAAGCATAGCTCGCTGCGACCCCCGTCCTCCGCTCCCTTCCGGCTAGTTGGAGAGTTTATGCTTTGGTTGTTATTTTTTTACTTTTTTGATTTTGGGTGGGGTTCACCTGGAGCCTCGTTGACTGGACGAAGTTCATTCGGTACCGTGAGATCGGAGATGCTTTAGCGCGCGTGGGATGTGCAATCCTGCTCTACGGTAGATACTTGATATCGTGGTTCCCGGGACGTGGCGATTCTCCGACACGCTTTCCCGGACGAACCTTTCGTTTTGAGGGCTATACTCCTATCGTAGTGTGTATGCTAGACCTACGACTACCCTAGTTCGCGGAGATCATACTGGCTATGTCTGCACTCTCGGAAACCTAGAAGCACCCGGGACTATGGGCCGCGTGGGGAGGGCGAGTGATGGTGTGTGGGTGATGCGGGTGTGCGATGGTTCGTGTAGTAGTTGCATAAAACGCCATCCATCACTCCGCCCGGGGGGATACACCCCCCACAGACGAACGGACTGAATCTGTCGCGCCATTTCTCCTCCCAATCTCGATATGTGCTAAGTACGCGGCAGAGTTTAGTTAGTACATGCGAACTTCCTTTTTTTGGAATATGTATTCCCCGGGCACCAACTTCCTGGCTTGCCCAGAATAGTTGTGCTGCACCCTGCATACAGTTTTCCCCACTAAACAAGACGTCGTGCATCCAGCTCTATGGGAGGTTTCCAAGATGTCGAAAGATAGAGTGTGCTGGTGGCGATGGTGATTCATCGATCGCATGCGACCCAGTCGGATCATGGCGATATTATGTACATAGATACAGTCCCTTCCCGTTCGCCGTCCGCCGCGACCTCTCATAGTCCGCCGGCGGCCCGCGGCAACTCCCCCCTGCCCCCGTCTGGCCTATCCCCAAAACATCGCAAGGAAAAGAAGGAAAGAATGAAAAAGTAACGACAGGCAGCTTGCACCGCGACCCAAGGAAAAGACTTCTTCGCTCCCGCCACCTGCTCCTCTTCATCCTCCGCGCCCTTCCCGTCTTCCAGTTCCTCGCCCTCCCCTCGGTCCACTTCCCCGTCCTCACTTCTGCGCTCCTCGCCCTGGGTCTCACCGTCCGCGTCCCCGTCCTCAGTTCGGTCCTCGCCTGGTTTCAGAGGCGCTACTCGCAGTCCCACCCTGTTCCCCACCTCCATGGTGCGTATATAGGAAGTCGAGAAAAGATAGAGTGTGCATAGATAGTCTAGAAGACATCCTCCCGCCCCTTCCTCCATCGTTCAGGCGGAACCATGCGACGGAGCCGTGAATAACCGGGAATTCTGCTAGCGGCGTGGTATGCAACGGAGAGCCTGGGAGGTAGGTAGATATGTATGTGCCGATAGATACATAGCTGGTGTTTTCTCGAGACAGACAGTAGCTCCCGAAGCAATATCGGAGCGGTGGCCGGTGTGCAGCACGACGGCATCATCGTGGACTGTCGCGGGTGAACCGGACTGCCGGAACTGGGAGAGTATCATATGATGCGACGACGACGACGGCGACGACGGGTGGAGAAGCTGAGAGTTCGACGGTTAGCCGAAAGATTGTATGATCCGACAGCCAAAGGGAAAGAAGTATTCCCCGTTCCCCAGTTCCCCTCCGTTTTGCGTGGGTGTGCGACTAGCCCCATAACCCTCACTCCATGTTGGAGGGGCTTCAAATCTCTTCTTTCTCTTTCCTTTTTTTTTCCCTGTGCCGTGAGCTGCAATGCATAATGCGGTTCCGCTACTAGTGCCGCTAATGGGTTGTTCGGCGAAAGTGGCTCCGCTGCTGGAATAGGTAGTTGATAACATCACGACTGTCCATCTCGCGCACTGACTGGCTGGAAATGAGGCGAACCGTTGGCGTCAGGAAGATAGAGTAGAATGTTCGCGACGGACACAGACACATATCGAATAGATAGAGTACATAGATAGATATCGGATCCAGAGCAACCTCTTCCATGCCACTCGTGTAGATAACCTGCCGGGATTGCCGTGGTTAATGTCTCACTCTTTCCTCGGGGGAAAGGAAGTTGCCGTTCTAGGTAATCCGTGACGAGCCCTCCGCCGACTGCCATCCACTGGCAACATCAGTCATCAGTCATCGGGCATCAGTCAGCAGCCAGCAGCCAGCAGTCGCCCGCCCCACCAGGTAACCTTCACCCCAATTTCCACAGCGACGTCGCCGAATTGACGAACCAACCGCCTTGCCTAGTTCGGAGTCGCTGGTGGCACAGAGATAAGCAAGGCCGGTTCTTCAGGTATCTGGTTAGTTACAAACATGCCTGTATGTATGTACCTACTCTACATAACTACATAGGTACCCCACGCTTTCCGGCCCAAGTCGCTTGCCCTAGCAATCTTTGACAAACCGATTCAGAGCCACTACTTTCGTCATGAGGTTCTCTCCGAGAACGGACATTATCCATACGTTGAGCGCTTTCATACGCCCCGCACGACTCCCGACGGCTCTTGCTCCTCGACGCGCCCATCCAACTGCCGCCCTTCCTGCCATCGTTGGGGATTGCCTGCGAGCCTGCATACTAGCAAATAGGTCATGAACCACGATATGGTTCGGAAGAACCGGAATCAGAGCCAATCGCCAGCTCTAGTTCCTCTCATCGCCGGGCTCATCGGTGACAGACTGGCGGTCCAACCGTCCGCATCGCCTGTGTGTGTTGGCGAGGCGACATGGTCGGCTGAGCAAGTGTTCGGGGATCCGAGGGGCCGCCGAATTCCCGGGACGGCATTACAAAACCCTTCTATGATGCCGTACTCACTCCGCACAGCGAGACGTGATGTGATGGCTGATGTCCTGCAGTGAACCGGTTCCCAGAGTCTGGCCACCAACCCGTGCGTGTGCCGTGTCTACCTACCGCTCGTTACCCCGGGTCTCGGCGTGTCGAACAAAAAGCAATCGCATGAAGAGTGCTCGCTCGACCACCGGGCGGTTGGATCTGTGGGGGTTGCAGTGGTAGATACATCGGCCGCGGCGAGAGCCGGAGGAGTGGTGGACGGCCACCTTCCTCCACCACCTATCACACGTCGGACGCCAGAGCTCGAACAAATCAATCCCTGTCCGCAACTAAATAGGGTACCTAGCGGCACCCGGCATTCTGATAGGAACATTCTAATCGCGGACCGCTGCATATATAACGCATTTATGGAAGTCTGTCAGGCACACTCCTAGCGGATAGGTACTCTACATACATACATATGCGTACTCTGCCAAGCATCAACTGCCAGGAGTTCCTCCGAGGGGAAGGTATCCGTGCTTTTTACTGCCCTGTAAATTGTGGGCTGTCTGCTGCTCTCCTTCTGGTTACAAGTTGGATCATTCATCACAGAATATCCTACTTGCTCACCGGCATCACCTTCTATCCGACCAGACGGAGAGGCCCCTCGTACCGTCCATTCCTAGCGTAAGAGGTGAGACACGAGATAGAATTATCTATGCCTCTTCCCAGGATCCACTGACACCAGGCCTACGTAGAGGACCGCCGGCACTTGTGAACGGCTATTCCACTTTCAAACACCTAGTCGGCGACCGTCCCTCGGAGACCGTGAACTCAGGCTGTCTATCGGAGGCGCCTACATCTCAAGCGCGTACGGATCCACCCGATAGATAGGTAACGATCAATATCTAGGCACGCGGTGTCCTTGTTATAACAAACTTGGTCCCCGAGATGCCAAACCCGCCGCCCTCCCCTACGTCAGAATGAATATCGATACTTATGGACACGATCTGTTTTTAGCAATGTACGGGGGACACGCAGGAAGCTCGGGGCTGCAGCCGGTGGCAATGACGTCCAGTTTCTGGGACGACGAGAAGATCGCCACAACAGTCACGCAAAGCTATATTCGTCGGCAGATTCCCGACTCTCTCCGGAAACGACTGGACGACCAGCTTCGATTCGGCGGAGGATTAACCGAATGCACCTACGGAGAATGGATTGTCGAGAAGACGAAGAAATTATTCCTGTTGCTCGGGGAACTCGGCTGTCCTGAGAGGATCTTCGACCTGATCGATGGCTCCTTGGACGACGACGACCTACCTCTTTCCCCAGAGAGTTTGGCACAGCTACCACTGGCGCCTGGGATGGAGAAAAAGTTCGCCAGGAAACAGCAGTTGTTTATGGTCCGTGACCTGGAGCCCGGAACGCATATGGATTACAATGAGGACGAGATTGTGCCTTTGGAGGTCATCTTCAACCGCATCCCAGCTTCGAGATCACAACCAGCAATCGAAAAGGTTTACTTTCCACGGCGGAAAGACATCTATTACTCCCGAAGACGAGTGCCCATCGCCGAGGAACCATCCTCCACGCGCATCTCGGCAGAAGCATTCATGGACGAGATCCGAGCCATGAGTTCCATATCACATCCTCACATTGTTGGAGTCTACGCAACTTACACCCAGCACGACTTCGGTTACCTCATCCTCTCTCCGACAGTCGACCAGACTCTCAAAACATTTATTCAGTACCCTCCAAGCACCTTCAAATCCCTTCCAAAGGATCGCCGCAAATTTCTTCTGATCGACTGGATGCACTGCCTTTCGGAAGCCCTCGCCCATCTTCACGATGAGGGGCTTGCCCACGGTGACCTCAAGCCTTCTGGAGTCATCATTGATGGTGCGAACAAGATATATCTTGCCGACATCGGCAATTCGAAATCGCTTGATCCGAAAGCCTCCTTGGCAAGTACGGACGTTGAACGCTACGAGTATGGTGCGCCCGAGCTTTGGAAACGGAAGATGCCGTGCTACGAAACTACGCAATCCCAAGGGGTCTCGGTTTCCGCCCTATTTCTGCGATCCAATCCGACTGGTCGCCGCCCATCCGATTCGTCGCAGGAATCGCCGCCTTCCTCCCCGGTTTTCGAGAAGTCGGTTCACGTCGGCGCGTGGAGGAATCCAAGGAAAGTCGACTTCTGGAACAGCGATATATTTTCCCTTGCGTGCATCTACGTCGACATCCTCACATTTTATGCCAAGCGCAAGAGCTCCGCCTTCGTCTCGCACCGCTCGTGTAAGAACCGACGGCCAAGGGAGTCGACGCCTCCCGATGCCAGCTTCCACGCCAACATGGGACAAGTTGACAGTTGGCTCGACAGCATTGGGGAGCGGGCAAAAGGTAAGCGCGACAACGCGCTACTGAGCTGTCTCAATATCTCGCGTGACATGCTGCAGCGTGATCCCGTTCTGAGACCCAGTGCGCGACGCATCGAGAAAGAATTGTATAAGACCGTCATAGGGATGGCAGACGATGACCTACCACATTGCGGCATGCATAACCTTGTTACCGAGGGTGAGGAGAGCTTTCCAGGATGGACGGAAGAATGTGTCAGGCAGACTTCGCTTGTCGAGGATGCAGGAGGCTTGGGCTTTGGGGAGGTAAAGCCTGGGACTTTGGAGGAGAAGCTGCGGAAGCTCGGCCTTTCTGTTGGGTCGAAGAGTAAGAGGAGTACTGGGAGCGGTTCGGGACGGTTCAGCATTTCTTCATCATCCCACTGATGGCATTGTTTTGTATGGTATGATACTGCGTTGTTTGGTGGATGCGTTTGGCAGGATTGGATCGGGGAGTTGGAGTCAATGATTTTTTTTTCTTTTTCTTTCTTCTCCAGCGGAGGCATTTTCTTGTGTTTTTTTCTCTTTTTTTCTTCTTGCTTCTACAGCGACAGGAGGTTTTCTTTTGTAAACGGAGCGTCTGGAAGGGGTTTGGTCTGCCGTTTTTTTTCATATGTGTGGCTACATAGAATCACTGGGCCAAGACTATGACGATAGTTACCCCGCTGTTGAAACTCCGATCCATACATACATTAGCCTTTTCACCATACAGAAGTTCCGCGACCGCTTTTTAGCTCCCATGATTCGCCGCCTCCTCACGACCACCTCCACATCATTACTATCCTTCTCCAGCAGGAAAATGTCGACCGCACCGTCCAACCCCCTCTTGAACCCAGTTAAGTTGGCTCTGATCCAGCTCAAAACGGGTAATTTCAACTTCCCCCCCTTCCCCCCTCTCCAGCTCTAACCAGACCCTGCAAGAAACCCAGGCAGTGACAAAACCGCGAACCTCACTCGCGCGTCCGAGAAGGTGGCGCAAGTCGCGAAGGCGGGCGCCAACATCGTCGTCCTGCCGGAATGCTTCAATTCGCCGTACGGCTGCGAGCACTTCCCCAAATACGCCGAACCTTTGCCGTCGCTGGACTCGACGACGACGGGTGAAACGACGGAGACCGAGTCCCAGAGCTACAATCACCTCTCTGCGCTCTCGAAAGAGCACTCGATCCACCTCATCGCCGGCTCGATCCCGGAGTACGAGCCCTCGACCGAGAAGCTGTACAACACGTCCCTGACCTTTTCGCCAACGGGCGCGCTGCTCGGGAAACACAGGAAGGTCCACCTCTTTGACATCGACATCCCGGGCAAGATCAAGTTCCGCGAGTCGGAGGTCCTGACCGCAGGCGACACACTCACGCTCGTGGACACGCCCTACGGCAAGATCGGCGTCGCCATCTGCTACGACGTGCGCTTCCCCGAGCTCGCCATGATCGCCGCGCGGAAGGGCGCGTTCGCTGTGGTCTACCCCGGCGCCTTCAACATGACCACCGGGCCGCTGCATTGGGAGCTGTTGGCCAGGGCGAGGGCCGTCGATAACCAGGTGTGGGTTGCCATGTGCTCGCCTGCGAGAGAGCTGGAGAGCACTGGCTACGTCGCCTGGGGGGAGAGTATGGTCGTCGACCCCAACGGCTTGGTCATGGAGAAGGCTGGGTCGGGGGAGGAGACCGTGATGGTCGAGTTGACGCCCGAGAGGATGGCCGAGGTCAGGAGGGGGATTCCGGTGGGTACGCAGAGGAGGTTCGACGTGTACACGGATGTCTCGGGGGTGGCGAACAAGACGGTGTAAAGCGAGGTGCTATCATTGCAAAGTCTCCTGACTGCTGCAAATCCCGGATCCTCCAGCTAGATAATTGCCGACCTTCTCAGGTACATCATCCAAGTCTGCCAACGGATATCATATGGGCCGACGTGCACCCACACCGGAAGCGAGACGTCTGCGCGAACCGCGCCACGCCGGTAGATATAGTAGGACATGTCCCCCGTCTCGGACCCACTGGCTCTACTTAGAGACGCTGCAGTCAAGTGATAGGTAAGCCGTAGGTGTTGTCATCACTCATCACTCGCGAGAGATTAAAAAACGCGAGGAAAAGATGATTTCGCGTCTACTTTTCCATGACCTCTATCTTGATCCCTATTCCCGAAATGCTGGATTTTGGTGCAACAAACCATCTTAACTCCACACTCGTAGGAAGGAAGGGGGGGTGGCGCTAAACCTCCTCCGCCGAAGGATGGGGCGAAGAAACGATAACGGAGCAACAGCACGACAGCCTGGACTTTGTCAAGTCCGAATCAAAGTTACGCGTACGATCAACACAACCTGATCACTATGACGGGGGGTCGAATGTTTGGATGCAGAACAGCACCAGCACGATCTGGCTAGAAGCCAGGGAGGATTGCACCTTCTGCTCCCGCAATTCAACTGGCGACGGCAGGAGTATCGAAGGGATATCAACCGGCACGAGTCGTGAATACGTTGGAAGGAGTCGGCACACCCCAGGGCCCCGGACGCCTGATTGCGGCCGGTGGAGCGCACATGACCACGATGGGAACATGAAAAAGAGGGTGTATTTTTTTTTATATTAATTTATTAATTGATTCGTTTTGGAAAACACGTACAAAACGCAGCACGAGGCCTTCCCCGATCGGACGAACGTATACATTTGAAGACTACCACCTTTCGGCAGGATGTTGATGAAGCGATTCGTCTCCTTGGGGAGAAAGGGGTGGCTAACATGAGGAGTATAACACCGGGAGATTGTGGAGAATTGGGTGGGCTTTGTAAACGAGCCGCCGGCTGATTTGTTGCCCGAACATATTGTAAAGAAGAATGGTAGACCGTGGGAATTATAATCAGAGATTTTTGCGCTTGCGGGTTTAACGGGCTGAGAGGGGGGGAGTGAGTGATGAAAAATTGGTTCTATATTCAGTATCTAGAGTTCTACTTGGTGATGGTTTCCAACACCAACATCAAAGTAATTTTATTTAATTTTTGGTAGTTATATGTGGGTATATAGTTGCCGAATAAGGCACCCCTGCATGCACGCAGCAACCAATCCCTGCATGGCTCCTCGGAATGCGGCCGCATGATCGACGCCCCTGGCTCCGGTATGTACGGGACCTACCCCACGGCCGAACCAGACCAGTGGGGGGATGCAAGTTTTATGTAGATGGGGAAGGCCACGATGAATTTGTTGCATCTGATAACCCGGTGCAGCACCAAGCAAACTGGCATATCCATATCAGCTGGAGGTAGCGGAAAGATGCCTACCGTATGAATGCATCTGAATAGTACAAACAGGCGAAGCACCGGATATCTCGGATAGCAGCCGCAAGAAGAATCATTCTCCAAGGAGGGGAGCATCATCTATCGACCCACATACGAACCTCTGATATAAAAACGATGGTTCCACGACCGGAGCCCCTACTCTATCTGCTCTGCATACGGGTCCCCGTGCCCAGAAGCGGTTCCCAGGATGGGGGCGTCGGATGCGACTCCCACGGCACTGAACATCGTAGCGAAGTGTTCCATCGTACAGAACGTCTCCTTGCCCGCAGCTGGATTAGACTAGCATTGCATTTGCAAGGGGGTGTCGCATCAGTTGTTGATCACGTTCGGAGAACAGCGATTCGGTGGGATGGCCACGCCGTGTAGTTACATATTCGCTCTGCAGAGATGCAGCTGCAAGGCAGGGTGTGGGGTATGTATGTAACAAGTTTGTCTGCGTTCTTGTGTAGGCCGACAAAAATAAGCCCGAGACAAGGACGCTTCGTAGGTACGTATGTTCGTACATACACACTTCTTTCTCGTCAGGACGCGCAACCGGGCTCTTTTCGTCTGTGGCACAGCTGTGGCTCAGCTATGCGAAAGGCGCAAGACCGGAAAGTGGAGTCGCACCCATCAGCACCACCGAAGCAAAAGCAACATCCCATGCAGGCCCCGCCGAGGAGACCCGGAATGGGCTGATCGTCGGGGCTGCTGTTCTGAGCGCGAACTTGCAGGAGGCGGTGGTTCGGGGCCGATAGGAGAGTATTTCACCTAGATCGATGCTCTGGGTTTCGCCGTGTGCTTCTACCTAGTTGGGTCCATTCCGTTGTTCTGGAGCTTCTCACCCGCCATATTTCTTGCCCATGGTGCTAGATAACACGCAATAGCAAATCGCCCACTCCAATAGGGCCCATGATCATGATGGGCCTCATGGGTTGGATGGGTGCTATGGGGGCTACAATGGGCCCTTGCGGTCCCATAGTCCGAGGTGTGCTCCCATCGGGTATGGTAGACCTGGTAAGCTCTTACAAGGCCCACGGGCTGGATGGGTAAACATCGACAATCGTCTGGGGGCGGGAAGACGCTCCCAGCCTGTATCGCTGTCCGCACAGGAAATCACCCGCTTTCCCCTCCGCCGGGCCCAGAAATCGGCAGCTTGATCGCCAATGGGCCAAGCGGCAGCTCACTGTAGCCCATGTTCCTAGTTAGGTTCACAGTGCAATTACATCCTGTGGAGACATCGTAGCGAGTATCTTGGAGGAGTAACGCACGCTGACGCATCGACACGGCACAAATCAGTGGTTAGACCACTACAGCACCGGACCGCGCTCGCTTGCTGAGGCTCGACGCCTGAGGTTCCCAAGGCGCCATCGCGGTGGTGCCACCAGTCTCCAGGGCGAATGTGGAATCGCCACCCACACGGCAACTAGCTGCCGGTTGCCAGGAGGACAATCAGGATGTGGTTTGCGGGGCGCGGTAAGGGGCAAGCCGTAGTACATCCGCTCCAACAGGCGGCGGACAACTTGGCCGCGCGGGTCCGCGTCGATCCGTGCGAGCCGCTTTCGGGAAACACAAACTCCGATAGCGACCGCGACCCCGTGCGGCTCTTGGGACGGTTGGTGGTGTACCAGTTTTCGGCGAAGGGAGGAGCCCGCCCTGGCTGGTCCTGTCCGACCTCCGAGCCCCTTCTCTCAGCATCGCGCTCCCGCCGGCCTGCGGTTCTCGCTCCAGCGCACACGTCTCCTTTCCCACCAGCTCTCCTCCCCGGCAGTATGTATGCCCTCCCTGGCTCGGCATAGAGCTGGGGATCCACGACAGCATCAGCGAGGACATTTGCCTGTGGGATTTCCCGGACAGCAGGCGGACCCCGCTCCAGTCCGCTGTGCTGTTTTCTTCCGGCGACAGCGGTCGCGGTGGCTATCGAACGGCCGCTCCTGTGTCACCCGCTCATCTCCGAGCGCCCCCCACTCGCGGCGACAGGCAGCCAGACGCTGCATCGCCGATGAGCGCGCTGGCCGAGTCGCCGGGGCATCGGCCGCGCAGGAGGTACAGCCGCCCGCACCCAGCGTGGAGGGATCCAGGGCTGTCGCCATCGGGGCGAAGCACATAGCCAGCTGGCCGAGGAATTCGTGCGGAAACGTGCTGCTGCAGCTCTCAGACCGCTTCGAAATCCGACCGTGCCGACAGCCGTTGCGCTCCACAGGCAGGCATGCCAGCATGTGCGCCCAGCATGTACTTATCCGCCCAATCCCTCGACGCAGCACATGTGCCAGGGGGACGATGCGGAAGCCTTGTCGCGGTCGACGGCGGGATGCGCAGGCCAGGGCGAGGTGTCTCACTGCTCCCCGAGTGCGGGAGATGTATGCGGCCTGAAGGGCAATCGGCAGATCGGTGGGTGCTGTGTAGATAGCTCCGCGTCCGGCTTTGCGCTCCCTTCGCCTGACCTTCTGTATATGTAGATATATGCGTGCGATCCCGCCCAGCGCCCCCCGCATCCCGTGGCACGCGGGTGGCGCTGCGTAGCCGCGGAGTCGGCGGCTAGGTTGCCGTGCGCGGCTAGACGTGGAGGCGCAACAGGCGGCGATTAGGCAGTCTCGACTGCGCTTCGCGGTCCACCGCCAACGGCTTCGCGTCCGCGTCGTCCGGCTCCGCCGCCAGCATGCACGACATCGGGGGCGCGGAAACCACACTGCTGGTGTGAGCGAGGGCAGATAAGAGGCAGCGGAATCCTTCCTTCATCTGCGTCCTCCAATGGCGGAAGGGGCGGACTGGCGTGGCGCAAGGCTTTTCTGCGCGCGATCGATATCTGTGCATGTACGTGGGAGTGGAGAGTTGTCTACTTCGGTTTCACTCCTCACACCCCGGACAGAACCACTCGGTAAGACAACACCCAGATGGTTAGACCATTCTCCTCCGTCCCGGACATGGGAAATGCACTTTTTTGTCCGCCACCACCACCAACACCACCACCACCACCAACACCACCCCCCAACCCGAGCCGCAGCAGTGCCGAATCCTGGGCCGCGGTACGCGGGTGCCCGACGGGGCCCTGGAGACGGCCAGCATGCTGCGCACCAACTTCTCGATCGGAGGCCCGGAAAGGACTGCTCCTACGTACATGTGCCTAGCCAGCCGCACGTCTGTGCAGATACATTCTACATACATTTCAGCTCTGCATACGTGCACACGCTCGAAGCGCTAGATATACGATACGACGCAATGCCCTGCGCTACTCTTGCGCAACGGGACTCCGCACCCAGCCCATGCACACTCCCCGTCGAGAGTGCGGCATATTCGCGCATGTATGTATCTCTCCCATCCCCCTCTGTCTCGATCCGCGAATTGACCCAAATCCGCATTTGACCGCTATCGCCAGCAGCACTATACCACTACAACCACCCGCCACGCAGTAGCAGGACAATGCACCACCATAAGAGCGGTCTCCCTCGCCCTTCCTCACGCAGCGCGGTCCGGCAGTCCTCACTCGCCGCGAAAAAAACAACAATGGACACGCAGGGACAGTCGTCGACGCCAGCGCACATCAGCTCGCTCTTCTCGTCGCTGCACGACCCCGTGTCGTCGAGCATCCTCCCACTATCGGCGCGGCGGCTGCGCGCGCGCATGCGCTGCTATTCCCCGCGCTCCGTCAACAGCAGCAGCAGCAGCAGCGCGGTGAGCTCTCCCACCGGCGGCGCCGCTTCGGCATCCACATCCACATCCACATCCATCACCACCACCACCTCCTCCTCTTCCGCCGCCGCCGCCGCCGTAAGAGTCCCGATCTACTCCAACTGGGTCTTCGTCACCAGCGCCGAAGTCCTCGCGCGCGCGGGCGAGGGTGACGAGGAAGGAGACCCTCCACCACCACCTTCGCCACTGAATGGCGAGGCCGCCGCCGCCGCCGCCGCCGTTGCTGCTACTGGCGTCACCCCGCCACTGCCGGGAAAGGGCGCCTGGACGAAGCGGCAGTACCGCATCGAGAGCGAGAAGCTGAGGGGGAAGGAATGGGTGTTTCGGTAGTCGTTGGGTGGGATGGGCGGTACTCTACTGGTGGGGAGTGGTTTCGACTCGGTTTTTTTCTGCTCTTCATCTGATTGGGGGTTTTTCTTCTTTCCTTTGTCGGTGTATGGCTGGATTCTCTCTCTCTCTTTCTCTGGGCTGGACTGGCGTTGTTCTATTGGGTTTTTTTTTTCTTTTGTCCGTAAACTCTGGTGTGCACTGTGCGGCTGGGTGGTTGTGGTGGTTGTGGTGGTGGTGGTATGTAGTACAAATTAGTGGCTAGAACGCTGGAGGGCGTTTTGGAAGAATGGAGGCTTGGTTTTTTTTGATTGACCAAACGGACAGCAAAGTGCAATTGTGATTGTTGCGAAAAAAAATATTTGCATGCCGAGTATCTAACTCCGTTTTTTTTGTTTTTTTTGTTTATCCATACTCGCATTCCAACTCCTCCGTTGTACTATGTGGACAAGTCCGCCCCATCTACTCATGATAGATATGCATTGCGCACGCTAGTCCGTTTCAGGATGCCGACACAGCCACATTATTTTCCAGACTCAGCCCGACAAAGACGAAGAGACGAACTCGGCACGATAAGGGACTTGATGTGGCAGAAAGACTCAATGTATCACGACGAGACAAAGGCAAGGAGGGGGGCTCGGCAAAGAGCAGGACTGGGTAAGTACTTACGTACCACTACAGTTCCCATTGTCTATTTGTATCTACGACTTGTTCTGGTGCCAGATTTACCAATGGAGCGACTGTGAGTCCGACAAGGTCAATCCAAACACGCCCTTCCTTTCTTGCAGTATTTGTACATACCGGTCTTTTTGCTCTTCCGCAGACGACGTTCGTAGGGTTTAACTTGCACCGTGCCCTTTCGTAGATCGCTGAGTTGTGTTCCCACCTATCGTCGTCCAAACAGTGTCCACCGATGGCCAGAACCCATCGGATTCTTGTTGGGTTAGCTGGGCAGGTTTCTCCAGCCGGAAAAGCATCTCTCTGGACATAGGTATTTGCCTGATGGGGTACTGGAATCATCGTGGAGGAGGAGGAGGAGGAGGAGGAGGAGGAGGAGGATATTTGCGCGTGTGATTGATTGTCAGTGAGTCCTTTTATTTAATTAAAAGTATTTAATTCGGTGCCACATGTGGCGGCAAAAACGGACTAGCGTGTCCAATGCATGGATGTATTCCGTATACCTACATACATAGTCACTCTTCTTTTCTTTTCCTGTGTGGGGAGTATGCATACATACTCCATACATATCCACATATCTGCATGGGGGGCTGTAGGTGTGGCACGTGGATGTGGACTCAAATGGGCCCGTGCACTTGTGTTGTCCTGTTTGCGAGAATTCGGCGCGCACATATGTGGTTCGAGTCACGACCCAGGTGCTCTACTCAGCGGCTTCCGCCTGTGCTCGGAAGATGGGACTTGGAGTGCGGGAGTCGTGCGCTGGATCGGATGGCTGCACATAGATAGCTGGATGGTCCATCCCGCTGCCCACGTCCTCTGGATGCGTGCAGCACACTCGGCCTGAACGTGCGATGTGCCGCATCCCTGGCCTTCCCACCGTCATCGACCAGATACACCCAGCTGTCAGCCAACGGGCCGGTTTGGGCAGCGGCACAGGCGGGACGGACGCTCTCTACTCCAGATATGTATCTCTAGAGTGGCTAGCTAGATACGGAGAAGATGGTACGATTATCTATCATTGCACAAATGCAACCCCAGCCGATAAAAGTCTTGGTGATTCGGATTTGTCAACCGCAGTGACCAGGGCCCCTCTCGACCACGAAATCATTGAATACAGTACTTGGATATATTAAAGAAATTCCCAAAAGAGAGAATAGAGTGAGACCCAAAAGGATACCCCCCACAACTACTAGTAGCGAGTGTGCCATCCCTTAGCATCGACGACTGCTCGAACCCGGCCCGGCATAACTAGACTTCCACAGAGCCTCAAACTGCTTTGGAGGAATATTCTCCCAACAAAGAGAAAGAATTCCCGCCAGTCTACTCTTCACCTTCTCCGTGCCCCCGGGGTAGTCGCTAATGTCAAGATACATACTCGGTTCGGAGTTGTTGTTTAAGATTAGCGGGCGGCGCGCACGTCCTCAAGGACAGGAAGGGAGCCAGCGACGCAGTAGCTCTCGGTAGACACGGGCTGTGACGGTACCATTCACCAGAGAAACTAGTGGGCCCCGTTGATTGCCCCAGGAGCAACCCCGCTCTGGGGCTTCAGTTTCCCGCGAGATTTCTTCGGTGTGTGGATCGTGGTGTCGTGGTGGCAAGAGCAGGGTAACGCATGATGGGGAGGGGTACATATTCGATACCTGGGTCGCTGCGGCTGAAAAATCCGATTTTGCTTGGGTACTGCAAGTAATCCAGTCACGCGAAGTAATTGATATTACGTTCGATGCGCGGGACCCGGTTCGTATTAACACTTGGCGGTGGGGTGAGTGAGGGGGGGAGAGCCAGCTACGTAGACACGGATGTAAGGATCCGACCGCCTACGGAGACGCTGACGCTGGCGCCGACGCCGACGTCGCGCGCGCCTGCCAGCCCTTGCCGCGGCGGCGGTCGCCGAGGCCGAAGCCCGTGCCAGACGCCCGCACGGCAGTCATGAGGTCGGTGCCGCCGTCCTCGTCGCGGACCACGCTCGCAGCGCGCAGGAGGTACTCCTCGTGCTCCTTGCCCGTCCAGCTACCCACGTCGTCGGCCACGACCGCGGACATGTGCGCGACGCGCAGCGGCGAGGCCGTCCGCACTGCCGTCGCCGCCGACGCCGACGCGAAGAGCGCGTGTACTGTCGGCGTGAAGGTCGACAGCGCGGATGGGAACTGCGGCGGGTGTCAGTTGGTTGGCAGTGGCTGGTTGGCAGTGGCAGGGGGGCGCGGCGGCGGGTAGAGGAGGAGGAGGAGGAAGTACGCGGAGAGCTTTGAAGGCCGTCACCTGGCCGAAATTTTGGAGCACTTTGAGAACCTGGCGGGACTCGGTGACATTTTTCGGCGGCGGAGAGAGGCGGAGCGTGACTGCCAGGGTGGAGAGCTGGGTGACCGTGCGGGACATTGAGGGCAGTCCGGGTGGGATTGAAGAAGCGAGGCATGCGTTAAGGACTGTATTGGAGTGGACGGTTACCGCTTTTACACGTACAGTGCAGCCCTAACCTTAGTCATCCAGAATCACTACCATCAACATTGACAAACACCCGACTCCATTGCCTAATTGTCGCATGCGATAACCGATCAACAAAAACAAGTCCCATTGCCCAATGCCACAGGGTCAGCAGCAGAAGCGCCAGTAAGAAAGCAAAAAGCGAAACCCCTCCAACAACACTAAACCAGTTGTTGGTCCGCATCCTCCCACCATTCCATTCCATTAACCTCAGTCCACCGTGTCCCCCACGACTATTGCAGAAGACTAACCCTGGCATCCCTATCTCGCCTGTCGTTGCCGAAGACCTCGGCCGACCTTGCCACTTTGTTCCTTCTGAGCGCCAACACTAGTATCACCGTCATGGCACAAGTCAACGCCGTGCTGGCCCCCAAACCAGACCGCACACCGGTGCCCTCCACGATATAAGTGCTGACCCCAACCGCCATTGCAGCAAACAGAAACGCAACCCCATGAAATATTGCCAGACCGGAGCTGAGACAAGGGTGCGACGTCGTAAAACTATCGTCGCTCAGGTTGAGGTTGGCTGGTAGCTGTGTTCCGTGCTGATGGGTCGTCGAGTTCGATAAAGATCCGGAGCCCGGAGTCAGAGATGGCTCTGGAAGATCGGATATGTCGAAATTATCCATCATCGTGCTGTAGCACTCTGCGATCACCATAGCACCGGAAAACGAGACGACAGCTGCGAAGAATACAGGAACCCCAAAGCGAACAGGGGGCCCCGCAGCCGAGATAGTCAAAGCGAGACTTGATACCGGCAGCATGATAGCACCAGTCCATAGTGTAGCCCTGAAAGGATGTTGCCCGATATTCTCATGGCTGGCGCTATTGTTGTGACTAGTCACGTTCGAGCGGTGGCGGAAGCTGGACCGATACAACCTCGAGAGTTGGGTCGGGATAACAAGTAGGGCTCCTACGGAAGGAGCAAAAACCGCGAGCCCAATGTCAATAGTGGCGAATCCATATGTCGTAGTGATCAGTGATGAAAGGAGCTAAAGTAGACTGTCAGAAACATCCAAACCGCAGAACGCAGATACGCACCATCATCGCCAGCATGAGATGGCCAAAGACCAATCCAAAGTACACCGCCAAGATTAGAAAGCCCTTCTGGTGGAGCATTTTCCAAGTCAAGGCCATGCCAGCCCAGACCTCTTCCCACCAGTAACCCGGCGAAGTTCCGAACATGACCAGCTTGAGTTCACCTCTTTCTTCGACTCCCTTAGCGGCCGACCGATGCTCCGGTCTGTGGGCAATCCTCCAAGGTGGTCGCACTTCCGGTGCCACAACCACTAGGACTAGAAGGACACTGGCAAGGATCATAACTGTCCAGAATCCCCAAGCCGGATTCGTGTTGGCGATTGCTATCTTTCCGAACAGATATCCAACAGCCGGAGATGCGACGAGCAGCCAGGAGAAGAAGCCAATCCACGCCCCTGCTCTGACGCCGGCCTCACCTCCGGGTACGTGGAGGTACAAGTTTTGGCCTTCCGTAAGGACGGGATTGTTGTAGATCACGCCGCCGCGACAGCAGGCTCCGGTGTCCAGACCAAACAAATCGAGGATCGTCGTCAATGAATTCATGAACGCGAATCCAAGCACGATCCCAGAGAAACTACGAAAGAAGAGTAGGCAGGCCACATAGGGTTGCACCAAAAACCACACGTTTGGATAGACGGTATGTGGCGGTAATGACAGCGCCTGTGGAAGTTGTAATGGGAGCATAAGCGCAACGGAGAACAAAACGTAAGGCTTCCGTCCGTGGAGTAATGGCAGTGGCCAAAAAAACAGAGTCGGGATGGAAAGGCCGAGGAAAAACATCGAGTTGCCCAAGGATGCCACTTGCGGAGTAATCTGTAGATGTTCCTGTATCCCAGGGAGCTCTGCCTAATAGCTTCCAACAATCCACCCTGTCAACCCCACCACCCCACAGGCAACGCTGGCAGTGAACCGTTTGCTCCAGATATTCCACTCCCACCCACCCTTGTATCTTCGTGGTCTCTGAACGACCTCACCTTCTGTGTTTGAAGGTCGCGGCCCGAGTGATGGTTCCGAACGAGGGAGACGGACCAGGATAATCTCGCCATTCTCACCGACTTCCATGCGAAATTTCTGCTCTGGGCCCGCGGGAACAGACGCTCTAGTGATGGAGCCTCCACGGCTGTAGGCTTTTGTGGCTCTGGTAGAAACTATCTCGGAAGGGGAAGTTTTTTGCCAGTTGCTGTCCCATACTCGTTCCCGCTCAGACTCATGGATATCGATGAATGGAATGGGTGAGCGAGGATGTCTCTGCTTTGACCTTCTCTTTCCGTTGCGATCCAGGGTGCTCTGGCTTGAACGCTCCCCATTGTCCGAATACACTGCAGATGTACTTCTGATGTTGGCATCCTGCTCGATTATTTTGATACTTGGACATGTGGGCCGCCCTTCCGAGTGCTCACTCGAAATCTCCCCAGACACTTCCTCCAAAACTTGCATAGGCACTTGCGCCGGCACCGGCTCTCTTGATTCCTTCATTGCCTCCTCCGTCAAGCCCCGCACCGAATCTTGTATCGACCCCTGTGTGGACTCTGATGTGGACTCCCGTGGCGAGTCCCGGATTTGCTCCCGTAGCTGGTCTGACTCTTGTCGTAGCCCTTGCTCCGGCACCTGCTGTGACGCATGCTCTGCCAGCCTATGATTTTCTTCAGAAAGGTAGAGCGACTCCGGCGCGGTCACGGCGCGGTCAGTCCCTTCGAGAACACTCAAAAAGCTTCCACGTGTACTCCCTTGGGCACTCCGTATACTCTCATCCCGTTGATTCAACGCAGAATGGGAGTCTTGAACGGCACGCCCGGCAATCTCGAGTGCGTGATTCAACATCTCTTCCAGGTCGCCGATGATCCGCGTATAAGATGGCGCGGAAGCTGGAGTACCTAGGACTTCTTCGGATCTCATTAAGCTACGCGACGATATTTGGGCGCTAGCTCGGATGAGATCTGCCACGGATGATTCAGGCTGGGAATGGTTGGATTGCACATATTCTTGGTAGAGCGTTAGCGGAGGACGCATCACCATTTGCGGTTCCGAATCATCGTGGGAGGAGAGTGCTGCAAAGGTTTCCGTAGAGTATCCATTGAACTCAACTGGAGGCTCATTGGGGTGTTGGATCGAAGAATTCCCTCCAGGAGTTCCAGTATGAGCAGTTGACACCCCTTTGGGGCCATATCGTTCCTCTGTGTATGCGTCATAGTCGAGCGAGCCCACGTTCCCACAAGAAATAGTTGCTACCCCAGGTGTAATATCTTCTTCCGGGGTGGAAGCCCCGGTGTGTCCAACAGTTGATTGGTTGGGCATACCAGGGTGCGAGTGGTCATTTTCATCGGATCCGAAGCTGGAGGGGACCCCCTCAGAAGTCGGCGAAGCTTCCTGTGAGGTTGTAGGACTAGTAGCAGCAGTGATTCCGATGAGTGGCGGTGGTGTGGCGAGGGTGTTTACGGGTGAATCTGGGTTCCTTTTGACCGGCGAACCAATATGGAGAGGTCGAGCGAAGAGATCCGGAGAATGACATGACGATTCGCTGTCATACATTACCCTTATAATTGAATCTTTCGCACTGCTATGCGCTTGCTGTCCCACTCCCGTGCCATCGCCATTCGACGTAAAGTATTCATTTCCTCCATTACCTGCCTTTTCATCTTCCGATGACTCAAGCAGAGCTCCAACCGTACCCACACCCGATGCCATAGACGAAGGCGTCATCCTCCCCAGACTTCTATGCTTCGTCCGCATTGGAAACCCCATCGGAAGCGCAGTATGGTCGATATCTGCGGGGATGGATGTATGTGAGAAGTGCGGGTGTCTCAGGGTCGGGCTGTAGTCCCTGACAATCGAACTGGCCACAGTCCTCTGCGCGACACTTCCCACTCGTATGACTGGCTCAAGGTCAGGTTCCTCCGATGAGTCGTGCCCGTTGTCGTCACTACTGGACAGCAGATCACTGCTCTCGCCGAACATGGCCGCGGCCTTTCCAGGGCCATCAAGGGTTCCCGTGCCCCCACTGTCCCCATCTGCCGCCACTCCATCCACGTAGTAGGACGACGTGGTGCCTGCGGGTACCCGAGCCCGTACCCGCCGATCCCCGTTGGGCCAATCCGCTCCCCCTCCTCCGTCGCCGTCATAGTCGCCATCACCGTCGCATTCGTCCTCGTCCTCGTAACCGTTATCGCTCAATGTAATCAGAGCACGGACACGACTATACAGAGATAATCCGGTCAGTCCAAAGACGCCTGGGGGCGAACGTGTGCCAATGGAAGTTTTCGACCGGGGCTGATGTCATATCGTTAGCCCATCCTCTTCCCTCAACCTCATGAGGTGCTTCTGCAACGTACATGAAAGTCTTCGGTCGTCAAAGATAACGAAGTATCTAGTTTCTGAGGCGGGCGAGGAGGCGCAGATTGTGGTCGTATGTCCATAACAATATTCCGCCGCTTAGACCATCTGTGTTGGGATAAGAATAGGGATAAAAAGATGGAAGCTGTTGAAACGAGGTGATGGGGTGGGGGTGTGTGGGTATGGATGTGTATGTAGTACGATGCCACTTTAAGGACACAGGTGGACAGTCATGCACTAGCACTCGCTTTGCCATATGAACACGCGGAAAACCTAGTACTTATATGCTCTCTTACGATTAACCTACGATTAATGAATCATCACCATCATCACCATCATCATCATCATCATATATGCTCTGATAATTAGAGTGCGGTCTATTTTCGGGACAGGCCTGGGCGGAGGGCAAATGGGCACCTGCGGACTGTCCGAGGTCGGGGTTGGGTAGTGGATGGAAACTGGATAGTGTGTACATCACGCGATTAATGATTAAAATAAATGTGATTTAGAATTGGTGCTCTCTCTCTGTGTGGTGATTAAATACTGACGCGCGAGATTCGGATTCCGCTAGGTCTGGAGACAATTCTGACATTTCCAATATGCTGTAGTGACGAGTGGGAGTGGATAGGTATTTGATTCCCATGGCAACCTGGTTCGGGCCTGGGCGGAGGGGAGCTTGCAACGAGCCGCCTCGCGCGGACTGTGGACAGGAAAACTGGGTGAAATGTACGCCGCCATGATATATAGGTCGCATGCGAGTATGAATAAACAAAAAAAAAATGGACGGCGGTTGATAGTTACAAAAGTCCAAACGGAAAACTTGGTGCCGATTAGTTCAGAACATCGAGTAGGATATCCGGTCCATGTCAGAGTCAAATGTAATATCGACCAAGTCAGGTTTTCGATAATTCACGATCGTAGGCTAGGACGCGCAGTCATCGCCAGGGTCCAAACTATCATACAAAATATAAAGCCTCAAACGGAAACATCCTTTTGATACCTCAACGATATTGGTCCACAGCGAATAATCTTAAGGGGTTCAGTTCGATATCCGGCCCGGACGCCAGCTTGCCCGACGGCTCGTTCGTATCTCCCTGCGGATCGTTCAATGCTTGTCCAACTGCTTCCAAACAGTTCGCTTGTGGGCAAGAGGCCTGAGGGCGGCGGTTTCCAGTGCTCAGGCAATAGCTGCCCCCCTTGGCCCGGGGGGGGGGGGGGGGGGGGGGGTTTT
>Ga0307516_10002798_pt1 | contig 23012 bp, 10 predicted proteins | sample 19_EM_MG_FD_203310 | JGI IMG/M metagenome (GOLD analysis project Ga0307516, IMG submission 203310) | Populus trichocarpa ectomycorrhiza microbial communities from riparian zone in the Pacific Northwest, United States - 19_EM | ecosystem: Host-associated > Plants > Roots > Unclassified | place... | reverse complement strand
TGTACATGAAGTAATTTTTTTTTAATTCTGGAGAAAATGAATATGAGCTTGTAAGCCAAAGCTTGTGCCTGATTGTTTTTCTTTGGAGCAAAATACACGTTATCCTCTCTCTCTCTTTTTTTTTTTAATTTTAAACTCGGCTACAGATTGCCTGCTAGGTTGCTGACCAAAATTTGGGCGCCATTATAAAAAATTAAAGGGCATTTATTTTCATTTTAAAATACCTCAAAATATTATAAAAACTTATATAAACCATCTAATAACCTTAAAATACTGTAAAAATATTAAAAAATAATCAAATTTAAAAATTCAAAACCAACTCTAATCTACTTTTTCCGTCATGTTTAAAGAAAAAAACCTCCATTAAACTCTTCTTATGAAAAAGGAACCTTTTGGCATATTTTTTTAACCTAGTTTTTTTTTCTTTAGATATTTTTTTCTTTTAATTAAAGAACTGAAAATAAATAAAATAAATTTTTGAGATTGACTATGTATTTTTTATGTATTTTATATTGTGGTATTCTCATTTTAAATTTTTACTGTAATTAATTTAAAACTTTATCTTATAAAATTTAGATCATAAAATGATTAGATTGAAAAGAAAATTAGAAAATCTTCAGTGATAAAAATAAAAAAAATAAATATATTTCACTGTTTATATAAAAGATTAAAACAAAAACCTCTAATTTTTTGTTTATGCGGTAATGGGATTCCGTTGGGAGAATTAGTTAAGTAAAATACCAAATATTTGACTGTGAGGTCCACTGTGCGAGAGAGAGAGAGAGTGAGTGATGAGGGACGCTTTGTCTGGAAGTGAATAACAAGATACGAAATACAAAGAGAGAGAAGGTGTAGCTGTTCATGCTACCTTCACGCACCATCCTATGTCGTTACGTGTGATGGATTGGGTCCACCGACCTGGAAGCCTTACTCCCCACTCTCTCAATTAATCTTACAACATCATTTTAAGGTATGAAATTATTGAGCAAAATCAAGAAAGGAAACAACTGTGAAACAAATTAGGAAGACCAAAAAAAGCAAAAAAGAAAAGGAAATTATGGCATGTATATGTGTTAGTATATCTACATGACACCAAATCAAAGAAGAACCAGAGGACCCTCACTCCTTCAAAATCTGGCATTTAAAACAAAGGGAACAGAAGAAAATGCCATGGGTTGCTATAACTTTTTTCTTTCTCTTCATCTTTTGCTTGATTTCAGGTTCTCTCCCAGATATTATTTTCCATTTTAGGGTTCTCAATATATAATCAATAATACCCAAGAACCTGAATTTGCTATTTTTTTTTGCGTTTTTGAGTTGAGAATATTTAACAGGTACTTAAATTGCATGTGGGGCTGTATTGGGTTTGAAGACTATTATTTTCCCTGTGAGGAGAAAAGGATTGGAAAGACTAACAGCAGAAGAAGCAAAGCGAAGTTCAAGTAGAAGAAGAAAAAGGTAGAAGAATTCTTTGGAGATGGCTGCTTCTTCATCCGTGCCTTTCTTTGGAATTAGGGAAGAGGATCAAAACCAGATGAAACAACAGCATTCCTCAACCCCAACTTCATCTTCAGCCCAGGCTCCGCCGCCACCAAAGAAAAAGAGAAACCAACCTGGAACACCAAGCAAGTATCATCAATTTTATCTAAAGATCGATCTACCTATTACAAGTGACAGAATGATTTTATCTTCAACTTAATCTCTTACAATTTCTTCCCCTTTTCCGGTTTTGCTTCTTTCATAAAAATCCAATTGAAAGAAATCTAAATTTTATAGTGGAATTGACATGGTTGTATACAGACAGATACTATGTCTTAAACGTCTTCCCCCAAGTTTCCTTTTCCTTTGTAATTAAAATTTTGAATTTTCTTATAATTTGTTGTTTGTCATTTTTCATAACAGATCCAGACGCAGAGGTGATAGCACTATCTCCCAAGACCCTAATGGCAACAAACAGGTTCATATGTGAGGTATGCAACAAAGGGTTCCAAAGGGAGCAAAACCTACAGCTCCACAGAAGAGGACACAACCTACCTTGGAAGCTAAAGCAGAAGACTACAAAAGAAGTGAGGAGGAAGGTTTATCTGTGTCCCGAGCCCACATGCGTCCACCATGACCCTTCTAGAGCTCTTGGTGACCTTACTGGAATAAAAAAACACTACTCCAGGAAACACGGTGAGAAGAAATGGAAGTGTGAGAAGTGCTCAAAAAGATACGCTGTTCAATCTGATTGGAAAGCCCATTCTAAGACTTGTGGCACTAGAGAATACAGATGTGACTGTGGTACTCTCTTCTCAAGGTAACTGCTAATTAATTATATAACCCAATCTTCTCGTTAATTCTGTACGTATATCTTCTTCCTTGTAGACGAGGATGACTGTCCTCCTTCAATTCATTTACGACAACAAACAAAAAGGTTGAAAGAGAAGAAACGGAAGAAGCGTTATGAGTTTAGTACGACTACTTGGCTTGTCTGTTTTAGGGCTAAGATTCTTCGATCGAGCGACAAGAGATGAGAAAAGTTTTGAGACTTTTTCCCCATTTCTTTTACTCTTCCTTCTCTTCAGTTTTTCTTTTGCTGAAGTCTTTTCATCTGGTTACTGTAGTGTAGATGGTGAGAGAGCAGAAAACATGCTTGCACGTGAACAATCAATCTATTGAAACTGCCGTCCATGGTCAAGGTCATATAGGTTTCAGTGAGAAGCAGATTAACAAAGAGAAAAGAAAAAAGAACAAAAAAAAAAAAGAAAAAAGAAAAGAAGAGAGAGAGAGTGCTTTTTTTTTTCCTCTCCTCGAAACCACCGCCCCTTTGGCTGTTTATCCCTTTTTCCAATTCACGTGTTGCTATGCCATGTAGAGCTTGCTTGTGTGTTTTACCATGTTTGTTCTCTTATGGGTTGGCTAGATGTGATCAGGTCTGTGCTCTTGCAGGTACCTCCTTTTCATGATAACGTTCTAGGCCATAACCAACCTTCCCCTCCCTCCATTGCTGTAGTTCTGCTAGAGCTACGTGGTCTAACAACATGGAGAGAGAATTGCAGTGACATATATGGGGGTGTTTAGAGTTGATTGACCAAGGAAAGGCTTTCAACAGCTGTGATGATTTTAGACCAGTTTCTCGTTTTAGAACAGTTAATTCCCAGTGGGAAATCAGCACGCATCATGAGGCTCGCATTAACAATAAGTCCTGGAGTGGAATTTCTTTGATAGATGGCTTTTCATGATGTTAAACACATCCTCTTGATGCATTTATTGAAGAGCCAGTTCTTGAAATGGTATTACATGGTTGATTGGTTAATAATACTCGGTTTCTGCCCAAACCTCTTTCACCCACCCCTCCATAATTACTACCCTATGTTTCTATCTTCTGTGGAAATTATAGTTGAACTTTCTTTCACTTTCTTCTCTGCTCTCTTCCTTTTTTACTCACTTAAGTCATCCATTATTGATGATTCGTCCATCCTAAATCTCTCTCTTTATCTCCTCCCGCATGCTTCATCTTTTTGCCAAAAAAACACAAAAGATTATGTACCGATTTTTCCACATATCTCTTTTTTTAACAGGGAAAGTGGAACCCTAATTATTATTTTGAGGTGACAATTATTGTAAGTACAGGAGCTACGCAGCCATTACCATTGTATTGTTGGGAAAAAAAACAATTCGGGCTCCTTTTACTGAAGATGACACGCATCAAGAAAAGGGGGAAGCCAAGAAAAATGGCAGGAACTCGTGAAATCTTCATACGCCATCAGTCAAGGAGATGGGCATCATTTTCTTTAGTGGCTTTATAATCTGGATCAACTATATAAACGTTTTAGAATCGTATATGTTATCATAGTTTCTATAACAGTAGAGGACATGCACATGTTCCTTGACGTAGCTGGCATCATATTTCACAATCATTCATATCTAAAACTATATATTTTTCAAGATTGTATAATTTGATGTCGTAGAGCTAGCAGACATAAATTCCTGTTATATTTGTTTTCAACTTTCCTTTCGTCAATGTGTACTTTTACCGTCTCTTTGAGGTGATCTAATGGTTTCTATACCTAATAATTGTTGCAGACGTGACAGCTTTATCACTCACAGGGCATTCTGTGACGCATTGGCTCAAGAAAGTGCAAGAAACCCTCCTCCCAACTTGAACACAATTGGGAGTCATTTGTATGGAAGTAGCAACATGACCTTAGGCTTATCTCGAGTAGGTACTCAAATTTCTTCATTACAAGACCACAGTAACCAGTCTACTGACGTCTTACGATTTGGTGGTGGTGTCCGGACTGGACAATTTGATCATCTTCTCCCTCCATCAATTGGATCATCTTCATTTCGACCTCCACAGCAAATGCCTTCATCTGCCTTCTTCATGCAAGAAACAAGCCAGAATTATCATGATGAAAACCAATCTCAGCAAGAGTTGTTGCAAAATAAGCCATTTCATCATGGACTGATGCAATTTGCTGATATTCACAACAACACAAGCAACCCTCCCTCTGCTGGCAATCTATTCAACCTTAGCTTTCTTTCCAATAGTAGCACCACAAACAGTAACAACGCAAACAATTCCAACAGCAACTTACCAACTTCAGGATTGCTAATATCCGATCATTTCAATAACCAAAATGGTGTTGGTGGTGGGAGTGAAGGGACTAATAACTTCTCAAACAATGTAAGGGGTAATCAAATGACCTCTGGTGTTCCTTCTCTCTTTAGTTCTTCGGTTCAGAATGATAACATGGTCTCTCACATGTCTGCTACTGCGCTGCTTCAAAAGGCTGCTCAAATGGGTTCCACTTCAAGCAACAATAGTGCCTCATTGCTAAGAAGTTTTGGTAGCTCTTCTTCAAGTGGAACCAAATCAGATAGGGCGCTAGTTGGTGGGAACTTTGGTGGCATGCTCAGCGACAACGAGAATAATCTTCATGAACTAATGAACTCATTTGCTCCTGGGAATCCCTCCATTTTTGGTTCTGGACATGCACAAGAAAACCCCTACGGTGGATATACTGCAAATAGGACTAGTCTGGAGCAAGAAAAGCAACACCATGGCCCAAATTTTGGCAATATTAATATGGATGAAGCAAAGTTGCACCAAGGTCTCAATGCAAGCAATATCGGTGGATCTGATAGACTGACAAGAGACTTTCTTGGTGTTGGTCCTCAAATAGTGAGAAGCATGAGTGGATCATCAGGGTTTTCACAAAGAGAAAAACAGCAGCAGCAGCAGCTACAACATCAGCATCATGGCATGGATATGGGTGACTCCTCCTTGGATTTAGAGAGGCACAATACTAATATTTCTGCGGCGCCGACAAGCCAATCTTTCGGAGGAAATGGGAGTTTTCAGTGAAGAAAAAAAATGCTAGATGACAAAGTATCGGTACATGAACTAAACCCTCTTCTACACTCCAGTGACATTTTTAATGATTAGAACCCTTATGATTAAAAAGTAAAATTTCCTGATTCCATTGGTAAATGTGTCCTTGATGTTTTTACCTTCCTTTTGGGTTTTGGAAAAAAGAATTCCTACTCTCTATTATATTTATATATATTGGGCGTCTGTCTCTGGCCAGCTAATTTCTTTGCATGAGGGGAGCAGTCATGAGATGGGAGTCCATACATGGGGTTTTGTTTCTTTTCTTGTCCTTTTGTTTTTATTTCCTTTTACCTGTTTTTATTTCCTCTTTGTTTTTTTCCCGACACATATACCTGCCAGAGTCACGGGAGCTGCTTGTCTTAGGATGCTCTAACGAAATGTCTTTTCTGTTTGGCCATGCATCCACAAAATAATTCTGGGATATGAATATCAAGAGATTATGCAGTGCTCTCTCATTTTTTCTTTTTCTTTTATAAAAATAGGACTCAAGGACAAGCATCATGGTAGGAGCTAGCAATGCATTGACAATACCTCTCCTAGTTCTTTGTGGTTACTAGCTAGGCGCAACATTACAAAATCGAAATTGTCACCTTTGGGGTAAACGTGTTAAGCCAAGCATCGTAGCCCCCTACTTTTCTATTTTCTTCTCTCCTAAATTCACTACAAAATCTGTTATTCTCGCAACTTTTTTTTTTATAAAAATTATTACTGTAACCTCTTCATGCCAACATTAATTAAAAGAGTAAATTAATTATTTTACAAAAATCAAAATTCGGGGGAATAATAAGATTGTTAGTGAATTTAGCATCACTCCTTTTTCTTTTTATACTTGAAAATCATATATATTCTCTTTCGACTTCTTCCAAAAACATTTATTGGCAAGAAGCCCCACCACAAGAGACACTCTCCACCGCTGTATGGTAAACTCATTCTTCATATATATGCCAATAAAAGCTTCAACCCCAATCTAGAATGGATTTTTTTTTCTTTTTTAAAGAAGTGCTCCGGTTGATGACCAAATTGAAAGGTTAATTCTGATTGCAATTTTTTTAATTAGGAAAAAAATAACAAAAGAAAGAAAGAAAACATATATATGATATTGATAATGGAGATTAACAAAGTTAATTTGGATTGGTTTTTCTGCAGGGCAGGAGGCAATGTAATTTGTTTCATGGAAGAAAGGCCTTTCGGAAACATGGTGCAGTAGTTACTTTGGATTTCTAATAGTTAGCAGTAATGTTATTATAGAACAGTTCACGAACTTTCATTAATAAATTAATGTGTGCTTCGTAGATTACATATACAGTGGGTCATGTTATATACATGCCATACATATGCTTGGAAGTTGTAGCTTAATTTTCCTAGAGAAAATTTTGCAGTATAACATAGGTGTGAGTTGAAATTTTAAAATATAATCTATATTATTTTTTAATATAGATATGATTTGAATTATAACTATTTAATCAATAAAATTCTGATATCATATCAAATAAGCATCTTAATATAATAATTTAAATTATTAAATAAAATTTTAAAATAAAATTTATAATATTTTCCAAAAAAATTTATTTTAGAGAACCATTCCATTCCATTAGAGATGGAATCTAGAGGAGTGCATTTTTTCTGGACCGAAATGTCACCATTTTTATACCCTTTCTAGATTTGCGGTGTCGATTTCAAATATCTCTTCAGAAAGCAAAACACCGTTTTATTGGATTTCTTTGGATCCATTGTCAAAACACATAGGCCCTAAGAGAGCACTTTTTTCTTGACAGAACTCAAGAGGCATCAATAATAATTTGTTCGTACATCTTTTGAGTCATCAGTCCTAAAGCAAGTCTAGATTTCATCAGAAGATGCCAGAAAGAACAGTACAACGGATAAAGTGAAGCTCCACAATAAAATTGAAAAATTACGCCTCGTAGTCATTGAGTTGACCGATCTGTATGTGTGTAGACTAGACTTCTGGGATATATGCCCCTAACAGAACGGCCGAGTGGTTAATAATTTGACGTTTTCATTTTGATTTATCAGATTCAAATTTTGAAAAACACAGGTGAGGAAATTCTATCTCTGTTGTAGAGCTCAAATTGGATTGGATCTTGAGTTTGAAAAAAAAAGAAAAAGGAAAAGGAAACGCTGAAATATAATTCGAAGAGCAATAGCAACCTTAGCATGGTATCGCCTACTTTCCAGTTAGATTGGGTAGCCAATGCAAAGAAAAATTCCTTACTACGTATAACCTTGCTTTTATCATCCATGACTACACGAGAGAGTTAAACCTGTACTACTGAACATAGATAGAACGACACAATCGGCACAATTTCGTTCTGTGTTCCACACTTCTTTTAATGTATCGCATAGAACAAGCAAATATAAGATGCCGATGTTAAGGTAGTTGTTGACGTCTTGTTGAAACATTCTCTTAATCCTTTCTTTAGTCATCTTCATTACTACATGGGAAAGTACAACATATGTTTTTTTATTTATTATAGTAATCGAGGGAGAATATTATATATTAAGATTTTGCCAATATCATTAAAAAAATAATAAACTAACTAAAAAAACTTACAGTATAAAGAAGAAAAAGAAACTAATTCTAAGTATTAATTAGATTATTTCAACGTACAATCTGAATAACTAGTTAGATCAATATTTGTATAATTAAAATTTTGAAATCTAACTCGAGTGTTTCATATTATTTTTATTTTTATTATTCATTTCAATACACTTCACTTATATAAAAATGAAATTCATCTTAATAATTATTTATGAATTTCATTTTTGTATGAGTGAGTGGACAGTACATTAATAGGATATCTACTTAAGAAAACCCCACCATTTTCTTGGAGAAGGGACTTGCATAATTCTGAGTAGGTGCTGGAAAAACAGTTGCTGGATTTGGTATCAAGTGTATATCTCCACTGTGATGAGATAAACAGGTTGGTTTGGACATATGATGCTAGGGGCTGCTATTTGGTTAAGTCATGTAGGATAATGTTGGATGGAGTTCTACTTGCTAATGAATCATTAATCAAGGCTAATGTGTGGAAGCATTTGCTCCTCCAAAATCAGATTCCTTTGCATGGTCAGTTGTTCTTGGAAGATTGTGTACCGAGCATTTTCTAGCACAGAAAGGATTTATTAGAGATGCAGAGAACCTTGATTTTCACATTCTGCGATGAAGATGCAGAAACTGCAAGTCATTTGCTGCTGCATTGCCAAAGTGTTTGGTTAGTGTGGATAAAATTATAGATTGGTGGAGTGTCTATTGGGCTATACCAGGTTCTGTAGACGAGTTATTCCTAAATTGGAGTTATTTCAGCCATGGTGATATGCAGAAAAGGTGTGGTGTTTGGTTTTATATTCAGCATTATATATGGTCTATTGGAAAGTCAGCAATGACAACGTTTTCAATAATGCTGAACCACAATGGGATGGATGTTTTTCTATGATCCTTCACAGAGTTGCTTTATGGGTTCCATACGAATATAGATGATCATTTTGTCTATATGGCTATTGATTTGGAAAGAAACTCATAAGGGATTAAGTGTCAGAGTAATCTAGTCAGAAATAGGAGGGTAATACAATGGGAGAAACCGGCAGCAGGTACCCAAAACTGGAATATTCATGGCTCATCTCTTGGCAAGCCTGGTTTATCTGGTTTTGGAGGATTTCTGAGAGATTCTAATGTAGTGTTTTTAATCTATAACTATGTTACTTAAGTCTTTTGAAATCAGCCAGCTATAATCATGTTTTTAGAGAAGCTAATCAGGTAGCTGATCACTTGGCTAAAAAGAGTATAGTAAGCTGTATTAACATTGTTATATATAAAGTAATAGTCTTGATTCAACAAAAAAATAATATATATATATATATGTTACCACGGAATCACATATAGAAACAGTACGTCGGAAAAACTCTGGTTGATAATTTTATGAATTGTCAATGAGTTTGTTGATAATAAAAATATCAATGGATTTACAAATAGACAAAGCATGCCAAAAAAAGTTACCCGCTTTATTTCATCGGTACATCCATTAGTAAAAATACCATATCACCGATAGAATACTATCTATAATTTCATTGGTACATTAACAGTAACAGTAATATTTGCAGTAATTCTTTTTCGACTCTCTGGAATATACCGACGGTCTAATTCTGTTGGTAACCCCATCAGTAATAGTAGCATTGGCAGTAATTTTTTTTCCAACTTTCTAGAATAAATTGGTGGTCTAGTTCCGTCAGTAACCCTGTTAGTAATATTTTTTAAAAAATATATTGAACAGAAGTAGAAAAGTAATTAAAATAAATTTATTTTATAATTTTCAAATAAATTAGTATAAAAATCAAATACTTATTACAAATTTAAACATCTATACGTTCAAATAGAATAAATCTAAAATAGAGACGATGCTGGAGGAGGAGGCTGGTTGTCGTCAAGACTGTGGGGTCAACCTACACACGAACCACCCACCTGTGATCTCATCTTCATTATCAATTGGCAAAGTTGTTTATAATCAGTAGCGAGTCGTTCATATTTATCAACAAGACGGGTCGTTTGATCCTATATCCGTTGGTCTAACATCACCGCAAACCCTAGAATTTGAACGCTTGGAATTGATTGCGAGCATCCAAATATCAAAGCACTAAAGGTCACCCGCAAGTTCTCAACCATAGTATTAGAGAGACTGCACACCCAATTTTCTATTGGGCCCACTAGACGATACTGCATCCAACCACAAATCTAGATCGATATCCGGACGGGTTAAAGGATCCTCCACGTATCTCTCATTCAACTAGTTGATATATGTATCATGGGAAAAAAAAATTCATCAAATTCAAGAAAATAATAACTTAAGAAAAAAATGATTGAAAACCAACATACAATAAAGTGCTATCAATGAATTGTTGCACCCCTTTTTTACAGTCATCACTCTGCACATGTATTTCAACAAAAAGTTCCATCAGGCTTGTCTCGTATCCAATAACTATAGCCTGCAATAAAAAAAATATTGTCAGTTAAATAAACTAAAAAAATGGATGTAATAAAAAAATTCTACTATTTGTTTTGCATGCAAAACGAATGGAACAGAGTCGTCTGTATGCATTGTAATGAAACTGTTAACACACCAGTTCTGATTATTCATACTGGACTGTGACTATTGAGTGAAATGCGCGGACATCACATGCTGAATGTATTCCGTCCATACAGCCTTTGAGACATACGGTGGTATGAAATGCTTCCAGACTGTCATGTCATTCCAGCCTGAAAGCTCTCTTTCTTTTACATATTGTTATGTTATTTTTTTCCGGCTTGTACCAAAAATCACACAAGCTATATGGTACAAATTAATTATATGTTAGTAAATGAAAAATAAAAGTTTAATAATTAGAATAAAAAAATTATCCTGAATTCAATCTTACCTAATTGCAGCGTGATTCTCTAAAACCTCATCGCAACATTATCATGAATTCGGTTTTCACTACAGATAACCAATCAGCTCTTGAACAATCCTTTTTTAAAGGAAGGATTGTATGTGTAATAAACTTGTTGGCATTGTTTGCTGAAAATAAAGACATCATCGACGTTACAGAGTCTAGCCTTTCAATTAATTTTGACCAAACCATGATGGGAATCTACTCCGATTTCTTTGTCAGTGGTGTCATACCAATAACATTTGAATAAAAATACTATATTCTGCTCGCTATGATATTGTAATTCAATGACCTCTTTCAACTTTTCATAGTAATCAACTTTAAATTCAATAGAAGTCGATCCCTTAACATAAACCCCATTGTTATGTCTTTCCGCCTTGCCCATATTCTTCAGTATGAAACACATGTACATTGATGAAATACACGTAGTAGCACTTCACCTTTCTTTCACCATGAAACACCTAAGTCAGAAATTCAACATAGGTTTCATCAATTTTACAAACAAATATAATTTTATAAAATCTAAAACAAACCCTAACATATACAAGTCTTAAATCCATACAACAAATTTGTATGACAAAAACTATAAAACATACAAGTAAACACCCAAACAAAATACTTATACTGCAAAAAATATGCAAAAAAAATAAAAATCAACATTTTAAAATTGGGTTCAAATAAAAATAAGGTAAATTTGCTTACTTAAAATGGAGAATCATCAACAAAATTTGAATCAGAACACGAATGTTGACAAACTAAGTGTTGTGGTGGTTGAATTTGTTGTGGGAGGTTGAATTGTGTTGAGATTGGAGATGGGTGGTTGTTTGTTGCAGTAGAAAACACATAAAGAAGAAGGAGAAATAGGGGAGGGGGAGGATAAGGTTGATTGTCATGTCATAAATTAAATATTATCAATGACATTACCGACTGAATTATTCTATCAATAACTCTGTTGGTCATTTTGTCAGTAAAAATATCATGTCGCCGTATAATTTATTTGTTTGAATCCCATTGTAATACCCTCCATCATTCCCTAGGTATATACTGAGAGAATTTTTTTTGTCGTTGTTTACCAATGGATACAAGGATGAAGAATTTTATCGGTAAAGATTATCACAATATATTAATAGAATTTGTCTGTCAGTGTTTCTGTTTATATTTACTAATTTTTTGGTAGTGTAAAATAAAAATTTTGCATTTTCCAAGTGCAACATTTTAAAATATTGCTTATTTTAAAAAAAAACATTAATCCTTGCTAGTTTGTCAAAACTCTTTTCAAGAAGTGCCAAAAAGGAAAAAAAAAAAAAACTCCTTTCTACCTAGGTTACCCACTGCGTTAGTCTATCAATTAACAAATTCGAGACCAGAGAAGAGAATTTCAGAATAAAGCCTTGGGAAGAAGTTTAAAATTTGAAATCAGGTTGGGAATAGTTTTCACAGTCACGGATCAATGATTCCATAAAAAGAAAGGAAAGACAATAATCACGACAAAGCTGGCACACGAGTTTGCACTATAATTGCGATAACGAACAATTGTATTGCCTTTTCCTGTCGTCTCTGCAGAATACATGGCCGAGATCAGTACTCGTGAGACAACATGCCAAGACACAATCCTTCAAGGAATCCAATTAAAATTATTAAATCCTTTAGTTCTTTTTCAATACCACTAATAACAAGAGGAGGATAAAAAAAAGAAGCAGCCTATATTCTCGTTGAAAAACTCTAACGTGGGTCTATTTGTTACGAGACTGCTTGTTATCTCAAGATAAAACTAGTCAACGTCAACAAAATGTCATGTCTCATGTGTAGAGAATGTCTATAGAATGTGACTAAAACAAATATTAAATGTAAACAAAGAACCTGAGATTCAGCGATTTACTCCTTGGTTTCTGCACTGATATATGATTTTAGGGATAAGTATTAGGTGACCGGACAAATTCTTTTAGAAATAATAAAGAGGTCGAAGAGCTTCATTTCGTACGTTTTTCATATTAAATAATTAACACGTATCAAGTTGACAAATAACAAATAGAATTGTTGGCTGTCCAATCTATTGGATGTTATTAGCGGGTGTAGGATCTTCATTAAAAACTTAATAGATGTCCTTGTTCTTGACTTTCCACTCAACATCAACAGAGGATTTTCTCCGCAACAATATTTTATTTCAATATAATTGCACATATATTTCGTATGGCTGGTTTATATACATTTATGTATTCAGAGAAAATCTCTCCTTCTTTTTCAACATTATCTTTGTTATCGGACAGCAATAAATGCATTATGTTTTTGAGGATTAACTAAAATTGATTTGAGGAAATCAGACCAAATTGGTCATCTTTTAAGGTGAGATCTAATTTTATCTATGGAGAGTTAGTTAAATTTTCCAAGAAGAAAAATTCCTTGTAAGGAAAACACGATTAAGATTTTCAACTTTTTAAGGATTAAATCGAGAGTTTTTAAGCAACAGGGACAAAATATAAGACGTTTGTGAAGGGGTATGGGGCACAAATTTTTTAGGCGCCAGGGCCACCCCTTGATTCGTCCCTGTAGACTACTTTCAAAATATAAGCTATGGTATTATTTGTGTAAATCATGGCACAAATTCTTATTTCATAGATATTAGCAAACAAAAACTCGTTCCGAGTTGTAAGAGGGTGCTCATCAGTACCTCCTCTTTATGTGCTGAATAACCTCGGTATATTGATACAAACAAAGCAAGTAAGATAAATATATTATACACATTGAAAAAAAAAATAGTAATTGGTAATTAGAACACAGTAATTTAGCTGAAGGAAGCCTTGAGAAACATTTGCTGATGAAACCCTAGCGAAGCCTGAAGACCTGCAGAATATTCAACCTACTACATGCGTCCCTAATGCTGAATAAAATTAAAAAAAAAAAAAAAAACATCCATACCTAAACTGCCTCTTCCTTGTTTGGTTATTTTCCTTCTTAAATGCCGTTCACTGTAATTTTGCACTTGCATGCAAACGGTTGACAGGCTTGTTCCTGACTTTATTTCAGGGTCAATGGAGCTTATATTATTGCATGCTATGTTGATCCCCTTGAGGAAACCCTCCACCAACGTTTCTTACCCTGCCTCCGACACCAAGAAAATCCAACGTCAGCTTATCTGACCCTGCAAGACTTTGATGTAACTTTTCTTCGCCTACTTTGCTAAAATTTGAGCTATTAAACCCCGTGTAGCTATTATCCTGTTCATTTCCAAAAATTGATGAGCTCCCATTGGCAAGAGAATTCATCAATCCTTGAAATTGGCTTTCACTTTCCATCTGTGTTTCTAAGCTTTCACCTACAGTTGGATTGCCGAAACTGCTGCCAAAGTTGGTGGAAACATGTGGCCTAACAGATTTAGCACCGGTTGTTGAAGAACTCCCCAAGCCTTTCAGTAAACTAGTTGGACTGTTGCTGCTCGTAGTTGAACCCATTTGAGCGGCTTTTTGAAGCAATGCAGTAGCAGACATATATGGGCTGATATTTTGCATTGAAGTGTTGAAAAGGGAGGACATAGTACCCGATCCGACATGATCACCACCCATGTTACTGGAGAATAGTGTTGTCCCTTGGTCAGCACCATTAACATTGCTGAACAGGTTGGCATTTAAGAAGCCGGAATTCACTAAGCTGGTGCTTCCAGTGTTGGCATTTTCATTGCTACTTACACGGCTAGCGTTGCTATTATTTGGAAAGAAGCCAAGGTTAAAGAGATTGGAAGCTGAGGAGTTGTTAGTGTTGCTTTGAAGATCGGGAAGTTGCATTAGCCCTTGTAAGGATTTGTTTGGAAATGGTCCTTGATTTGCATCTCCCATGAAGAAACCAGATGAATGCATCATCGGAATTGAAGAAGGATTAGGTGGAGGAATTAGGTGCTCGAATTTAGCTGCCCCAGCATTGCCCAGCCGTAACATGTTATTAGCAGATGGGTGATGAACTTGTAACTGGGAAATTTGGGAACCCACTTGAGATAGGCCTAAGCTCATGTGGTTATTTCCATATAGATTAGTTCCTATAGTATTTAAGCTGGTAGGATGCCTTGCACTTTCCTGAGCTAGTGCGTCACAAAAAGCTCTGTGGGTGATAAAACTATCACGCCTGCAACAGTAATTATAATGAAAACAAAGTCATTAGACCACCTCTCAGTTATCAATGAAAGAATGCACATCTATAATGATGATTTATTATTTACGAGGCATTTCTAAGAAGCTAAAAAAGAATAGATTCAAGAACTGCTTGAACGAAAAAAGAAAAATATATTACAGTCAATTTCTTATCATCCAATCTTTGAATTAATTAAGGGCCGCATCTGTGCATATTATCAGAAAGTCATTTTCTTCGTTTTTCTTAAATGAATTAATGGCAGTAGATGGAGTAGGCATGTGAAATCATGCATGTAAACTTCAAAAGGAAAATAAGTAAAACCGAAGAGGAGAATATATAGCAATGTCAAGAAAATAGCTAGTGTTTTTCTATGGTCATGCAAATTGAATAAATAAATTCGACTCATCTTGATACCTTAAGAACGAAGAAGACATAACATGGATTTACTTGCATTCTACGTGACCACCAAATCTTATAGTCTGGTCTTCGACAAGGAAATTTTTTATTTTTTGCGCTGTCACCTCCCCCCCTTTACACGAATAAGTCAAGAGTTGAAGCCGTAAAGAACAGGAAGAAAACCTTAATTTCATCCTTTAGACAGAGAGAGAAGAAAATAAAAACTTGTGTTGGATATCACATGAATTTTCTATATTTTTTTATTTTTTAGGATATCACATGAATTTTCGTTTAGGAGAATTAATAAGAACAATAAGCTTTTATTTCTAAAGTTGGGAGAAAATGTGGGGGCAAAGAATTTGAAATATGAATCAGGAAAAAGGATAAATCAATCCAAGTCTGAAATGCTAATTTAGGCAGCGGCTCCTCAATAAATGAACGAAAGAATTACTTGCTACTTCGATGAAAAACCAGAAACTCATAAGCCTATTGCAGAAACTTAGCTTCAATTGATGCAAAATCCATGAAGACTCCCCTTTTCCATTGAAGGGATATTTTCCATTTCCACGAAAGTTGTCAATAAATGACACATTCTCAGGAAATCTGTGATAAAAAAAAAGGACTGCAACTGCAATGCTTTCAAACGACAGTAAAAACCACCCCCTCGATAAAAAAAAAGAAAAGAAAAGAAAAGAAGATTTGAAAGTTTATTTACTTAATTACCGCTATTATTCTGAGAAGAAAGAGGGAAGCATCTCAACCCCACAACCCTAACGTTTTCATGGGAAGAACTACCTGGAAGAACTGAGCCAACCCCAGAAGAGAACAAACTCAATAACATATACATCCATCCGACTCACACGAGAACAAACCCGGCGGCCAGTAACAATATACTACCTGACACTCTCTACAACACACGTGAATCGAGAAATAAGTTAAAGGACTGGCGGTGTTACCAATGAAGAAATATTTGTCACTTTTTATTTTTTTCTTCTGTTTTTTCCCTTAAATTTGTTATCATCATGTGTTTGGAGACCTTCACATAGCATGCCAGTACACAGATTGTTCACATGCAACCAGTCCTTCTGCCGAGTGTGTGTATGAGAGAGAGTTAGGGTGGTCGAAGGATCCAATCTACGAGTAATCCAAAAGAGGATAAGAAGAGTACTATAGCTTTTCATCTTTTTCTTCTTCTTTTTTCACTCACCCATCTTCTTAAACTCTCAGTCTTTCAAACTTTTTTATCATCATACTTTTGTCTATAGCTACAATGAATGAGTATCAATGACGACTATCATTAAGGTTGTATGATTAATAATGGGGAAAAAATTTATTACTTACCTTGAGAAAAGAGTACCACAGTCACATCTGTATTCTCTAGTACCGCATGTCTTAGAATGGGCTTTCCAATCAGATTGAACAGCATATCTTTTTGAGCACTTCTCACACTTCCATTTCTTCTCACCGTGTTTCCTTGAGTAGTGTTTTTTGATTCCAGTAAGGTCACCAAGAGCTCTAGAAGGGTCATGGTGGACGCATGTGGGCTCGGGACACAGATAAACCTTCCTCCTCACTTCTTTTGTAGTCTTCTGCTTTAGCTTCCAAGGTAGGTTGTGTCCTCTTCTGTGGAGCTGTAGGTTTTGCTCCCTTTGGAACCCCTTGTTGCATACCTCACATATGAACCTGTTTGTTGCCATTAGGGTCTTGGGAGATAGTGCTATCACCTCTGCATCTGGATCTGTAATGAGAAATTAATGCCACAAATAATATTTACTATTAGAGAAGGAACTAGCTAGTAATTTATAGTAAGGAATACATCATGTCTGAGAAGAAGAAATTAAAAAAATAAAAGCTTGTCAATGGTTCAAGTGTTGCTCAAAAGTTAGTCATAATTTGCATTAAGTATTCATGAAAGTTAACAAAACCCATGTAAAAAATATTTCTGTTGTCCCTTAAGAAGTAGAGATAGGGTTTGATTGATGATTGATAGGATTAGGGAATAGTAACATAGACTCATTTGATACATGAGTTGACATGTATAAGATACAAAGAGATACTTGCTTGGTGTTCCAGGTTGATTCCTCCTCTTCTTTGGAGGTTCTGTGGTTGGAACAGTAGAGGAAGTGGTTGTTGAAGAACGTTGCTGTATCATCTGGTTTTCATTTTCTTCCCTTGCCCGGCCGAAGAAAGTAGCAGATGATGAAGCGGCGGCCATCTTCAAGATTTCTTTATGCAGTACAGCTTGTTTCTCTCTCTTCAAAGCAAACAAATCTAGGATTGACAAAAAAGGATCAGCACATATTCGAGGGCTATGCTATTTGGATAGCAAATCCACCGAGGGATTGAAAACCTCAAGTTCTTGTAAGAAGTAAGCAAAGAATATTTATTCAAAAGGGAAAAAAAAATCTTGGTCTTGGATATGTTACCTCCTTTGTAGCCCTTTAGATACAACCCAGAAAGAACCAAGAGGAAAGATTAAGTTAAAACCCGCAAAGAACCAAGAGAAAAGTATAAAAGGGGACAGCTACGATCCGGAGATGAAGAGAAGAAAACAAGCAATCTTTATACCTATTTTGCTTCTACTCTTTGTGAATTCTTGTTGTCTATCAATATATATATAAAAACTTGATACTATCACTCAGTCTCAGAAGTGTTCCTCCATCATTTAATGCCATGTATGTGGACAACACATACATGTCTACCTTACACATTCATTCTCTTTGGTGTACGTTATTTTTTTCCTTTTTTTTTTTTTTCAATTTCGAGAGATAAAAAAAGTTTTTTTTTTTTTTTTGTGTGCATATTCTTGTGTTTATTTTTGTTTGTGAAACGACCACTCTATTCAAGACTTTATTCTATTATATAAAGGTTAAATAAAATTAATTGATGTCTTTTGCATTTTGCAGTACCAGAGATGGATTTTTTTTTTACCAGAGCTGGCTATTTTTACTGCATCAAATAATCATTCAACTGAAAATTCTAAGTTATTGAGTAAGGGTTAAGATAGAATTTTACATCTTTTAAAACATGTATGGCTGTATATACAGAAATAGAGAGAGAGGAAAACTTGTGAGTTAATTCAAGAGGAGGAGTAATGGTGTCATGGTTTACACAGTTCTCACACACAGCCTAGGCTAATGTGTCGTATGCGGCGTTGGTTGGGACAACGGGCCCCGTTGGCCATACCATCTCTCCTTCTCTTATTTCGTATCTTGTTTGGTGCATCGAAACAATCCTCCCTTTCGTCACTCGCATTCCTTTTCGTGGCCTCCCTCTTCTGCCTGTTTATTAATATCGCATGGACTGATCACAAGATATGTTGACGTTTTCCTTTGAAAAAAAAATATATATGTTATTTTGCCTACGATCAGTTTAATTCTTTCACCTAAAACATCTCATCCAAGCAAACGCATCAGTATATGCGCGGAATATAAATATAATATATTACTCTCATACGTTATTTTAAACGCAACAAAACATAATTTTAAATATAAAAATAAACAACATTTTATATTACTCTCTAACATTATTTATAACTAAAGAATATTCTATTTATTTTTTAAAAAAATATTTCAAACGAATAGATTTATATAATATTTCATCTAAATAAAAATCTTTTAGATTTAAAATTTCTATAAATACAGATCATTATCTTGTTCATAGTCTTATTAATTTAATTAAAAAAAATTGATGGTGAAGATTCAATCTTTTATTTTTTTTCATTAAAGCTCTGAAATCTTTTTAAAATATAAGATATAGAGTCGAGAAGTTTTATATTGTTTTCTAAAAAAGCGAGCTTATATAATCAATTCCATGTTTTTTGAGCTCAGGAATTTAAACCACGTATACTTAACATACTGTGTTCAGATTTTTTATACTTTTGGTCTTTTAATTTAATGAATAAGATGGAATTTATTGTTTGGTGGAATAAAAAATAAGTAAATGTGCGCTAGAATTCAAGTTTGAAGAGTACTTTATAATTTGGATTATTCTTTTCCCCCACCCTGCATTGCTTCTATGGATGAAACTCACATGGTTTCACGTTCTCAGAAACCGCAGTACATGAGGTAAGTATTTGATATCTTCTTAATTACGCACGACATATACATATACCTTTGTAAGTACTCATTCAAATTCGTGATTAATAATTGCCATAATGCCTATAATAATATATATGGGCGGGAATATATCTTTTTTAATAAGCTTAATTACTTATAGTAACGGATATATAGATATCGTGATTTTGATTTGTAAGGTTGAATATTACATGTTGATATTTTACTTCACGACAAGGTACTCTGCAATCGGTTATTTATTTCCGATAAAAGACTAAACGTGAAAGTTTTCAGTGGGGGGCCTTGGGAGGATGGTATCCCTCAACTTCACGTCCTGAAACACGGTAAGAAATAGTCGAGGCACTGTTGTGTAGCCTATATGCTTTTGCTCAAGTAGCTGGAAGCTTATTTATGGCTCCAATTTATATGCGTTACCATTTATATAATCATAGTGAGCTTGCATTAATTTGATAAATAGCTTATTCTAATTACCCTCTCCAAGACTTTATATTTTTTTAGGAAAAGATGTAAAGAAAGACACAGTACAGGGAGGAGAAAAGGTCGGCAATGTACATTGACTCTGCATGATTTTTAGACATAGTAATTAAGGATTGGCTGTAAACCGAATAAAAAAGCGAATGAGGACACATAAATGAGCTTGGGATAAGTAACTGGAAAATTAGCTAAGTTGGACGCTGGTTGGGGGGTTTTATTTGTAGAAACTTGGTAAAAACTCTCATTGGATTGGATGTAAATGAGAAACTATATTAATTTATCGTATCTAAATTCACACTGTATCACTATATCAATTTTCTTTCTTAAATAATTCTAGACCTAAAAATTAGATTTGATATTTTTAATAGTACAAATAAGTATGAAAAACATCTAATATAATATCTATGATTTATTCAACAATTCATAATGGCTATATAATTAAGATCGATCATGCATCTCTAGGGTTGTTAAGACCTGTCAATATATAGGAAGAGGTTTGGGTAGCTACTATATAGAACTAACAATGGGGCTGGCTAACAACGGTGACAAGACATATTTTTGGATTCGAAAGACCTGGCAAAAGTCTCTTTGTATACTTACCATAAAGGATGGAGCTTAAAGAAATCATTCAAATGTCCGTGATATAGAAAGAATAATATATGTTTCCTGAAAGACCAATGGTTAGTAAAGGGTCAAATGAAAGTCGTTTTTATTTGACTTTAATCAATTCCATGCCTATATCTTTGTTTGAATATTATGAAAACTATAATGTCCATAAAGTATTTTAAGATTTAAAAAAGAAATAATGTCTATGCTTTAAATACATTTGTGAGAACGATATCCAGTTTAATTATTTTCAAAATATAAAAAAAGATCCTGAAATTAAAATCTCTACCATCGTTTGTACTGTGTATATCTGTTTTAACTACTCGCAGCATTTTAATTTTCTGTTCTTGACTCTACAATCATGGTGGCATTAAGACCTTAGAACGCGCGGGTAGAAAACTAGTTATTTTATAAGAAGGAATTGGATGCTTATTGGCCTGTGGATAGCTGTGTTGAAAATAACTTTCGAGTCCTTGGCAATGTGTCTGAGAGGAGGACAGGAAGAGTGGGAGACAGGAGTTTTTTTTGTGAGAATGAAGCGGAGGACAGAAAAACCAATGTACAAGAATGCTTCAAAGAAACACTTTCCTTGAACGTTTGTTTCCTTGCGTTGTGATTTAAAAGCAGCTTTTGTTCACACCCAGCTACAAAGGAACCTTCATGCTGTAATGTTGCTTTTTACCTAGCACCAAAGTTTGAAGTCTCATGTTTATTGTTTTTTGCTATTTCACTAGGAAAGAGACGCCATTGTTGGTTTGTGTAAAGCCAAACTCCTCTGGGCTTTCCTCTGTCAACCTCGGTACCTGAGTCACGTAATTCTCTTTAAGCCCTATTTTACTCAAAATTGTATGTTTTCAACTGTAAATGGGACCATGTGAATTCACATTTGTCTGGATTGAAGAAAAGAGATATCCTCCTTCCAGAGACCATCTTTGAAATACCATTTCTAAAGAGAGGTTCACGGCTAAGTAGGCCCATCTCCAACAAGATTGAGGACCACAAGGAATATTTGATCCAACGATCGAGAAGGGGCTAAGTATTTTACAATTTACAAATTAATTATGATCTACTTGATTAGGACTGCCTAGTCATATCAAGTCAATTTGATTCTTGAGTAACCACCACATCCAGCTATCTTGCAATGGCCTGTATTAATTAGTGGTTGCTTATTGTTTCCATATCAAATCATCGAATATTTTTCTATAATGCCTTCGGACAATGTCAAAGGCATTGGTCTTCGATGCCATTCATAAATAATCTCTCTCTCTCTCTTTCCCGGATAGCTTAATAAGAAGGCCGGAACTTAAGCTATTTTGGACCATATATCTAAATTCTATAAATAGCCAAATATTAAATAATGATCGGAACAGGCAAGCAAGTGGGGTAGAGTCAAGACCTCTGATATATATAGTGCTTGGTTATGGTGTGCACTGCAGTTCTTGGGTTCAGAAGAGGCTGCATATTAGCCTAGACTACGATATATGAACCTGAAGATCTGGCCTTAATAAAAACACCTCGTGGATAAGCTAAATTAAGCACGCCATATATATACAGTTAAAAAAAAGAAGAAAAGAATCAAGCTTATCATATAAAAGCTACAGTTAGTAATCAATTACATGTGGAATGATGAAAGTAATAACTGTTTGCAACCAAAATAAAATGTGATACCCAATACTAGTTTGGGTGGTTTTTATTATTTCCTTTCTTTTTAATAACTTAATCTTTAAAATTATATATATATATATAATTTTGAAAATAACATCTTAATCTCTTGAACATATATGATGATAGTCAAGTCAATAACAAAAACTAATACAAAATAATGCGAAATTGTTAACTAACTTTTTAAGTCAAAAAATCATTAGATGAATGAGTTGATGAAGTGAAGGAGGACTAAAAGGTATAATTTTTTTATGTAATTTCCGGTTCAAATACCTTTACCTGCTAATATTAATGGTCATGAACTGCAGGGTGTACCTATCAAATATATATATATATATACCCTTCATTGTTTTTTAAGTATACACTTAATGGACATTGATTGTATAATTAGACAATCTATTTTTAGTATTTTACTCTAAAATCTTTCCTTAACATTTCATCTATGAAATAAACGCAACCTTAATTGAAAAGTTAAATACGCATGCTTTATTTTTTTTTATTTTGATATTAATCTCTCTATTTATAGAGACTTAATAGCATCAATTTGATTTGTTTAGGGCGTGAATATAAATCTCGGTGTTAGGCCACGTGGCATGCAACCACTGGATATTAAAAAATAAAGCTGATCGTTGAAAATTCAAAGTTTGTAATTCTTATTCGATATTCTAGTTCAAACAACAGGTTTTGAAAGAATTCATGTTCCTTCAACATAACATGGATTTTGAGCTTATGCCATACTTTTCCCATGCATGGCGGAGGCATACTCCAAGCATTGCACTCCAACAACATCCAAAATTTCTAATCAAGAGGAAATGGGAACAAAGTTAAGAAATAAGGACTTCTGTTTTGGGAAAGGTCGT
>Ga0307516_10002797_pt1 | contig 23018 bp, 35 predicted proteins | sample 19_EM_MG_FD_203310 | JGI IMG/M metagenome (GOLD analysis project Ga0307516, IMG submission 203310) | Populus trichocarpa ectomycorrhiza microbial communities from riparian zone in the Pacific Northwest, United States - 19_EM | ecosystem: Host-associated > Plants > Roots > Unclassified | place... | reverse complement strand
GCCCCGCAGTCCGCGTTGTGGGCCAGGCCCCATGCCCCCCCCCCCCCCCCCCCCCCCGCCCAGGCATGTCCCAAGAAGAAAGAAGAAAGACCGCCGAAGAACAGATGTCGAAGGAGGAGCTACTTAGTTATGTAAGAATGCCAAGCCGTTGGGCAACGCTAGTCTCAATCTGGCTCACTTGCAACTCTCGGCGTTGCTTCTGTCAGCATTGCCACACCTGAACGGCGAGAAGTATTTCCAACAATTTCCTTCCGACAAATTACTGACGCTGAGGGTGATGAGAAGGGTGAGGACGGTATTGAGTACGACTTTCATTGGCACGCTGACGAGTTCCACCTAGATTTCTAGATGCTGTAGCGGATTCTTGGGACGGAGCCCGATTACACTGAGCCATCACGAAAATTTCCGGCATATCTAGCCGCGATTTGATAATGCGCTAGTACGTAAGCGCGCTAGTCCGTGTTAGCACCTATAGTGGCGTTCACAGAGCCTCTCACAAGTGACAATACCTCCACCACTGCCAAGTGCAAAGCTCAACGACGTCCTCTCAAAAAGCGAATGTCAACCGATTGTTGGGCAGCTATGCGCCTACCCTGCTGTGGCTGTCGTCCCGCGGCCAACCCGTGACTGTAAGGGCAACAATTCTTCACCGTACGCCGAGGACCATGCCTTATGTCTTTATGTCATTCCCGAGTTCCGTTCGGATTTAGGACGGCGGGCGAGACGGGAGACCAGGTTTTGCCAGCGGGCGATGCAGACGACGCTGACACGTCGACGACGTTCTCCCGCAATGAGGAGCGGGGACAACCTTTTTCGGCCCGTGGCGAGTGCGGGAACCGGAAGAAGTATGACATGATGGACGCAGCTGCCGCATGGAATCCTCCTCCACAGGTTGGGAGTGCTGGACACATTTCACCGATTCATCTTTTGCCCGCAGCCATCCACGGCACAAGGGGCAAAGACACGCCACCTGCCCGAGGACGACCCGTGTTTCCATGAGGAGGAGGGTTACGTTCAGAATCACTCTTGCTATGTAGCTTATAGATACGAACTAACGCTGACATATGTAGCGCTGGACGGAAGATCAGGATGTTACCATGGCCCATGGTGGATGCAACCGTGCGGGGGTCGGGAGTCGAACTAAATCCCCTGGTGCGGGTGCCTCCCAAGTATTCTAGGCCGCGAACAGGAAAACGTTGAGACCCGAGGATGCGGCTCCAGTAGATTGTTTGCCGCTGGCCAGTGAGATCGATCTCCCGCGCGAGGACGACCCACATTCTTCGTGGGGGAGGAGGTGTAAGCAATATCAGATGGCTGACCAATCGCCCAGCGCAGGGACCTTTCGGTTTCCATCACCGTCGATAGAGCTGCACTGGCAGACCGTTGTGTCAAGAGAAATCTGCCGCTTGTTGTTGCATAGAATTTACGCCAAGCCGACTGGTCGTGACGAACGTAAGCACACCATCCGTGGCCGTCCCTCCTTCGTGCTCTCGTTTCGTGACGCTGGTGCCCATCAGATCGCATCGTCGGGAGCCTGGCCCGCTTCTCGGACACATCTGCGTAGAGAAGCTGTCGCAGTAAACAAGCCACAGGTGTTGTCCACCCCCGCCACAGATACGTCGCATGTTCCACGCTGACATGCCGCAGGTCGCGCACGACGGACCTGGAACTATCGGAATTGCGCCCCCACCCCGTCCATCCACCAGCCCGGAAGCGCGGCAGCACCGAGATCGGGCGTCGGCGCGGAGATGTTCCGAGCGACCGACTCTCCATGTGCATACAGCTGGTGAACGGCAACAGTCCATGCCGACGGGACTCGCTGACACATCGCTGGTCAGTGTGCCCCCCCCCCCATCTCGGCTCCTCATATGCCACGCCTCGCTTCGCCGCAGAGTTCCTTGGTTCACGTCTTCGCTTCCCCTTATCCCTGATAACTAGTCTACTCTAGTTATCCCAGAGCGGAATGTGACGACTTCTCTGCAGACAGCTGACGCGACCATCGTCTCCTCCAGGTAAATTACACAGACCCCATGGCGCGTGCAGAACTGGTGGAACCAGGTTCAGATGCGCATGCACTGGGCCTGGTTAGTGGCTAACTACATGCTGGAACGCCGGCGACAATGGCGGTTGAACGTACGCTAACTAACTATCGTATCAACTGGCTATCGATATACAGCTGTCCGAACGCGCACGGTCACCGAGCCGAAGACCGAAGACCGAAGGAAGCGACGAGAAGGGAAGAGCGGGAGTTTCTGGCCTGCGCTGGCCGTCGCGGAACTGCGCCAACAATATCGAACACCGATTGACCGTCCGCGGAAGGCACATAGCTCCCTCCTTTCCGCGCGCCGTCAATTACATAAGTATGTACGTATGCCCCTGCAAGCACTGTACTGTGGGATCCAGTCTATGTTTATAACTACCCGGTAGATATTACCCAGGCATGCACTCTAGATGAGGAGACAGTCTGGCCGAGACTGTCCTTGGGGAAATACAGAAGCGATTTTGCCTATTTCACCTTGACTTTTCCCGCGCCGTCCACGCACTGGGCCGCCAGTCGGTCCAGCGCTCCGCCTGAATTCTACATACATACGTATCCATATCGGCGGGAATGGTGTACTCTATCCCACCGTAAGCGTCACGACTAGTCACGTTGATGGCCTTGGCTGGCCGGGGCGGGGATTCGGCGATGGAACGCCATGGGATGGGATGCATCGAAACACCGCCGCCCCCTCGGTCATTTCATGCTCCTCGCCGCGCCGTTCGGATACGTCTACGAGCCCGCCCGGGAGGGAGGATCGACCAGTTGAAGCGGAAGAAACACCGACGAGGGCGACGACGTCTGCGACGGCGACGAGTGGCTATAAAGACGTGGCGGCCGCGGGAACCTGAGTTTGATTCCGCAGCGCCTTCGTATTCACTCCTTCCACATTCACTCTTTTCACCTTCACTCTTTTCACCTTCACTCCTTTCACATTCGCTCCTTTCGCATCGCCAGCCGCGCGATCCACGATGTTCTTCCCCCTCCACTCGGTCTTCGTAGCGCTGGCGCTGCTGCTCGGCGCCGCCTCCGCCGCCCCTGTCGCGGACGGGACGGGGAAACAGCTCGCCCGCCGTGCGGGCCGCACCTCGCCCCCCTCCGGCTGCGCCGTCGTCCGCAAGACGCCGTCCTCCCAACAGTTCGCTACCGTATGTATCCGCCGCCCGCCGGGAGGATGGCCAGCACTGACGTCTTGGTGGACAGTTCCAAGCCGCCGTCGACTCGCTCAGCACCACCGCCACCGGGAAGCAGTGCATCTTCATCTACCAGGTACGCTCCCCCCCGCGCTCTCTCCCTCTCCGCTCTCCGGACCAGCGCTGACGGCGAGAAGGGAACCTACAAGGAGCAGGTGTACATCCCCGCGCGCAAGGCGCAGCTGACGGTGTACGGCTACACGACGGACACGAGCTCGTACGGCGCGAACACGGTGACGATCACGCAGGCGCTGTCGCAGGACGAGGTGGCGAAGAACGACCTGACGGCGACGCTGCGCGCGCACGCCGCCGGCCTGAAGGTGTACAACATCAACCTCGAGAACACGCGCGGCGTCGGGCGCCAGGCGCTCGCCGTGTCCGCGCAGGGCGACCAGCAGGGCTACTACGGCGTCAAGTTCATCGGGTACCAGGACACCATCCTCGCCAACGACGGCAACCAGGTGTACGCGCGTTGCTACATCGACGGCGCCATCGACTTCATCTTCGGCCAGCGCGCGCGCGCGTACTTCTACAAGGCCGACATCCGCATCAAGGGCTCCGGCTACATCACCGCCAACGGCCGCGACTCCGACTCGAACGTGTCGTACTACGTCATCGCGAACTCGGACATCCGCGCTGCGCCCAACGTCTCGGTCGCCGCCGGCGCGGTGTATCTCGGACGCCCGTGGCGCAACTACTCGCGCGGTACTCCATCCGTCCATCCTCCTTCCCTCCTCGAACACCGTACTAACCCCCTCCCGGGCAGTCGTCTTCCAGAACACGTACATGAGCAACGTCGTCAACGGCGCCGGCTGGGCGCAGTGGAGCTCCTCGGCGCCAAACACCGACCACGTCTTCTACGGCGAGTACAAGAACACGGGGCCCGGCGCGTCAGGCACTCGGGTGCGTCCATCCGTCCTCTCCCTCCCCGCGGCCCCTTTGGTCGTACTGACTTGCGCGGCAGGTTTCCTACGCGACCCAGCTCTCGGCGCCCATCACGCCCGCGGCACTGCTGGGGAGCGGCTACACCAACTGGGCGGACACGTCGTACCTCTCGTAGGCAGCCGACGGGGGGACACGGGGGGGCGGGGGAGAGGGAAGGGGGCGAGAAGGGTGGGGGACTGTAATTACTGCGCTACACATCGTCTTATCTGCATATCGCAAATATATTTTCCGAACGTCGTGTCGAGATTAAGGGATACGCGAGTGAGACGCAGTGCAATTGCGCGCAGTAGTTCTCCGCACTATGTACATACCTACAAGGTTATAGGTATAGTTAGGATCTCACGTCACCTGTCGCATCATGGCGGTGGGCGGCGGGCTGCCGGGCAACCGATAGCGCCCGGAAGTCGGAGATGCTGACTCGCCAGCCCGGTCTCCAGGCATAGATAATATTCCGACGCGTTCTGTTTCTGTTGCTCTATGTATCTGCGGGCGGGGGGCAAGTCTAGATAACTACATACACTGTTGCAAGTGCAGCCCGGCGCCGCACTCCACTGGCCTCTGGCGAAATACATATTGCGCTGACCGTGTCTCCCATATTTCTTACTGCGGCGGCCCTCCTGCAGAACTTTCCGATCGAGAGGGGCGCATGTTTGGGCCTGGGTTCACCGCGATATGTATGTATAATTTTACGTACGGAACTCACGTCGGAACGCAATTCTTTGTCGAGGAGCAAAAAGAAAAGAAAAGAGAGAAAGAAAAAAAAGAGTGCATTTTCGCAAGAAATCCATCCCCACCCGCCGTCCGGCGTGCCGTCGCATACCGCCTAGATACATACAGTATGTTGTAGTCACCGCCCAGCGTCCGCCCACGCCTGGTCGCTGCGTCAGCCGCAACACCGCCGAGATCCCAGCATGGATGGAGGTAGAGAGAGGCGGCGACTCACCAGCGCAGCGCAGAACGCGCCCGTCAGCAGGCCCGCCCCGCACACGGCGCCGACCCACGCGGGGCCCGGCGCGCCGCTCTTCTGCTTGCGCGCCACGTGCGGGATGCTGTGGCCGTGGCGGCGCACCTGTTGCCGGCTCGCGGCGAGGAGGGGGGTCATCAGCGTCGTGCGGAGGAGGGACATCGCGGAATCGTCTGTTCGGTGCTCGAGTGTTGCGGCGGGGGCGCGGAGCTGGCGAGCAGGAGCAGACGGGAGGGAAACGGGCGCTATTTATCGCTGCGCAAGTGTGGGGCCATCGTCTGGCCGTGCTACACGGCGTGCGTGCGCTGGCGACGCTGCCCGGCCGGTGCGGGGAAGGCGCATGCTTCGTATCTAATCCGTGCACATGTGTATCACCACACGCGGGAGTGGCGGGCTGCGAGTCGTGAAGAGTGGGGAAGCGTGGGGTGAATGGCTGCAAGGACCGGCGACTGCGGGATAGATATCCACCCCGTCCGGGGGCGGATGGTGGCGATCGCGTGTGCAGATCGCAGACGACGCTCCGTGACGGATCGTACATAGGCGGACAGATCCTGAAGCCGAATCGTGGGCGTGGATTCCTCTTCGCGAGCAGCCCAGCGCACGCTCGTCCTTTCGCCTCCCGTCCGACACCGCCTAAGCTTCTGTTAGCGCTTCATCGATTGGCCCCGATCCTGTTCATACCTTCCGTCCAGGTCCAGCCGGACAGCGGCAATATCTATGTACCTCCCGACATTCTGCAGCACGCACTGGCGCAGGTTGTCTGCTGGGATTCCCCACACCTTCCTGGAGAGGGTGCTCCGCATACCAAGCCTCTTCCCCGCACTGTTTCACTGGACGGGAACGGGACAAAGACGGACCAGAGTCAAACGGTATCACATTTCAAACAGCATCCTCGTCCGCGCTAGACATATCGCTATCGCTATCCTTATTGCAGTCTCATCCATCCATCCAGCACAGGAACCACCGAGAATCCAATCCCGAAACAGGAAAAAGAAACGGAAAAGGAAATTTTTTTTAGGTCCCCGACACCGTACCCTGCTCGCCCGGAACTCCCTTAAGCAGCGGCGGCGGCCTCCGCTTCGCGAACGACCGCCTTCTCGACAGCGGCGAAGGGCTCGGTCTTGTGCTCGGGCTGGACGCCGACGCGCTCCTTGGCGAGCATGTCGACGAGGAGTGGGTTTGGCCTTCCCGCGCGCGACGGGACGATGCCCGCCTGCTCCTGCTTGTAGGTCTCGCACTGCACCATGTAGGCGTCAAAGAGGAAGGCCGAGTCGAGCGGACCGCCCTTGGCCTCCGGGTGGAACTGCGTGCTCATGATGGGCCGCGTGCGGTGGATCATACCCTCGTTACTGCCGTCGTTGAGGTTGACAAAGTACTCCTGGAAGTCGGCAGGCACCGTCTTGACGTCGACCGCGTAGCCGTGGTTCTGCGACGTGATGTGGCACCGGCCCGTGGTCAGGTCCAGCGCCGGGATGTTGTGCGCGCGGTTGCCGTACTTGAGCTTGACCGTCTTCGCGCCCGCCGCGAGTGCGAGCAGCTGGTGGCCGAGACAGATGCCCATGACCGGGCCCGGGTACGACTCCATCAGCTTGCGCAGGTGGTGCACCGTTGGCGAGCAGTGCGTCGGGTCACCCGGCCCGTTCGAGATGAACACGCCGTCAAAGTGGTGGGCCACCTTGTGGATCGGGTAGTCCCAGGGGAAGACGGTGACAGACGCGCCGCGCGCAACAAGCGAGCGCAGAATGTTCTCCTTGACGCCGCAGTCGATCACGGCGACGTGGAGGTCACCGGTCGACGAGACGTGGAATGGCTGCTTGGTGCTGACCTTGGCGACGAGGTTGATCTGCTCCGGATCGACGAAGGCCTCGTCCTGGTCGGCGTCGTACTCCTCGCCGATGGTGATGCGCGCCAGCGACGAGCCCTGCTCGCGCAGGTACGTGACGATCGAGCGCGTGTCGACGCCCGAGATGGCAGGGACGCCCTCGCGCACGCACCAGTCTCCGAGGGATTCGATCGCAGTCCAGTGCGAGTACTTCTCGGCGTGGTCGGCGACGACGATACCCGCAGCCTGGATGTGTGGGGACTCGAAGTACTTGAGGAGACCAGCGTCGTCGCGGACGTCGGACGGGACCCCGTAGTTGCCGATCAGAGGCTGCGTGAAGACGAGGATCTGGCCGCGGTAGGACGGGTCGGTCATCGACTCGGGGTAGCCGACGAGGGAGGTGGTGAAGACAGCCTCGCCGGAGATAGTCTGGCGGGCGCCGAAGGACGTTCCGTGGTGAACGGGTCCACCCTGCACCGGTCAGTCCGGGGTAGAACTCCCTGCAGTCAACAGTGGGAACATACCCTAATGGTGAAGGTAGCGCGGTCCTTTATGGCCTTGGGGGTGCTGGCGCCGGTGGCCTGGTGGGCCGAGTTGACAACGGTTGCGAGTCCCCTTCGCTGGAACGCGGCGGAAGGCTTGAAGGTTTTGAGAAGGATCTGGCGGGAGAGCATTGCGCGGAGGACAAAAAGCAACGGGATGGTTTTTCGAACGACAGGAATTTACACGATGGATGACGCAATGCCGTTTTAGTTTGAGCTGTTCTTCCAGATGTGGTCTGTGCAGACATCAGTATCAATTGAGTCGCGATGATGGAATCGATCATCATCGCCGTGACGGCGCATACCTGAGAGATAATCCTTCGAGATCAAGTCAGCACGACTCTCGCTCAATCGACGGATTGGCAAGGCGGGGAAAGTCGGGAACAGAAAGAAACGAGTCGGGAAAAAAAAAGGAAAAAAGAAAGGAGGATCACGGCGTTGCCGGCGTGCGCACACTAGCCAGCAATCTAGTGCGTTCATGGCGACCCCTCATCGAAGGCGGAGAAGCGGAGGAGGGAGAAGACAGATTGACAATGGACATACCTGGGAAGTGAAGACGGTGGGAAACAATCGCATGCGTGCAATCCGTGTATGAATCCTCTTATCGCGGCGGAACTCTCGTTTACGAGAAGTCGCGGTCGCAAGGGATTTTCTTTTGTAGGTGGATGTTGGCTGTAGGAGTGTCGCGGACGATGATGGAAGAAGAGAAGAAGAAGTGAAGAGGAAGGAAAGAAGGCAACGGTTATGTATCCGACGGAGTGGGTTTGTTCAGACCCATTTTTTTTTCCTTGCTTGCTGTCGGTTGTTCTCGGCGACGACAAGGGTATGGATCGGCGGACTACGTCGACTGGGAGCTAGGACGGCGATTACGAAATGGCGGTCTAGAAGAGGAACACAGCCAGACGTGGTGCAAGACGAAGACGAAGAGGACAAAGAATTCTGTTTCTGGGCGTTCTTCTTGCACGCGAATCGTGCGGGCTGGCGTGGCAATGCGACAGGCTTGGCACCGCCCACAAACGACAAAACGATCTATCAGATAACAGATAACGGATAAGATCGCCACCATCTTCAGCCTCAACACTATCTCGACGGCGACGAAGCCGAGCACGCGATAATCAAATCGACGCTCAATTCGAAATGCTGCACGTACTCTCGCCTGGTGGAGTCGCGACCGCCCGCAGCGTCACGATCCATCCATTGCGACCTGGCCTCCCCGCTTTGCCGCCCCTCGTCGCCTGCGCCCGCCCCCCCTGTCCCCGCCTCCCTCTCCGCAACAGGCTCCCCTCCACCCCAGAAAATATCGCGAGGCTCAACTCGAGCTAAGTTACTGCCCTGGACTCCTATACATCGTTCTTCCCTCGTGACGAACATTCGGGTTTCTCCTGCTCGCTTTCTGTTCTCTTCCTTTATTTTCTTTTTCTGTCGCTTCGTTCCTGAGTGCTCTCTTGCTGTCTGTCCCGTCGCTCCTTTCCGGTCTTCTTCGTCCTCATCATCATCATCATCGTCCCACCGCCACCATCACCACCAACCGCCGCCAACCACCACCACCACCACCAGCGCCAACCACCAACGTCCGCTCCCGTCCGCCATCATCTCCATTCACGATACCCCCTCAATCCGGACGTGCAATGGACCGCCGCCCCACCTCGGTGACGCCCTCCGCCCGCGGCCCCGCCAACAACAGCCCTGGTCCGAACCCCCTGGCAGCGCTCGACTGGGCACTCGGACTCCGGTGCATCCCTCCCTCTCTCCTTCATCCCCTTCCCCCGCATCTCCACGCCGCCTGTCCGCTGACACCGGTCCCGCAGCGTCCGCCTGACCACGATCCTGGACGATCACATCACCGGCACCGTCTATGCCTACGACGCGCACACATCGACCGTCTCTGTCATCACGTCCGCCTCGCCCACCGGTCCGGGACCCCACGACGTCCGCATCATCAAGGTGTCGTTTCTGAAGGACGTTGCCGTTGTCGCCGCTGCCGCCCAGCCGCGCAAGGGCTTTGCTGGCGCCGAGCCGAAGATCGGACGCGTCGGAGTCGGAGCCCCCTCCGGCAGGGAGGCAGTGGCCCTCGCCGAGGAGCAGAAGAGACTCGCTCGCGTCGGAAAGGGCGTCACCCGGGAGGGGCAGGACATCTTCGATGCGCTCAGCAGGACGTGAGTCTTCTCCGGTGGCTGTGAATGGCGACGGATGCAGAGGCTAATGCTCGCGAACAACAGCATGCCGTGTCGTTGGCACGAGAAGCAGATCGTCGTGCTCGACTCGGTCATGATCTCGGAGCCATACAGTCTGGCCGAGGTCAAGGGAAACGACAGGAAGGCGGTCGATCGGGTCAAGCAGGTGGTACGTTCTCCACCGGTACAGGCACGGCGAGATGATGGGTACTGATTCCACGATGGCGAAACAGCTCGATGGCGAGAGACGGAAGCTGGAGTCGGCCAAGAGGACAGGAACACCGGTACCGGCGGGAGAAAGGAAGGGCGGTTAGACTGTACAGTTCTGACCGTTTGATTTCACTTCTTTTGCCATCGTCAACCTACATACCTCGCCGTAGTCGTACTTTTTTTTTGTTCTACCGCTCTCGCTCGCTCGGGTTTGGCTCTACCATGGTGTGGGAGTTCTTGCGGTTTGAACTCATCACCATACTGTGATCATAGCTCCTTGTGAGAGGAGCAGGGCCAGTTTTCTTCCGGCTGGGGACACGGTTTCGTTCCTTGGCAGGCAGTATGCGGCTCTGCGGTTCTGGGTCCGGTCGGTTACCCGGCCAATCCATCCGAATTTACCCAGCCCACATACTTTGCGCACCACCCCCTGCCACTGCCATTCTCCCCGCCGTCGTCCCCCATTCACGAACTTCGCGATGTCTTCCGCCACCCCTCCGTGCGAGAGCGATGCCGACGCTCCTGCATGGACAGCGGCAGACGCGGCATTGCTGCAAGCCGCTAGGGCCCACGACGTCATCACGCTGCAGACGCTCCTGGCATCCTCAAGTGCCCAGATCCAGGAACCGACGACGCTCACAACACCCTTGCACGCGGCGGTGTCCTCGCTCTCGGCCACCAGCAGCCCCAGCGACGTCCTCGCCGCATCGGAAACGGTGCGGCTCCTGCTGTTCAACGGCGCGATCTGGAACGACATCGACGCCGCCGACGACACGCCAGGCTGCATCGCGTTCCGCGCCGGCCCGACCAGCCGCGCCGTCTACGAGCTCATCGTCGAAGCCGGTGTTCGCGCCGAACTTCTCCTTGCGCGGTTCGCACAGTTGGACAGCGATGACGGCGACGACGACGGCGACGACAACGACGACGGCCCAGTAGACGTCAACCCGCAGAAGTACCTCGCGAGCAAGCTCGACTACGCCGACGACAAGCTCCTCGACCAGGACAGCAACGGCGTCATGATGGCGTGGGAATCCGAAATCATGCTCAAAAGCGTCGAGCTGCTCCTGCCGGAGGACGGGGCGAAGAAGCGCAGGAGGGTCCTCAACGTCGGCTTCGGAATGGGAATCGTCGATACCGCCTTCCAGCGCCGCATCGACGAGGACAGCGAACACTACATCGTCGAGGCGCACCCGGACGTGCTCGACAAGATGCGCAAGGACGGATGGATGGGCCGCAAGGGGGTCACGGTGCTGGAGGGACGATGGCAGCAGGTATAGCGTTCCTCCCTTCCGCGGAGATGGCGGGCGACTCAGCTAACACTCGCCGTCGTCGTCGTAAGGCACTGCTACCTCTGGTCGAAGCCGGCACGACGTTCGATGCGATCTACTTCGACACATTTGCGGAGCCGTACAGCGCGCTCAAAACGTTCTTCAACGAGCTCGTGATCGCGCTGCTGGAGCCCGACGGCGGCCGCTTTGGCTTCTTCCACGGCCTCGGCGCGGACCGGCGCGTCTCCTGGGACGTCTACACGCGCGTGGTTGAGATCGACCTGCTGGACGCGGGCCTGCAGACGCAGTGGACGGACGTCGACATCGACATCGACGCCGACGCCGACAAGGGCGTTGCCGCCGACAGCACCTGGGCCGGCGTCAGAAGGAAGTACTGGGACGTCGGCGCCGTCTACCGACTGCCCATATGCACTTTTCTGGCATAATGAGACCTGGTTCGCATCACTAAAAGTACCAGTGACCAGTGACTGTATGCATGTCGCCCCCGTGTCTATCCGTTCGACGATAGTGTGCCCACCCCCCTCCCCTCCACCCTCCACCTCCAGTGAACGCGTATTTAAACCCCGCCGCCCCTTCCCCACTGCCCGTCCACCCTTCCTCGCAATCAACACACCGCACAACGCAACACAACCAAGCACGCAAACAAAGCGAAAAAGAAAAAAAAAGTATGCCTCTTCTCCGCACGAACCTGACAAAGTCGTTGGCCAACCCGCAGTCGTGGGTGCTGCTGGGCATCGCCACGGCCGCCGGCGTGGGCGCGTACGGCTTCAGCTGGATGCTGGTGAGTTTCTTTGCGTTCTTGCGCTGCGCCAGAGGGGAGCTGATGCCGGACAAGGTTCGCGGACAGGACGACGCCAGAAGGAGCAGGGCTGGGCAGGCGGGGCCGGGGCCGGGGAAGTAGTGTGCCGGGCGGGGTGGGCGGATTGGCGAGAGCAGAATGTATCGTGCGTATGTAGCCAATGCACTAGCACGTGAAGTGCCCATCGATCTCTGTAGCCGCCTGCGCTCGTTGCTTTTTCCGTGTCGTACGTTTCTTGCGCTCGGCGGTGCGGACCGTAGGCGGTCGCTGTAGCGGTACCGTCGAGCTACTTTGCATGTGCGCATACTCGGATCTCACTCGGCGCGAGGCGGTGGAGCGAAGCACATAAATACGATATCGCCATGACGTATCTCGGCGATTGATGACATCACCGTCGCCCCACGGTAATGCACTCGGATCTACACTCCTTCCTGCACCGACGCGAACCGTACGTACCGCCCACAGCTGCTCCCTTCCCTCGGCCCAGCTGATCCGTTGCCTCCATCTCAGGTGTGCAGCTTACACAACCGTATACATTGGGCAACCGATGTACTTTTTTTTTTTTTTGGTTTAATCAGATTATTGTGCGATCACCTACATAAATCATGGCAACCTACATACCCACTACACATCCCAGACCCGTCCACTGGCCTCAGCCGATACACACCCACGAACCTCAATCGCAGTGCGCGAGTGAGGGCCCATGTTCACAAACATCCCCCGCGGTCCCGCCGCCGCTGGAAGTGACAGATACAAGGGACGGGACGAGCACGCGGAACAAACCAACCGCACTATCACCGCAAACCCGCGGTTCGTGCCCAGATCCAGCGCGCTACCTCCGCCGGCGCCGTCCCCTGCCGCGGTCGCCGCCCGACGGCGTCGGCTTCGGCGTCTCCGTCTCGGAGATCCTATGCGTCTCCGCCGGTTCGTCTGGCTCGGTTGGCGCGGTGAATGTCTCGGACGGTTCGGTCGGCTCGGAGGGCGTCTCCGCCGGTTCGGCTGGCTCGGATGGCTCAATGGGCGCGGGCCTCGGATAGCCACCTCTCCCACGTCCAGCTCGGCACGTCCCCCTCCTGCGGTACGCGGTGCCGCGGAACGAATGGTCGTGCTCATAGGCGGCGAAGTAGTCGTCCGCTACGGCGGCGAGCGCGTCGCGTTTCCTGTGCGCGCGTCAGTGCCCGCTCGACGGGGGAGGCGGGAAGGCGAAGTACTGCTCCTGCGACGCCGGCTGCGACACGCTCGCCGCGGTGAAGAGAACAGGCACAACGAGGGCCAGGTGCGTCAGCTGCATTGTAAATCGGGATCGTGATGCGGTGGATGAGAGCACCAAGAGACGGCGCGGGACACGGGCTATATATGTGCACGGCGCGCCATGAGGAATAGGGGCGCGACGGCGCCCGAATCGTATCCGCTGCTAGCTGGCGGATTGTGGAGATTTGAGGGTCGGGTAGGGACGCATAGATATACGTAGAGTAGACTAACTAGTTGGTACGGGTGCGGCTGAGGTTTGTTGGCCGTGCTTCGCCTGCTCGGGACAGGCCTCCTACAGGGCCGGCACAAGCAGGCACGGCAAGGACGACGACGGTGAGTACTGTAGCGAACGGACCGATACGGTAGTGATCATCCGGCCGTTGAGATATATACACACGACATGCGCCCATACTTGCGGCTACGTGCTACTGTCCGGCACGGTTTCTCGCTTTTATCCTGTTCACAACACATTTGACCTTCGGTGGCTCATGATGCAGAATCTGTCCTCCCCGGACACCATCCGGTTGAAACCACGCGGTGCGTGCCCCCGTTCACCAACAGAATAGAACTATCGGTTTGGCGCACTTCCTGGTTGGTCGAGTAGATAATGCTGGACTTGAACGCACAGCCCAGGAATGAGAGCATCCGAGCACCGTTGCAACAGACCGTAGTCTACTCATTTGAAGTTTTGTCGAACCGTAGGTGGGCTGAGAAAGTTCCCCGGTTCGAACGTTTCAAATAAGTTGATGTGCACGAAGTCACGTGCGGCGTCTGCTTCTACGCGGCCCCCGTGACAACGTCCGTCGGTCAAAATGTGGCGCTGCGACCCAGCCCTAAGCCCTACCGACCTCGAACACTACAGTTCCACCCAATAAAAGACCCCCCCGACTTCCCCGCCTTCGTTCGCTCCCATCTTCGTTCGTTCCTGCCTTCGTTCGTTCCTGCCTCAACCTCGCGACATCAGATGCATATATGCACTCACGTCGTCTCCCATCAAGATGCAGCTATCACTGATACATCCTCACCGACACAAATACGGTCAGACTACTTCTGACGACTCTACAACCCCCACAACCGCCACATCCCTCTCCCACCCCGGCACTCCCTCTGGCACTACCACCAGTGCCTCCTCCGTTACCACTGCCTTCCACTACCCTTTACCCGACTTCCGTTGCCATCCGTTCTCGGTCACCTCCACCAGAGCCTCCCCCGTTACCACAGGCCTTCCACCACTCTTTACCAAAACAAAGAAAACCAAAACGAAACCGGACTTGCATACCGCCCAGCCTGCACTCGCAGGCGGCGGGACCTGCCTCCTCCCGCCCCTCCTCCTTGGTCGACTGCTACTACCACCATGACATATCCACCCAAGACCCGTTCTGATCCGGCCTCACAGGTGCAGCAACAAGCGCGGGAGTCGGCCGGTGTCGCATGGAGGTTCTGCACCATCGTGCAGATAAGCGACCCGGTCCGAACGTCCCGGAGCTGAAGATCCGCCCACCAGACAAAGTCATATCCCTGGTGTGACGACGGTGCGTACACGAGCGGCGCAAGGCGCCTTCCGGAGGAGCAGCAGGAAGGATGTCGGCATGGATGTTGGCATGGATGGCAAGAGATGGAGGTATTGTAGGTTGTTTCGCGGAGAAAATGAAGCAGACACTGATGACAGAGACGCAACCCGTCCACGGGACGATTTCGATTATTTTTTTTCCATCGAGCGTGATGCACGCCCTCCCACAGACTGCTGCTGACAGTCGGAGACGTGAGATGTCAGTTGAGCGCTGCACGAACCCGCACGTCGAGTGCCCACTGACTGTCTCAGAAACCAGGCCAACTAGCTGCTATCGTAGAGCAGGTGTCACCCATGACATGCCTGCCGCCTCCTGCACATATCTCTATGTACATTGCAGGCGTTAATTAACTGGTCGCACCGTGAATACGTAGGAGCACATCTGGTGGGAGACGACTGAGCGTGTACAAGTAGCGGAGGGAGGATCACGCGTATAATAGATATGATATTTTGCCAAATCTATTTTTGCCCCCCTTAATCTATTGTGCTTCCATGTAGCTATGCCTACGAGATTTCGGCACATGAGTAACAGTCGCTAACTAGTCCAAGGGTGGTTAGGGCAGAATCAGCGGATGCCCGGCAATGGATATCATATTGGATCATCCTACTCCCACAGTGAACAAGGTGGGTTTCGCAGAAGTCCACCTTCAGACTCCTTTTCTCCCTTCAATTTACTATAGGACCCAAGTCCATCTATCCATCAGATCCGAGCCCTTCGCCTTCGCCGCCGCGCGCTGCCTGAGCGATATATCCTGCAGGCGTGGCGGTGGTTACCCGGCTCCAGTTGAATCGGTTCCGCAGTTGGTTGGTTCGTCCGATGAGACGACATGAAAAGTCCTTGCTGGGTGTTTGTCCTCCCGGCCCATGGCAGGTTCCGCTATGAGCAACGCATCGCTATCTTTCTACTCCTCCTAGTGGATGGCTACTATATACTCCTCATTTCCGTACGCGAGAGGCACAACGATCTTTTTTGACAGTCAAGGACACCGCTGCTTCCATCGCTCACCTACGCACATTCGCGTTTCGGCCAATCCCACCTGCAGGGGCCCGAAGCGGACCGGAGAGAATAAAGAATTAATAATAATAATAGAAAGGAAGTGAAGGGACGGCGGGCGGACGGGCGGACCCCACTCGGCTGCCTGCCTGCCAGATATCGGCGCCGGCGATTGGTCATGCCGAGGCGAGCTGCGACGGCGCAACTTGGCTGGCTGGTCGACTGAAGTATGTGCATATGTACCTATCGCTGATCGCGCGATCTCGTCAGGGTTGTGTGCATGCGGGCAGATACGCGCACTACTCGAGTAGTGGGAGCATGTGTAGCCCGACACTTATAACAAAGAACTCGTCCACCAAAAACACCTAATTACGGAAAAGAAGACCTTGGACCAGCAGAGCGGAGGCTCATGATAAATGATCTGGTGGGCTTTTATTTTCAATATGTAAGGGTGGCTGATTTACAACAGATAAATCGGTTCTGGCGGCTCCCGCGAATGTCTGCCCTAGATATCGTGGCTGGAAGACGCCGCCCATCATCCATCGCTGTGCATTCCACCTCGCAGAGCCGGATCGATTCGTTTGCTGGGTCGGTTCCCGCTTTTTGCCGCCAGCCGGTAGATAAAACATTGAGCTTGGACGGTGGAGCAAGCGGCGATGAATGTACTCTATGTACATAGATAGAGTACATTGCGACGGCGCAGACCAACCGCAAACGGGGACTGTCCGATGACTTGCCACTTTTTTTTCTCCCCTCTGCCTCTAGAAGCACATCTAGATGCACCGCACATATGCGCGTACTGCATACCGATTATGCGACAAAATGTAGTCAATGGAGCTGAAGAGAATTTGTGTTTCTTGCATGCGTGCAGGTGCGGTCCCACCGAGCATCGCCCGCGGGAGCCTCCAATTCGGGTGACGTTGGACGACGGGAGTGGAGCGGCGAGCGCGAAACGACCGAACGAGAGGGGAAGACCGACCGTCACGAGATTTGTCCATCTCGGGGACCTGTATGGGGATTAATTAGCCTTGGGCGCACACTTCGAACTCCCCCTTTTCCGCACACCGGGGCCAAACCCTTTCTGTTCCTTTTTTTTCGCCGTCTCCCCTTTCCGGAGAGGAGAACCGATGGCGATGAATCACCACCGAGAGTGGGAGCAACGCCGAAACGAGAATGCAGCACATGTCTCACGCCCAGTCCTCAGCTGTCTCACTTTTCAACTTATTCACTCACTCGCCGGTAAACAGCAAGACGGTCGCGCCCGCCCCGCCCCGGCGCAGCCCACTTCACAGCACGGCGCAGCGCAGCACAAATCTGTGCCCGGACGCAGCAGTCGCCGCCACCGGATAAGGAGGACGCCATAAGTATCGCCGTCCCGTCCGCCCGATCTCTGACGCTAAGACTGACTGGTGCCGCCGACCCAAACACAGATATCCAGACGCCGGGCTTCGATTGCCAAATACGCACGAACGACGGACAGCAGCGGCAATGGCGAGCTCATCCTCCTCCTCAGCCCCACCCACACACCAGCACGCTCTCCAGATGGCGCGCTCGACACCGTCACCAACTACGCCGGCCACGCCGCCGTTACCGCAGCCGTCCGCCGCCGGGGCCACTACGCCGCCGCCGCAGACGCCGCGCGTCCCGCGCGTCCCGCGGCCTTCGATCATCCAGATCGATGGTAACGCCCCGGTGCGCTGGAACTACGCCGCGAACCCGCCGCGGCCGGACGCCGGCTGCTTCGTGCGCCACTTCTATGCGCTCAACCAGCAGCCTGTCAGCTACGGCAGCGACGAGGAGGAGCCCGTGTTCCCCGCCACCACGCCGGAAGCGGAACAGCACAGGCCCGTCAAAGTTCCCTTGCCGCCGGTCGCAAACGAGCTGTACAGGCCAGATCCGGCCCAGGACACCCTCCGGCCCGTCGAAGTGCTGTGTGTCCCCCCACTCCCTTGTGACAACCGCGCAAGCTGACGGATCGCAGCGAGTTCATCCATGTGCCAACCGCGGAACAGCAGGCGCTGCCGCCGCACGTGCAGCTGTACGACGCCATCAACGGGCTGCAGTCCGAGCTGGTGCCGCCGGCCGCCGACATCAACGGCGCGCTGGAGCCCTTCCCCGCGCCCGAGTGGAGGACAGACAACCGGTTCCAGCCCGCCGTGTTCCTGCGCGCCCTCCCCGCGCCCAAGCGCTTCCGGCTGCTGCTGTCGATGCCGCATCTGACATGCGGTGTCGCCGGCGGCGACCGATACGCGCCGACGCTGGAGAACTACCGCCGCGCCGTCGGGGAGCTCGAGCAGGGCCTCCAGCCCGGGCGCGACGGCGGGGAGCAGATCTTTGTACACCTTACCACGTTCGCCGTCATCAACAGCGGTTCGCCCCTCCACTTCCGAACTTGTGCTTCCGCTGACCCCGTGACACGCAGACCTCATCATCATGGCGCGCACGGCGAACGACGAAATGTCCAGCCCACAGCCATTCTTCCCGCACCAGTGCCGCGTCAGCGCGCTGCATCTGCTTGTGCACATGGTCGCAACGCTCATGCGCTTCTCGAGGCGCCGCGTGCTCGACAAACTGCGCGGGAAGGCGCTTATGCTCGTCCGTGCCCTCCTTCTCTCCCTCTTCCGCCGTGGCAGCCGCTGAACTCGTACCAGGACCTGCACGCGCAGATGCACACGCACGTGTGGAGCGCCAGCACCAGCACCAGCAACGAACACGCCACGCACCGCGAGCTCAGCAAGGAGCTGAAGCGCAACCTCGGCGTGTACATCGCGGATTTGAGCGCCATCTCGCACTTGGTGCAGGCACAGCTGCAGGTGCTCGACGACATGGCCGCGTTCGTGCGCAACCACGCGTGGGACGAGCGCGACAAAGGCTTCAACCAGGACATCTTCCGCATGCCGCTGCCGCTGCAGCGCGAGGAGCACAACCGCATCGTGCTGGACGCGCTCAAGATGGTCACCGACGAGCTCGAGGAATTCCGCGCGCGCGTTGGCGGCCTGCTCACGGACGCGCGCGGCCTGTTGCGCGACACGACCGACGCCACCAATTGTGTTCGTCCCCTCTGCCCCCCCCCCCCCCCCCCCCCTCTTCTTGCTCCCGGGACTAACACACGGCAGCACCACATCACACAGCGCAACGCGCAGGCAGACAAGCACGAAGCACGCGCGAAGATGAGCGCCGAGACCATGTCCATGTTCACGGTCGTCACCACCATTTTCCTGCCGCTCACCTTCTTCACGTCGTACTTCACCCTCGCCCCCGGCGAGGCGACCGTCCGGACCCACGCCCAGTTCTGGATGTACGCGGCCATTCCCACCTTCGCCTTCATGGCCCTAACCCTCTGGATCGTCCTCGTCAAAAAGCACTCCAGCGGCGAGGACCGCCCCATCCTCCGATTCTTGCGCAGGCTCGGACTGCTGAGCAAGCTGTCGACGCACGCGGCGCCCTCTCATACGCCGTAAGCGCGGTGGCAGGCGGTCGGACTGTGGGTACGATTGGTAGGTGGGCGGTGGGCGCATGGAGGGATGGGCGATGGATGGATGGATGGATGGATGGATGGATGACGAATGGATGGACGACGGAAGCATGATGGAGGATGGATGGATGAGGAATGGATGGGTGGGGAATGGATGGATGGAGGAACGGATGGTGAATGACGGAGCAAGGAAGGATCACGAAGGGATGGCATGGACGGGAGCGTTGACATTGGATATTGGTGCCTGGAGTTCTTCTTTTCTCGATCTTATTACCCTTTTAGTTGTTTTTTTTCCACGTTGTCTTTTTCTCCGGTTTCTTGTCTTTCGGCCTCGACTCGGGTTTCTCGCCTGCAATAACTACAATAAGTAGTAAATATCGCCAGAGTGCGGGTGTGATAGTCGGGATCGATCGGCGCTGCAAGTCAGCGTGCAGTGTTAACATCTCTTACATATAGATATATGATGAGTACAGCGCCGGGCTATGCTGGCCTCTAACTGTTTGGGGTCACCTCCAACCCAGCTGCCCGATGCTGACAGCATCTCCACACTCCCAGCCCAAATAATAAATACGGATAGAACCGATAGATACTTATGGTCATTAAAGTAAGCTCCTTTTTTATATCCAAGCTTCGTCGTTGATTTATATATAAATATTGAAGCAAACATGCGGTGGGGACAGAGTATGATATTAGGGGGAGGTATGATGATATCAAGTACTCAGTTTTGGTTAGCGCTTGGTACACTTGTCACCTGGTGGCACCGTAAAATAGCTCATGCTTGGTAATCATGCAATATGGAGGCTGAAAATGATGGGAGCGAGGAGCTCTTGCCCCTTGGTTTTTTGGGTTTATTCATTACTCGCATACAACCCAGACATTCGCCTCGATCATGGTACAGTCCGTTTCCTGTCTGCAGTCCTCGCACGGCGGCTCGTCCCCTTTTGCCCTCCGCCCAGGCCTGTCCCAAGAAAAAGTAGATGCGCACCAAGGAAAATCACGAGGGAAAGAACAAAAGAAAGAGCAAAAGAAAGCGTGACCTGTCCGCTACCCTCTTCTGCCGATGACATGAAAGAGGGGGTGGGCAGGAACAGCGGTGGTCCTCCCCAGCACCTCGCTCCTCCTGGGCACCCAGCTCCTCCGCCCTCCGCTCTGCTTCCCACTCCCGGCGCTCCCTGGGCTCCCATTGCGACACATCACTCCCCACGTGATCCTCAGTCGGCACCAGGCTTCCCACATCTGTAGAAGATAGGAAATCCAGCACTACAAGACCACACCTCCCATCGGCAAGTAGATCCCGGATCTTCCGCCCGCTCTTCCACCTCCCGCATTCGTTCCACACCTCTGCCATAGGATTTTCTGCTGAGCCTTCCTTTTCGGGCACACCTTGAACAGTTGGTCTCTCGTCTGCGCCGGAGACTGCCACCACCAACACTGAGCGGGAGGACGGTTCTTTGTCCAGTGTGGGTACTGTCCGGTCAAGCAGTGCCCCGTCTTCGGCTGGCAGAACCTCGAGGCGAGCCTCATGGTGCACCCAGCAACCGTACCGTCTGACCTCTGGCTTTTCGGCATTCTGTATTTCGTCTTGGAAGTCCGGCCTCCAGCCCATCGTCGAGCCTCCGCCCACTTATTCTCGGAGATCTATCGTTTGAGGTTCGCAAGCGATGTGGGAAACGGTATCAGGCATGCTTCCACTCGGTCTGAGTATCCTAGCCATTCCATCCCGTGGGCGTCCGGCTCCTCCGCCGCAAGTTCCGACTTAAGGTGCGGACAAAGAATGTGATTAGTGACCCTGGTATCAGGTAATGAAGTGCACGGGCACGCTCAGCCTGCCGCAGGGAGACGAGGCCAAGGAGGTTGTCAGCGCTCCGACAGCGATCGGGCGACGGCTTACAACTGATCTGACATACGCTGGCACGACGGAAAGCATAGTTTTGCTGGAGGAACCAGAGACACTCGACGCAGAACTGCTACAGGAAGAGGAGGCCGAAGCCAAGGCGGAGGCAGAAAAGACGAGACCCGGACTCACCATGTTCACTGATGGTCCCGACTGGATGGCCGAGCGGTCGAATATGCGGTGGTATGGAAAAACGACTAGCGCTGGGTGGGAATCAAAACCCACATGGGATACAACCAGGAGGCCTATGATACGGAGTGCGCTGCACTCACCCGGGTGCTGGAGACTGCGCCGAGAAGACAAGTAACACCGGAGCGAGTCACGATCTTCACCAATGCACACACAGCCATCAGACGGATGGCCTCAGAGAAGCCTGGCGCCGGCCAGATGTACGCGCTCCAGGCAAGGAAGCACATCGCCACGCTGCGGAGGGCTAGACCGGGTAACATCATCGAGAACATGTGGTGCGCGGCGCACAAGGGAGTCCCAGGAGACGGAAAGACCGGTGGATATGTATTCTTTCCCACTCGTATTGTGCTATATTCTCAGTATAGAGTAGTGCCAGATACTTTACGGGCTAGCGTCTTGGCAAAGTATAAAATGAGGTATCTGGTGACTAATCATGAGTGACCGCCCATGACACACTGTAATTGGCTGAACCGCCAGACAAGCGTCATCCGCACATCGCCGTCGCCGTCACCGTCGCCGCCGCGGCGCCACTCCAAAGCGCTAGCTTCCGTGTACGACACAATCCCCCATCCGCTAGCAGAGAATGATGTCAACAGGCTGCTATTGCGAAAAGAAGGTCCGAAATTTTACTGCGAACTCAATTATATTGAATATTCATTGGGTTCCTTACAACGAGAGACACGTACCAACTGACAGTATTCATTTGCGGAGTTGGAGAAGACAGTAATTGCAGCGACGAATTCGTCGGAGTTGAAAACCATCAAATAGAGGGAAGAGATGAAGGCATATATCAATCGTCACGCTATTTGGAGCAACGAGGGTTTGCAGAAAAGAAGAATCAGTCTCGTTGACGGGTGATCCTTTTGGGGTAGCTACGTAGAACTTACGTGTAGACATGGGATATCATTCGCATACTTTCCTAATTATTCGCAGATGCCCCTGGATGCGCCAAGACTGGTAAAAATTAACCAACTTTGCCCCTTTATAGCGACCGCACCCGACCACCAAAAAGGAAACGGCATCCGTAGGATTGTTATTTCGAGGCTTCTCTTTCATTCTACGGATTAAAATTTATCTCTCTCTTTTGTTGTGTGTTGGAGTCACGGTTTGTTGTGGGTGTTGAAACCTCAAGGCGCTAACCCGTACAAGTATGACCACTTTTTGAATAGACTGACGGAATCTGATCGGCATGGGCGTGAATGGTGAGTTAAGGTCAGAACAAGTACCGTGTATTATCTCACTTAAGAGGTCCCCTATAAAAGCCACTGTTATAGGTACTAGTGCCCACAGTCGCGCACTAGTGCGCTTAAGGACTAGCGCAGTATTAAATCGCGCTTGTAAAAAAGTATTGAATTTTCGTGAGCACAGTGTTCCGTCCGCAGAACCCATATACTAGTACACACGCAGCAACACACCACCTACAAATCCAACTACGCCCCGTCTGCGTGCCAACGAAAGTCGCACCCCTGCTGTGGGTGGACATGTCGCGTATCCTGGATTTATTTGAGTTGCATCAGGTGCTGATGGTAGACCTTGATCATCTAATTCGTCGTCCGATGATGATGAGACTTCTAAGGTGTCGCCGCTGGTACTCATTGTACCTTCGCCTGCAGTAGGTGCTCCTCGAGTCTTCCAGTCCTTCAGAGCAGGCATCAGGTGGGGGGTCGGTAGC